>VFQT010004182.1_pt1 | contig 12336 bp, 10 predicted proteins | sample 3512381 | NCBI WGS metagenome assembly VFQT01 (sample SAMN10412376, study PRJNA504923) | tailings metagenome | isolation source: Relicate 2 Philex TSF3 active mining site | place: Philippines: Tuba, Benguet | collected 2017-08-29 | reverse complement strand
GTGATACAGTTTGATTACGTCACGGTAGTGCTAGCTACAGAGAAAACCCGCGGAGAAATCTGCGGGTTTTTGCTTTGGGAGACCTATTGACGCCTGCGAGCGCGAGATTAGGCTTCAGAGATGAATAAGACTTTGATGGTGGCGGGTATCGCTTCGGCGCTAGTGCTTACTGGTTGTGGCGTGGGCGAGAAGGAAGAAGTGAAGGTTGATCCTGCGGCGTATAACAAGTGCCTAGAAGAAGAGGCTGCGAAGTTATTGGATGAGACAGGTTCTAACTTGGATTATGCCAATGAGAAAGCGCTCGAGATCTGCGCTGATTTGATGTAGGTGGCGCCAAGTAGTTGTCGGTGGTGGGTTCTAGGGTTTGGGCATGAGTGAGTCTCCGGCCTAAATGCAATTAGTGCGTAACCGAGCCTGTTAGATTTTCTACGAAGATAAAGGCGGCGACAAGAATCACAAACCAGCCAAAGGCAATATTTAGTTTCTCGGCTTTGACGCGAGTAGAGAACATAGAGCCAACCACAGAGCCAATTGATGCTCCCACGATGGCCAGTAAGATAATTTTGAAATCAAAAGAAATATCAGAATTAAGTGAGATTAAGGTTTCTCGGTTAAATTTCACAACAAAGCCGGCAAATGCGCCTAAGCACTTCATAATCACAACAAGCAACGACGTGGCGATAGCGTCTTTAATGGCCAGCCCACCGAATAGGACGAGTGCGGGAACGACCATAAAGCCACCGCCTGCGCCTACGATTCCCGTCACAAACCCCACAAGTGCGCCATCAAGGATCAGGCGATAGGTCCGAGGTCGATGGGTAGTCTCTGTGGCTATATCTTTGCGGCGACGAATCATGGCAAATCCAGTGATCGCCATGATGATGGAAAATGCAAAGAGAAGTATGTCGCCAGGTAAATGTGAACCAACCTGACCTCCGACAAATGCGCTGAGCATTCCCGAAGCTCCAAAGAGTATTCCTGTACGCCATTGGATATGTCCCCGCATCCCATGTCGAACCAATGCAAAAGTTGAGGCTGCAGCTACAACCAGCAGGCTTGATGCAATTGCTTCGACTGGAGTCATGTGTTGGACATACACAAACAAAGGTGTAGTCATAATCGAGCCGCCGGCTCCTAAGAGCCCAACAACGAGACCGATGACTACGCTCAGCGATAGAACTAGCATGGAAGGCAGATCCCTTTAGATGTGGTGGTTCGAGTCTGTGGCACGAACGCCTTGCTTGTGATAAATCTCCAGAGTCTTCTTAAATGGAATTACTCCATATTTATCAGCTAACTTCTGCCATTCTCTGGTGAGTTCCTCAACGATGTCGGGGTGGTCTGCTGAAAGATCGTTCAGTTCATTACGGTCTTTACTGAGATCGTAAAGTTCCCAATCCCAGTCGTACTGCCGTACCAACTTCCAGTTGTCGCGAATAATGGCGGCATTGCCAATGTGCTCCCACCACAATTGTGACTTATGGGTCTCTGAGTTTTGCAGCGTAGGCAGCATACTTCCGCCTGCAAGCGGTTCGAGTCTATTTCCATTGAGCTGCTCTGGGTATTTAACTCCAAGTGCGTCGTAGAGAGTTGGAGCAACATTTACCAATTGATAGGTGCTGGTGTTAATTTTTCCGTCAGTGAGATTGCCGGCTGGCCAGTGAATAATGAATGGAGACATCACTCCACCTTCGTGGGTATAGCGCTTGTAGAGTCTAAATGGAGTGTTGGAGACATTGGCCCAACCAACTCCATAACTGGCGTAAGTATCTTCTCCACCTGGCATGACATCGGGATCATTACCGAGAACAACTCGACGCCCATCTCGTGTGCGAGTACTCATTAAGTTTTTAGCACGTCGGAAATCTGAAATTTCATCGAGTGGAAGAGCTTCAGAACAGGCACCGTTATCGGAGAGGAAGATAATGATGGTGTTGTCCCATTCTCCATTTGCCTCAACTTGGTTAAGAATTTTTCCAATGGCAGTATCCATTTCGGTGATCATCGCCGCATAAACTTCCATGCGACGCGCTTGCCACTTCTTTTCAGGTTCATCTTCCCAAGCAAGCACACGAGCATCGCGGGGGCTCAATTCGGTCTCAGGAGAAATAATTCCAAGAGCCTTTTGACGCGCTAAGCGCTTTACACGAATGGAATCCCAACCTTCATCATAAGTACCCGCATACGACTTAATAGTCTCTTCGCGGGCATGTAACGGCCAGTGAGGTGCGGTAAATGGCACATAGAGAAAGTGCGGCTTATCCGCTGGTTTTTCTTTAAGAAATCGAACCGCCTCTGTGGCAATTGCATCGGTATAGAAAAAGTTTGGATCCTTATCCGCTTCAGTTTCCACATTCTCAAGTCCACGGGTAAGAGTTCCGGGGCGGAAGTACGTTGCACAACCGTCGAGAGTTCCAAAGAAGGTATCGAAGCCTCGCTCTGTTGGCCAGGCGCCATTAGGTTTATTGGGGCTATTAGTTAGATGCCACTTTCCGGTAATTGCCGTGATGTAGCCATTTGCCTTGAGGACTTCAGCGATAGTGGCACAGCGATTGTTGAGATTACCTGCATACCCACCTTCGGCCTCATTGTTGCCAGTGAGAATTCCAATTCCGGTTTGATGTGGATGTATTCCTGTCAGCAGAGATGCTCGGCTGGGGCTGCAACGTGGAGTGTTATGAAAATTTGTCAGTTTGACTCCACTTTGAGCAAGGCGATCCAAATTGGGAGTGCGGATTTCTCCGCCATATCCACCAATATCTGAATATCCAAGATCGTCTGCTAGAAAGATGATGACGTTGGTTGCCTTAGTTGCCATGCTGGTGACCTCTCCTCTGTTCTCGCTATTGAATCGCCAGGTAGGCATTCATCACTAAATTTTTATTGTCATATATATTCATAATCTGTCTGAATGGAATGACTCCATTTTCGGCAGCGATTTTTTCCCAAGCTTCAGAGAGTTCTTTAACGACTTCTGGGTGTTGAACACTGAGATCGTTTAATTCACTGCGATCAGTTGCGATGTCGTACAGTTCCCAGGGGCAGTCGTATTGGCGAACTAATTTCCAATTACCGCGACGAATTGCTGCATTACCGCAGTGTTCCCACCACAAGGTTGGATTTGCTACGTCTTCACCCATCCAAGTTCTAAACATGCTCTGTCCGACTAGCGGTGGCAATGGGACTCCAGCACGCTCCTTGGGATACTCAATGTTAAGAAGTTCGAGCAGAGTGGGCATGACATCGGTGAGTTGGAATGGTTGTTCAAAGATTTCTCCGTTGCGAAGTTTTCCTTGCGGCCAATGGGCGATAAAGGGCGAAGCTACTCCACCTTCATGTGCCCACAACTTAAATAACTTAAATGGAGTATTCGACAAATTTGCCCAACCGCGACCATAGCTAAGGTAGGTATCTTCTCCCCCAGGCATGGTTAGTGGATCATTTCCAATACGAACAAAACGGCCATCTTTGGTTTTGTGTCGCAAGATGTCGGTACGTTCTCTCCAATATTGCAGCTCAACAAGTGGCATGGGATCAGCCGAGGCACCGTTATCTGACATAAAGAGAATGACGGTGTCGTCCCAGTCGCCATTGGCTTTTACCTGTTCGAGAATGCGACCAATTGCTTGATCCATCTCTGTCACCATCGCTGCATAGACCTGCATACGGCGAACTTGCCATTCGTGATAAGGCTCGTCTTCCCAGCTTGGGACGCCTTCATCGCGTGGACTCAATTCGATGTAATCCGGTAAGAGACCCATCTCTTTCTGTCGCTTTAAACGTGCAGTGCGTAGAGCATCCCAACCCTTTTCATAGACACCGTCATATTGGCTAATGGTCTTCTCGCGAGCATGTAGCGGCCAATGTGGTGCGGTAAATGGGACATAGAGAAAATATGGTTTATCAGGATTTTCTGATTTATGAGATTGTAGAAATTGCACAGATTCATCAGCAATAACATCTGTGTAGAAGAAATCTGCTCGATCTGCCTCGTGCTCAACATTTTCAGTTCCACGAGTAAGAGTTCCAGGCTGATAGTAAGTTCCACAGCCGGTCATAGTTCCCCAGAAAGTTTCAAAACCACGAGCGGTGGGCCAAGCATCATCAGGAACACGGTTGCTCGGGGTTAAGTGCCACTTTCCGCGAATTGCAGTAGTGAAGCCTCGTGCTTTAAGTATTTCAGCCAAGGTGATGCAGCGATTATTGAGTTTTCCGGTATATCCACCTTTATCTGAATCATCTTTGGCAAGTATTCCCATCCCTACCTGATGTGGATGCAGTCCCGTTAACAGAGAAGCGCGGCTGGGGCTGCACCGTGGAGTGTTATGAAAGTTACTCATTCTGACGCCGTTAGCCGCCAGCGAATCTATATTGGGAGTCTTTATTTCACCGCCATAACAACCTAAATCTGAATAACCTAAATCGTCAGCAAGAAAGATAACGACATTGGTCATGATTTGACCGCTCCCGCGGTAAGCCCCGAAACAATTTGGCGACTGGCAACTGCAGTGAGCGCGATAATAGGAATCGCCGCGATGAATCCAGCTGCGGACATCTGACCGAAGGTAATTTCATAATCCTGAACCAGTGAGGCGATACCCACTGTGAGAGGGGCTGCTTTCCCACCGGTTGTCATGATTAAGCCCATCAAAAATTCATTCCAGGCCATGATCGCGACGTAAATTCCGACTGCACCAAATCCAGGTTTCGCTAAAGGAAGTAGCACAGAGAAGAAAATGCGACGTTCTGTAGCTCCATCAACGAGGGCAGCTTCACGCAGTTCTTCAGGGATTTGATCAAAGTAAGACTTGATCATCAAAATCGCAAAGGGCAAATTGAAGACTGTATTAATCAGAATCAGTCCCGTAATTGATCCTAAGAGATTTAAGTTTGTCAGTGTGGAGTAAATGCCTGGTACTAGCGTGATCGGTGGAACAATCGGTAAAAATGAAGCCAAAATAAATACTGGCGTAGTTGCCCACTTCGGTGGCTTTAATTTGGAAAGCGAATATCCGGAGCCAGCGCCAATCGCCAATGTGAGTATTACTGTGCCAAAGGTGATGGCGAGGCTATTAAAAATCTGGCGGACAAAGTTCTGCGAAGGATCTGCCAAATCTCTGAAATTGCCAAGCCAGAACGAAAAGTCGAAATCGCTATTGATGATGGATTTATTAGGGAGAAAAGCCAGAATGACGATCCACACGATGGGGATCAGGGTGATGACGATTGCAAGAAAAATCGACAGCTCCAGAGGAACATTAAGTTTGTTTTTCTGTTCAGACTTCTGTGCTCTCATTACCGAGACCTTCTCTTTCTTCTCAATGAGTAAGAGATTCCAACTATGAGACCCAGGACGACAACGATGCAGAGGCTCAATGCGCTGGCGTAACCAAAATCAAGTACTTCGACGAAAATTCCTCGGATATGCAAACTGATCAGTGAGGTGGCATTTTCAGGCCCACCCTTGGTCAATAGATACATCTCATCAAAAGCCTTGATGCTCATAATTGTTCGCAAAATGGCAATTACGGCGATTGTTGGAAGAAGGATTGGCAAGATGATGCGACGAACAATCTGTCTTTCTGAAGCGCCGTCGACTCTGCCAGCTTCCAAGATCTCCTGGTTTATTCCATTGAGTCCAGCGTAGATGAAGAGAAAAACCACAGGAGTCCAGTGCCAGACATCGACGACTACAACGGATATAAAGGCTCCGAGCTTACTATTCAGCCATATTTGAGGTTCCTGGCCAAGAGCCTGCAAAATTTTATTCACCAAACCAACAGTGGGATCAAGAATTAATAACCACATTACGCTGACAACGACTGGCGCAACTACTGCGGGCCAAACAAAAATATTACGAGCAATATTCTTAAAGATCCTCGAGCTATTGACCAGAATTGCTCCCGCAGTACCGGCAACTAGAGTCAATATGACACAGAGTGTTGTGAAGAGAATTGTGACCTTTATCGAATTTATCGCTAAAGGGTCTTCGGGAATTTTTCTAAAGTTATCTAGACCATTAAATGCAGAAAAGAATTCTCCATCGAGAACTTCAGTCTCCATAAATGATAGGCGGACGAGTTCATAGAGCGGATAAACCGCAAATACAGCTAGAAACGCCACGAACGGTAGAAGGGCGATTACTGAATTCGCCCTTCTACCCGAAAGGGAGTTGGAGCCTTTCACACGACCACTTACTGCGGCGCTTTTCATGCTTTACATCCCTCTCGTTTCGTGAGCTGATTACCTGTTAGTTACTTTTTGGTGTACCCAGGAGGGCATTTCGCCTCTACACCAACTCTTGTCACATTGAGTGTGCGAGAGCCTTTAACGCAGGTAATGGTTGTTGAACGTGATTCATTGAGCGCGTAATCAGATGAACGCACAATGTTTGTGAGGTCAGCGTTGAGCGCCTTGATTCCAGCGATTGGAGTGACCGTACCGGCTGCAATAGCGCCAAGACGGGCCTCTGTTGCTGCAAGCATCGGAGCTGCAAAGAGCTGACGGATATTTTCTGTAGCGTAGTTCAAACCCTTCTGATACACAGCGAGATATTCACGTTGAGTAGCAGTTAGATTTGCTTCATCGATGACGTCGGTTCGGGTAGGGATTCCACCGTACTCAGCGAACTTAATCTGCGCCTTCTTTGAAAGTACCCACTTGATATAGCTCAAAGCAGCCTGTTCACGCTCTGCTGAAAGTCCAGTAGGGACTGACATCGCCCATGTTCCTGAAACCACGCCTGGATTACATGAAGCGCAGCCCTTTGGCATCACAGCAAATCCAATCTTGCCGGCAACGCGTGAAGCAGCGGGATCGTTCATGGAGTTTGCAGCTGCGAATACAACTTGGCCTTGTGCCGCATCTCCTGCTTGCATAGCTGCGATTACTTGTGACTGGCCAATTGTGCTGGTTGCTGGAGGTCCGTACTTAGCAAGAGCTCGCAAAGTTGTTGCAGCTGCCTTTCCTTCTTTGGAGTTAATCACTGGAAGCCAGTCTTCACCCTGTTTATTGAAGAAGCGTCCACCGTATGAAGCCAAGATGTGGATGTAATCATAAGTAACGCTTGAACCACTCGTCACAGCTTGTGCACGGATGATGTAAGGATACTTAACGAGATTTGCTTCTTTAATTTTTTGTGAGTTAGCAAGAACTTCATCCCAAGTGGTTGGCACTTTGAGATTGAGTTTTTCGTAGATGTCTTTACGGTAGAGGAACACATTGGTATTTCCATTCAAAGGCATGCTCATGACATCGCCCTTTGGATCGCTGAACTTCTTGGTTGGGTTCCAGTACATAAAGTTTCCGTATGAACCAATATTTGGATCGACCTTGAAGTTTGGATCAATTTGCTTGAATGGCTTTACCCACTTGTTATTTGCAAATTCGTGGGTGAAGAGCTCATCGTATTGATACACATCGTAGGTGCGGTTGCTTGACTGAATATCAGTTACCAATGTAGGACGCATTTCTGTGTATGGGAACACACGAACGTCAACTTCAATTCCTGTTTCTTTGGTGTAATCAAGAATCAACTTCTTATATGCGTTCAGCCATGGGGACTGGTTGACGTTAATAGTCAATTTTTTCACTTCAGCTTGCGCCACGGTCGTAGGTAGCAATGTAGCTAGAATTGCTATTAAAGCAGTCCCGGCGACGCCCACCTTCCGCCATTTTGTTCTATTTATCATCGCTTTCCTTCTCTCGTTTCTTTCTTTACTGCGTTCACAGTGAACCCAGTAATTCTTTGTTGTTATCGGCCGCACAGCGAAATCCGATATGTGCTGTAAAACCATCTATTGGTTGTGAAGTGCGTGCTGACAGGCGATAACGATTGCAGTAGGAATCGTGGCAAAGGTAAGAGCCACCTTTAATTACTTTGCTATCGCCGGTTTTTGGTCCTTGCGGATTGGAAATTTTTTCTCCGTGAAAATTGCGTAATTGCGAGTTATCACTCCACCAATCAGAGCACCATTCCCAAACATTTCCGCATACGTTATAAAGTCCATAGCCATTGGGTTGATATGAATAGACCGGTGCGGTGCCAAGGTAGCCATCGTCACCAGTGTTGATTTCAGGAAAATCTCCCTGCCAAATATTGCACTTAAAAATTCCTTCGGGAGTTAATTCATCGCCCCACGGATATAAGGAATTACTAACTCCTCCTCGTGCGGCTTTTTCCCATTCAGCCTCTGTGGGAAGACGCTTTCCAGCCCATGCTGCAAATGCATGTGCGTCATTCCAAGAAATATGAACTACTGGATGATCTTCAATATCCACTACAGATGAGTGAGGTCCAAGCGGATGTTTCCAGTTAGCTCCTTGTACTCCTGCCCACCACGTCAGATTTTCGGATTTACCAACAATTGATTGTTGGTCGCTTATGCTGATGAGATACTGCGGCACAAAAGACCAGCCCACAGATTCGGCTGAGGTGACATATCCGGTAGCTTCTACAAACTGAGTAAATGCGCGATTAGTTACAGCAGTCTCATCAATCCAAAATTCATCGACTTCGATGGCCCTCTGTGGGCCTTCTCCATCAGCGGGATAAGCCAGAGCGTTATTGGTGCCCATCAAGAATTCACCCGCTGGGATCTTGACCATCGTCGTCGTTTCGGTTTCTCGCACTTGTGCTATCACCTGGTTAGGACGATCGGGGCGCGACAGGGTCAGCGTTGGGCTGCAACAACTATCTGCCATCATCTCCCCTTAAATAATCACACTTAACTAAACCTGGACCCTCTAAATAGGCTCACCTAAGCGCCATGAAGAAAGCTCACTTTTAAATAGTTAAGTGACTATACAAAAACTAATCGGCTCGGTAATCTGTGTCAAGACTCTGCCGATGGATTAATCTCCGGCGAGTCGCCCCGTACCGCCCCAGAGCAAAGAGCAGGTTTACATGCAAGTCATCAACTTACGCTCACATACCCTCGAAAATGGAGAAATTCTTGAGCAGTCGGGGCTGCGCAGACATAACCTAGGAATTATTTTTCGAGCGATTCGCGATTCTGGACCCATCTCCCGCGCTCAGTTAGCCCAGATCACGGGGATGACCAAGCCTGGAGTGACAAATATTGTTGATGAACTTCTCGATAGAGGATTGCTTACACAAGGCGCCGAAGAGTCGAAGCCAAATAGAGGGCGCCCAGGCGTTCTATTGTCGATCAATTCGCAAGCTGCCTCAATTATCGTAATCGAACTCCGAGCTTTCCACACTGCAGTAGTCGCTTTCGATCTACGAGGTCAAGAGTTCTACAGAGAAAGATCGACAACTTCTTACAACCTGACCCCTGAAGAACGTGTGATTGAAGTTCAACCCATGCTTGATCGTTCTATTCAGTCCGCCACACGTTACACCTCAAATATTGCAAAAATAATTGTGGTCGTGCCGGGAATTATCGATACAGATCTGAAGATTACTTCTTCCTCGCTCAATTGGGAAAAACTAGAACTTAATCAGTATATAAAAAGCGTGGTCCCATCTAATGTGCCTATTGAATTAAACACTGTAGCAAAACTTGCTGCGCTGGCTGAATATAAATATCTTTTAAGAGAAAATTATCAGTCCAAGCAATTGCTTCATTTAGAACTAGGAATTACCCCTGGAATAGCGGTAGTTCAAAATGGAGAACTCCAATTAGGCGCAAACCAATCTATGGGAAATATTGCACATATCTCAATTAACCAGCATGGCAAATTATGTCGATGTGGAAAAATCGGATGCATTGAAACCGAAATAGGATTTAAAGTTCTGATTGAGCATACCTGCCCTGATTTAGTGAAGGATTGGAGCAAAGATAGCGAGTTTTACCTCAGCGAAGTGATTCGTCGGGCTGAGAGCGGAAACCAAGTAGTTTCAGAGGGCATTGATTTACTGGCAGATTCAATTGCCACGACTCTTGCTTTCCTGATACCAGTTCTAGATCCTGATCGAGTTTTTCTTGGAGGATATGCCGCCAGGATTTCACACTTGCTAATTCCTCGAATAAAACATCATCTTGAACATAAAAATAAGAGTGCAGGAAATTTCACCTTAGATACCTCGCCACTTGATACCGATGCAGCACTTTTTGGTGGTTGCATTTTGGCTCTAGAAGAACTGTTTAATTCTCCCCAATCAATTGCCTAGAATTTTTTGAGTTAGCCGATTGGTTGCCATTCATTGCGAGATGAATATGGAGTCTCGTATGTCGGCGTATTTACAAATCGTGAATATTTAAAATCCAGAGCGGCTCCGGCTTCTGGGGCTAACTCCAGAGTAAACCACTTGCTATCAACACTTAATGATAGTCTTTGCCCATCTTCGTTAGAAATAACTACAGAATCAAATCGATTCTCTCCAAAATTTCCTGCCTGAATTGTCAAAATGCGAGATGTATCTTTACTTAAATTGATGACTTTGAGCCTTAAGGTGCTTGCTGTCACAGCTGTAACCATCGCTGCTACATCGCTTGGTAGCCCAGAGCGTTTTTCAGCTCCGTCAAAGTAGCGAATTTTGCCAAATGGCAGCCCTCCGTGGGATACATGCATGGGTGAGCCTGATAGAAGTTGATAAAGGCCTTCGAAATATATTGGATTAAATTCTTGCCAAGCGTGGATGCTATATCCAGGAATTCGTAAATCTAGACCGACTTCAACATCGGCAGTTGCTGGGTCATAAGAACTCCAGTTGTGCGGATTACCAGTGTTTGAGCGCATTTTATGCAATTGCGACTCAATAAGTGTGAGATTGGCGCGCAGGATCTCTTCGGGATAACTTGGAAAGTTGCCTTGAATAAACTCAAACCAAGAGAGCGTATTTCCAATGTAGTGTTTTGTATTTCGCCCGGTTTTCTTATCTCGGCCAGAAACCTGTGGAATGACAACACAATCACGATCTTTCTCGCGTGGAAGAGCATTAATTCGTGCCAAATCTTCTTCTGCTAGCGATGCGCTCCATAAATAAATCAAATGTTTTGCAGTTGGAGTGCGAAAATCTGCCCATCCGCTATCAAAATAGCGATGTGGAATTGTGACAACTCCATTTTCATCTCTGCGTAATGACCAGAGAAAATCGAATTGTGATCTGGGTAGATCAAGAAACTTTGGGTCACCCGTCAATAGCAGGGCGTTCATTGCTGCATTGGTAATCGGTTCGATGATGGTCATGAAGCCATGAGGCCACCTCCATCCGTAATATCCACCCCACCACTTTCCATCATTGAATTCTCCTATTTGACCAGATGTACCGACATTGTCAGGAATGACACCATTATTTTCTCGACAGCGATCTATCCATGCATTGATGTATTCAATAGCAGTCATTCTGATCGATTCATCTTGGGAATACATAAAGGAATGAGCTAAAAGTGAAGTTGAATTTAGGTTGAGTGGTACATCGCTGCTATTCATCCGCTCATTCATTTTCTTGATGAGATCTGCATAAATTTCAGAATCAGACCAATTACATCGCATTGATGAGAAGTCAGTCTTAATCACATCTTCATAAGGAGCTGGGTAATCATCAAGAACAGAACGGTGCGTTGACCAATCTGCTGCAGTCACAATTTGTCGAGGGCCTCTGCTACCTGTTAGTGGCGAGCGCATTAATTTGAGGCGAGGATCATAGTTTTGCGCCTCGGTATCTTCGCCGGTGTAAAACCGGGCAAATCGATCTGCGCGGATACGATCAATCAAGGTTTCTGGCTTGGTAAGGCCGAAGAAGTAATGAAATAAGTAACCTTCTCCGTGATGCATCCAATCGTAATATCCATCAAATTCTCGATAAATCTGCCCGTATTGAGTCCATTGGAGAGTGATTGACTCCCACATTTTTACTGCTAGTTGATAGACCTCTTCACTTCCCCCGATGCTGTAGAAAAGTGCGAGGTACATAAATCCTTCATACGGATCATCTGAACCATCCATCCCTGGCCACTCATCGTGCCAAATCAAAGATCCATCTGAGCGGGTATATCTGGCAACAAACTCGGGAGCAGCAGCATTGAGCTTCTCGATGATCTCGCGCTCAAGTAGAGCCCATTCGGGAACGGATGCTTTAGCTGAAATATGCACATGAGGATGGCTCACAATGAAAGGTTAGCAAGGTTGCAGCTTTTGCGGGTCTTTGTCGGTGGTGGGTTCTAGGGTTTAGACATGAGTGAATCTCCTGCCAATAAGTTCATTGCATTTCTTGTCATCGTTGCTGCTCCCTTTGCCATGGGGGCCTTCTTTTTGGCGTGGTCACCGGCGCAGCAGTTTTCGATTACCGATCCACGTGAGGATGGATTTGTGCAACCGCGCAATATTTCAGCCACTGTCGAACACACGCAGCGATCGACGGTCAGTGTT
>VFQT010004180.1_pt1 | contig 12339 bp, 11 predicted proteins | sample 3512381 | NCBI WGS metagenome assembly VFQT01 (sample SAMN10412376, study PRJNA504923) | tailings metagenome | isolation source: Relicate 2 Philex TSF3 active mining site | place: Philippines: Tuba, Benguet | collected 2017-08-29 | reverse complement strand
GCAGGTCGAGCGCCAGCATCCGTAAAGCACGGGTTGAATCCTTGCAGTCGCCGTCGTGCGCGCCTTCCCAGTCACCCAGACAGAAAATGCAAGGAGTGCCGCGTAAAGCTTGTCAACTTGGCAATACTACGGTTGGAAGCTGAGCAGCCCACAAGACGGTCAACGCCCTGATCCAAAAAGGCCTCCTCAAGGAGGTGAAGGCCAACCGCAAGCTCGACGATCACGTCGCCATCACCCGGGACACCGTTGAAGATCAACAGATCACCCGGGTCCGAGGTCGGCATGACATTAGCTTCCTACGCATTTGTTTGCGCTGGCTTCACAAGGTCCAGAGTCCTTTGATCCATGACACCTTTGCAATACCGGTTGAGCGCCTCCTGAAACACGCTCTCCTCTTCACTCGCCAGAGCAAACAGCGTCATCGATGAATGGAACTTGAGATCGTCCGGCGTGCCGAAAATCTGGCGCAGCGACCGGCCTTGCAGCGCGAGGACCGCTTCCACGCAGGTCCTCAGTCGCGTACCGAGAACGGGATGCTCAAGGTAAGCTGCGGCTTCAGCGAGCGAGTTGATACCATAATGCTGCGCCATCGGTGAACGTCCCAGTCCACGCAGCTGCGGAAACACGAACCACATCCAGTGCGACCTCTTCAGGCCGCCGCGCAATTCCGCAAGGGCCTCCTCAAACACGGACTCCTGGGCACGTACAAACCGCTCGAGATCATATTGAGCCTTCTCATGCATGAGCCAACCGCCGGCGCTGACCAATCAGCCCGCACTTATCGCGGCGTCACGCTGCAAGCGAGTCCTCGATGCCCTCAGGCAGATTGCCTTCCTTGCAGATGAGGACGGCCTCGCCATAGTCACCGAGCATTGGATCCCCCGACCGCTTGAAGGCAATGGCGCCAACTGCACCCTTCGCCACGGCACTGCGTGCCTGGGCAATTGCGGCCCGTTCCGAGGGGCATTGCACACCAGGCTCGGCGACGACGTCCCCCTCGGCATCCTTGAAGGGGACCATGACGAAATATGTGATCTCGGCCATGTCGGGACTCCAATTGATTTTTTGGAACATATCAGGAACGCACAGGCAAGTCGAGTCCTGAAGCTTGGTGACTGTATGGCAGTCCATCAGTTCCCACGCCTTGGTAAAGACCACCAGGCGGTTCCCAAGGTGCCTCAACCAGTCGGAACGCTGAGCGTCTCCGCGACATGAGGGTCGCTCAGCCCCCGGTCCCGCTCAGTTCGCGGATGTCGGCCACAATCGGATTGTAAATCCCACAGCTGATCTTTCGCAGGCTCTTGGCGACGAGGTTATTGAACACCTCCGGATTGTTCTGAAACACTTCAAACAACTGCCGTCGCATGGATGGAGCCCAGAACTTGTTGATGTGCTCCGACACCATTTGCATGGCTTCGTCCTCGGCATAGGACTGGTGGAAGGTTGCAATATCATTTGCCATTCGTATGAGGTTCTGGCCCATTGATCTTTCCCTTTGGCTTCCCAGGAACGGTTGCGGCACTTCACGCAGGCGAAGGGATAGGCTTCTAAACGGCACGACGGTCTCATCGGCTAATACATCTGGAAAGGTCGAAAGCCGTTACGAGACCCAGTCAAAGCACAATGCAAGCAATCCGCACGCTCACAGGACTAACGACTCAGCATCCGTCGGCGTTTTGGATTGCAGTAACGTTGCTACGCCGCCGCCCTTGTTCTGGATCTTTGGAGATTGAAGGCTCCGTCAGCTCTTGCTCATATATGCCCGGCGGGAGCAGGCTCTCGTTTCATTAGGGGAGTTCACATCCTGAACACCTGCACCAGCGAGTTTAGCGCCACCGGCAGTGTGGACCGGCGGCCCCGGGACATCCGGCATTCGCCGTCGCAGGCATCCAACACATCCGCAGCGGCACCGAACCGCCGCTTCAGCATCTCGATAACCTCAAGCAGGCCCGCTTAGGCTGGCGCCCAAAACGCCTCGCTGATCGGGAGACCTGTCACGGACCGTGGGCTCAGTGACTGCAGACCCACCGTCGCAAGCCCTCGAAGACATTCTCGACCACTGCTGTTTCGCCAGGAACAAGCTCATCGACCAACCTTGGCGCATCGTGGCCATCGGCCTCGGAGACTGGGCTCACGCGTCGAGAAGCAACCGGATGCTCGTGTTTGATCGCTCAGGCTATGATTTCCGCATGGCTTAGGCGCAAGCCACAGAGCTTCCGTCCGCCCACGCCGGCTATTGGCTTAGATATTCGCTGGTCGCCGCAGCCGAGCGCCAAAGGCGCGCGGTCTCAACACACTTCCCGCGGGTCTGATCCTCACGGAGTTAGTCCAGTCCTTGGCGTCTTGTCCTCTTGTCTGGCAACAACTCCGGCGCTCAGATGTCATGGATAACGACGGTTAGTCTCCGACGACCGTCCGGCAGGGCTGTTTCTGATACATGATCTGTCACGCGACGGATCAAGGCCATGGCCAAATGGACAGCGGTGCGGCTGTCTTCTGCGTCCGGATCGACGAGCACTCTGCCAACCAATCCTCTTGTCGCGGACTCGCCCTTCCAACTCGCCTCAAGTTTAAGAGAGGTTTCGTCGTAAGACGCACTTATTTCGCTCGGAGACTTGGTGAGGTGAGGAAGAACTTGTGCAAACTCTTCAAGAACGACCTCAGCCTTGTTGATCAGCTCAGAGCGCGCAACCCACAGCTTGCCATTCGTCGCGATCCACTCCTTCAACATTGCATCGCCTAGAGAAATGTCCCACCTGTTGGTGACGGTCTGCTTCACACCGATGCGGAAGAGGGCCGTCAGAACAATGGCAACTGCAACGGAAGCAAGCAGAGCCGAACTGAATATCGTCTTCACCTGCGGGGACAATGCCAACGCGTGCACCATGTCGTCGAAGGAGAGACCCAGTATCAGCGCCGAACCAATGGTAATGGCCCGCCGATTGTCGATCATCCTTTGGGTTAGCATGGAGAACCCCGAGCGCATGACAAAGCCGCCGGTGTAAAAGACGGCCGCACCTTGCACCGTCTCCGGAATCAGCAGCAGGAGCGATACGCCAAAGGGCAGGAGCCCCATCGCGATCCAGAGTATTCCGACACCGTAGGAAACCGTGCGAGACGATATTCCGCTTGCAGCGACAAGGCCAACGCTACCAGAACTGGTGTTGACCGGCATGGAGCCGATCAGCCCAGCCATTATATTGCTGATGCCCTCCGCGAGGCTTCCCGATGCAACGGTCTTCGTATTTGGCCGCTTCCAGTTGAGGTCTGACACCTGGTGACTGGCGATGACGTCACCTGTGACACGAAGGAAGCTGGCGACTGCGCCAACCATGAAGCCTGGCAAGAAGCTGTCACGGAAGGTGATCTCGAATAGTGGCCACCGAGGCCAGACGACGGCTCGCGCAGGAATATCCAAGGCGAGATCACCAACAGCGAGATATGAGATGAAGGCCGTCATGCAACCGGCAGCAAGACCAATGAGGACAGCGAATGGACGCACTTTCTTGCTGCCCCAAACGGAAGCATACACCATGCTGGCCAGTGCAAGGAAACCGGCGATCCACTCGAAGTCTGGAGAGGTTTGCCCGATGCTGACCCCACAGAGGAGTTTCAGGCCGATGATACCCCAGCCGAGACCGATCATGAAGATGCCAACGCCGATCACATCGGCTGGTATGAAGCTGCGCAAGTACCTCAGAAAACGGGACAGCACGAGTTGCGTGAGGCCGGCGACCACGGTGAGGCCCGCCACTGCCCCAACCCCATGTGCTGCGGCTGTAGAGAGTGCAGGCGCAAGATATACTCCGGAAAAGCACGCAGGCAGCAAGAAACCGGAACCAATTCCGTATCGGCCCCAGGCTTGCAAGAGGGTTGCAAGCCCCAGAGAGATCATGGCCATCTGGCAGTAGTTCTCAACCGTTAACGCATCGACTCCGGAGGCCTGTGCCACAAGGCGGGGGATCGCCAGTGTCACCGCCGCTAACCCAAAGTGCTGCACCACATTTGCCGCCAGCACACTGGCAGGTAGTGCCTTGGGGTCGCGGCCCACACTTGACGGGTTACTATATGTCATCGTCACGCCGCTCCCGCTTTTCTCGCGACGTCAGTAGCAGACCCAATGAGTCTTTGAAAAGGCTGAACGGACTGCGGATCATCCCTTAAAACGGTATCCGTGAGTGAAGGACCTATACCCATCCAAAGGCTCGTGCGACCCCGACCTTACCCCGCATAGATCCGCCAATGAGCGACCCAACTTTTGTCAGATCGATCACCCCGATCCGCAAAGAGCCCCACCGCGCCTTCTGATCGGCCCTGCGGTATCATTGATCAAGACTTCGATGCACTTGAGGCTGACTTTCGGCACATTGGCAACAAGGTTTGCCGAGATGCGGTGGTCGATTGCCTCGCGCTAACCAAGTTCCCGTCACCACACACTCTTCGCATCCACGCCCGCGACGAAAACCGGATCGAAGCCATTTATATTGACGAGTCTCCTATTGAGCGACCGCTTTCTCCGCCTCTGATCGATTTCGCTAAAGGCGGACGCTAAAATTCCAGACGGAAGCGCAATCAACCCGATGCCAGCAATGGCTACAAGCCCCGGAAGCACTTTTCCCAGGGGCGTGACTGGGAATGCGTCACCATAACCAATCGTTGTCCAGGTAATGAGTGCCCACCAGAGCGAGCTCGGAATTGATCCAAATTGCTCAGGTTGAGCGGCGCCCTCAGCTATCCGCGCTGGATGAGCGGAAGCGCACAAGGGCAAACAGCGAAGCAATCGCCAAAAAAGAAGCCGAAGCAGGAAGAGGTCAAGACCGCTGCAGTCGGATCGGTCGTCTCGGCCAAGCCGGATCTCGGGAAGGCGACGAAGAGTGGAAAGAAGAAGTAGCGAAGCCTGCGCGCAGCGCGCGGGCAAACACCACGGAGGACGAGCGCTGGCATCAGCGCGCAAATGGTTACCCCAGTGAGTTACCCAGCCGATAGAAGCCAATCGCGTTGTCACGGAAAAGTCTGCGCTTTTCAGACAAGGTTGCGCCGGCCGTCACCTCGTCCACGATGTCAACCCATTTGGGATACGTGCAAGCGAGTTCAAGCACATGCCAATCACTTCCGTACATGATCCTGTCGAACCCGAATGCGTCGATGGCATGGGAGATATAGGGCTTGATCTGTTCGACCGTCCACTTCTGATGATCAGCTTCGGTCACGACGCCTGAAATCTTGCACGAGACATTTGGGAGTTCCGCCAAATCCCGAAGATGCTGCCGCCAAGGATCGAAGAGCCCTGCCCTGATGCCCGGCTTGCCGATGTGATCCAGCACGAAGCGGACATTCGGGCATAGCCGCGCCATCTTGATCACGGCAGGCAGCTGGGGATGGAAGATGCAGATATCGAAGGCCAGGTCGTATTTCGGGAGCAGTCTGAGTGCGGCGATGAACTCCGGGCGAAGACAGAAGTCCGGATCTTTTTCATTCTCGATGAGCCGCCTGATCGAGCGGATCCCCTTCACCTGGCTCAAGGCCTCCAACTCACCTTCGATGGAGGTGCCCTCTTCGAGCGGAAGTGCTGCGATGATGCCGGCGATACGATGATCCTGTTCGGCAAGGGTAGCCACCCAGCGCGCCTCCTCCAAGTGCTGTCGCGGGTCAGCGACGACCTCGGCAAAGACATAATGCTCGACCTGCACGCCGCCGAGCGCCTGGCTATAGTCCTGCGGGAGGACGATCCGGTGGAGCGCAGGCTTCCCTTTCATCCAGCTGTATCGAAACGTCCTGGGATCACAAAGATGAACGTGGCTGTCGACAATCGGGAAATCGGGCATTCCGGCTCTCGGCGTTCAGGGAAACGAAACTGGACCCAAGTTGCCCGTAGAAAGCCAGAAGCACAAGAATGCGCGAATTTTAAAAAAAAGTTGATAAATGACCGGAGTTGGCGCCCGCCTGTTGAAGCCTGCCGTTGTTCGGCCTCGGCTGCACCGACCGCTTGTACGTCAATTCGGTCGCCCCCGTGCGCACCACCTTCCGAACCACCTCGGACCCACGCTCCCGCAGGAGGGGTTCCTGCTGGAAGCCGATCAACCCGGAAACAGGGTCCTTATTGCGCGCCAATCAACAGGAAAACAGCCGCCGGGGGAAATCGGTCACTACTTCTGCACCGACACTGGTAACAACTACAGTTTCCGAAATCACCACCACGAACTCGGGAGGAACATAGATTCCTGGCACAAGATGGAACACCATCCCTGCTTCTAATTGGCGTGTCTCGCCCTCGATGATCGAAAGCAAGTTTCCTTCACCCCAATCAGGAGCGTAGTTAACCCCTACAGAATATCCGCTACGGTGCCCGACGTTGTAGCCGTGACGGGCGAAGTTCTCCACGCTCTTTCGGTGGACGTCTTCAGCAATTGCACCCGGCCTGATCGCATTGAGGAGAATATCGAGCGACTCCAGAACCGCAGCCTCCAGTCGCCGCATTTCCACTGGAGGCGGCCCCACCGAGCCTGAGCGAAACTGCGGCGCGACATAGCGGTTCACAACGCCCGGGATCTCGAACACAACCGGATCGCCCTTCTGAAGGACATGGCCCGCCCAGGTCGAGTGGCCGAGGCTCGTCCGTGGGCCACTGACAATAAACGGGGGAAGCCCTGGAAACTCGCCGCCCATTGAGACGAGCGTATTCCAGACGGCCCCGGCCATTTGATTTTCGTTCACTCCTTCACGTGCCATGCCGACAGCCGTCTGCATCGCGGCCTTTGTGAGGCTCGCAGCCATGCGAATACAAGCAAGTTCCTCAACTGACTTCACAAGGCGCAGGGGTTCAACGAGTTGTGCCGGCACGATCCTCTCAGCCAGCCGCTGGCGCAGAATATCGAAGCGCCGGGCGCTTACGAAGAAGCTTTCGGTTTCCACGCCGATCCTTGCGCCTGTGCCGGCTGTTTCCTCGATCAAGTCGGCCAGCACCTGCATCGGCTCGTCAGAATCCCCGTAGCAAACGACGCGCCGTGACCAAGAGCGGAGCAAGGTGTTCGTCGCATCTATCCGGCGCAATAGATTGACGGGAACATCTTCCAACGAAACCACACAGGCCTGGACGTAGTGATAGGCCGGGCTGTCATGGCCAGTGATCCAGAAGATGTTTTCGGGACTGAAAGATACGAAAACCGAAAGTTCCCTTTCACGCATTGCATCGCGCAATCGGGCAAGCCGCGTCGCGTACTCCTCACGGGAAAAGGGAAGCGGAGCTATGAGGGGCCCCGTTCCATCTTCAATCTTAAGTCTCACAATATGCCTCCTGAGCCCTGCGGAACCTGAGCAGTCTCCCAACCAAGCTGAACTCGAATTCCCTCCGACCACTTTAGGCGGAGGTCACTTCCCAAGACAATCTATCCCGATCCACGCTCGTTCTTGCGCTGTAAGTGCACCAGATGGATTGCAGGCACCCGACATACTGGAAATCATCCTTCAGGATGGCTGCCATCAAAGCCAAAGTGCCGTTCACCCAGTTACACGTATTCATCTACTGCGCGTCACAGCTTCCCGCTATAATTCTCCCGCACGCATCCTGCGTCACCCGCACTTGAACTGCTCAGACCTCCACGAGATCACTCGAATACAGAAAACAGCAAGTCGCCATGTCCAGCTCATCCAACGGCTCTGAGAATCCCAGGACCAAGGTCAGTCTCTGGCTTCTCGCTTTTGGCAATTTCCTGATCGGCACGGGCGTGTTGATGCCTGCGGCAATGCTTACAGACCTATCCATCAGCTTCAAAATAGACGTGGGTACTGCAGGGCACTTGCTGTTGGTCACCGGGCTCGTCATCGGAATTGGGGCGCCGGTACTTGCTGCACTCACAAGCAAGTGGGATCGACGGATGCTGCTTGCTGGCGTTCTGTTGCTCAATGCCGCTGGTCACCTCGTCTCAATCATCAGCCAATCCTTTCCCGAACTGGTGGCCGCACGCACCGTCATTGCCATCGCGGCAGCCATTTTCAGTCCTCAAGCCGCCGCCGCCGTGACGCTCATTGTGCAACCCGACAAACGGGATGCTGCGGTCGCTTTCGTCTTTGTCGGCTGGTCTGCGGCATTGGTGGCAGGTGTGCCTGCGAGCGGCCTGATCGCGCAGGAACTCGGCTGGCAAACAACCTACGCAGTCGTAGCTGGCCTTTCAGCCATTGGCGCCCTTCAACTCTGGGCGACACTGCCCCGGAAGCTCTACATTGAATCCATCACTCTCTCCGCATGGCGGAGCGCGCTCGGAAACCCAGTCATTCTCGCCCTCCTGCTGGTGACTTTTTTGAGCCTTACGGGGCAGTTTGCGATATTCAGCTATCTCTCTCCCCTTCTGTCCTCCTTGTTCTCAGCACGTGCCATTGACATCGCAATTGCCTTCGCCGTGGCGGGCGGAACCGGTGTCTTAGGGAACCTTATCGTTTCGCGGCTCGTAGTTAGATTCACAACTCAGACCCTGATCGTCTTGGCCCTGTCCCTCATGGCGATCGGCGCCATCATTCTCAACTTCTCAGGTGGTGTTTTCGCGCTCGGACTTTTCTCCATCGCGATCTGGGGGCTTGGTTCATTCTCCTCGACGTCTCTGCAACAAGGCCGACTTGCCAGTTCGGCTCCGCAACTGGCGGGCGCAACAATTTCGCTCAACACGTCAACTGTCTATCTGGGCCAGGCAGCAGGCGTTTCGGCTGGGGGCTTCGCACTGGCTACCGGCAGCGCAGCCGCCGTGATTTGGATCGCCCTTGTTCCGCTGGTGGCAGCGATCGCCGTGTCAACAGCGATAGGATTCAAACCGAGACAAGAGGATTGACCAGAGCAGGCCACTCTCTGATGTCATATCCTCACCGACTGAACAATGAGGCCTTGATGCAACAGGTAAAACAAGCTCAAACCGCAGAAGAGATCCGGAGCATCTATCAATTCCGCTACAAGGTATTCGCAGAGCACCTTGGCCGTGACGATCTGGATGGACTCGATCACGAAAGGCATGTTCTGTCCGACGCCCTGGATCCGATCTCGACGCACTTCTACTTCGGAGAATACGGCTGCCCGGTGGCCGCAGTGACGATCTCACCCCTCGCTGAGACCCATCTTCCAGCGGAGCTATCTCGGTTTCTCGAGATCAGCCGTCTCAAGGAGGCTGTTGATATCCAACGCATGCAAATGGTGAATTGGCTTTTGGTCGATCCTGACCTTTCAGGCGCCTCACTCGTGCCACTGCTTCTGAGCACCTGCTACGAGCGGCTTTTGGGGGGCGACACCGAGTTGCTGCTCACCTTCTGCCGGCCCGGGCTTGTTGCCTTCTATGAGCGACTGGGGCTTGAGCAGTACAGCTACGCAACTCAACTAAAAGGGGTGGGTTTGCGCTGCCCCCTCATGATGGTGCTGAGGGATGAACCCAGGCTGAGAGCTGTCCGCTCTCCGCTGTTACGCATTCTGCTGAGGAGCGGGCGCTATGATCAGGCCAGCGATACACGCGTCAGGCTTGAACCGGTTGTTGACCTGTTCCAGGCAAGCCAGATTCTCGTCAACGATGAACTGTGGCTCGAGACCGGCCACAGCTTCGTCGAGCGCCCCGTGCCAAAGCTCTTCGATGGAATTGGAGAGGACAGCATCCGCCACCTCATGAAGTTGGCGAGTGTGATTTCTTGTCAATCCGGCGAATTCATTACGCGCGAAGGAGAAACCAGTGACGACATGTATCTGATCGTCTCCGGCACCTTCGAGGCCTGCAGGGAAGAGACAGGACAGGTTCGGCCACTCGGACCGGGCGACCTGTTCGGTGAGATCGAGCATCTTTCAAGGATGCCGAGGAGCGAAACCGTCCGATCCACGTCGGCCGGCCATATCGCCGCGCTGAAGTCCGAGCGTATCTTCCAGTGGATGGAAAAGAACCCTGAGCCCGGCGTGAGAGTGGCGCTCAACCTGGCGAAACTCCTGGCCGGAAGAATTACGTGACGGTGAACAGGAGCCGCGACACGCGGCGCACGCCGCTCACGGATTTACGATTGAAGGGACGAGAGAGAGACAATGGCGACAATACCAGTGGAAAGAGGTCATTTCGTCCTGGGCTCGGCCCGGCAATTGGCCCGTGAGCCGCATCGGTTCATCAAGGATGTCGCCCTGCGGCATGACGGGATCTGTGCCTTTCGCGCACTTCACCGCCGGATCGTCGCCGTCGCGGACCCGGAACTCGCACACGAGCTTCTCGTCACCAAATGGCAGCGTTTTACCCGCACGCAGCAAAGTCTCAACATTGGCATCATCGGGAGAGGGCTTCTGGCGCTGAGCGGAGACGAATGGCTGGAGCGCCGCCGCCTTGCTCAGACGGCGTTCACAAAGGGGGTCCTGGGCGGAGTTGCGAAGGCTTCGGCAGAGGCAACAAAGTCACTGTGTACATCCTGGGACGCGGAGCAGGCGCAGAACGGTTCGGTCGACCTCGAGTCGGGAACGCTACGGCTCTCGATGGCTGTGATAGCCCGGATGTTGCTGTCATCCGAGATCACCGGCGCGATGGCTGATCAGGTCGGTCAGACCCTGCGGCGCGGACTACACCTGATTCTCAAACGAAACACAGCCATCTGGTCTCCTCCGATGTGGCTTCCCACGCCCGGCAACAAGGCGCTCCTGGAGGTGCGGCGGGAACTCACCGCCTTCATTTCCGACAGTCTGAGCCAGCACCGAGAGGAGGCAGGCGAGAGCACCGATCTTCTTTCGACGCTCAAGGCAGCACGCGATCCCAGGACAGACAAGGCCCTGTCGGCGGAGGCTCTTCTCGAGGAGACGAAGACGCTGTTCTTTGCGGGATATGAAACGGCAGCGACAAGCCTCACCTGGGCCCTCTACCTGATTGCCCGGACTCCTGAAGTGGCACGCGCGGCGCAGGGAGAGCTTGATCTCGTGCTCTGCGGCCGCACTCCAAGCCTCGATGATCTTCCATCATTGCCTTACATCAGAGCCATCATCCAGGAGACGATGCGCGTCTATCCGCCTGTCTACGCACTACCCAGAATTGCCGTCGGCGATGATGAGCTCGGTGGCTACCCGATTCCGCGGGGTACCGTGGTCATTGCCTCAATTGCGGGTGTCCATGCGTCACCGGTATGGGGTGAGGATCGCGACAGGTTTCGGCCAGAAAGGTTCTTGTCCGGCGATTGGCCGCGCAGAGCTTTCATGCCCTATGGGGCAGGCCGCCACCTTTGTATCGGCAGCGATTTCGCAAACGTGGAAATGGCAATAGTACTGGCCATGCTTCTCCAACGTTACAGTCTCCAGACATCAACGGTGGTCGAAGCGAAAGCACGCGTGACACAGGTGCCGGATCGTCCGGTCAAGCTCTGCCTCACCAGGAGAGCATGACAGGCGGCCCGCTCCAAGAGCAACCCAGCTAGCGACTGCGTCTCGACTCGCCTTGGTGCAGTTGACGGAGTCGAGCCTGCCTAGATGATCAGGAAATCACTGCTTGTGAGGGAAAGGCCAGTGGATAGTGTCGCAATCTGCATCGATCCTCCGCCAGCATTGCCGTTGCTGTCGTAGAGCAGCGCACCTGTCGCCGAATCATAGATGATGCGGTCATCGGCAGCGGCCGCCGCCGCCCCGAGGCGGAAGGCAGTGGCCGCGATGGACCCCGTCGTGGTTCCGAGAGCCGTGAAGATGGAATTCTCGAGTTCGATCGTATCGTCCACTGCGCTGAAGTCGGTGATCGCGTCGCGGTTCGTAGTGGCATTGGGGGCTGTGTTGAAAACGAAGCGGTCAGCACCGGCTCCACCCGTCAGGGTGTCGTTACCCAGGCCGCTAAACAGCCGGTCGTAGCCGGCATTGCTGATCAGGGTGTCAGCGCCATCATTGCCCTCCAGAACATCGGCGAAACTCGTTCCCGTGAGGGTGTTGGCACCATTGTTGCCGACGAGCGTCAAACCGTTGCCCGCCGCCGCGGCATTGACGTTGATCGCGGTCGTGGTTGTCAGCACCGCGGCTGTTGAAGTTCCCGTGCCGATGACGATGCGCTCGAGGCCACTGGCACTGGCGCCGACCGTCAGCGTTCCCGTAGCCGTGCTGGCGAAGCGGAGTTCATCGATGTCCGACGCGCCGGTGCCCGTGTCGGCGATAATGTCACCGGTCCAATCTCCCGCCGTGGCGAGGAAGTAGACACCGGGGGTGCGGTCATGTTATACTAACGGCTCTCGGTTCTGACTCACGCAGGCTTCCCCTGAAGTTGGAGCTCTGATTCATTAGGCGCGAGGAGGATTCGCGCCATGCCAGCAGCAGTACCCTTACGGACGGATTTTTCGGCACGTGAACTTCGCCGGTTGGCGAAGCAGTCTCGGAAC
>VFQT010004179.1_pt1 | contig 12340 bp, 11 predicted proteins | sample 3512381 | NCBI WGS metagenome assembly VFQT01 (sample SAMN10412376, study PRJNA504923) | tailings metagenome | isolation source: Relicate 2 Philex TSF3 active mining site | place: Philippines: Tuba, Benguet | collected 2017-08-29 | reverse complement strand
CTGATCACATCAAATAGCACTGGGGAGATTCGCCAGGACGTCTCGATTGGAATCAAGGATGGCGCGATAGTAGAGATTTCCAATTCACCACTGACTGCCACGCACACTTATGATGCAAGAGGTAAGTTGGTTGCGCCAGGCTTGATAAATGCGCATACCCATCTTGCTATGACGCTCTTCCGCGGCTGGGCTGAAGGGGTCGATCTTCAAGGATTCTTGGAATTGGTCTGGGCAGCTGAGGGCGCAATCATGGATGCACCGACAGCTGAACTTGGCACCAAGTTAGGCGCTTATGAAGCGCTCCTTGGTGGAACGACCACAGCCCTCGATATGTATCTATTTCCAGATGCAGCCCACCGGGGCGCAGTCGCAGCGGGCCTACGCCATCTCGGCGGGCCGATTTTCTTTGATTTTCCCGGGCTAGATGGGCTGGAGTGGGAGGAGCGGCTCGCCTTAGCGCGACGTTGGCCCGCGATCCTGGCAGAGATCGGTGGCCCTGAAGTGCCTGGGTATCTGATGCCACATGCAACCTATACCTGCTCACCAGAACATCTGACTGAGATTGCATCCATTGCAACCGAACTCGATTACTACATACACATCCATGCATCTGAGAACTTACGTGAGAATCAAGATGTAGCGACCCAGTATCACCAGACTCCTACTGAGATTCTTGCCGATTCGAAGATTATCGATTGCAGCGTCGTATTAGGTCATGGCGTTCATCTCAGTGATTCAGATCTTAAGCTCCTGAGTGGACGAGGTGCGGTAGCGCACTGCCCGGGAAGTAATTTGAAACTTGCCAGCGGCATTGCGGATGTCCGGAAGTATCAAGGAACTGGTGTTGGCGTCGCTCTCGGAACTGACGGTTGTTCATCGAGTAACGATCTCGATATGTGGGTCGTCATGCGATTGGCTGCGTACTTGATTGCCCAAACCAGATCACCACGCGAAGTATCTGCCGAACAAGTCTTCCGAATGGCGACGATTGATGGGGCAAGGGCCCTTGGAATCGATCACCTCGTCGGGAGTGTGGAAGTTGGTAAGCGCGCCGATTTGATCGCCCTTGATCTGGATGCGCCGCATTTAATTCCGATGTATGACCCATTTGCCCAACTCGTCTTTGCAGCTGGCCGCTCCGACGTAAGTGATGTCTGGGTTGATGGCGAACAAGTGATCGCTGCAAGAAAATCGACGCGATTGGATTACCAAGAACTTCGAAGCGCGGTATTGGCAAAGACCAAAGGATTGAAAGAGCGGTTGAAGTGAACGTAGCTGAGATCATCAACACCCTTGGGCTTACTCCACTTGAGGGCGAGGGTGGTCTTTGGCGCGAGATCTACCGAGATGAAGCAAGCAACGCCATAGATTTCGCCATGACCGCACCAGATTTCTCGGCCTGGCACCGAATCGAGGAGCCCGAACTCTGGATACATATCGCGGGCGGCCCGACCGATCTCCATCTCATCGAATCGGGCGAATTGCGCACAATCAGGTTAGACCGCGACTCTGGCGAATTCGCATATCGAGTTCCACCCCGGACCTGGATGGCCGCCTCACCGGTTAAGGATTGGTCGCTCCAAATCTGCGCTTTGACCCCAGCGTTTTCCGGTATGGAGCTAGCCTCGCGCGCAGAACTGGAGCGAGAGTTTCCCAATCTAAATCTGCCAGGATTGTTCCATGAGTAAACCAAAGGTATTGATAACTGGCGCAAGCGGTTTGATTGGTAAATCCATGGTCGCTCACTTCCTAAATCAAGGATGGTCGGTGATTGCGCAAGTAAATGGAAATGGTGAGCGCTTGGCTGAAGTTTCTAATCAGATAGAAATTATCAAGAGCGATCTTTCGATACCTGGGAATGGAACTGCTTTGATTAACCAGCTTGATAATCTCGAGTTGGTCGTAAACAATGCAGCTGACCAGTCTGTTATCCAACCGACTGAACTACGCACCGAGGCAATCGAGGCGATGTTTCGCGTTAATCTCTTTGCACCACTTGAGATCATCGCTGCAGCGCGCTCGAAAGGTGTTCGAACCTGTATCAACATCTCCTCAATAGAGGCTCACTCCGCCCGTGCGGGCCACGAGATTTATGGCGCAAGTAAGGCGGCGCTGGAATCGATTACCAAGAGCCTCTCGGTCGCCTTTGCTCCAATGCGGATCAATGGGGTTCGACTTGGCTTGGTTGGTGAACCAAGTATCGAATCTCGCTGGCCAGATGGTGTTGCCGCCTGGCGAAGCGCCGTACCAAGTAAGCGATACGCCTCGCCAGATGAGGTTGCAAAGTTCGTCCATGAGATATCTACCGATTCATTTGATTACACGACGGGGGCCATCTTCGATTTCGATGGCGGGAAGAGCGCTAGCGCCGGCTGGTAAGGGCTTGTATTTCGCTGGTTATTCGCCGCTTCAATTCAGTACTGGCCCCGGCGCCAAATTGGACCTTTAGCCCGTCGTTCTTGAAGGTGTAACGCCTCCCGAAGATCCCCTTTTCGTCGATGATATCCACCAACATGTCATCTTCCAGGGCGGCCCTAACTAATTGGGCGATCGGCTTTCGCAACTCCTTCTGCACTACAGCCAAGACCCTTGGATATTCCGGAGTGAGTCGAATAAAGAATTGGTCCGGACTCCTGCCGACATACCAAATGGACCGCTTCTGACTTGCGATGAAGGTGTACAGCGAAGCATCTTGATCCCACATTGAATATACGACATCAATCCCTTTGAGATTCGCTTTAAGAGGATTGGGGTTACCTTGATAAATTATTTCCTTAACGGCGATATCTTTGCCGATTCGTGCTGCGCCACGTTTGAATTGGGCTACTTGTTCCACAGTTCCATTTATGATTGCAATCTTCTTTCGCTTCGTCTGACTAGCTGAGATAGCGCCAGCAATATAAGCGATCTCTTCCTCATCAAAATAGATATTGGAGATTCCAAGCGAGTCCAAAGTGCGATCGTTGATCGGCGCAAACTGCACTAGTGGATACTCTTGGGAGACCCGTCGCACGGTTTCGCGATATCCAGAACCTACTGTGATGATTAGTGTGTAACCACTCTTAGCTAGGAATCTTAGTCGCGACAAACGGTCGACTGCCGTGCCGCTAGTTGGAATCTCTCGAATGAATGGTTCGACCAAGTTATTGCGCTGGGCAGCAGCTAAAAATGCTTCATGTACCGCATCATTAAATCCATTGTCACCAAGGAAACCGATGTCGTAAGCCACGGCAATCTTCGGAACCGTCTCTTCAGCCGCGCCAGCCAGGGGAAGATTGGTCGCAACCAATAGTGCGACAGAAGCGATGGCCTTAAATCGCATCTTGATTATCTGCGCCAGGGGCCAGGAACCAGTCCGAGCGCGTCATAAACCCGATTCAAGGTATCGCTAGCGACCTCTCGGGCCTTTTCGCTTCCAGCATTTAACTGGCGTTGTAACTCTGCCGGATCGGCGAGCAACTCGGCGGCTCGCTCTCGAACCGGTGCGAAATAACTGGTGACTACCTCGGCTACGGCGCCCTTGAAATCACCATAACCCTTGCCTTCGAATTCTGTCTCCAGGTCGGCGATCTTCTTCCCGGATAGAGCCGAGTGGATCGTCAAAAGATTTGAGATTCCGGGCTTGTTCTTCTCATCGAATTTGATCTCTTTACCGGTATCGGTGACAGCGCTCTTGATCTTCTTGGAATTCACATCAGTTCCGTCCAGGATATCAATGACGCCTGAATTCGATGCTGCAGATTTGCTCATCTTCGCCGTCGGATCTTGCAAGTCATTTATCTTCGCACCACTCTTGATGATATGTGCATCCGGGATGCGAAATACCTCGCCGAAGCGGGTATTGAATCGTTGGGCTAGATCGCGCGTCAATTCGATATGTTGCCGCTGATCCTCGCCGACCGGGACTTGATGAGCCTGGTAGAGCAAGATGTCAGCTGCTTGCAACATTGGATATGTGAAGAGTCCAACTACGGTGCGATCTGCGCCAGATTTCTGTGACTTATCCTTGAATTGGGTCATGCGACTCGCTTCACCAAACCCGGTAATGCACTCAAAAATCCAACCAAGTTGGTTGTGCTCAGGAAGATGTGACTGGACGAAGAGTGTGCACTTCTGTGGATCCAAACCGAGAGCAATCAACTGAGCGCCAGCCGCAAGCGTCCTCTTCCTAAGTAGTTCTGGTTCCGTCTCAACGGTTAGCGCGTGGAGATCCACGATGCAGTAGAAGGCATCATTGCCTTCCTGTAATTCAACCCATTGCTTTACGGCGCCCAAGTAATTGCCGAGGTGGAGCGACTCAGCGGTCGGCTGGATTCCAGAGAGGATGCGCTTCATCCACTAATCCTCTCAATTCTCGGTTCTAGTAAGAAGCAACAAGCCGGATCGCTTGCCCTCCATAGAGCGAACTCTGCTGCTCGCACCAGGCAAATCCAAGTGATCATCTACCTTTGGAATGCGCCCAAGCTGGTGCATGACGTATCCACTTAACGTCTCATAAGGTCCCTCTGGGACCTCGACGCCGGTCTCCTCGGCTAGATCCTCGAGGGAGATCAGCCCATCGATCTCATACTCACCCAACTTAGGTGTATTTGATACTTCCGAGCTCTGCACATCGTATTCATCATGGATATCGCCAATCAGGGTCTCCACGAGATCCTCGAGCGTGACGATTCCATCGGTGCCGCCATATTCATCAAGGACGATTGCAATCTGTTGTCGCTGCGATCTCATCTCCGTCAGCGCCGGGAGCACGCCTTTAGTGCCGGGCAAGAAGAGGATTGGACGAGCTAGATCCATCACCGATTTCTTATCGGGAGCATCGAGTAAATCGCGAACATGGATAAAGCCGATGACCTCATCTGAACTACCTCTAACAACCGGGTATCGAGAGTGTGACTTATCAATTGCGATTGCGGTCGCTTGACCAAGTGTCAAACTCGCATCGAGGAAATCAACTTCGGTTCGCGGCACCATTACCTCGTGAACTTGTCGCTCACTTGCATTGAAGACCTCTTCGACGATATCTCGTTCTTCCTCGGTGAGCGCCTTATGCCCAGTTACAAGATCGACCAACTCCTCTTCGGAGATCTCCGCGCGAGAAGCTTTTGGATCAATACCAAGAGCGCGCAGGATCAAATCTGAAGAATGTGACAACAACCAGATCAGCGGTTGGAATATCCGAGCAGTGAATGAAACCGGAGCTGCTACGGCTAGCGCAATCTGTTCCGATTTATGTAGAGCAATCCGCTTCGGGACCAGCTCACCTAGGACTAGTGAGAAATAGGCAATCACCAGAGTGAGTAGTACGAGGGAAAGTCCGGCAGCAACGCCATCACTCAGACCAGCATCCTCTAGAACCGGGATCAAGTAATCGCCGAGTTGATCAGCGCCAAATGCGGCGGAGAGGAATCCGGATAGGGTCACGCCAACCTGCACGGCGGCGAGGAATCGGTTGGGGTGGCCGGCGAGTTCCGCCACTTTGCGACCGCGGCGACCGCGCTCGCTAAGGGCCTTCACTTGACCCTCACGCAGTGAGATGAGGGCGATCTCAGCGGCTACGAATAGAGCGCCGAGGCCGATAAAGAAGAATACGACGAATAGGTCGATAGCGAGGCTACCGACCGAAAAGGCACCATCGGGGTCCATAGAGTCGATAAGGGTACCGAAGGGTGGAAATCCCCGCAGCCACCCTCTTCCCTCACGCGGAACTCTCGCCTAATCTTCGCCAATCCGCACTTCATCCAACGGACCGTCGGGCACGTACCTGCCCGGAGAAGGAAGGAAGAAAATGGCTTCTGTCGTATTCAAAGATGCCTCCCGCATCTATCCGGGAACAACCACCCCAGCCGTCGATAAATTGAATCTCACTGTCAATGATGGTGAATTCCTCGTACTTGTCGGACCATCTGGCTGCGGAAAGTCAACATCGCTTCGCATGCTTGCTGGTCTTGAAGAGATCGATACCGGCGCGATTTTCATTGGTGACCGTGATGTGACAAATGTTGCGCCGAAGGATCGCGATATCGCGATGGTATTCCAGTCTTACGCGCTATATCCGCATATGACGGTCGCAGAGAATATGGGCTTCGCCCTCAAGATTGCTGGCGTAGCTAAAGAAGAGCGCGAACGTCGCGTACTTGAAGCAGCCAAGTTACTTGATCTTGAACCATATCTAGAGCGCAAACCAAAGGCGCTCTCCGGTGGTCAGCGTCAGCGCGTTGCAATGGGACGCGCAATCGTCCGCGAACCACAGGTCTTTTTGATGGATGAACCGCTTTCAAACCTTGATGCAAAGTTGCGCGTTGCAACTCGTACCCAGATCGCAGCGCTACAGCGACGACTTGGAATCACTACTGTGTATGTGACACACGATCAGGTCGAAGCTATGACCATGGGTGATCGCGTGGCTGTCCTCAAAGATGGCTTACTCCAACAAGTTGATACCCCGCGTAATCTCTATGATCGTCCGGCAAATGCCTTCGTAGCTGGCTTCATCGGATCACCTGCGATGAATCTTCTGGTAGCACCAGTTGCAGGCGGCAAGGCGAAGCTAGGACATCTAGAGCTCGACGTTCCAGCGAAGGCAGGAAATTCGGTAATCGTCGGTATCCGCCCAGAAGGCTTCACTCCTTCTTCCAAGGGCTTTGAGATCGAAGTCGAAGTCGTCGAAGAACTTGGCGCTGATGCCTTCGTCTACGGCAAGCCAATCGATAGCGCTGTGAAATTCAACAACGCCAGCGATGAGGGAGCACAAGTAATCGTCCGTTGGGATCCAAAGAGCCCGCCGAAGGCCGGTCAGACTGTGACCGTATCGGCTAAGGCAGACGCGGTACACCTATTCAACGCCGCCAATGGCGAGCGCATTAATTAGTAACTAGTAATGAAAAAGGCCCCCAATCGGGGGCCTTTTTCATATCAATACCTACTTCATTACCTTCTGGAGATTCTCGTCTATTGCCGTCAAGAACTCCTGGGTGTTCAACCAGGGCGCATCGTTGCTAATCAGAAGTGCAAGATCCTTGGTCATCTTTCCACTCTCAACCGTAGCGATACATACCCGCTCTAGATCACTTGCAAATTTCGCAAGCTCTGGAGTGTTATCCAATTTGGCGCGATGCTGTAAACCTTGAGTCCAGGCGAAGATCGATGCAATCGGATTGGTCGAGGTTGGCTTACCTGCCTGGTGATCGCGGTAGTGACGAGTCACGGTGCCGTGCGCCGCTTCTGCTTCCACTGTGCGACCATCTGGTGACATCAATACCGAGGTCATTAGACCGAGCGAACCATAACCTTGTGCAACGGTGTCAGATTGGACATCGCCATCATAATTCTTACAAGCCCAGATGTAACCACCCTCCCAACGGAGCGAGGTAGCGACCATGTCGTCGATTAATCGATGGTCATATTCCAAGCCATTCTTTGCGAATTCATCCTTGAATTCACTCTCGAAGATTTCCGCAAAGATATCCTTAAAGCGTCCATCGTAAGCTTTCAAGATCGTGTTCTTAGTCGATAGATAGACCGGATACTTACGAGCCAACCCATAGTTGAATGACGCGCGGGCGAAATCACGGATTGACTCATCCAAGTTATACATCGCCATCGCTACGCCTGAACTTGGGAAATCGAAGACGTTGAACTCCATCGGCTTGGATCCATCCGCCGGTGTGAAAGTGACCGTCAATTTTCCAGCACCAGGTACTTTGAAGTCAGTTGCACGATATTGATCTCCGAAGGCATGGCGACCGATAACGATCGGCTTGCTCCAGTGTGGGATCAACCTTGGTACGTTCTTGATGATGATCGGCTCACGGAAGATGACGCCACCCAAGATATTTCGGATCGTTCCATTAGGTGACTTCCACATCTGCTTCAGGCCGAACTCCTTGACCCGAGCCTCATCTGGGGTGATGGTCGCGCACTTAACGCCGACGCCATGCTTCCTTATAGCGTTTGCGCAATCGATTGTGACCTGGTCATTGGTCGCATCGCGATGCTGGATTCCTAGGTCGTAATACTCAAGGTTTATATCTAGATAAGGGAGGATCAATTGTTTCTTGATGAAATCCCAGATGATGCGGGTCATTTCATCGCCGTCTAATTCAACGACGGTTCCTTCTACCTTGATCTTGCTCATTGCATCCTCTCCTATAGGTCTTTCACATCAGCTTGCTTCGTGCGTACCGCTTCCGCAGCCTTCTTCAAATCCTCCAACTCAGCCGAGCTAAGTGAGCTCTCGACTACTTTAACTACGCCGGAGCGACCAATCTCTGCTTCGACGCCGAGATATACGCCCGAGATTCCATATTCACCATCCACCCAGGCGCAGACCGGCAACACCGTGCGGGCATCCTCGATTACGGCACGCGCCATCCGAGCCGCAGCTGCTGAAGGAGCGTAATAAGCCGAACCAGTCTTCAGTAGCGCAACGATCTCAGCGCCACCATTTCTAGTTCGCGTAACCAATTCTTCGATCTCTGCTGCGCTCAATAACTCACTCAGCGGCTTGCCATTAACAGTGCAACGACTTGGGACTGGGACCATCGTCTCGCCATGCGACCCAAGCGTCAGCGTCTTCACGCTTGCAACAGGTACTTTGAGTTTCTCAGCGACGAAATCCGTGAAGCGAGCTGTATCTAACATTCCCGCTTGACCCATCACTCGATTATGTGGGAACTTCGATGCAATCTGGGCAAGAGCAGTCATCTCATCTAGCGGATTGGAAACGACAATCAATACAGCGTTTGGTGAATGCTTAGCAATGTTCTCTGCAACGCCACGCACGATGCCTGCATTTACGCCGATGAGATCCATTCGGCTCATTCCCGGCTTGCGCGGCAACCCAGCGGTTATTACTACAACATCTGAATTCGCTGTTGCTTCATACCCTGCGCCATCGGCGGTGGTGGTCTGGCCGATTACTTTCGTCTCAAAGCCCTCAATCGAACGAGATTGATTGATATCTAGCGCGAGGCCTTCTGGTTTGCCATCGACGATATCGGTGATGACCACAGTCTCGAAGATGTCGTATTCAGCTAGTCGAAGAGCGGTAGTGGAGCCATAAAAACCGGCGCCGACAACAGTTACTTTCCCGGATCTACTCATGGCGGCAAACCTACCGGCTACCTCCGGGGCAGCGCCAATGCGACTGTAATCAGGGACACAATCATGGCCAGGGCCATTAACTTCTCGATAGCGCGAAGGCGGCGAAAGTCCGGTGCGATAAAAAGGGCGAGCGCTACCGCCAAAGAGATTGCGCCAATTCGCACCGATACTGCAATGGAGATGGCGATTGCCAAGAGCGCAATCAGATAGGAGATCCGCTTCATTGCGCCAAATTAACGACATTCCGCAAGAGCATGGCGCGGGTCATCGGTCCGATTCCACCAGGTACCGGAGTGAATGCAGCTGCAACTTGGTGAGCTAGCGGATTGATATCTCCAACCAATCCACTCTGCTGGCGCGTCAATCCGACGTCAATCAAGATTGCGCCAGCTTTCACCATCTCCGGTTTCAAGAAATGTGGTTTACCGAGCGCGGCTACGATCACATCCGCTCGCTTGGTGTGACTTGCTAAATCTCGAGTACCGGTATGCAGCGTGGTCACAGTCGCATTTATCTTCCTTGAGGAGAGAAGTAGCGAGAGTGGCCGGCCGACCGTCGTACCTCTACCGATTACCGCCACCTCAGCGCCAGCAAGTTCTATTCCATTCCGACTTAAGATCTCGACGATTGCCATCGGCGTGCATGGTCGCGGCGCTGGATAATCGAGTACTAACCGACCCAAATTGACCGGATGTAATCCATCAGCATCCTTATTTGGATCGATCGCCTCTAAAATCTCCTGCGTATCAATGCCAGTTGGCAATGGAAGTTGGACTATGAAACCGGTGCAATTCGGATCTTGATTGAGCCTGGTTACTGCACTTCGAATCTCGGCTTGAGTTGAATCTCCCGGAAGATCAATTCGGATGGAGTTGATACCGACCTCGGCACAATCGCGATGTTTTCCAGCGACATAAGCCGCCGAACCTGGATCATCGCCGACCAATATTGTTCCAAGCCCGGGCGCGCTCTTTAGTTGAGAGATCTCAGATTTGAGTTCACTCTTGATAGTTGCCGCCAAGACGCGGCCATCAAGGATCTTGCTCATGGCGTGATTCTAGTTGTGGGAGAAGTGGCGAATACCCGTGAAATATAGGCTGAGATTCGCAGCGGTAGCGGCCGCTATCACCTCTTCATCCCGGATAGAACCTCCAGGGGAAACGACCGCAATCACGCCAGCTTTGATCAAGGAAGTAATTCCATCGGCGAAGGGAAAGAAACCATCGCTGGCGGCAACCGATCCGATGCTGCGATCCCCCGCCCTAGCAATAGCAAGTTCAGCGGCAGCCAATCGATTGACCTGACCGGCACCGATTCCTAGAGCGGCTTGATCGTGCGCAATCACGATCGAATTACTCCGACAGCGCGCTGCGATTTTCCAAGCGAAGTGGAGATTCGCCAACTTACCAGCATCCACAGCTGGCCCACTGACTAGGCGCCAATTCTCGGGCTGATCATTAGGACCATTCAATTGATCCGAGTTCTGGAATAGCAAACCACCATTGATCATCCGAAATTCCAAATGATCTTCAATCCGTTCTACACGGAAGATCCGAAGTTTCGCTCTTCTTGCCAGAATCAATCTAGCTTCCTCCGAGATTGCCGGAGCGATCAAGAGTTCGAGGAATTTTCCCTCTAATTCTCGGGCAACTTCACCAGAGATTTCGAAGTTCGTAGCAAGTACGCCACCGAATGCAGAGAGGGGATCACCGCTGAGCGCGCCGATAACCGCTTTAGCTCGATCAGCGTTTACCGCTACCCCGACTGGAATACCGTGCTTTACGATGACAGCGGTTGGTTCATCGAATTCATTTGCTAATCGGGACGCGCTATCGCCATCCAAGTAATTATTGAAAGAGAGTTCACTTCCTTGGATTAGTTCGCCACTTGCTAATCCTGTGCTTCCAAATACCTTGCCATTTTGGTGAGGGTTTTCGCCATATCGAAGCGGTCTACTGAAATCTGCCAAGATCGCCAAGTCGTATCGAGCGGTTCGATCAATCGCAACCGCTGCCCAATTCTTACGCTGGACTGGATCTGATCCCTTAGCTAAAGATCCAATCAGTTCTGGATACTGTTCTGGAGCTGTTATAACTGATACGGCCCGATGATTCTTGGCGGCCGCACGAATCAAGGCCGGTCCTCCGATATCGAACTTATCTGCTGGATAAAGGTTAACAATCACGATATCGATCGCCGTTAAACCATTTGCCTCGGCCTCTTTGATTTGCTGCGAATCTTCTCGATCAAAGAGGATTGCTCCGTGAATCGCTGGGTGGAGTGATTTGACGCGACCATCCAGGATCTCCGGGCTACCAGTTATCTCTTCTATGGTTTTGGTCGCCAGGCCAGAATCGCGAAGCGTGGCTGCGGTTCCGTCAGATGCGACAATCTCGTAGCCAGCATCTAAGAGCGCTCTAGCTACTTCAAGCAATCCAGTCTTATAGGAGACCGAGATCAACGCTCGTCTATTTGCCACGATTTCGTAACTTCTCGATCGCCGGCGGAACTTTCAAATAGATAGTTATACCAATGGCTACTTCGACTGCCAATAACAGTGGCATCGCCCACCAGATCGGTCCAACAGAAGGAAGATTCTCGGATAGGAGTTGTCCGCTACTACCACGAGCAGCTACGAAGGAGAGGAGTGCTATGAAACCGATTGCGCTGATTAGAAATCGCTTCTGCTCCACCCAATCGGAGTAATTCTCCGAACCATACTTCGCGATTAGCGCACCGGTTAGTAGGAAGAGGATGGCAAATAGGAACAAGAGCGTAGTTCTACTTGCAGGAAGTGCACCCAAAATAGGAATCGCCGGAATCTCATCGATTCGATGGATGAATGGTGAGAGCAAGCTGCCCGCTCCGAGTGAGATGCCTGCTCCAGATATGAAGCTGATGACGCTCAACGCCAGATTTGGTAGGTAAAGGATCTGAACCAGAAGTAGCACCAAGCCACCAAAGAAGCCCGGTTCTACCACGCGTGTGAGATTCACCAGGAGTTCGAAGTGCCAGATCATTGAAACAGCAAGGATCAGCGAACCGAATCCGATCCAACCGATGATTAGAATCCAAGCTACTTTGAGCGCTCGCTGCCAAGGAAATTGCAGGTTGTGGCGCGGGAGAAGGCCGCTTACCAGATAGGCGATCGCGGTTGCGATCAGGAAGATGACTGGAATCCCGATATAAAAGGGAACCGTTACGGTATCACCGAGGCCCAATAGCGATATCAGAT
>VFQT010004177.1_pt1 | contig 12353 bp, 11 predicted proteins | sample 3512381 | NCBI WGS metagenome assembly VFQT01 (sample SAMN10412376, study PRJNA504923) | tailings metagenome | isolation source: Relicate 2 Philex TSF3 active mining site | place: Philippines: Tuba, Benguet | collected 2017-08-29 | reverse complement strand
CTAATGGTAGCATGTACACCTGAACGGAACATACAATACCAGAGCACAATTCCACCTATTCCATAGATCCATCCTTTTGTAATACCCTTTTTACCCATGAAAAAAAGAAGTGCAAAGGTCAATAGGGCAATACTTAAATAGAGTACTGAAAGTTGTTCGGTATAAAAAATTGCAATTACTAAAATGGCCCCCAGGTCATCAATAATCGCAAGCGCTGCCAGAAAAACCTTGAGGGCGGGCGGTACTGCTTTGCCAGCCAGGGATAAAATCCCAAGGGCGAAGGCAATATCAGTAGCCATCGGTATTCCTGCACCGGAAGCGGTTGGAGTTCCGTTATTCAGGAATAAATGAATGCCCGCAGGCACCACCATACCCCCAACAGCAGCTACAATGGGTAATACTGCATGACGAAAGGTGGAAAGTTCACCAATGTAAATTTCTCGCTCAATTTCTAACCCTACCAGCAAAAAAAATACCGCCATCAACCCATCATTGATCCATAATTCAACCGTCAACCCGGCAAATGGGAGATGCCAAAAATGCGCGTAAGCCTCCCCCCATGAAGAATTAGCCAGTAGAAGGGAGACCGCAGTGCATCCAATCAGTAAAAACCCTGAAAATTTTTCACTTTTGAAAAAGTCCAAAAACAGCCGGGTAATGACCAGATTGCGGGAATTAAGGGAGGAGTTTTGGGACATAAATTGAATTTCAGCGGCTTAGGACGGCCCGTTGCAAGCCTCAAGTTAATTATTTACAATTCTTTGACAAGGATCATAGGTAAAAAAAACTACTTGCCTGTAGATTTGCAACCCAGTATGAAACTAATTGCTTCAATACTACTTTTTATATTCTCCCTAACGGTAACGCTACCCTTGGCGCAGTTTATGCTGGCTAAAAACCAAGTGACCCTCTTTGTGGTAGACGAAGAAAAAAGTTCTTCCAATCAGTTGAACGAGATTAAGGAAGAGAAAAAAGATATTTCAAGTCAGTTTTATTTTGCTGTATTTGCGGCTCAACCCATATTGCCGCTTGATCTGTTTTGTTTGCTGCAATCTAAAATTCCTGCAGCCCCCTTACTGGAAAAATCTACGCCTCCTCCGAATTTTTGTTGATAGTCAATTAGTGTGTAACCCAAAAGAACGAGGTTACTCCCCTTTGAATTTTCAACAAAACATTCCATGAAAAAATTGAAAAGTCCACTAAACAGGATCCTGGATCTTGTACGGTTGGAAAAAGCAGAAATCTGGTCGATTTATTTTTATGCCATCCTCAATGGCTTGATTCTACTAAGTGTACCACTCGGTATCCAATCAATTGTAGGATTTGTATTGGGCGCCTCCTTCCGCGCCTCCATCTATGTATTGATCTTTTTAGTGGTGGTAGCCGTATTGGTTAGTGGTCTGATGCAAATCAACCAAATGAAGATCATCGAAAAAATTCAGCAACGCATTTTTGTACGCTATGCTTTTTCTTATGCAGATGCTATTCCTCGTCTGGATTTAAAAAAAGCAGATGGGATTTATCTCCCAGAGCTTATTAATCGATTTTTCGATACAGCCACCCTGCAGAAAAGTTTAGCCAAGATCTTGTTAGAGATTCCCAGCGCAACCATACAAATTTGCTTTGGTTTAATTTTACTTTCCTTTTATCACCCTGTATTTATCATTTTTTCTTTTCTACTTGTTTTTATCCTATGGCTGATCATTTACTTTACCGGAGGAAAGGGACTCGAAAGTAGTTTAGAGGAGAGTCGTAATAAATACCGGGTAGCCGCATGGCTGGAGGAGATGGCCCGCATCATCAAGTTTATCAAGCTGGCGGCCGGGCATGCCTTACACTTGAAAAAAACAGATCAGGCCACGATCAGTTACTTAAAGGCACGTAACGAACACTTTAAGATCCTTCTATTACAATACAGAAGTTTAGTAGCGTTTAAAACAGCAATTACCGCCGCAATGTTAATATTTGGTTCCATTCTATTGGTAAACCAACAACTTAACATTGGTCAATTTGTAGCAGCGGAAATTGTTATTCTTACCATTTTAAACTCCGTAGAAAAACTGATTATTAATCTGGACAGTGTGTATGACACATTAACGGCAGTAGACAAGCTGGCCAAACTAACGGATAAGCCATTGGAAGAAAGCGGTAATCTTCAAATTTCAACTGTCAACACGGGTGTACTTGTAAAAGGAGAAAATATCAGTTATGGTTACACCGATAAACAACCGGTGTTACAGGATTTAGATTTTGAATTTCAACCAGGACAATTGATCTGTATCCAAGGTAAGGCGGGTACCGGAAAGTCTACCTTACTCCGACTACTAGATGGAGCCTACACGGATTTTAATGGGTCCTTACAAATCGACAATGTTCCTATTCGCAATTTTGATCTTAATTCCTTACGAAGTCAAATAGGAATCCTGCTTCACCAGCATGATATTTTTCAGGGCACCTTATGGGAAAATATCACGATGGGTAGAGAAAACGTACCGATTGAAACAGTGGTGCAACTATTTCAAAAAGTTAGCCTGTCTAGCTATTTTGCCACCCTCCCAAAAGGTTTTGACACGGAATTGGATCCTACCGGACAACGATTACCCAGGCAGATCATACACAAGATACTACTCGTAAGAGCCCTCATTGGTGCTCCACGCCTGCTATTATTGGAGGAACCATGGAGTGGAATGGAAAGCACCACAAAAAATAAAATAATTGCATTGCTAAATGAATACAAATCAACAACACGGGTAATTGTGAGTAACGATGAATCTTTCGCAAATGCCTGTGACCAGGTTTTTTCAATGACAGAAGAAGGAAAACTGGTCAAATCAACAAATAATAAGTAAGATGGATACACAGCAGTATAAATCGCACGAATACGTTTATCGATACGATAGAAAAAGCAGAGTCAAAAATTGGTTTTTTGGAATCCTTATTGGAATGGCCATTGTTTTATTCTTACCCTGGACCCAAAACTTCAGAAGTAATGGATTAGTTACTACGCTTTACCAAGATCAGCGGCCGCAACAAGTCAATACAGTAATCGGCGGTCAATTGATAAAGTGGTATGTAAAGGAAGGAGATGTTGTACAAACCGGAGACACCCTGGTACAACTGGCGGAGGTTAAACCGGATTATCTGGATCCTGCATTATTGGAACGAACTGCAGAGCAGTTAGAAGGCAAATCTCAATCCATAGAATTTTACAAACAAAAAGCAAGCACGGCTTCATTACAATTGGAAGCGCTTGACAAAGGAATTGCGCTTAAACTGGAACAGCTAAAAAATAAGTTGGTGCAGCTGGAGTTAAAAGTACAAGCTGACAGCGCTGAAACCATAGCGGCCAACAACGATTTAAATATTGCACGCATACAATATGAACGACTGCGGATGATGTTTGACAGTGGCCTGGTATCCCTGACGCAAGTAGAGCAACGCAATCAATTATATCAATCAGCACTGGCTAAAAAGATAAGTGCGGAAAACAGACTGGCTAATACTAAACAGGAATTAGTGATTACACGGCTGGAGATGAATGCACAAATACAAGAAAATCGAGAGAAAAAAGCAAAGGCAGACGGAGATCGATACCAATCACTCACTGCCATAGCAAATGGACAAGCAGAAGTTGCAAAATTGAAAAATCTTTATGCGAGTTATGCTATCCGAAACGGAATGTATTACATCCTTGCGCCTCAAAATGGCCAAGTGATCAAAGCTAAAAAAGCAGGCTTGGGAGAATATGTGAAAGAAGGAGAGATGATCGTAGAGATTGTACCTGAAAAAATAGCTTATGCGGTTGAGATGTTTGTTCGTCCACTGGATGCGCCACTTATTAACCCCGGACAAAAAGTAAGATTATTATTTGACGGCTTCCCGGCCATTGTATTTAGCGGTTGGCCGAATGCGTCTTACGGAACCTTTGGAGGAATTGTTACAGCCGTAGAAAGAAACACCAATGGAGAAGGAAAATTCAGGGTATTGGTAAAAGAAGATCCCAACGATAAGCCCTGGCCGCCACAACTGCAAATAGGAGCTGGCGGACAAGGTATTGCCCTATTGAAAGATGTGCCAGTATGGTATGAGTTATGGCGAAATATCAATGGATTTCCTGCGGATTATTATAAACCCATTTCAACAACGGTATCTAAAAAGTAAAACTTGATACAGAAATTCATCCTATTAATATTGGGATATACCTTGTACTGCACCAATACGGTAGCACAGGAAAACAGAATAACCCTCTCGCTGCAAGAGCTCACGGCTATGGTGCTTCAATTTCATCCGGTAGCCAAACAAGCAACGATTCAAATTGGGGAAGCTAAACAAGCGTTGCGGATTTCAAGAGGTGCATTTGATCCCACTTTCAGCTACAACATAGCCGAAAAAACATTTGATGGCACTTCTTATTATGCATACCAGCAACCAACGCTAACCATTCCTACCTGGTTTGGCGTGACCCTACGAACAGGAGTAGAGCAGGTGGATGGAAACCGTGCAGATCCCACCGAAACAGTAGGACGCAGTAGTTATATGGGAATACAAGTTCCGCTGGGAAGAGATTTGCTCACTGATAAAAGAAGAACAGACCTGCAAAAAGCAAAAGTTGCAAAAGAGGCCTCCTACACGGAGCGCAGAAAAATGTTAAACGACCTGTTACTGGAGGCACATAGTGCCTATTGGAAATGGTGGCAAAGTGCACGCATTTATCAAATTGCATCAGCCGCATTGAATGTTGCTAAAAAAAGAGTTGAATTTGTAAAAGGGAGTGTACAACTGGGAGATCGACCTGCCATTGATACTACTGAAGCCTTAGCCCAGGTTCAGCTTTTTGAATTACAATGGAATTCGGCGCTGCTCAATCTGAAAAAAACCCAGTGGGAGCTATCTCAATTCCTCTGGCAGGAAAATCAAACACCCTATAGTTTACCGGAGGATTGCAACCCAGCATACAATGATTTTGATCGATTCAGATCCGATCAAATAATAACCCCGCTTGATAGTCTTGTATCAACCGCTATGGCAAGTCATCCTGAATTAGTGCTTTACAACTACAAATTGAATAGTCTTGGCATTGAAAAAAGATATCGAACGCAACAACTACTACCCAAGGCAAGTTTCAATTATAATTTTTTAGAAAAGGGATTTCAGTGGACAGCTCCAAAAGCAGTATTATTTGAAAATAATTTTCAATATGGATTATCGCTACAGATCCCCTTGCGCTTATCAAGTGAACGCGGAGAGTATAAAAAAATTAAATACTCGATTCAATCTACCACGTTGGAGCAAGATTTGAAAAGAGTACAAATCGAAAATAAAATACGGGCTAACTACTTTGAAGTAGAAAATCTCCGAAAACAAATTGAACTCCAGGAAAAAGTAGTAGCAAATACCCAATTACTTTTGAAAGGAGAAGAATTAAGGTTTAGAACCGGGGAAAGTAGCCTGTTTTTGGTCAATGCCAGGGAAACAAGAGTTTGGGAAGCCGCTCAAAAATTAGAAGAAATTAAAGCTAAATATTTAATCGCCATCCAAAAACTATTCTGGTCCGCAGGTGTTCTAATCTAGTTAACCTTAAAATAATCTCCCCCACTTATCTTTATCACCTTCATAAAAACAAAAAATGTCCTCTACCCCTTCTTTTAAAGATTACATCAAAAGTCTGCCAAACGATCTTACCGCTTCGGTGGTGGTATTCCTGGTTGCCCTACCCCTTTGTCTTGGGGTAGCATTAGCCTCCAATGCACCATTATTCAGCGGGATTATTGCCGGTGTGATTGGAGGTATAGTAGTGGGGCTTGCCAGCCGGTCTCACCTTAGTGTGAGTGGACCTGCAGCGGGATTAACTGCTATTGTTGCAGGATCACTTGCCTTGCTTCCCTCGTTTGAAGCATTTTTACTGGCTGTTGTCATTGCCGGGGTGATGCAATTGATTCTTGGTTTTGCCAAAGCAGGTGTAATTGGAGATTTTGTTCCAGGCAGTGTAATCAAAGGAATGTTAGCGGCCATTGGCCTGATTCTATTAATCAATCAATTTCCGCATCTACTGGGAGATGACTCCCAATTTGAAACAGACGAGGGCGTTCCTCGCAAGGGAAACATCTTTAGTAATTTCTTTTTTGCATTTACCAATATCAATACCAGCGCCTTTATTATTGGGGGGCTGGCCTTGCTGCTGAATATTTTTTGGGAGAAATTTCAAAAAGGTAAAACTGGTATTATTCGCTTTGTTCCTGGACCCCTGTTAATGGTTATACTTGGAGTAGCGATGAACCAGCTTTTTGAAAGTCAAAACTGGTTACCGGCACTCACGGGAGAACACCTGGTCATTCTGCCAATGGCAAATAATCCAACCGAGTTCTTTTCTTTTTTCACCAGGCCCGACTGGTCACAATTAGGAAATACGGCCGTGCTTACCGTAGCTGTTACACTGGCTTTAGTTGCCAGTCTTGAAACCTTACTTAGCATTGAAGCTGTTGATGAGTTAGATCCCTATCAACGAGTAACTCCCACCAACCGCGAGTTAAAAGCACAGGGATTGGGTAATATCGTATCAGGACTGTTAGGGGGACTTCCTGTTACTAGTGTAATTGTTCGCTCCTCTGCCAATGTAAATTCAGGTGCCAAGACAAAAATGTCTACCATTTACCACGGTACTTTATTACTACTTTGCGTGGCATTTATTCCCGCATTATTGAACCAAATTCCTAAATCAGCACTTGCTGCTGTACTTATATTTACTGGTTATAAATTGGCAAAGCCCTCCTTATTTGTTGGCTTTTATAAAAAAGGATGGAATCAGTTTTTGCCATTTGTGGGTACGATTCTTGCAATTTTGGCAACTGATCTATTAAAAGGGGTATTGATTGGTATTGGCATCGCTATCATCTTTATTATTCGATCCAATTTTAAGTCAGCCATTGTGGTGGTAAACGACACGAATAAATATTTAGTTCGTTTGCGTAAAGACGTTTCTTTTTTAAATAAGGCGATTCTAAAACAAGGTTTAGAAAAAGTGCCCGCTAATTCTTATGTAATTATTGATATATCCCGTGCAGATTTTATTGATCAAGATATAATTGAAATCATAGAGGATTTTCAAAAACATGCTCCGCTGGAAAATATCAAAGTTGAGATCAAGCAAAGTACCTTCAAAAAATCAATCTTTACTAACGCATAAACCAATTTTATGAAAGCTTACGAAAAACTACTCTTAGAAAATAAAGCCTGGGCCGCTGAAAAAGTGGGAGATGACCCAGACTTTTTCAACAGACTAGCAAATATCCAAACTCCCGATTTTCTATGGATTGGCTGTAGTGACAGCCGTGTGCCAGCCAACGAAATTACTGGTACACAACCGGGAGAAATCTTTGTACATCGGAACGTTGCTAATATGGTTGTGCATACCGATTTGAATCTATTAACGGTGCTGGAATATGCCGTTCATCACTTGAAAGTGAAACATGTAATTGTATGTGGTCACTATGGCTGTGGTGGGGTCAAAGCTTCTATGACACAACACAACTTTGGCATTATTAATAAATGGCTACGTAACATCAAAGATGTTTACCGTTTTCACCGCGATGAAATTGACAGTATCAAAGACGAGGAAAGCCGTGTCAATCGCATGGTAGAATTAAATGTGCAGGAGCAGGTGATGAACCTAGCTAAAACCTCTATCATTCAAAAAGCCTGGAAACAAAATCAATTCCCTCATTTACATGGATGGGTTTATGGACTCAAGGATGGTTTGATTAAACCTGTTTTTGAGATGCCTGCAGGCACACATATTGACCCCTTGTACGAATTTGACGATCTCTGAGTTACCTTCGTGGCATGTCCATCGAGGTAAGCGGTCTTCTTAAGGAGTATGGCACCCAGCGCGCAGTAAACGAGATTTCCTTTGAAGTTAAACAAGGGGAAATAGTGGGTTTTTTGGGTCCTAATGGAGCTGGCAAATCCACCACTTTAAAAATTTTGACGGGTTATTTACAACCCACGGCCGGACAAGCAAGGGTTTGTGGACTCGATCTTGCCACACAAGCGTTGGAGGTTCGTAAAAAAATAGGCTACCTCTCCGAGCAAAATGCATTATACCCTGACCTCTACGTGCGAGAGTACCTTGCCTTTATTGCACGCGTTAATCAGGTAAGTAATATTACAACCGCTGTTGAACAGGCTTTGTCACTGACAAAACTTGAAACAGAAGCGCATAAAACAATAGGACAACTCTCCAAAGGCTATAAGCAACGAGTAGGCTTGGCAGCGGCCTTAATTCATAACCCGGAGGTTTTGATTTTGGACGAACCCACCTCAGGACTTGATCCCAACCAGTTAGCCGAAATTCGAGCACTGATCAAACAACAGGGGCAAACCAAAACTGTTTTATTCTCCACGCATATCCTACAGGAAGTAGAGGCGCTTTGTGATCGCGTGATCATCATTAATAAGGGGACCATTGTTGCAGACAGCCCATTAAACAAACTTGCAGAGACAGTATCTTTGCCGCGCCGTGATATGAAATTGGAAGAAATATTCCGCTATCTCACCGGCGAATCGTAAAACCAACAACAAGACAATACCCATGAGCTACATTGCTGAAATTTTTGCCCGTCAAATTTTAGATTCCAGAGGAAACCCAACCGTTGAGGTGGATGTAATCACTGAAAATGGTGCATTAGGACGTGCTGCTGTTCCAAGTGGTGCCAGTACCGGTATCCATGAAGCGGTTGAATTGAGAGATGGTGATAAAAAGAAATACCTGGGAAAGGGAACCCTGAAAGCAGTTGATAATGTCAATAAAAAAATTGCTCCCCTACTACTAGGTTATGATGTAGCCGATCAAACCGGTATCGACGAAATCATGATTCAATTAGATGGCACTCCCAATAAAAATAAATTAGGCGCTAATGCTATGCTTGCCGTAAGTATGGCCGTAGCAAAGGCTGCTGCAGAAGAAGCAGGTCTTCCTCTTTTCCGTTATGTAGGTGGCACCAATGCCAAGATCTTACCCATGCCTATGATGAATATCCTCAATGGCGGTGCACATGCGGATAATAAAATCGATTTCCAGGAATTTATGGTGCTGCCAGTGGGCGCTCCATCGTTCAGCGAAGGATTACGTTGGGGCGTTGAAATTTTTCATGCCCTCAAAACGGTATTGAAGAAAAAAGGATACAGCACAAACGTAGGTGATGAAGGTGGTTTTGCACCCAATATCCAAAGTAATGAGGAGGCTATTGAAACAGTATTAATTGCTATTGACGCAGCTGGTTATAAAGCAGGATCTCAAATCAAAATTGCGATGGATGCGGCCAACAGTGAGCTTTGGGACAGCAAGAAAAAGAAATATGTATTTCATAAGAGTAGCGGGAAAGAAATGAGCAGCGAACAACTGGCCAAGTATTGGGAAAGCTGGGTAAAAAAATATCCGATCTGCAGCATCGAGGATGGCATGGCCGAAGACGATTGGGCAGGTTGGAAAATGCTCACCGAAGCGGTTGGCACTAAATGCCAGTTGGTAGGAGACGATCTTTTTGTAACCAATGTGGAGCGTTTGCAACAGGGGATTGACAAAGGGATTGGAAACGCGCTACTGGTAAAAGTGAACCAGATTGGTACCATTACGGAAACCATCAATGCCGTTTCCCTGGCCCAGCACAATGGATATAATACTATCATGAGTCATCGCAGCGGAGAAACGGAGGATACCACCATTGCAGATTTAGCGGTGGCGTTGAACTGCGGACAGATTAAAACCGGAAGCGCCTCCCGTACAGATCGGATGGCCAAATACAATCAGCTTTTACGTATCGAAGAGTTACTGGGAAGCTCAGCGATCTATCCCAAAGGAAAAATCAAATTTGGCAAATAATCAAAAGAGGGGCGAATCAAGCCCCTCTTTATCTTTGAAGTATACATGAATCAATTTCTCTCTACTATCCCACCTTGGATTCGCAATAAATACTTTATTGCTACCGCTGTTTTTATAGTGATTGTATTGTTCCTGGATAAAAATGATCTGTTTACTCAACTGGAGCGTAAACAAGAATTGCGCAAATTGGAAAAAACCAAAGAGTACTATTCCAATCAAATAGAATTGGAACGCAAGGAGTTGGAATCCCTCAAGAAAAATCCGGCTACCATTGAAAAATATGCCCGGGAAAAATACTTAATGAAAAAGGACAATGAGGACCTGTTCCTGATCACGGAGAAACCTGCCGCCCCAAAAAAATAGCCCTTTTTCCCCTTTTACACAATAAGGAATCTTCTTTCTCGTTTTTAGGTAGTATCAGCTGCTCATTTCGCACCATGAATACCTACACCCCCGAAGATTTAGTCCGTTACCTCTATCACGAAATGGAGGCCCCTCGCCGGGTAGCCCTGGAGGAAGCTCTGGAAATTGACTGGACACTTCGCGAAAAATTAGGGGTTCTCAAAACAACCTTACAAAGACTGGACCGCACCCTGGAATCCCCCCGCACCGAGGTGATTCTAAACATACTTCGACACGCCTCCAGCACACAGGTGCAGACCGTTCGTTGATCCGTAACTTGCGGCCATGACCCGCCAGCAGAAGTACCAATTTGTAACGGATTATTTTCTTTCCCACGCCCCCGATGCAGAAACTGAGTTATTCTATGATAACCCTTACCAGTTGTTGGTGGCGGTAATTTTATCAGCGCAGTGTACGGACAAACGTGTCAATCAAACCACGCCTGCCCTATTTAAAAAATTTCCTACGGTACAAGCTTTAGCAAAAGCCAATTTTGATCAAGTATTTCCCTTGATTCAAAGTATTTCCTATCCAAATAATAAATCCAAACACTTGATTGGAATGGCACAGCAACTAATCAAGGATTTTGGTGGAGAAGTACCCATGACCGTAGAGGAATTAATTCAATTGCCCGGTGTGGGACGTAAAACAGCTAATGTAATTACATCGGTGATAGACAACCAACCCAATATGGCTGTGGATACGCATGTGTTTCGGGTGAGCAGAAGAATTGGATTAGTGCCTTCCACCGCAACCACGCCATTAGCGGTAGAAAAAATATTGATCAAAAATTTTCCTGACGAGCTTATTCATAAAGCACATCATTGGTTGATTCTACACGGTCGATACACTTGTGTAGCACGCAGTCCCAAATGCGAAAAATGTGGATTGCAAGAAGTATGCGCCGCCTTTAAACGAAAAGCATTTTAATTTTTTCGTCCCAACATTTCCTCAAGACAAAGCACCAACTCCGTTTTAGTAATGGGGACTCCCATGATCTTATTATATCCTTTGGCATCTACTAAATAAGTATCACGAATTATTTTGATCAGTTGCCCGTTGTTGATTTCCGGAATCAATACTTTATCAAAGTTTTTGATTATTGCCCCTAGGTTACGAGGGAAGGGACGTACATATCTAAGGTGTGCATGGCTAACTGCTTCACCACGGGCTTGCAACTCCGCTACGGCAGATTTGATAGCTCCATAAGTAGAACCCCAGCCGAGCACTAATATTTTCCCTTTCTCAGGACCGCTATCCAATTTTTGCTCAGGGATATACTCGGCAATCTTATCTACTTTTTCCTGACGGAGTTTTACCATTAATTGATGATTCTCCGGTTCGTAGTTCACATTACCGGTAATATTTTGCTTCTCTAATCCACCAATGCGATGTTCCAAACCAGCCGTACCCGGAACAGCCCAGGGACGTGCTAATTTCTGGTCACGGGCATAGGGCTTATATTTCTCTTCCCCCTCATCTAATGTAGTTTTGAATTTTACTTCAATAGCCGGAAGATCTTTTGATTGCGGATAACGCCAGGGTTCTGCACCATTAGCGATATAGCCATCACTTAAAAATATAACAGGCGTCATATGCTGAATGGAAATACGAACGGCCTCATAGATGGCATCAAAACAATCCGCAGGAGTGGAAGCAGATAAAATAGGCATCGGACATTCTCCATTGCGTCCATAATAGGCCTGCATCAAATCACTCTGCTCGGTTTTGGTAGGCAATCCCGTAGAAGGACCGCCACGTTGGATATTGATCACTAAAAGCGGGATCTCCAGCATCACTGCCAGACCCATAGCCTCGCCTTTTAATGCAATACCCGGACCACTGGAGGTAGTTACACCCAAAGCGCCTCCATAAGATGCGCCTATGGCTGAGGTAATTGCAGCAATCTCGTCCTCAGCTTGGAAAGTACGAACCCCAAAGTTTTTATACTTGGAAAGATCATGCAGAATATCAGAAGCGGGCGTGATCGGATAGGATCCTAAGAACAAAGGCAATCCGCTTTTTTGTGAAGCGGCAATTAATCCAAGTGAAAGCGCCTGATTACCCATGATGG
>VFQT010004176.1_pt1 | contig 12355 bp, 15 predicted proteins | sample 3512381 | NCBI WGS metagenome assembly VFQT01 (sample SAMN10412376, study PRJNA504923) | tailings metagenome | isolation source: Relicate 2 Philex TSF3 active mining site | place: Philippines: Tuba, Benguet | collected 2017-08-29 | reverse complement strand
TCCCGCTTCAACCATATCAACACAAACCTTTTCAAGGGTTTGAGCGAAATTGATCAAATCTGGGTTCTCATCTAGTTTTCCCCTGAAGGCCAAACCTTGGGTCCATGCGAATATGGAAGCAATTGGATTGGTAGACGTTTTCTTTCCTTGTTGATGTTGACGGTAGTGTCTTGTAACTGTTCCGTGGGCAGCCTCAGCTTCCATTGTTTTTCCGTCTGGTGTAATTAAGGCTGAAGTCATGAGCCCCAAAGATCCAAAACCTTGTGCTACAATATCAGATTGTACGTCTCCGTCGTAGTTTTTGCAAGCCCAAACAAAACCACCATCGCTTTTCAAGCAATAGGCTACCATGTCATCAATGAGACGATGTTCATAGGTGATACCTAATTCCGCGAAGGTTGTTTTAAATTCATTTTGATATACTTCTTCGAAAATATCTTTGAATCTTCCATCGTATTTTTTTAGAATGGTGTTCTTTGAAGAGAAGTATAAATTCCACTTACGCATAATGGCTTGATTGAAGCAACTGCGTGCAAATCCATAGATACTTTCTTCGGTGTTGTACATGCTCAATGCAACACCATTGCCATCGAAGTTGTATACTTCAAACGTTTGAGGCTCACTTCCATCTTCTGGAGTGAAAGTCATTGTTAGTTTACCTTTTCCTTGAATAACGGTATCTGTAGCGCGGTATTGATCTCCGAATGCATGACGACCAATGTTAATGGGCTTGGTCCATCCGGGAACTAATCTTGGAATATTGTTACAAATGATTGGCTCTCTGAAAACGGTTCCACCAACAATGTTGCGGATGGTTCCGTTCGGACTCTTCCACATTTTTTTCAAGCCAAATTCTTCTACGCGTCCTTCGTCTGGAGTAATGGTTGCACATTTCACAGCAACATTGTATTGCAGGGTAGCATGCGCTGCGTCTATGGTTACTTGATCTTCTGTTGCATCGCGGTTTTCAATTCCAAGATCGAAATACTTGATGTCAAGATCAACATAGGGAAGTATTAATTTGTCTTTGATGTACTTCCAAATGATTCGTGTCATTTCATCTCCATCCATTTCAACGATGGGATTGGCTACTTTGATTTTATTCATGGGTCTTTCTTAAAGGTCTGTACAAAAATAAAATCGGGAGTTGCTTTTTTCATAGCGAACTCCCGAAGATTTTGAAAGTTTGTAAACAATTACGCTTGTTCGCGAGATGAGAAGAAGAATGCACCTTCAATGGCAGCGTTTTCATCGCTGTCTGAACCGTGCACAGCATTTGCTGCAATGCTTTTCGCAAACATTTTACGGATAGTTCCTTCTTCTGCTTTTGTAGGATCCGTTGCGCCAATTAAATTGCGGAACGCCTCAACTGCATTTTCTTTTTCTAAAATAGCAGCTACAATTGGACCACTGGTCATGTATTCTACCAATTCTCCGTAAAACGGACGCTCTTTGTGAACTTCGTAGAAACGAGACGCATCTTCTTTTGAAAGTTGAGTCCATTTCATTGCGCGAATGGTGAATCCGGATTCGATAATTTTATCTAAAATTTTACCGGTGTTTCCCGCTGTCGTAGCATCGGGCTTGATCATGGTGAATGTGCGATTTCCTGACATAGTACTTAATTTTTTCGAGCGCAAAAGTACAACATTCTCGCGTTACATTTGCCCAAACTTCATGAATATGATTACAAATCTTACCTCACAAGAGGCCATGGCCTTGGAAGATAAATACGGTGCACACAACTATCATCCAATCCCTGTGGTTATTGCAAAAGGAAAAGGTGCGAAGGTGTGGGATTTAGAAGGGAAAGAATATTTTGACTTCTTATCTGCCTATAGTGCGGTGAATCAAGGTCATTGTCACCCGAAGATTATTCAAGCATTAACAGATCAAGCGCAGCGCGTAACACTTACCTCGCGTGCGTTTTATAACAGTGAATTGGGGGCCTATGAGAAGTTCATTACTTCTTACTTCGGATATGACAAAGTTCTACCTATGAACACAGGTGTTGAGGGTGGCGAAACAGCAGTAAAACTTGCGCGTAGATGGGGATATAAGGTGAAGGGAATTGCAGATAATCAGGCGAAGATTGTATTTGTTGACGGAAATTTTTGGGGAAGAACATTAGCCGCAATTTCTACTTCGAATGACCCAAGTAGTTACGCCGGTTTTGGGCCATATGTGGAAGGTTTCTTAAGAATTCCGTACAATGATTTGACCGCCTTGGAGCAGTGTCTGGCATCGGACCCAAATATAGCAGGATTCATGTTCGAGCCTATTCAAGGAGAGGCGGGGGTTGTTGTTCCAGACGAAGGTTATTTGAAAGGTGTTCGTGCCTTATGTAGTCAATACAATGTGCTCATGATAGCAGATGAGGTTCAAACAGGACTGGCAAGAACAGGCAAATTACTTGCATGTGATCATGAAAATGTAAAGCCAGATTTACTCATACTAGGTAAGGCTCTTTCGGGTGGCGTATTGCCGGTTAGTGCGGTTTTGGGAAATGATGAGGTGATGCTTACCATTAAACCGGGTGAACATGGAAGTACCTACGGTGGAAATCCTTTGGCTTGTGCTGTAGCTACTGCGGCTTTGGAAGTTCTTCGCGATGAGAAAATGGCAGAGCACGCAGAAGAGTTGGGTGTGTTTTTCAGAAATGAGATGGAACGTCTACAGGAACGCTATCCTTTAATTACAAAAGTTCGAGGCAGAGGTTTATTGAATGCCGTTGTAATTGATAATACGGAAGAAAGCGAACAAGCCTGGAATATTTGTGTGGATTTAGCTCAGAACGGATTATTAGCCAAACCTACACACGGAAACATAATACGATTCGCACCGCCGTTGTGCATTACACGTGAAGAGATGAAGCAATGTGTTTCAATTATTGAAAGTGTCATATTAACACATTCGAAATAAGAAATTAGATCCAGCCTTTCATCTTCATCCATTCGTCATTGTACATTTTGCCTAAGTATCTTGTGCCATGGTCATGGAAAATAACAACAACTACATCTGTAGGTTTGAATGTATCTTTCAATTGAAGAACCCCTGAAATGGCAGATCCAGCGCTGTTTCCAACAAAAATACCTTCCTCTTTGGCTATGCGTCTTTGAATCAGGGCTGCATCTTTATCTGTTACTTTTTCAAATTGATCAATGAGGTTGAAGTCAACATTTTCGGGTAAAAAATCTTCCCCAATACCTTCGGTTACGTAGGGGTAAATTTCATCTTTATCGAAAATTCCGGTCTCTTTATATTTCTTAAAAACAGATCCGTAAGTGTCAATACCAATGACGCAGATGTCTGGATTTTTTTCTTTCAGAAATTTCGCTGTTCCTGAAATTGTTCCACCAGTTCCTACCCCAACAACGAGGTGCGTAATTTTTCCGTCTGTTTGATCCCAGATTTCCGGCCCAGTTGATTCATAATGCGCCTGAGCATTGCTCGGGTTGTCATATTGATTCGGTTTCCAGCTATTCGGCACCTCTTTTTCTAATCTTGAAGAAACGCTATAATATGATCTTGGATCTTCGGGGTCAACATCTGTTGGACAAACAATAACTTCAGCTCCCAATGCACGAAGCGCATCAAACTTCTCTTTACTCTGCTTGTCGGTACTCGTAAAAATGCACTTGTATCCTTTAATAATTGCAGCAATGGCTAATCCCATTCCCGTGTTTCCGGAAGTGCCTTCAATGATTGTTCCGCCAGGTTTTAGTTTACCTGATTTTTCGGCATCTTCAATCATTTTCAAAGCCATGCGATCTTTTATGGAATTACCTGGATTGGTTGTTTCAATTTTGGCAAGGACCAAAGCAGGCACGTCCTGCACCACCTGATTCAATTTTACCATTGGCGTGTTGCCAATGGTTCCAAGTATGTTTTCGTAATATTTCATGACACAAAGATACGTTTAGTCTTTTTTAATAGCGGTTGCAGGTTGAATGGTCGACACGTACAGAGAAGGTAAAATCATAACCAATGCACAAATGCCTATGGTAATTAAATTAATTATTCCAATTAACTCAAAGTCTAATTGAATGGGGACTTTTGATACGTAGTAGTTTGCTGGGTCTAGAGTTACCCAACCTGTTTTCATTTGTACATAAGCAATTCCAAATCCCAGCACATTTCCAACCAATAAACCTATTCCAATAATCCAAATGGCCTGATACAAAAAGACTTTCAATAACATGCTGTTTGCCGCTCCTAAGGTTTTTAGTATACCAATGAAACGTTGTCTTTCTAGGATTAAGATGAGTAAAGCTGATGTCATATTAACAATGGAAAGAACCACCATGAGAACAATGATGATGATCACATTGATGTCGAGCATTTCTAACCATGAAAAAATTTCAGGATTGCGGTCGGTCAATGGAATTAGAAATAAATCATACGGAAGAGCTTCCCATATCGGATCAATGAGTAGCGTTAATTTTTCATAATCATCGACTTGAATTTCATAACCGCCAATGTAGTTTTTTTCGCTACCGCGAAGATTTGAGTACGTCCATTTGGCCCTATTGTTTTCCCACACCACATGCGCTTGTGTAGTGTCTGAAATTATGTTTTCGGCTGATGTGATTAAGGTCAAAGTGGTGTCTTTTCCTTTGGGTAATAGAAATGGATCTTTGGCTGATTCACCATTCAACCAACGCAAATTGAATTCATTTTTATTGCCAAAAGCAACCGCTTGAACAATAGGAATACCCGGAACACTAACTGTATCAATCACTATCTGTCCCTGAACTCCCCATCCGCTGTATTGTTGCAGAAATGCCAAATGACAAAAAACAAATTTCTCATCATAATCTTCCAAATCTGTTTTATAAATTCCGCTTAGCGTAAAGGTTTGCTGTTGTATGTCATCTTCCCCGTTCACAATGTAAAGAGCCATTTTCTCGCCAACTTGCAGTGCCAATCTGTTGGCTAAAAATTCTGATAAGATAATTTCTGCTATTGGTATAGTGTCTTCTGGCAATTGCAAGTTCGGCAACCTACCTTGAATAAGAATTTGATGTAAATATGTAGTGTCGTATTGCGATGTTATTCCTTTGGCAACAACTCCGGCTATTCCTTTTTTCGTTTCAGCAATTGCAGGTTTTTGTCCAAAGACACTCACCTTTTTTACACCAGGTATTTTTTCAAGACTTGAAATAATTTTTTGATCGTACACCAGAGGAACCGATTCATTCGCAGCGTTATCTCCATTGGAAACAACTTGAAAGTGTCCGCCGAATCCAATGACTTTATTTCGAACCTCTTGTTGAAATCCTTTGACTATTGAAAGTGCCAGAATCATGAGAATCATTCCCACTGCAACACCTGCTGTTGCTATGCGAACAATTGGTTTTGAAATGCGGTTGTTGTCTTTCACGCGAATCATTCTTTTCGCTAAAAAGGCAGACAAGGATAAAGGCAAACACATGGTCCAAAGTTACTACTTGCACAGACAATAGTTACTAACTTCTTTTTTCGGCATTGTTTTTCGTTTTCTTTTTTACAACTTTTGATTCATGCGTTTTTTAATTAGCATTTTTATCGTCTGTGTTTTCATGTCTGCCTCTGGCCAATTGCGCGTGGGGGCTGAGCGTACCGAAGTTTATTTTCCTTTACTTCGAAATAAAAGAGTTGGTTTAGTTGCGAACCCAACATCTACCGTTGGTCAAGTTCATTTGGTGGATACATTGAAACGGTCGGGTATTCAAGTGGTAAAAATATTTGGTCCAGAGCATGGCTTTCGCGGTAATCAGGGCAATGGAGATCACGTGAAAGACGAAGTTGACAAGAAAACTGGAATTCCCATTCGCTCGTTGTATGGAAAAAACATGAAGCCTAGCGCAGCCGATCTGAAAAATATAGATGTGCTGGTGTTTGACATGCAAGATGTGGGAGTTCGTTTTTATACCTATTTGGCAACCATGCATTACATCTTGGAGGCAGCTGCTGAGAATAATTTAGATGTTATAGTATTGGATCGTCCAAATCCGAATGACCATTATATAGATGGTCCGGTCATGCATGATACTACGTTGTATTCTCTTGTGGGCATGCATCCAATTCCAATTGTACATGGTTGTACTTTGGGTGAATTGGCGCAAATGATTGTAGGTGAGGGCTGGTTGAAATCAAAGCAAACCTGCAAACTTACGGTTGTTTCATGCAGCAATTATTACCATGGGTTTCATTATCAATTACCTATACCACCGTCTCCGAATTTAAAATCGGAAACTGCTATTTTGGCTTATCCTTCTTTATGTTGGTTTGAAGGAACAGTTGTAAGTGTGGGAAGAGGAACTTCCAAACCTTTCGAGCGCATTGGTTATCCAGGTTTTACGAATGGATCCATAACATTCAATCCGAAGAATATTCCTGGTGTCTCTACAAATCCGCCATACGTGAATCAAACCTGCAATGGGTTTGAAATTAAGCGCAATGAAATTTCAAAAGACCAACTTGAATTGAAATGGTTGTTAACCATGTTCCAGGCATTTCCTGGTGAAGAGAAGTTTTTCAATTCCCCTAACTTTTTTGATAAGCTTGCAGGTACAAAGACTTTGCGTGAGCAGGTTATAGGAGATATGAGTGAAGATGAAATTCGGGAGACATGGCAAGATGATTTAAATTCGTACAAAGAATTAAGAAAAAAATATTTGCTCTATGCAGATTCGAAATAATCTAGTGGCATTTGCTTGTCTGTTTGGTTGTATGCTGTTCATGCAGGAGGTATATGCACAGCAACCCGGTAACACCATTCGTGATGTTGCACGCAAACATCCCAATGGCAATCCATATGTGGTGGTGTACATGAAGCCCAACGGTGAAATTGTAAAAGAAGAAGTATTTTATCCGAGTGGTAAAATGGAATGGGAAGGCTGCTACAAGAAATCATTGGAAGATGGGGAATGGAAATACTATTACCCGAACGGAAAAATAAAGAGTAAGCAATACTATGTCAAAGGCAAGGAGAATGGTGTTTTCTGCGATTTTGACGAGCAGGGGAATATCATTAAGCAAAGTGTTTACAACAGCGGTAAACTTATTTCAGAGAAGAAGTAATTACATTTTTGCAGGAATCCACTTAACCTCTTCGGCACCGAGTTCTTGGGCCGCGGTTCGTGCAAGTGTGAACAAGTAATCTGAAAGTCTATTGATGTATGCAATGTGTTCGGGTTGAACATGGCTCAACTCACTGAGGGCAGTTGCCGTTCTTTCCGCACGTCTGCATGTTGTTCGGGCAAGGTGAATGAAAGAAACGCTGGTATGACCTCCAGGCAAGATAAAATGTTTCAATTCTGGAAGATGCTGAGTCTGCTTGTCAATAGACTCTTCCAATGCTTCAATGGCAGTAGGTGGTAATGCGGGAAGTTGAATTTTCGATGCTTGTTCAGGTTCAGTTGCAAAGTGACTTCCAACTACAAAAAGATGATTTTGAATTTCTCTAATTTCATTTTTATAGGTTGAAAACGTATCAGCAACAAGGCCCAGCACTGAATTTAATTCGTCAATATCGCCATAGGCTGCAATGCGAATATGGTGTTTGGGAAGGCGAGTTCCACCGAGTAACATGGTGGTTCCATCATCTCCTTTTTTTGTGTAAATCTTCATACTTTTACGGGTTCAGGTAAAATCCATTTTCCTCGAACAACATAACGGGAGGTTGACCTGTTGCGCTGTTCCATTAAGATTTCTTTGTGCTGTAATAACTGATCAACTACCATTTTGTTCGGATGACGAATGGTTAAAATGGCCAAATTGGTATTGTATCGGATATTGAATTTGGGCAATTGATCAATGAGCGCCTTTATTTTTTCCTCACTGCAAGCCACGCATGCCGAAAAATTCAATGCAGAGTTTTCCATCATGTGCACGTGAATTCCCAAATGACTGAAAGCTGAGAAAATTTCAGTTAAGTTATCTTCCACAACAAAACTAAAGTCTTTGGTTGCAATGGAAATCAAAGTTTGATTTTGTTTCAGAATATACGAAGAAACCGAACGATCATTCGATTCTTTTTCGTGAATTGTAGTTCCTTTTCCTTCGGGGTGAAGGAAAGACTTTATGTACAATGGAATGTTCTTGTTTTGCAAGGGTTTTACAGTTCTAGGATGTATAACACTTGCTCCGTAATAGGCGAGTTCAACGGCCTCTCTAAATGAAATTTCTTCAAGTAAATGAGTTGGGGTAAAACATTTTGGATCGCCATTTAACAAGCCCGGAACATCTTTCCAAATGGTCACAGATTCAGCATTGCAGAGATATGCAGCAATGGCTGCAGAAAAATCTGAACCTTCCCTACCTAATGAAGTTCTTTGGTTGGTTCGTGTGCTGCCAATGAATCCTTGAACAATGAGTGTTTGGAAATCTGGAATATGGTTGAATGCTTGTTGCGAGGCATCCCAATCAATGCGTGCATCGCGATATCGGTAATCTGTTTTCACAAATTGTGCACTATCAATCCAAGTGTTTTCAATTTGAATTTGGTTGAAGTGTTCTGAAATGATCAGCGTCGAGAGCAATTCACCGAAGCCAATGATTTCATCATAAGCTTCGTCATACAGATTTGATTTCTCTTTTGAAAGGGTGGCTTTCAGTTCTGAAAACTGCTTTTTCCAAAGGTTTTGTTCCAAGCTTAACTCTTTGGAAATGGATTCATGAAGAGCAAAAATTTGATTCAACTCTGCCTCAACGGGTAGGTTGTTCCATCGGTGATCAATGATTTTTTCTAATGCATTGGTTGTTTTGCCAATTGCAGATACAATGATGATTTTTTTTCCGGGTAGAGTTGATACCAATTGCCCCACATTTCGCACAGAGGCCGCATCTTTTACAGAGGCTCCTCCAAATTTGTGTACAGTTATTTTCTCCATTGGGCCTCTCTCATTTGAAGCGAAGTTAATTTACCGTTATACCATTCGGTAGAAATTTCGCTGTTGTATTTTTTATAAAAAGCAAGGGCTGGGGTATTCCAATCCAAGACTTGCCAGGTCATTCCGTAATAGTTGCAATCCAGGCAATGGTTGGCCGTGGCTTCGAACAATAAACCACCTATGCCGTTTCTGCGAAATTCTTCCTTGACAACAATGTCTTCCAAATACAACATGGGTCCTTTCCACGTGCTGTAGCGAATGTAGTAGAGCGAAATGCCAATGATTTCTTGATTGTTTTCAGCAACGAAAAAAGAATAAATTCCTTTTTCGAACCAGGTGTTCATCTCTGATTCGGTGACAATTACTTCATTCGCTGCACGCTCATAGGCAGCTAATTCACGAATTAACTCCAGCGTTTTAGGGATATCTGATTTTTGACCTTGCCGAATTTGAATGGAAGAAAGCATAGTGCAAACTTAAAACATTACCTTTGCCACATGGCAAGTGTGCGTTTAGAAAAATTTGCTTCACTCATGAAGCGTGAGTTGTCTGTATTATTTCAGCAACATGCTCACGAATGGGTTGAAGGTCTTATGGTAACCATTACACAGGTGAGAGTTGCACCGGACTTAAGTTTGGCTAAGGTGTATATTAGTGTATTTCCTTCAGAAAAAAAGGAAAATGCATTGAAGGGGCTCAAGACCAATCATTCTTCGGTGAAACGTGCATTGGGTCTGAAAGTGGGAAAGCAGATGAGAAAGGTTCCGGAAGTTCAGTACTACATTGATGATTCTTTGGATTATTTTGAAACCATTGACAATCTTTTGAAGAAGTAACAGCCATGCAGTACGATCCCATTAAACGTTCACTCGGTTCCGTTTTCAACTCCACGCCTTTTCTGAGAAAGGTTTTTTATTTCTTACTTGATGTGCTTTTACTTCGTTCATGGCACATTCGAAGTGAGTTGAAGAAATTAGATTTCAATGGTGTGAAACACATTCTAGATGCGGGATCTGGGTTTGGTCAGTACACCTTTTGGATGAGTAAAAAATTCAAACAGGCGCAGATTTTAGCAGTTGATGTGAAAGATGAGCAGGTTGCAGATTGCAACGGGTTTTTTAACAAATTGGGAAACCAGCAAGTGACATTTGAAGTTGGTGATTTGGTGACTTTTGTTCAACCAGAAAAATTTGATTTGGTCTTGTGTGTAGATGTCATGGAGCACATTGAAGAAGATGTGCAAGTGCTAACCAATTATTGTTCAAGTCTCAAAACGGGGGGTATGTTGTTAATCAGTACACCAAGTAATATGGGTGGAAGCGACGTGCATGATGACGGAGAGACTTCTTTTATTGAGGAGCACGTAAGAGATGGGTATGGAATAGATGAGATTGAAGAAAAATGCAAACGTGCAGGTTTTTCGCGCGTTGAGGCTCGCTACAGTTATGGTGCTCCGGGAAAATTATCTTGGAAATTGTCAATGAAGTATCCCATGCTTATGTTGAATACGTCGAAGTTGTTCTTTATACTTCTACCATTTTATTATTTGATTACAATGCCGCTTGCATTGATTTTAAATGCTTTTGATGTGAGTGGTAGTCATGAAACGGGCACAGGCCTCATTGTAAAAGCTTGGAAATAAAATGAAATTCTTAATTGTTGGTTTGGGTAATGTAGGTGCTGAGTATGCCAATACCCGTCACAACATTGGATTCTTGGTTGCCGATGAATTAGTGGCGAAGCACAACGCTTCATTTTCAACAGAGCGATACGCAGACAAGGCAGAATTCAGAGCGAAGTGGAAGACTTTCGTAGTGATTAAGCCTTCTACCTATATGAATTTGTCTGGAAATGCCGTTCGGTATTGGATGCAGCAAGAGAAAATAAGTTTGGAGAACGTCATGGTTATCACAGATGATTTGGCCTTGCCTTTTGGGAAACTGCGTATGCGAGGAAAGGGAAGTGATGGTGGACACAATGGGTTGAAGCATATTCAGCAGATATTGAATACAGGAGACTACGCGCGCATTCGCGTGGGGGTTGGGAAGGAATTTGCCAAAGGTCAGCAGGTAGATTATGTTTTGGGAGAATGGACCTTGGAAGAGAAGGAAAACTTGGCTGTGGTTGTTGAAAAGGCAGCGGCGGGGTGTTTGTCTTTTGCATTCATTGGCTTGGGATTGACCATGAATACGTTTAACTCGAAGTAATTTCAGTTTTCAGAGATTTATTTTTTCCGCTTTTTCTGTGCAATGAATTTTTCTACATCTTGAATTTTGTAGTTGGTTTGGAAGTTCAGTAATTCTTTGGGTTCAACTTCCAGGATAGCAGCAATTTTGAAGAGGGTGAGGAGGGTCATGTTTTTCCCGTTTTCAAGTCGTTGTGTATTGCCCTTATCGAGACCAATATCTTCACCAAGGCCTTGTAGGGTTAATCCTCTTTTTTTTCGGTATTCTTTGATCTGCTCACCAACCTGTGAAAGGAAAACTTTTTCTACTGAATACTCCTTAGCCATGCAGCAAATTTGACTTTCAGAGCAGTTTCAAAGTTGTAAAAGAGGACAACAGTTGCATTTTTTTGCAACAAAAGTTGTTTTTAATTACAATAGTTGTATTTTAGCACAACTAAGATTTACCCTATGAAAACAAAAGCTACACTTTTAATCTTGGCTTTGGCTATGATTATAACGGTATCGTCATGTACAAAAGATGAGCCATGTAATTGCGGAACAATTGCAAATGATGGGATAGATGGAAGTTGCTATTGGTTGGAAATAAGAAATGAATGTTCAGGTAACAAAAAGAAGTTCTGTTTCGATCAAGTTGGATGAATAATTACGTTGGTGATAGATTTTGTGTAACTAATCAAAACTCTTGGTAATATGCGCGTTAACGTAAATATTTGCATCGCAATCGTTAGTCTTTTGCTTTTTTCGAGGAACTTATTAGGACAAAACTCATTGGAAGTATATAACAATACAGGAGATGAAATATTCATGTCTTATGTAGCTTACGATGGTCAATATAAGAGTTGGACATCTCATGGCTGGTACAAAGTGGGAAGTTATAAAAGTGAAGTTTTCGATTTTGGTTCATATAATGGAAAAGTGTATATCCATGGCCAATATACAGGTTGGATTTCAAACACCTATTGGGGAAAGGGTTTTAGCTTTTGCGTTGATCCATCCGACGCATTCGAAATAAGATTTTCTGATAAAATTAATTGTCCTAATAAGAGATCATTTACAGAAACAAATATTTCATACGGTAAAAACAACTACACATTTAATCCAATAAACTAAAAAAAATGAAAAAAACAATTTGCTTTGTATTCGCCTTGTCGAGTTTAGTACTATTTAATGGTTGTTCAAAGGATGTTCCTGAACATACCCATGAAAATTATGGGAATTCGCAAATTAGCAAATTAGCAAATTCGCAATATTACGAATATTGCTTAAACTTTTAATTCATTATTTGAAATTC
>VFQT010004175.1_pt1 | contig 12358 bp, 11 predicted proteins | sample 3512381 | NCBI WGS metagenome assembly VFQT01 (sample SAMN10412376, study PRJNA504923) | tailings metagenome | isolation source: Relicate 2 Philex TSF3 active mining site | place: Philippines: Tuba, Benguet | collected 2017-08-29 | reverse complement strand
TCCTGAGTCGTGCCCTCGATGCATGTGGGGCCAAGTGGGAGATCGTCGACTGGGATGACCAGGCCGTCGACTGGTCAAAGTTTGATATCGCAGTGCTGCGCAGCACCTGGGATTACTACGAGCGACTCGGTGAGTTCCTCGTGTGGGCACGCGGGGTAGGAGCGCGGACGAGACTTTTCAACCCACTCGACATCGTGCAGTGGAATGTCGACAAGCGGTATCTCATCGATCTCGCACAAGCATCGATCAACGTGATGCCGACCACCTTCGTTTCCCGTGAGCGGGATCTCGTCTCTCTCGACTTGTCGCGTGATGTGATCATTAAGCCGGCGGTGAGCGCAGGATCGAACAACACTTCGCGCTACGTCGGGAAACCGGAGGCCGCCAAGGAACACATCGAGCGCATCATGCGGACGAGTGGGGTGGCACTCGTCCAGCCCTATCAGCCGACCATCGACACACTCGGTGAGACCGGACTTGTGTATCTCGCCGGTTCGTTCAGCCACGCATTCGGGAAGGCTGCAATCTTCGGCGTGAACGACCCTCGTCACAATGGGCTGTACATGGAGGAAAACATCACGGCCCGAGTTGCAACTGACGCGGAGCGCGCGCTCGGTGACCAAGTCCTTCAGGTGCTCAAGGATAGATTTGGCGAGTACCCGCTGTACGCACGTGTCGACATGGTGACGAATGAGTCGGGTGTGCCCGAAATCATGGAAGTCGAACTGGTCGAACCCTCGCTGTATCTCCACCTCGAAGACGACGCACCAACCCGCGCTGCTTCTGCGCTCGTTGGGGCAGCAGAGCGAAGCCGTCACTAACCTGATCGACGATGAGCGAACCACTTTCCCCCTCCGTCGGCATGGCCGTCATCCATCTCTTCGGCCATGCGGCAATGGATTTCGACCCGTCCGCCACGATCGATGCCGTCAACGAAGCCAAGGCCCGAGGCACGCAAGTCGTCGCCGTGTCGATGCTCGGGCACAAGGCCGACGTGGCGTTCATGGCGATTGCGTCAGATATGCGTGACCTGCGCACGTTCCAGTCGGCGATTCAGCGCGCGGGGATCTTCATCACCGACAGCTACGTGTCATTGACCGAGGTGAGTGAGTACGCGGCCAACGTCCCGGAGGAGATGAAGAACGCTCGCCTCTACCCGCAGATCCCAATCGTCGGCAAGAACGCTTGGTGCTTCTATCCGATGTCCAAGAAGCGCGAAGCAACGGACAACTGGTTTACGCTTCCGTTCGACAAGCGCAGCGAGTTGATGATGGAGCACGGCAAGAGCGGGCGAACCTTCGCCGGCCGCGTCGTGCAGCTTGTTACGGGATCAACGGGGCTCGATGACTACGAGTGGGGCGTCACCTTGTTCGCAGTCAACCCGGACGACCTGAAGGACGTCGTGTACACGATGCGTTTCGATGAAGCGTCTGCGAAGTATGCGGACTTCGGTCAGTTCTATGTCGGGATGGTCACCCCGATCGAAGAACTCGTGACGACCCTCTAGGGCTACTTTCCGTCACCCTGCTCGCGTAGGAATTGCTCAACTTCATCCATCAGCGTCGACGCATCGGCTGTGTCGTCACCCGTGTCTTCGGCAAAGTCGAACTGCAATTGACCATCATCGACTTCGTCGTCGATCGACATGCCTTGATCGGTCATCGTCTCGAGCCGTTCGACGTATGCGGCGAGGTCTTCGTCATCTTCGACGAGTGAATTGACCTGTTCCTCGTAGCGATCGATGAGGTTCATCACCGATGCCACAGGGGCAGGGGTGCCAATGATTTCGCACGCACGGCGCATGAGCGATAGCGACGCCTTTGGTGAGGGAACTTGTGACGCATACGCAGGTACTGCTGCCCACAGCGCAACCGATGGCAGGGCGGTAGTAGTGCAGATGTCGTGGATGACCCCGATGATCCCGGTGGGACCCTCGTAGCGAGACCGCTGCAAGCTGTATCGCTCGATGAGGTCTTGGTCCGTCGCCGTGCCGATGATCTGCACTGGGCGGCTGTGGGGAACGTCTGCGAGCAGCGCGCCAAGGGTGAGCATCATCGACGCACCGAAGTGGTCTGCCACACCGATCAACTGTTCCGAGAATGCTCGCCAGCGAAGGCTCGGCTCAGGTCCGAGCGCGAGAATGATGTCGCCGCCAGCTCCTTGGACGTGCCAGAGACCAACGGTTGGCCAGACAACGGTGCGGGTCAAGCCGTCCTTGAGACGGATGTGCGGACGGATGGTCGCAAAGTCGGTGAACATCTCTGGATCGATCTCGGCGAGCGGTTGGGCACCCCATCCTTCGATCAGATTGCGAACGGCGTTCGATGCAGCATCGGCAGCATCGTTCCAACCGGTGAAGGCGGTGATCATCACGGGTCGGGTGAGACTCGGCTTCGACAACCACCGAACGTGGGAAATATCCGACATGTTGGTCAAACGATACCGAGAAAATCACTCACCCGAACCCTTGATTCAGACGGGCGCAGACGAGTCCGTGGCGTGTGGCAAGGTAGAGGTGTGACAATCGTCGTGAACATCGCAGATCGTGCGACACCCGAATTGGTCGACGCAATGGCGCGCCTCATTCCACAATTGTCCTCGTCCAATCCGCCACCGACCCAGAATGAACTTTCGGCGATCATCGCAAGTGATTCATGCGACGTCCTCATCGCGCGAGACGGTGACTCGATCGTTGGCTCACTCACGCTCGTCGTATTTCCGATTCCCACCGGGATTCGAGCGTGGATTGAAGATGTCGTCGTCGACGAAGCTGCACGGGGTAAAGGAGTTGGCGAGGCCCTAAACACCTTCGCGCTGCAACGAGCCCGCGAGCGTGGAGCAAAGACCGTCGACCTGACGTCTCGCCCTTCGCGTGAGGCCGCGAACAGGCTGTACCAGCGCCTTGGCTTTGTGGCCCGTGAAACCAACGTGTACCGCTACACGCTCTAACGACCGCGAGTAAGTTTCGATCGTCCGCTATCGGACGCGGATCGGAATGCACAGCTTGCGTAATGATCGTTGACCACGCCGAGCGACTGCATCGCGGCATACATCGTGGTCGGCCCCACGAAGCGAAACCCAAGCTTGGACAACTCCTTGGAGAGCGCGGTTGATTCTGGAGTGAAGCTTGGAATGTCGCCATAGCCACGTGGTGCGGCGCGTCGCTTGGAGGGCTGGTGTTTCCAGATCACGTCCGAGAGCGTCATCCCTGCATCCCAAACCTTGATCGTTGCTCGAGCGTTGGCGATCGTGGCCTGGATCTTTGCAGTGTTGCGCACGATGCCCGCATTGCGCATCAGTCGCTGGACGTCACGCGTCGTGAAGCGTGCAACGACGAGCGGGTCGAAACCGGCGAAGGCTTCGCGGAACGCCTCGCGCTTCTTCAGGATCGTCAGCCACGAGAGACCTGCTTGGAAGCCTTCGAGGCAGAGTTTTTCGTAGAGGCGATTGTCGTCGGTGACCGGACGACCCCACTCGTTGTCGTGGTAGGCGATGTAGAGGGGGTCGCTCGAGCACCAGCCGCACCTGCGCTTGCGGTCCTGGCCGATGAAGGTCGGTGATGGTTGTGTCATGACCTGATGTGTGCGCGAAGTCGTCAGAAAGTACGCGCGACGTCCCACAAATGATGGATGGGGTCGTGCAGGAAGTACTTGCCGAAGGTCTCGACGGTGAACACCGCGCCGTCGCTACGGATACCAGTGCGTTGCCAGTCTGACCCTGTGACCTGATCGAATCGATCCGCGAGTTGGTCGCCAGCGACCACGAGCTCGCGTCGCACGATGAACGGGTCCTGCAGGTCGTAGCGGTCCGCGACGGCGGTTGCGTCTTGGTCCCAGTTGGCGAATGCAGGATTCACCTGGTCGAGCATGAGGGCAAGCCGCTCATCGAAGAGCCGAAAGACGTCGCGCACGTGACAGCCGTATTCGCTCGGCGACCAGACGTCGGGGCGGGGTCGAATGGTCGCACCTGGAAGACCGAGCACGACTTCCCACTGCGAGGCAAGGTCACGCGTCATCATGCCGATGTCGCGCACCGCGATGTGGCTGGCATCGAATGCACAATCAGGGCAGGGACGCTCGAGCACCCATGTCCAGTTCTTGTCGTCGGGGACGATCGTCACCGTGCCTACGCTACGGACAGTTGGGCGAGTGCGAGCGCCTCGCTCAGGCTCCCTGCGGGTTGGACGGTGAGTCCTGCGTGCTTCGAGGGTTTTGCCTTCTCGGCACCACTCGCAGGCACGATCGCTCGGGTGAAACCGAGACGGGCTGCCTCGGCGAGTCGTCGGGAGAGGTGTGCGACGTTGCGCAGTTCCCCGCCGAGACCGACTTCACCGCATACGACGAGGTCGCTTGGGGTTGGGGTGTTGGTCGCAGCAGACACGAGTGCGATGCACAAACCAAGATCACTGCTCGGTTCGGTGAGCTTCACGCCGCCGACGACGGAGGCATAGACCTCGTGCTGGGAGAGTGAGAGTCGAGCGCGACGCTCCAGCACTGCGAGCAACATCGCGAGTCGACCGGGGTCGAGACCCTGTGCGCTGCGACGTGGCGGAACACCACTTGAGACTGGATTGGTGAGTGCTTGTACTTCGACGAGCAGTGGTCGCTGGCCTTCGAGAGTTGGCACGACGATCGAGCCCGGTGTTCCAGGGCGTCGGTCGGCGAGGAACATTTGGCTCGCATCGGGGACACCTGCGAGACCGGTCTCGGTCATCTCGAACAGCCCGAGCTCGCTGGTTGAACCAAAGCGGTGCTTGACGGCGCGAAGCAAGCGGAGCGCGTGGTGGCGATCACCTTCGAAGGAGAGCACCGTGTCGACGACGTGCTCGAGTACGCGTGGCCCGGCGAGGCCACCTTCTTTCGTGACGTGTCCGACGAGGATCACGGGGATGTTGCGACTCTTCGCCTCTTGCACGAGTCGGTAGGCGCAGCCTCGCACTTGCACGACTGATCCTGGCGCAGAGCCAAGCGTCGGATCGGCGACGGCCTGGATGCTGTCGATCACGATCAAGGTTGGTGCCACGCTGTCTATGGCGGCGACGATGTTGGTGAGAGATGCCTCCGAGAGCAACCACACGTCATCGCGGAGCGCATTTAAGCGTTCTGCGCGAAGTCGTACCTGCTGGGCGCTTTCCTCTGCCGTGACGTAGAGCGACTTCTTCGGCCATGCGGCAAGTAATTGCAAGAGCAGTGTCGATTTACCGATGCCGGGCTCTCCGCCGAGCAACGTGACCGATCCCGGGACGAGTCCGCCGTCAAGCACGCGATCGAGTTCCCCGATCGTCGTTGGCGTCGGTTTGCCAGTTGCCGAGCTCAGCGTGCTGAGTGGTTGGGGTGTGCCGGGTGGGACGAGTGCCATGCCCGCCGCGAGCGTTACCGATTCGGCTGGATCTTCGACGTCTTCGACGAGGGAGTTCCAGGCACCGCAGGAGTCGCACTTGCCCGCCCACTTGTGGTGTGCCGCGCCGCAATCACTGCAGTTGTAGACGGTGCGCATGCGTGCCATGCGCGACACACTACGCCGTGGGTGTACTACTTGCGCTTGCGCAGACGCGAGAAGGCGACGAACCCGGAGAAGCCCGCCATCACCACGAGCCAGCCGATGAACAACCAGAACAACACGGGTGAGAACACCCGTGCGACGGTCGCACCGACGGCCGTGTTCTGAGTCGTCGCGGCGATCAGCTGCGAACTGCCGTCGAAGGGCACGGTCCACTGGATGAGCCCCGCATCGTCGACCCCAGAGGTGGACTCGATCGTCCCCGGCATTCTCACTTTGAGTGCCATCGATGCGGCCTGGCCGATGTCGAGATTCTGCTCCCGCACGGCAGCTTCATACGGTGCGCCGCCGATGATGTTCAGCAGCTCGCTGTCGGCAAAGGCCTGCAACCCGCCGGTAATCTGTGCGGTTCCCGACAGCGTCCAGGTGGAGTCCGTTTCTTTGCCACTGCGCACGAGCGCGAGTTCCTTGAACGGTCCGAACTCACCGCTCAATTGTCCGAGCAATTGCGTTGCTTCTTCGGGTGTCGTGAAGGCATGTGACACACGAACCTGTGCACCACCGGTCTCGAGGGTCTCGATATCGGACACCTTCCAGCCAGCGTTCTTGGCGTCGTCGAAGTTGAGGTCGTTGACGAGGTTCGGCGCACTGGCCATCACCTCGGCATCGGCCGTGGCGACGACGGCCAAGACGCCAGAGCCATCGGGCTCGACGTTCAGCGACACCACCGTGTCGACGCGACACGCACTGAGCGCGAGGCAACCGAGTGCGATGGCAACGAGCGCCCGCAGGGGAGAGCGACTCGCCATCGACTGGGTGGAAACTATTCGGTGGTCGGCGTGCCGTCGCTTGCGCCGGCAAGTTCGACGCCAGCTGGAGGCTGGAAACCGGGGACGGAACTGAAGGTGATGCGCTGCTCGCCGGGACGCTCGGGATCGTCTTCGACACCCACGAGCACGATCTCACCCGCGGAGAACTCCTTGTTCAACAACTTCTCCGAGAGCGGATCTTCGACGAGACGCTGCAGTGCACGACGCAGTGGTCGCGCACCGAGCTGCGGGTCGTAACCGCGCTTGGCGAGGAGTTCCTTGGCTGGCTGAGTGAGCTCAAGACCAAGTCCGAGTCCCTCGAGCTGGCCGATGAGGCGCTTGGCCATCAGGTCGACCATCTGGACGACTTCTGGCATGCCGAGTTCGTGGAACACGATGACTTCATCGATGCGGTTCAGGAACTCCGGGCGGAAGTGGTTCTTCAGCGCCTCGTTGACCTTGTCACGCATGCGCTGGTACGACATCGCCTCGTCGTTCTTGCCGAAGCCGACGTTTGCCTTTCGCAAGTCCTGCGTGCCGAGGTTCGAGGTCATGATCAGCACCGTGTTGCGGAAGTCCGTGCTGCGACCCTGCGAGTCGGTGAGACGGCCCTCTTCCAAGATCTGGAGCAGCGTGTTGAACACGTCCGGGTGAGCCTTTTCGATCTCGTCGAAGAGCACCACGGAGAACGGCTTGCGGCGAACCGCCTCGGTCAACTGACCGCCTTCCTCGTAGCCCACGTATCCCGGAGGCGAACCGACGAGGCGGCTGACCGTGTGCTTCTCCATGTATTCGCTCATGTCGAGCGAAATCAGCGCGTCGTCGTCGCCGAACAAGAAGTTGGCGAGCGTCTTGGCGAGCTCGGTCTTGCCGACGCCGGTTGGTCCCAAGAAGATGAACGAACCGCTCGGGCGCTTCGGGTCCTTGAGTCCTGCACGGGTGCGACGGATGCTCTGGCTGACAGCCTTGATCGCATCTTCCTGGGCGATGATGCGCTTGTGGAGTTCGGCCTCCATGTTCAGGAGCTTGGCCGTCTCTTCTTCAGTCAACTTGTAGACGGGGATGCCGGTCCAGATGCTGAGCACTTCTGCGATGGCTTCCTCATCAACTTCGTCGAACAGGTTGATGCCTGATGCCTTGACCTCAGCTTCCTTGGAGGCGCGCTCGTCGAGGAGCGCACGCTCCTGGTCGCGCAGGCGACCGGCTTCTTCGAAGCGCTGTTCTTCGACGGCCTTCTTCTTGGCCTCCTGCACGGCGTTGATCTTGTTCTCGAGATCCTTCAGATCCGGTGGCGTGGCCATGCGCTTGATGCGCAAGCGACTGCCGGCCTCGTCGATCAGGTCGATCGCCTTGTCCGGCAGGTGACGGTCGGCGATGTAGCGGTCGGCGAGGTTTGCTGCAGCAACGAGTGCCTGATCGGTGATGGTGACTCGGTGGTGCGCCTCGTACTTGTCGCGAATGCCCTTCAAGATCTCGATCGTGTGGGCGACCTCTGGCTCCTCGACCTTCACCGGCTGGAAGCGACGCTCGAGCGCGGCGTCCTTTTCGAAGTGCTTGCGGAACTCATCGAGCGTGGTCGCACCGATGGTCTGCAACTCGCCACGGGCGAGCATCGGCTTGAGGATCGAGGCTGCGTCGATTGCACCTTCTGCTGCACCTGCACCGACGAGGGTGTGGATCTCGTCGATGAACAAGATGATGTCGCCGCGCGTCTTGATTTCTTTCAACACCTTCTTCAGACGTTCTTCGAAGTCACCGCGGTAGCGGCTGCCGGCAACGAGCGCGCCGAGGTCGAGCGTGTACAGCTGCTTATTCGTGAGCGTCTCGGGAACGTCGTTGCGCACGATCTTTTGTGCGAGACCTTCGACGATTGCGGTCTTACCGACACCCGGTTCACCGATCAGCACCGGGTTGTTCTTGGTGCGACGCGAGAGGATCTGCATGACGCGCTCCATCTCACGGTGACGACCGATCACCGGATCGAGCTTGTTGTCGCGAGCGAGCTGCGTGAGGTTGCGACCGAACTGGTCGAGGATCTGGCTGCCACCCTTTTCGGGCTGGTCTTCCTTCGCGCTCGACTGGCCCTCACCCTTCGGTGCGGAACCCTGATAGCCGGAGAGCAACTGGATGACCTGCTGGCGCACGCGACTCAGATCTGCGCCGAGCTTGACGAGCACCTGTGCCGCCACGCCTTCGCCCTCACGGATGAGGCCGAGCAGGATGTGCTCAGTGCCGATGTAGTTGTGGCCGAGTTGCAGCGCTTCGCGCAACGACAACTCGAGGACCTTCTTGGCGCGCGGTGTGAAGGGGATGTGGCCCGACGGCGATGAGCCACCCTGACCGATGATCTCTTCGACCTGGGCGCGCACTGCGTCGAGGGAGATGTTGAGCGACTCCAGGGCCTTGGCGGCGACGCCTTCACCCTCGTGGATGAGGCCGAGCAGGATGTGTTCGGTGCCGATGTAGGAGTGGTTCAGGAGCCGCGCTTCTTCTTGCGCCAGCACCACGACCCTGCGTGCCCTGTCGGTAAATCGTTCGAACACTGTGGAGACCGCCTTTTTTCGCTGCGAACCTTGTCTGAAGTGTACCCGTGGGTGTCAGACACCTGATGTTGTGCATGACACACGCACGGAGGTATGAAAATCGTGCGTTTTCGGGTGGCCAATTGTGCGCTTCGTTCGCCATTTCACAAGGGCCCTGCGTAGCCTGAGAGGGATGGCTCTGGCGTCACCTCTGCTGGGATTGCCCTCGATGGACGCCGATCGCGACCGTGTCGAGGCGGCACTGCTCAACTCCGTGCGTACCCGCGACGCCTACCTCACCGAGATTGCTTCACACCTCATCGTTGCGGGTGGCAAACGACTGCGCCCAGTGATGACCGTGGCGGCCGCCCAAGTTGCCGGACAGTCGCCCGTTTCTGACGACGTGATCCTCGGCGGCATCTCCTGTGAGCTCGTGCACCTCGGTTCGCTGTACCACGACGACGTCATGGACGAAAGCCCGTCGCGGCGAGGCGTCGAGACGGTGAATGCCAAGTGGGGGAACTTGCAGGCCATCCTCGCCGGCGACTTCCTCCTCAGTCGTGCATCAGAAATCGCCGCTTCCCTTGGCAACGACATCGCAGGGCTGCTTGCGCGCACGATCGGCCAACTCTGCGAGGGCCAGATCGAGGAACTGCGTCACACGTACGACCGCACCCGAACCGTGCCGTCGTACCTCGTGAGCATCGAAGGCAAGACCGCATCGCTGTACTCGACCTCGGCCCGCATCGGCGGTCTGCTCGCCGGCCTCTCGCCGAGCGAAGTCGAGGCACTGACGAACTATGGCACCGCCTTCGGCATGGTGTTCCAGATCGTGGATGACCTGCTCGACATCATCGCCACGGATGAAGAACTCGGCAAGCCAGCCGGTCACGACATGGAAGAGGGCGTGTACACACTTCCCGTTCTGTTGACACTCGCGGCTGGCGGAGCTGCATCGAACGAACTCACCGACATCCTCGGCAAGCCACTCAGTTCGTATGAGCGCGACAAGGCACTCTCGATCGTGCGTTCGGGGACCGGCGTGGCAAGCGCGATCGACAGCGCACAGAGTTACGTGCAGCTGTGTGAGCAGTACTGCAACAAGTTGCCGCAGAGCGCGGCAACCGACGCACTGCGTGCTGCGCCGAGCGTGTTGCTCAACTCAGTGATTCGCTGACCGCCTGAGCGGCAGCCACACCCGACAGCACTGCACCTTCGACTCGCGGGCCACCGAAGGCGTCACCCGCAAAGACGATGCCATCGAGTGCGAGGCATCGCTCGGGCCAGATCGTGCGAGGCGTGGCAAAGCGCCACTTCTTCACGTTGCTCTCGAGTATCCGCGCCGATCCGAGGATCGGGGCAGCAAGTTCTCTGAGTGCGATCGTCAGCTCGTCGGTCGAAGCGTCCCAATTGGCCAGACTCCATTCGGCATCGGCGTGCATCGTGAGCGCAGGTACCGCAGAAATACCCTTCGTGGAGTTGTCTGCAGCAAATGACACCGAAGCGCAGGGTTGCTGGCGTGCACCATGCGGGCCGAGGTCGAGCGGTTTGTCGACGACGGCAAGCAGACAGATGGTGCGGTCGTAGTCGAGGGAGATCAGCTCCTCGGGAATGTCGAGATCGGTCGTGATCGTGAGCGAATACGACTGCGGGGTCGGACAGGTGGTGATGACCGCATCTGCGGGGATCATCTCGCCAGTGTCGAGCAACACCGACCACTTCGTCGACGTTCCCCGCTGCACGCTGAAGGCGAGTGAGTCGTAGCGAACCGACAACCCATGTGCGAGATATTTCGCGATGTCGGTCATGCCGTGCACGCCGCGGTAGCGGGGATGTCCGTCACTGTCGTCGAAGCCCGTGCACCACTCGCGCACGACACCGTGACGCAGCCATTCCTCGACATGTTCCCTGAAGCTCGGCTCTCGCACGGTGAAGAACTGCGCCCCGTGGTCGAGCGTGGCATCACCGATCCTGCGCGTGGCGACCCGCCCTCCAGGCGACTTGCCCTTGTCGATGACGACGACGTCGATTCCACGCGTGGTCAGTGTTCGTGCCGCGGTGAGGCCGGACAGCCCGGCACCGATGACGACGACTCGGGCGGTCACTGGCTGACTGCGAGCGACCGGCGAGACTCGACGCGGTCGATGAAGCCGAACACCTCGCGATTGAACGTGGAGGCATGCTCGATCATCAGCCCGTGTGCGGCGCCGGAGATGACGATGAGTTCTGAGTTGGGGATGATGTCCGCGAGCTCTTCTGAGTCACCGCGTGGGGTGAGCACGTCCTGATTGCCGACGATCACGAGCGTTGGCGCGGCGATGGTGGCGAGCTGGTCGGTGAGGGTCTCATCGGTCTGCAGGATCGCATTCACTTGGGCAACGAATGGGCTCTTGCTGCGGAACACTGAGAGCGGTCCGAGCCAACCAATTGCGGGGAGGAGTCGCCTGAAGGATCGTGGGCTCATCACCCACTGGGCGGCGTTCTTTCCGAGAGCGAACATGCCCTGGTCTTGCGCCGTCGACGCCCAGGACTTCAGTAGGTCCTCTCGCCACGGATGATTCCGACACGCCGTGCACACGAGCGTGAGTGAACGCACGCGCTCTGGATACTTCACCCCGATGATCTGGGTGATCACACCGCCCATCGATGCGCCAACGATGTGTGCTGAGTCGACGCCCACCTCATCCATGACGGCAACGACGTCGTCGGCCATCTGCTCAAGCGTGAACGGCTTGGTCGGGGCATCACTGCGACCAGCTCCGCGATTGTCGAGCGCGATGGTGTTGTATCGCGTCGCCATCGCGACGCGCTGCAGGTTCCAACCGCTCTTCGTTGCGCCAAGTCCCTGGATGAGCACGACCGGGGCGCCCTTGCGGCGACCAGTCACCTCAAAGTGGATGCGTGTTCCATCGGCGGCGTTGGCAAAGGGCATGGCTCAGGCTGCATTCGTCGCGAAGCGGATCACGCTCGGCCATTCATAGAGGTGTTCGATCACCTCGTGGGTGGAGCGCTGGGGCTGAAAGCCGAGGAGTTCGCGCGCGAGTTCGCTCGAAGCACATCGACCATTCATCAAGAGTTCGGTCACGTGGTCGGGGACAGGCGCCCCCGCGAAAGTCGCGAGTTGTGAGGCGATCCACCAGCCCGGGCCGATGGTGGGCACACTGAGGCGTCGTCCGAGTGCGGCGGCCTGCGTCACGCTGATCGATCCCGGTGCGACGATGTTGATCGCCCCGTGCGGCGAATACTGCGCAGCTGCGACGAAGGCCGCGGCCGCGTCGTGGTCCTCGACGACGGAGAACTCGGGTGCGCCGAGCGGATTGAAGGCAACGAGCGGCAGTCGAAGCACTCGACCAAGCGGACTCGGCACGTGCGGCCCGACGACTGGGGCAAGGCGCAGCATGGTGATGGCAGTTCCGCGTTGAATGGCAAGCTCGCTCGCTCTGTGCTCAAGGTTGAGCAACATGTGTCCGAACGTCGACTCGGGTTCAAGCGGTTGGTGCTCATTGGGCATCTTCGGCCAGTGGCCGT
>VFQT010004174.1_pt1 | contig 12360 bp, 9 predicted proteins | sample 3512381 | NCBI WGS metagenome assembly VFQT01 (sample SAMN10412376, study PRJNA504923) | tailings metagenome | isolation source: Relicate 2 Philex TSF3 active mining site | place: Philippines: Tuba, Benguet | collected 2017-08-29 | reverse complement strand
AGGATTGGTTGCACCAGGTATATGTGGCGGATGATGCTGCCGGTGCATTACTCGATCGATCCAAGCTGCCGTTGGGTGCGACGCTGGTCACTCGCGAGGGACATTTAATCAGCCGCTTATCGGTGCGTTTCCATGCGTCCGATTCAGAGCAGGATGGCATGCTGGCGCGTCAGCAGGAAATTGATAATCTGGTACGGCAGGTGCGTGCACAGCAAATGCTGGCAGATGAGGCGAGGCAGCGCTCGGTTCGTGCCGACGCTGTGCTGACGCAGGGCACACAGCGTCTCGAAGAACTGACCCAGCGTGTAAGCACGCAGCAGCAGGCGCTGCATAGCTTGCAAATGGACTTGCTGAAGCTGACCGAAGCGGTTGAGCGCTTCAGCGAGCGCAGCACACAAATCGGTAATGACCTGAACGAGATCGCCACCCAGGAAGCCGAGCAGCGTCAGCTGCAAAGTAATGCTGAGCAAGCGCTCGAACAGCTTGATACAGAGTTAGCGACGGTGCAGGAGGCGCACGAGGATGGCCAGACGATTTATCTCGAGCGCGAAGCGGTATTGAATCAGGCGCGTGAGCATGTGCGCGAACTGGCGCTGGCAGCGCAGCAGGCCGAGTTTGCGCAGCGCGCTCATGAAACTCGAATTGAGGAATTGAAGCGCAGTATCGCGACCGCGCTCGAGCAATCTGCGCAGTTGTTTGCCAGCATGGAGCAAGGTACGCTCGAGCTTGAGCAGCTGGATGACCGGGCAGCGCAGGCCGGGTTGCAGTCCTTGCTTGAGCAGCGTAGCGAGCAGGAACAGGTGCTATCGAATGCGCGGCACGAGCTGGATCAGCTGACGCAGCGCATGCGCGCGCAAGACGAAGCCAAGCTGTCGGCCGAGCGCGGCCTGCAGCCGATTCGTGATCGTATCGTCGAGCTGCAGCTGAAAGAACAGGCGGCACGCTTGAATCAAGAGCAGTACGCCGAATCACTCGCCAACGCCAATGCCGACGAAGCCGCGTTGGCAGAGAAGCTCACAGAAGAAATGCGTCCGTCGTATCTGCAAGGCGAGGTCACACGACTGACCAACGCGATCAACGCGCTGGGTCCGGTGAATCTGGCGGCACTTGATGAGCTGGCGCAGGCCAGCGAGCGCAAGCAATTCCTTGATGCGCAAAATGCGGATTTGACTGAGGCAATCACCACGCTCGAGAACGCGATTCATAAAATTGATATGGAAACGCGCGAGCTGCTGAAAGATACCTTCGATAAGGTTAATCAGCAGTTCGGAGAGCTATTCCCGATACTGTTTGGTGGCGGTACCGCCAAGCTGGTGATGACCGGGGAAGAGATTCTCGATTCCGGTGTGCAGGTGATGGCGCAACCGCCGGGCAAGAAGAACGCGACGATTCATCTGTTATCCGGCGGTGAAAAAGCACTGACCGCAACCGCGCTGGTGTTCTCTATCTTCCAGCTCAACCCGGCGCCATTCTGCTTGCTGGATGAGGTTGATGCGCCGCTGGATGACGCCAACACCGAGCGTTTCTGCAATATGGTCAAGAAGATGTCGGCCAATACCCAGTTCCTGTTCATTTCGCATAACAAGATCTCGATGGAAATGGCGCAGCAACTGATCGGCGTTACCATGCAGGAGCAAGGTGTCTCGCGCATTGTTGCGGTGGATATGGCGGCGGCGTCTAACTTCGCATCTCAGCAGCAGGCGGCTTGATCAGTCGAAGCGCAGCGCGGCGCGCGCCATCGCCGCGCGCTTCTGGTAATAAGCCTCGTTCTCTTCGGCCTCGCACGCGCGCGCATGTTCGACCGCTGCGCAGATCAGGTAGTGCTCTTCGGCGCGCTGGTAGTACCAGCGACGGACACGCCGGATCCACGACCGTGCCGATAGAGTGCTCCAGGGAGTTAGCTTGAGTCCGCTTGCGTTTTCCATCTGTCATTCTCCGAGGTTTGGCTAACGGATAGTTATCGTAATGACAAAATTCCAGGCGCTATTGACTATTGTCAACTTTCTGGTTTGGCAATATTTGCGCTGCGGCTGATACCGATCAATCGCTTATTCGCCAAGGCGGGAGGCAGCGTAGGCATTTCAGGGAACTGCAGTGCCAACTCTCCGTTAAAATGTTTCTTTATTGAATAGTCTCGACAGAGAGCGCGCATGGTTCAGCTGCAAGAAAGCCTGATCGGGTTGGGGATCGCGGTCGTCGCCGGCGTCATCGGCTACAACAAGTGGCAGGAATGGCGTGCCAAAAAATCGGTCGAGCAAGCCTTCTCGACCGCGCAGGATGATGTGTTGATGGCTGATGGGCAGGCATCAGCGCATCGACATGAACCCGTGCTGTCGCCATTCGAGGGGCCGGATGTGGTACTGGGGCATGCCCCAGCGATGACGGACGCCGACGCCGGTTACGCCAATCAGCCGGCCGCTACTTCACCGCCCGCCAGCGACGCTGCTACTGCTCGGCATCCAGCCGCGTCGTCATCCGCCCCGACATCGGCTCCACCATCAGCCACGCCATCGGCTTCTCCGGCGCGTCGCTCGCCGCTGGACCCGGCCATTGATTGCATTATTCCGGTGTTACTCGAATCGCCCTTGCGCGGTGAGCGCGTGGTGCAGGCATTCCAGCATCTGCATCTGGTGGGCAGTAAACCGGTCAAAGTGGCTGGACTGAGCGACCAGCATCACTGGGAGGCTGTGGCCGTAGGTGGGGTGTATACACAGCTGCAGGTTGGTGTACAACTGGCCACGCGAAGTGGGGCGCTGACCGAGCTGGAGTTCTCCGAGCTGGCATCACGGCTTGACCAAATGGCCGACGATTTAGGTGCCAGCCCCGATCTGCCCGAGATGGGCAAAGTTGTCGCCCAAGCGCGCGAGGTGCATCAGCTGCTGCTGGAGTTTGATGCGCAGCTATCGATCAATGTGCGGTCGAATGCATCACCCTGGCCCATGGCCACGCTCAAGCCAGCACTACAACGGCAGGGTATGGAGCTGCGCCCTGATGGCAAGTTAGTCATGCCCGATGGCGAGGGTGGTTTGCTGTTCTCGGTGAACGTGAATGCGAATCCGTCGGACGACAGCAGCGAAAAGATCACCCTGTTGTTGCCGGTAGCTCTGGTCGCTGCCGATCGTGGCGGCTTCAAGGCGATGACCGCGTTTGCCAAGTCACTGGCGAATCGTTTGTCTGGCACGGTGGTCGACGATGAGGGCGAGCCACTACCCGATACGTCTATCGCCGCTATCGCTGAGCAGGTCGCTGACTTTTATCACGCCATGGCGCAAGTAGGTATTCCCGCCGGCTCGCCGGTGGCGCAGCGCTTGTTCGCCTGAGCCACATTCGTTGACGCTTGTTTCCATGGATGCTGCGAATGGTCATCAGACTGATAGCGCACGTATCCAATGGCTGTGCGACGAGCTGAATCGTCATGCCCATGCCTATTACGTGCTCGATCAGCCGACAATTCCTGATGCCGAGTACGATATTCTTTTCAGCGAGCTACAGCAGCTTGAGGCGAAACATCCGGATTGGCTGACACCAGATTCACCGACACAGCGCGTCGGCGGCGCACCGTTACCCGAGTTTGCCCAGGTACAGCACGACATACCTATGCTGTCGATTAACAATGGATTTTCTGAAGACGATATCCGCGCCTTCGATCGTCGCGTCAGTGAAGGGCTTGGTCAATCAGGCGATATCGAGTACGCCTGCGAACTGAAGTTCGATGGCCTAGCGATCAATCTGCGTTATGTCGATGGTGTATTGGTACAAGCAGCAACGCGTGGTGACGGTAGTGCCGGTGAAGATGTGACTGCAAATATTCGAACCATACGCGCCATTCCATTGCGGCTGATGACAGATAACCCGCCTGCTGTGATCGATGTGCGCGGCGAGGTGCTGATGTTTAAAGCCGATTTTGCGCGGCTGAATCAGCGTCAGCGCGAGGCAGATCTGAAAGAATTTGCTAATCCGCGTAATGCGGCAGCAGGTAGTTTGAGGCAACTCGATTCACGTATTACCGCCCAACGTAGCTTGCGCTTCTTTGCCTACGGAGTTGGTCGTCTTGACGGCGCTGCGCTGCCCGAGACCCATAGCGCGCTACTCGATTGGTATAGCGCCTTAGGCATACCCGTCTGCACCGAGCGTGCAGTGGTGCCAGGTGCAGATGGTTTACTCACATTCTTCAACCATATCGGTGCTGTGCGGGCATCACTCAACTATGACATTGACGGCGTGGTCTACAAAGTCAATCGTATCGCGCAGCAGCAGGCCTTGGGATTTGTCTCGCGCGCCCCGCGCTTTGCGATGGCGCATAAATTCCCTGCGGAAGAAGCTACTACCACCGTGCTCGATATCTCGGTACAAGTCGGACGTACCGGTGCGATCACACCTGTAGCGCGGCTGGCGCCTGTTTCAGTCGGCGGCGTCACCGTCACCAATGCCACCCTGCATAATGAAGATGAGGTCAGACGTAAAGATATTCGTATCGGCGATAACGTTATCGTACGCCGTGCGGGTGACGTGATTCCTGAGGTGGTGGCGCATGTGCCGGAGCGTCGCCCGGCAGACGCGCGGATGTTTCAGATGCCAACCGCTTGCCCGGTGTGTGGCTCGGTAATCGTTCGGCCAGAGGATGAGGCGGTTGCGCGTTGCTCTGGCGGTTGGTTGAAATGTGCCGCGCAGCGTAAAGGTGGCTTGCAGCATTTCGTGTCGCGCCGGGCGATGGATATCGAAGGTTTGGGCGAGCAATTGATCGAGCAATTAGTCGATCGCGGTCTGGTCACGACGCCAGCGGATTTTTACAAGCTGGGTTTGATTGCGTTGGCTGAGTTAGATCGCATGGCAGAAAAATCAGCGCAAAACGTGCTCGATGCGCTGGCGCACTCTAAATCAACCACGCTGCCGCGCTTTATCTATGCACTGGGTATTCGCCACGTGGGCGAATCCACCGCTAAAACTTTAGCGCGACACTTCGGAACGCTTGACGCTCTCATGGCAGCCAGCGAGGAAGAGATGCTCGCGGTGGAAGATGTCGGCCCTGTGGTGGCGCAATCGATTCTCGGTTTTTTTCATGATCCATTGAACCGTGAGTTAATTGCGCAGCTGCGTGCGGCCGGTATCCATTGGGATGAATCTATCGTCGAGCGTGATGCGCAGCCTTTGACTGGTAAAACATTTGTGCTGACCGGTACGCTTCCGAACCTGAAACGCGACGAGGCGCAGGCCTTGATAGAAGCTGCCGGCGGTAAAGTATCAGGCTCGGTCTCTAAAAAAACCAGCTATGTTGTGGCGGGCGAAGAGGCGGGTAGTAAACTGGTCAAGGCTGAATCACTCGGCATTCCTGTGCTCGATGAGGAAGCGTTCCTGCAATTATTGGAGAACCCTGCATGAGTCGTTCAATCAAGAAAGCAGTGTTTCCCGTCGCTGGTTTGGGTAGCCGATTTCTTCCGGCGACCAAGGCGCAGCCGAAAGAGATGCTACCGATCGTCGACAAGCCGCTGATTCAGTACGCGGTGGAGGAGGCGGTCGAGGCGGGTATCACGGAAATGATCTTTATCACTGGCCGTAATAAGCGTGCGATTGAAGATCATTTCGATAAAGCGTACGAACTCGAAGCAGAGCTTGAGAGTGCAGGCAAGCAGCAGCTGCTTGAGATGGTGCGTAGCGTTATTCCGAAAAATGTGAATTGCATGTACATCCGGCAGCCGATGGCATTGGGGCTGGGCCATGCGGTGCTGTGCGCAAAACCGATTGTGGGTGATGATGCCTTCGCGGTGTTGTTGGCGGATGACTTCATGCAGGGTGAGCGTGACGGGCCGGGCGTGATGGCGCAAATGACGGCTACTTTTGCGCGCGAGCAGTCGAGTCTGCTGGGCGTGCAAGATGTGCCGCGTGCGCATACCAAACAGTACGGTATTGTGAGTACCGATCCGTTCGGTGAGCGTTTGGAAAAAGTCGGCGCGATTGTGGAGAAGCCCGCACCCGAACTCGCCCCGTCGACGCTTGCGGTCGTGGGCCGCTATGTGCTGACGCCGAGGATTTTTTCGTGCCTGGAGAAGATTGGCAAAGGCGCGGGTGGCGAGATTCAGCTGACCGATGGTATCGAGGCCTTAATGCAGTATGAGACGGTGCTCGCCTATCGCTACCAGGGCAGACGATTCGACTGTGGCTCGAAGCTAGGGTACCTGCAAGCTTCCGTAGAGATTGGGCTGCAACACGCAGAGACAGGTGCCGCGTTTGCCGATTGGCTCGGGCAGCGGGGTTGAAATGGCGATTCGTGAGATTCTCAAAATGGGCGACCCGCGCTTGCTGCGCGTAGCTGAGCCTGTCACCGCTTTCGATACAGCCGAGCTGCATGCCCTGATCGCCGACATGTTTGACACCATGCACGCTGCGAATGGCGCGGGCCTCGCTGCACCACAAATCGGCGTCAATCTGCAACTTGTCATCTTTGGCTTCAGCAAGAACGATCGCTACCCGGATGCGCCTGCAGTGCCCGAGACGGTGCTGTTGAATCCGGTGCTGGAGCCTTTATCGGATGAGATGGAAGAGGGTTGGGAGGGTTGCTTATCCGTGCCCGGCTTACGTGGGGTGGTGCAGCGCCACGCAAAGCTTCGATACCGCGGGGTGGATCCGTATGGCAAGCCAATTGACCGGGAGGTGGATGGCTTCCACGCCCGCGTGGTGCAGCATGAATGTGATCACCTGATTGGGATGCTGTACCCGATGCGGGTGAGGGATTTCAGTAGATTTGGCTATACCGACGTGCTGTTCCCCGGCATGGAAACGGCGGCGGACGACTGACGATATTGCAAAAATCAGTTTGATTTTTACAGAAATTCCGCATTAGAATTCTTTCCCTAGAAGGGGTTCTAACGATGATTGCCGAAACCCCAAACATAGGCACGGCCCCGACGCCCGCCGCAGTCTTGGCGAAAGCCGTGACCCGCGCGGCGGATTTAATGGGTATTTCACAGCAGTTGCTCGGAAAAATTCTTGGTCTGAGCCCGGCTTCGGTTTCCCGCCTGTATGGGGGTAACTACCAGCTTGATCCCCGACGCAAGGAATGGGATCTGGCCCTGCTATTTGTCCGTGCGTTCAGGTCGCTTGATTCCATCGTTGGAGATACTCACTCAGCCCGTGCTTGGCTGCAGGGCGACAATCTCGCGCTCAATGCCCGGCCCATCGATTTATTGTCTGATACGGAAGGTTTGGTCAGTGTTGTCCACTACCTGGACGCCTCACGCGCTGTCGGCTGAGTCACAACCTTGGCAAGGCTTGGATTACGCATCGACTCAGCATTTGGCCCGAGTCGCGCGTCAAGCTGACATAGGTAGCATTGTTTACCCATCAGCTCGTGACCCGGAACCGGCCTGGTGCATTGCCTTGTTATTCCCATCCGGGTTTGCACACAAAAAACCTGAGCCGGGAACGAGACATGGTATCTGGCTGTATCAAGCGAAGAAGTGGTCTGGCGCCGCGACCATCAATCGATTCGATTTCCAACAACGCTTTGGCCCGAACCGAACTAGAACTTCTCACTCTCCGCCAGATACCGCCACTGCCCAACCGGCAAGTCGCCCAGCTTCACGTTACCAATTCGCACCCGTTTCAAGCCGATCACCTGCAGCCCAACCAGTTCGCACATGCGGCGGATTTGTCGTTTCTTGCCTTCGCGCAGAATAAACCGTAGTTGATCATCATTTTGCCAGCTGACTTTTGCCGGAAGTAGCGCGTTGCCATCCAGTGAGAGGCCATGATTCAAACGCTTTAAATCAGACTCAGGCAGCTTGCCCGGTCGCAGATACTTCACTCGCACCAGATATTCTTTTTCAATCAGCCGGTCTTCACCGATCAGTTGCTTTGCAATCCGACCATCCTGCGTCAGCACCAACAGCCCAACCGAATCAATATCCAGCCGACCAGCGGGCACCAGACTTTTGAGTTGAGCGGGTGAGAACTGCGTGGGCGATGTATCTTCGTTCCAGCGATTTTCCGGGCTCACGAGCGTGAAGGCGGGTTTGTAGCCGTCCTCGGCTTGTCCGCTGACAAACCCCATCGGTTTATTCAGCAGCACCGTGACACGTTTAGCTTGCTGCGCCTGCGCTTGTTTTTCTATCGAGATTTTTTGGTGCGGCAGTACTTTGCTACCAAGTTCTGAAATGACTTGGCCATCGACGCGCACCCAACCTTTAGCGATCCACTCATCGGCCTCGCGGCGTGAGCATAGTCCGAGCTCGGACATGCGTTTTGACAGGCGCAAGGGTTCAGTCATTTCTGCGTTAGCTCGACAAGGCGGGGTCAGATGCGTAAAGCATCCAACAGATCGGATTCCAAAGCAATCTGTGATCGGGCGTTTGACAGCATCGGGCCATCGACTACGAAAACATCTTCTACGCGCTCGCCAAGCGTCGCGATTTTAGCGGTGTACAAGTTCACTTTGTAGCGCGCCAGCACGCTGGCGATCGAGTACAGCAAACCGGGCCGATCATTCGCTGATACAGAGAGTAAATGATACTGGCCACGTTCGTCAGGTGACAAGTGTACCGTGGGCGTGATCGGGAAAGTGCGTGACAGGCGGGATAGTCGTGCTTTACCGGGGGTAGGCAAGCTGGAGTCGCTTTGCACCCACAAGGCAAGGTCATGCTCGACCAAGGCAATCAGCTCACGGTAGTTCTCTGAAAAACTGGGCTCACTGACCAAAAACGTATCAAGCGCGTAGCCATTGCGCGTGGTTTGCACCTTGGCATCCAGAATGCTGAAATTATGACGATCAAAATAACTACAGATACGTGCAAACAAGTCAGTGCGGTCACGAAGATAGACCACAACCTGTAAACCTTCGCCAATCGGCGCGATACGGCAACGTACCAGTGGCTGCTCATCATCTAAATGCTCATGCAAGACGCGCGTATGCCAGGCAATTTCAGCGGCATCGTGACGCAGAAAATAGCCGACATCCAGCCGCTTCCAAAAAGCATCATGAGTTTCGTCGGGCAGGCCGTGCAGTCGAAGCATGGCTCGCGCTTCTTGCTGACGATTTTGCAGCACGCGATCTGTGGAGGGCGCCTCGCCGCCGAGTACGCGCAAACTCATGCGATATAAGTCTTCCAGCAGCTTACCTTTCCAGGCGTTCCAGACTTTCGGGCTGGTGCCGCGAATATCTGCCACCGTCAGCAGGTAAAGCGCAGTCAGGCGGCGCTCGGTTTTTACTGTTTTAACAAAGGCGCGTATGACATCCGGATCGGACAGATCCTGCTTTTGCGCGACCTGCGACATCAGCAAATGATGCTCCACCAAAAAGATCACCAACTCGGTATCTTCTTTGGATAAACCATGATCACGACAAAACCGTCGTGCATCAGTTTTGCCGAGTACCGAGTGGTCACCGCCTCGTCCCTTGGCAATATCGTGAAACAGTGCCGCGATATAGATCAGCCATGGCTGCGCAAAATTCGCGATGAGTTGGCTGCAGAAGGGATATTCATGCGAGTGCTCGGGAATAGCAAAACGACGCACATTCCGCACTACCATCAAAATATGTTGATCAACGGTGTATACATGAAACAGATCATGCTGCATCTGGCCAATAATGCGACGGAAGTTAGGCAGGTAGCGCCCCAGAATCGATAGCTGATTCATGCCGCGCAGCGCATGCGTGACACCTTTCGGTGCTTGCAGTATTTGCAGGAACAGCTCACGGTTTTTTGGATCACGACGAAACGACGCGTCGATACGGAAGCGCGCATGCCACAGCGCACGCTGGGTGCGCGCCGTCATGCCTTTTAATTCGCCGTTACGCTCGAGCAGCAGAAAGATTTCCAACATCGAGGAGGGTGTTTGCTCGAACACATCATCGTGCGCGATATCGATCATGCCATTCACTTCATTGAATCGCTCGTTCACAGGTCGAGAGGCGAGCGGTTGCGGGAACAAGCGTGATTCAATGTTCAGCAATAAGATACTGTTGAGCTGAGTAACCGCCTTGGCTGCCCAGTAATAGCGCTGCATCAGTACCTCGCTGGCGCGGCGGTCATCACTCGCTGTGAAACCAAAGGTGTCAGCAATCGGCCCTTGCACGTCAAAAACCAAGCGGTCTTCGCGGCGCCCCGCGTGCAGATGCAATCGAATCCGAATATCTTTGAAGGCGCGTTCTTTTTCTGCCAGTTGGCGCGCCTCAGTGCGTGTGATGATCTGACTATCGGCCAGTTCCCGCCAAGAACGGCCTAAACCCGCTGCCTTGGATACCCAAATAATCACTTGCAGATCACGCAGGCCGCCCGGGCTTTCTTTGCAGTTGGGCTCCAAGCTGTAGGGCGTGTTCTCGTATTTCACATGGCGCTGACGTAGCTCGAGTACTTTGTCCTGAAAAAATGCACGCGCATCCATGGCTTGGGCATGACGCTGCTGCAAGTCTTTGAAGAGTTGGCGAGAACCGGTAATGCGACGCGCCTCCAGCAAACTGGTTTGTACGGTGATATCGGCTTCTGATTCTGTCATGCATTCATCGATGGTTCGAATGCTATGGCCGATTTCCAGGCCCAGATCCCAGAATAGCTGTACCAGCTGCTCGAGTTTCTCGCGCAATGCATCGTCCGGCGCTGACGGCAAGAGAATCAGAACATCAATGTCAGAGTAGGGGAAAAGCTCACCACGACCATAGCCACCGACCGCCACCAGGGTAGCCGATGCGGGCATGTTGAATGTTTGCCAGGCTTGGGTCAGGACATGATCAGCGTTGCGAGCGATGTGCTTCAGCAGCCGCTCGGGTCGGCGATCGCGTAGGTAGTCGTCAACAATCGCCTGCCGGCCTTCCCTCAGCTGTCCGCGCAGAGAGATCGACAGCGTGGTCATCTCACTCCACGCTGGCCGCGCTATCTGCTGCCGGGGCGGTAATGAAAGCAGGGGGTGGTGGTGATCCTGCGGATACGGTGAGCACCTCGAAGCCTGTCTCGGTCACCAGCACGGTGTGCTCCCACTGCGCTGAGAGACTGCGGTCGCGTGTCTTGATGGTCCAGCCGTCGCTCATCTCGCGAATCTCCCGGCGCCCCGCATTGATCATCGGCTCTACGGTGAAGATCATGCCAGCGACCAATTGATCAAGCGTACCTGGTCTGCCGTAGTGCAGTACTTGCGGCTCTTCGTGAAATACCTTGCCGATACCATGACCGCAGAACTCACGCACCACAGAAAAACCGGCGTTTTCCGCATACTGCTGAATCACATGGCCGAGATCACCCAAAAACGTACCGGGCTTGATGCGCGAAATACCCAGCCACATGGACTCGTACGTAATATCACTCAGGCGCTTGGCAAGTATCGAGGGCTCGCCTACAAAAAACATGCGGCTCGTGTCGCCGTGGTAACCATCTTTGATGACGGTGACATCGATGTTGACCACATCGCCTTGCTTCAGCACCTTGTCGCCCGGGATGCCGTGGCACACCACGTCATTGACCGAGGTGCAGATCGATTTAGGGTAAGGCGTGTAACCGGGCGGGCAGTAATTCAGCGGTGCCGGGGTAACCCCTTGCACATTCACCATATAGTCGTGGCACAGCCGGTCGAGCTGATCGGTGCTGATGCCCGCCTTCACGTGAGGGGTAATGAAGTCCAGCACCTCTGAGGCGAGGCGTCCGGCCACCCGCATGCAGGCGATATCTTCTGGTGTCTTGATCGTGATGTTGCCCATGATGCTGCTGCGCGAGCGCCGCGTACAGCCGGCGGCGGCAGTCGAATGAGAGAAGCTGCGATTATAGTCGAGCGACTTGTCCCCCGCGCTTGGATGGTTGCAGGTCTTTCCGCATCCTGACTTACAGCAGCCGGAATTTGCGTCGGGCCGGGCTTTGCGGGTAAAATCGCGGGTTAGCTTGGTGCTCAGCAGTAAGCGGTGGGTAACCAGCCAACAGCAGTAACTTTTTGTTAATTTTTAAATCACGAGTCCGTGCCCCAAGGGTGCCCGTCAACAGAAGTTCTGTTCGGGTTGCTGGCCGGTCTCAAGACCCAACCCTGGAGAAATCATGTCTGTCACTATGCGTGAAATGCTGGAAGCTGGCGTCCATTTCGGTCACCAAACCCGCTTCTGGAACCCCAAGATGGCCCCGTTTATCTTCGGTCATCGCAACAAGATTCATATCGTCAACCTGGAAAAGACCATGGCCATGTTCCAGGAGGCGACCAAGTACATTCGTCAACTCTCCGCCAATCGCGGCACCATTTTGATGGTGGGCACCAAGCGCCAGGCACGCGACATCATCGCCGCCGAAGCGCAGCGCGCCGGTGTTCCGTTCGTTGACCAGCGCTGGCTGGGCGGTACCCTGACCAACTTCAAGACCATCAAGACCTCGATCAAGCGCCTGAAAGAAATGGAAG
>VFQT010004172.1_pt1 | contig 12363 bp, 12 predicted proteins | sample 3512381 | NCBI WGS metagenome assembly VFQT01 (sample SAMN10412376, study PRJNA504923) | tailings metagenome | isolation source: Relicate 2 Philex TSF3 active mining site | place: Philippines: Tuba, Benguet | collected 2017-08-29 | reverse complement strand
CAAAGATACAAAGTTGAAAGAAATGCACAGGACTGACTGTGAGAACTACTTTCATGAGCGCCGCCAAACAAAAAAGCGCAATGACATAAAAATCAGCCAAAGCACTATCGTCAACGAGCAAAGCACCATAAATGCAATGGTGTCGTGGCTTTTTAAGAAGAACGAGAGCTACATCGAAGCGTTTGACTTCAAAAAGTTAAAGCCTATCGACGCAGGGGACTTGGCACTCAAGCGACCAATATTTACTAAAGAAGAATTAGAGCGATTGGATGCTGTGCTGCGTGTGTATGTACATGAACCCGCAGACGACAAAAACGATAAAAACAATTCAACAAAAGCTGTTTGCGGCTATTTCAATGCGATTGCGATGCTTACTGGTATGCGCCGTGGCGAAATGTTGCAGCTTAAGTGGAAGAACATTAGCTTTAAGGATAGTGAGCAAGAGGTTAGGAAGGCAAACGGAAGAATGGTCGATGCTCTATTCTTTATTACTGTTCCGGGTGCAATAAGCAAAGTAAGGCGTACACGTCAATTTATGGTTGGCGATGATGGGTATGTATATGGGCTGCTGTACTTGGCGGCTAAGCGAATTAAGTTCAAAGGGCTGCCAGCTAAGTACGATGACAAAGCTGAAAAGTTCTTAATTAAAAATTTAATCGCAATCCAAAAAGAGATTGGTGACGACCTGATTTTTAGCATTGATGGCGAAACAGCGATTACGCCACGTGCCATTTACGTACATTTTGAAAACTTGCTTGAACGTGCTGAGATTGCTGATGCGGCAGAGCGTGGCATTGTTCACTACAGCTTTAGGCACTCGTTTATTACGCACAAAGTGAATAGCACGAAAGATATGGTTGCTGTTGCTGAAATGGCTGGCACTAGCGTGGCGCAGATTGAGAAGACCTACTACCGCACTACACGTGAAAAGATGCGTAGCAATGCGCTAGCAGAGTAGTTACGCTAGCTCAACAGCGTTACGGAGCACTCCTGGGCGCAAATCAATATAACGCTGCGTTGTTGCCATGTTTCTGTGTCCAGCAAGCGCCATCATTACGCGAGTGCTTACGCCTTTTTCAGCTAAGTTTGTCAAAAACGTTCTGCGCCCGCTATGGCTGCTAGCTCCGTCAAATCCAGCTTGCTTGTAAAGCCCGTTCACAATTTGTGTGAGTGAGTTAGCTGTAAACGCTGCGCTGCGCTGCGTAGCAAACAATGCTTGCTTGCTATCGCGCACACGTACAGTTTGCATGTAAGCAGCCATTTCAGCTTGCATACGCTCGCTAAGCAGCACAGTACGGCTTTGGTTGCCTTTTGTTTGTGCTGCGCTCAAATTAATTTCATCGCGCACAGTTCCATCGCTAGCAAGCACATCACAAACACGCACAGCAGCAACTTCACCAATCCGCATACCCGCAAAGTGCGTGAGCAGGATGATTGCGCGATTGCGCTTCGCGTTCTTCGTTTTGCCCACGTATTCAAGCAAACGCTGCAAATCACGTTCGTTTAGGGTTTTAGCTTGCTTTGACATGTGTACTTCCTCTGCTATTAATTTCGTACACACAGTATGTTTTCGTATCTGCAAAATTCCTACCTCTTTTTGCCCCTAAATTTTCTTCAATGTTTACTTGGGGTTAGCTCAACTGATAAGGTTTTCAGCAAAACCTTATCAGTGCTATTTAGCAGCTTTTCGTGGCTAAAGTGCCACGATTTACCGCCAAACTTGCAAGTTGCAAGTTCGCAGCCCTGCAAGCGTTTTGACTGCGTTGGGCTGGCTTGGGTAGCTGGGCTGGCACTCGCGCAGCTTGTAGGGCTTAAAAAACGGTGAATTTGCGCTGAAAAAGGGTTGCAGCCCACAAAAAACCAACTGCACAAAAAGTTGCTGGGGAGTACTTACGCTTTCGAGGTGGTGATTTTTGACCTATGCCATCCTTTTTGCCTGAAACTTCGCAATTTGCGATGTTTGTTAGGTCAATTGTGTAGTTGTATGTTAGAGTGGATACACATTGGAGACACGGAGGCGGTATGAAGGACGCTGGAATGCGAATACGGGTGGAGCAAGACTTGCGAGAAGAGTTCATAGCGGCTTGCCAAACTCAGCACACGCCTGCTGCACAAGTTCTTCGCCAGTTTATGCGAGGGTATGTAGATCAACTTAAAACAAAATCAAACAAGTCGCGTGCTGCACCTAAAAAAGTAGCTGGTTGACTATGGCTAGAAGTCCGCAAATGAAAACAACGTTAGAGAAAAGTATCATCCAAGATGCTAGGCCTTTACTTAAATGGGTGGGGGGGAAGTCACAGCTGCTGAATGACATACTTCCACTCATTCCAAAAAAATATGGGAAATACATAGAGCCATTTTTTGGTGGGGGTGCTCTTTATTTTTCCTTAAAGCCTCAACATGCTGTAATTGCTGATTTAAATGATGAGCTCATAAACCTTTATAAAATTACTAAAACACATCCAAAAGAGCTTATAAACATTTTGAAAAAATTCAGATACAGCTCAGATGATTTTTACGAAATTAGAAACCAAGATAGAAGTCGTCTGTCGCCTTTGCAAATGGCTGCACGAACGGTTTATCTAAATAGAACATGCTTCAATGGGTTATATCGTGTTAACAAGCAAGGCCAATTTAATGTCCCCTTTGGAAAATACGTAAATCCCAAAATTTGCGACGAAGAAAATATCTACGCATGTTCATCGCTGTTACGTGATGCAGATATTGTCTGCAATGATTACAAGGCGACTCTTAGCACTCACGCCAAAGAAGGCGACCTAGTATTTCTTGACCCTCCTTATTTGCCCATCTCCGAATATAGTGATTTCAAAAGATATACAAAAGAACAGTTCTATGAAGAAGACCATATTGATTTAAGTAATGAAGTAAAACGGCTTCACGACATGGGTTGTCATGTAATTCTTACAAATTCTAACCACCCATTAGTTCATGAGTTATACGGCGAGTACAACATAGAAGTAATAAAAACGAGAAGAAATATTAATAGCAACAGCTCAAAACGAGTTGGAGAAGATGTAATTGTTAATATCCCTGCAAAGCGAAGAATGCTAATTAAGAGCGTTCCTCTTCCTCTTTCTGAGCAGATAAAAAAATTTCCTAGCACTCGTTACATGGGTTCTAAAAATAAATTGCTAGACGAAATTTGGAAAGCCTGTAATAAATTCGAAGTTAATAGCGTATTAGATCTTTTTTCTGGCTCTGGCATCGTAAGCTACATGTTTAAGGCACAGGGCAAGTCTGTGTATTCGAATGATTACATGGCAATGTCTGCCATTTATACAAAAGCAATGGTGGAAAATAACTCTGTGTTGTTGCCGATTGCTGAAGCCAAAAAACTGCTAAGGCCTAATAAAAAAAATGATAACTTTGTGGCCAAAACCTTCAGCGGTCTTTATTACTCAGATGCAGATAATGAGTTAATAGACGCAATAAGAACAAATATCAAAGGATTGCGTGACCCTTACAAGAAATCAATAGCTATGGCAGCATTGATTCGTGCATGTATTAAAAAACGTCCTCGTGGAATTTTTACCTATACGGGACATCGCTATGATGATGGGCGCCTCGATCTTCAAACGACATTAGAAGATCATTTTCTAAACGCAGTTCAGCTTGTAAATGATGCCATTTTCGATAATTGCAAAAATAATACATCGAAACGTGGTGATGCAATGTCATTTGTTGGGAAGCCTGATCTTGTTTATATGGATCCTCCTTATTACAGCAAGCTAAGCGATAACGAATATGTAAGGCGTTATCATTTTGTTGAAGGCTTGGCTTGTGACTGGAAGAATGTTGAATTTCAATGGCATACCTCAACTAAAAAATTTAAAAGCTATCCAACGCCATTTTCTTCAAGAAAGGGTGCAGCCGATGCTTTTGATAAACTTTTTCAAAAATTCAAAGATAGCATCATTGTTGTTTCATATTCATCTAACTCGCTTCCAACGCTTGATGAAATGGTTGCTATCCTCAGCAAATATAAGCGTGTGGAAGTGGTTCAAGTTGATCACAAATACTCTTTTGGCAACCAAAGTCATAAAATTCACGACAACAGGAACTCCGTAAAGGAGTATTTGTTCATTGGCTACTAAAAAGCACATTAGGCCTTGGTATTTTGGAAATACCACTGTTCGTAGTCCGTTTCGGTTGCGAGATGGTCTGCTATTAATAAGCACATCAAATCTTCAAGGCAACCTACATGGAACTGAGCAAGAGATTGCTTTTTGTAATCTCTTAGGTAAAGCTGGAATCGTTAATCTTAAAGGCGACGATACTTATAGCGTTGGTCGTAAGTGGAGGGCTGCATTAAGTCAGCATGGCTTCCTGTACCCACAAGTGACCAAGAAATCAGGAATCAATCAATTTGATGTTGGGCAAGTGGACGCCATAACACCAAATGGCTGGAATTTATTGCGGGCAGAGACTGTAGCAGGAATGCAAGAGTGTTTCTTGCGATCTATGGCTTCGTACTATGTCCCAAATGTTTTAGATACTCAATCATACGGATTTTCAACTGCCTTCTCACCACTCAGACATATTTTAAAAATTATGCTGGAGCTTGAGCGAGTAACAGGCAGTAATAAGCTAGAGTTTCTTGAGATCGCACTTTTTGTTATATGGTCTAACTCTGAGCAAAGTATAAGTAGCATTGTCAATTCAATCATCAAATTTAGAGATGATAAAAATAAGGCAGCGCGAAAAAGAAAGTTCAATCAATTAGCTATAAGTGAAGCTGCACAACACTTCGGCTACGTAGAAACAACATTTGGCGACTATGCAGATTTAACTATTAGGTACTTAAAGGCCACTGGATTAGTGCAAGCTAAAGGGCACGGGATTTCTTTAGTTCCAGAAAAGCATTTTTTTATTGAACAGTACACAATCGATACCCATGCGCCAGCTAGCGATAAAGATTATTTGATAGAGCTTTGCAATGGAGCTAAGCTACCTACCGATAATGAAGCTACTGCGAAACTAGTTCTAACAGATCTTGTTAATAAATTAAAGACGAGGGGCGAGCAATTTGATTTATCCCAGCGTAATACAGCAGATGTTGCAAATCTCAACATAATTCGTCACGAAGTTGAAGATAAAATTTCGATACTAAACGAGATCGACTACGCAAAGACTCAGTCAAGCCAGTGGGAAGAAATTGCTGCGTATATGGATTTGCTGATTAATAACTCACGATCTAAAAAGTTGACAACAGTAGATGATGATGAAGATTCAGAAATTTCAATTCCTCAGGGCGAAGCACCAGCTTACTTTGAATGGGTAATTTGGCGTGCATTCCTAGCAATAAACAATCTAACCAATCCCCCTAATGAATGTCGTAAATTTAAAATTGACCAAGACTTTTTGCCTATAAACACGGCGCCAGGTGGTGGCCCCGACTTGATTTTTGAATTTAAAGATTTTGTTGTAGTAGTTGAAGTTACTCTAACAACAAGCTCAAGGCAGGAAGCAGCTGAAGGCGAACCTGTAAGACGTCATGTTGCGGATTCAGTATTGAACTATGCCAACAAAAAAGTGTATGGCTTATTCCTAGCTAATCAAATTGACAGCAATACAGCTGAAACTTTTAGATTTGGTGTGTGGTACTTAAAAGATGATCAAAAATTAAATTTAGATATTGTTCCGTTACCTTTGCTTCAATTCAAAGAACTATTTGAAGCTATGTTTAAAAATAATAAGGTCAAGAATGATCACATTCAAGATGTTTTAGTTAAATGTCGCAGCCTAAACACGCTTGAATCTCCCGAATGGAAAAGAAAAATCTCCGAGGAGGTTTCACTATATTCGGTAGGGTTAGCCTAAAAGGCTTGGTGTAGCAATATGGCGGCAGATAATGAAAATTCTCAACTCAAGCAGAGCTTAAACAAGCGTTTAGTTCTGCTGCAAGGCGAAAGTGCTGCTGTACAGACGCTCGTTGCTCAAACAAATCAGCGCGAGTATGCAAACCTTTCAGCTATTTACTTATGGTGGCGTTCTGCTGCAACTATAGAGGGCTATTTAGAAGAAGCGTTGAAGCCAACACTTAGTCGCCGTGTTCACAATCACGCAAATGATGGTACTAGCTTTCGCCGCTTGCTGTACTTGATGTATGGCAATTATGGCATTGATAAAGACGACCTTGATAGAAAAAATGCAGTCCTTTGCGGATTGCATAGCGAGTACGAAAAAAACAAGCCGCTTTACGCTAAGGATGGCGTTAACAAATTAGCTGGGTACATTAAGGCACAAGGTGGTGTGCATGGTGTCATCAATACCATTCAGCCTGTCGCAGCAGCAGCGGCTGCAATTACATCTCCCATACAAGCGCCAGCAGTTGTCGCATCAAATATTGCTGCAGGCGTGACGAACTCCCAAGTTCAGTCTCATTCGCCAGTAGTGCCACAGCAAAGCAACCAAATCTATCAAACGTATAAACCCCGAATACAGATAAAGATTACTGACGTTATGCGTCAATCTGCATTGCTTAAAGAAGCAGAGGCTTATTTTTCAAAGCAGTCTAGTTCTCAACAACTCACAATTACTCCGCCAATAGTTACTAATAACGATGGATATGGTTTGGCATTAGTTAAGCGCACAAACTCTCAATTTAATTTGATTGGCGCTGATACAAACATTTATGGCATTCGTGAGCTGTTAGTAAATGCATACAGGAAGCAATATGATGCATTGCCAGCATCAATGCGATGCTTTTTTGAGATTATCAAAACTCAGTCGTTGCCATCAAATCTACAAAAATACTATGACAAGCTGACGGAATTGAGTGCTGAAAAGCATGATGACAACACAAGGAAACGTATTCATCGACGTGTTATGTATTTGGCTAGCGAGAACATGCTTGTGCTTAGCCCAACATACGCTAGAAGTGGTGTTGTCACGCTTGCCAAGCTAAAAACAAATCCATTTGAAGGCAGAGCTAATGATTGTTTTATGCCAACGCGATGCAGGAAGCTGATTGAGCAACGCATGTTGTCCCAACACGACTTCAACTTGTATGCGCCAAATAACCAATCAGTTGTCCCTCGCTTTAACCGTGAAGGTCTTGCTGCTCATATGCTTCGCTTAGAAAACAAAGCAGATAAGGGTGACTTTGCGTTTGTAGAGTTTTGGAATTTTGAAGAAGATATGGGCGCTGCGAATGAGCAGTTGTTCTTTGCTAACAGCTATAAGTTAAGCTGCCGTCAACGTATTTCTGTTCCAAGAATTGATATACAAACACTGGCGTACGACCACATTAACTTATGGCTTGATAGTTATGGAGACCACATTACCCGTCCAGCAAATCAACTAATTGAGTTTGCTATTACACGAGACGGGTTTGAAATAGGCTTTGACTTTGTAAATCGCTCATTCCGTAATCGTTCAACTTCTCCTTTCGTCACACAATCTGCAACTGCTATTGACTATAAAGCGACTTTTTTAGCTAAAGATTTGTGTCTTGCATTGCACAGCATTGGGGATTTGCCGTTGATTGGTGACATAGAGATAGCGTGTAGTGATGATGCTATGGTTTTGTCTTATGCAACAGATGTTGCTGATTACACAGTCGCAGTACCAACAACTAATGGCACGAGACGAAATGATGATGCGTTCAGCGTCTATTCAGCAGCTTTTACTGCTAGCAGGAACGAAGCAGATGATGGCGAAGATGATGCAATGTTGATTGATGCAGCACTAGCAAAAAGCAATCAAGTATTAACTGACGCAGCGATTGATAAGTTGTTTGAAGAAGAGCTAGACGATTACGACGAAATACTTGAGGGATGGGAGCAGCAATCGTACGAAGCAAAAAATGACGTTGAGTGGACTGACGAACAAGAATGACAAGAAGTTTTAATACGCAAGACTTTGCGATTTATCTTCCTGCTGTAAATGATGAGTTTGCAAGTCGTGTAACTCAACAAGTACCTCCCAATCGCCCATTTCCTGCAAACCTAACGCTTCGTGACTTAGCATTTTGGGAGCAGAGAAACCCATTGTTTCATCACCCATATGTACTGCACTCCATCGGGCAATTCAAAGTCGGTAGCGTTATTGATAACGGATTGACACGTGGTGGACGTACAGACAGAGTGTTAGTTGGTGACAGTGGTGGCTTCCAAATTGGTAAAGGTACGCTGAGCGGATACAAAGAGCTTTACAAGGGCATGAGTGGTGATGCTGCGGAAGAAGCGTGGGTAAATGCAGATGGCGTACGAAATTGGATTGTTACGTGGCTAGAAACTAACTGTCAGTACGCTATGACGTTGGATATGCCGTTGTGGGCTGCTACTGATGCAGGTTTAGACTCTCCATTTCATTTGTGCAGCACACAGCAGCTCACAAACATGACTGTCGAGAACTTGCGCTACATTGAAATGCAGCGCCAAGGTAAAGCAAAGTGGCTTAATGTTGTGCAAGGTATTGATGAGCAGACAACACGCGATTGGTACAACGCAGTTAAGTGGTTTAAGTATGGTGGTTGGGCGCTTGCTGGTGCCGCTGGTGTGCGTGGCGGATTATTGAATGTATTAAAAACTGTGTTGATGATGCGTGACGATGACGCATTTAGTGCAGGACAAGACTGGATGCACGTACTGGGAACATCTACGCTTGATTGGGCAATTATGCTGACTGCGATACAAAAATCGCTGCGTAAGGTTAATCCTTCAGTTTCAATTAGCTTCGATAGTTCCAGCCCATTCCAGCTTGGTGGCAGATATGAAGAGGCATGTATGTTGCCAGAGCTAGATGAACATGTATCGAGCTGGAAGGTAAAAAGCGTAACTAGCCCACATGGGCATGTTTATGTTGGCAGCAGTGAAGCGTTCCCATTTCAATCACCGCTTGGCAATCGCATGACGCTAGGTGACTTGAATGTATATGAAGGTATCTACAAAAAACGTAGATATGACCCAATTAGCCTTTCAATGCTCGTTCACCACAACATATTTGTGTATTTAGAAGCTATTGAGATGGCAAATGAACGTGCGTTTAGTAGCGACCCTGACAGACTTGTTCCACGACTTTATGAGCAATGTATTGAAGTTATTGCAGAGGCGTTTGATAAGCCAAACTGGTATAGCTACCTCGAAAGTGAAAAATCATTGCTCAACGCACATTCCGAAGGTGCATATTAGTGAACAAACAAGACAGCACCACGTTTATCAACTACACGCACAAGTAGAGCGCCACGCTTCTTCTTGTGCATTGCACTTGAGATTGCATTAGCTTCACTGTTGTAAAAGCCTAGCGTGTTCCATGTTTCGTATGGACTGCGTGTCTTGTATTGAGCTTTGAACATTGTTTATTTACATTGTGTGAGCGAACCCTTGTTCGCTGTGCTTCTGCAATGTTCTATCGCTTGCTCCTTCACATTGCTTCGCACACTTTCTGTCGTTGAGTTTTTAGACAAAGCGATGCTATTACTGCTTGTTACGAAGCAGTTGTAATGCAATAGCAAGTGAGCAAAGGCTCTAACTTGCTTACGCCTGTACGGGTATAAAAGTTGAATGAATATCTAAGCCTAGGTGTGTGCCTAGTCGGTTTTCGCGATGACCGTATGTAATCCAGCCTTTGTTGTTTTCGTTAGCCTTTTGAAGCCATATGCTTTTCGTTGATTGTTTTGCCTTGTCTATCCATAGTTCTGTAAACACAGTCATCATGTCTTGTTCTGTTATGCCTGAATGTATGTTGCCAAATGCAAAATGGTAGTGGATGGTGCTGCTTGCGTTGTTTAGATTGCCTGTGTGTAAGTGACTGATGATTAGCGGATTGTTTGGATGACTGCTGTTTGCTATGCCTTTTCGCCCGTTGAAAAATTGAACTAGCTTGCGTGTAAAAAATCTGCCTGTCTTTTGTGCCTCTACTAGCATTGCGTTGATTTGTGCCTCTGTTTTATTGCATATGTGCATGTGCGTATGTCCAACTGCAACCCATTGCACATTGCTGCTGTGAGGTAGTGCAATCAAGTTATCTAAGCGGTTGTCGTTCTGTCTTTGCATGTCTTTATTTAGTTGCACTGATATGAATAGCTGAAATTTTTAGACCTGTTCAATTCAGTCCATATCTTTTTGGTTGTCCTGTACGTGTCGTGACAATAAATTTGTGTTGCCCTGTTAAACATGAAAGGAAATACAAATGGCAACACTTGCAAGTCTTAAGCTCGTAGCAGCTAAAAAACCAACCAATCAACCGCCTGTTGTTCAGCGTCGTCACAAGTTGAGCAACAAAGTGCATGAGCAAATTCAGCTTGCACGTGCTCAAAGCAAAGGTGAAAACTATTCTCCAACTAAGCAAAAGACAGTAACTAACGCAGAAGGTGAGCGTGTGTCTGTTGCTGTGCCAAAGCGCATCAAACCGTGGTGGTTTGTTGCTGAAAACGGTAAGTGCTGCATTGCAATCCGCTATGGCGCAAAGTTAATTGAGCTTGCAAAAGGCAAGACTGCAATTGAAGTTGCAAGCCCTGATGCGCTGATTGAGGCGCTTGAAGCTGTTAATGCTGCTGTACTTGCAGGTGAGCTTGATACGCAAATTGAAGCTGTATCGGGTCAGTTACGTAGTGGCTTTCTTAAGTAACTGCATGGGGTGTTGTCGTTTCAAGCGCCAGCACCCCCATCCATAAATACAGTAGGAGAACAGATATGCGTATAAAAGAAGTTGTTGATGGCGCTACACAGCAAGTGAACATGCTCAAGCTGCAAGCAAAAACAGCGCAGAAGCGAGCAAAGGAAGCTGCCTTGCGTCTAAAGATGCAGAAGGCGCAGCAGTCATTAGCTAAAGTTGCATCAAAGCCGCTATGAAACAGTCAAACGCTGAACTGCTTAGCAATCTCAGTCAATTTATTGGAACTGAGCATTACTACCGCCTGCTGCCAACGTTTGTTGTGACTGACGGACTAAAGTACTTGATGGACGAAGCTGACTGCTATTGGCTAGCGCAGCTTTATGGCTTGCACTTAGTGGATGTTGATTTCAACGAAAATCCGTTCACTGTTCTTAAGTTCGTCCGCAAAGGCGAGGGCGGCATCGTGAACATCGAGGACGGAAATGGTGCTGTACTAGCGTGGCAAGGACTGGATTACACGGACTTTCCGTTAGACCAGTACAGCTTGTACGCTTGCTGGAACGGTGAAGTGTGGGTCGGGATGTTGACAAGCGAGTACTGAAACTCCGTCAAACGGGTCAAAATCGCTGGTTTTTGACCTTTTTTACTGCATTTCTAGCGCCAAAAGCCTCATTCATAGCATGTATAGCTAAAAAGGTTGTGCTGCAAATGTCGCAAATTGCGATATTTGGCAACTTAAATGCCGTGTCTCGTCTTGTAGTGTCCTGCATGTAAGTCTGAGTTCGCAAATAAGCGCATTTCTGCGTCAAGCACGTTCGGGGCTAATTTTTCACTCACAAACGCATTAAGCAATCGCATGTATTCCGTGTAGCCCATGTATGCAGGTTTTTTGACAGCGTATAGAGTGCTGACGTGTTTTCTTACGCTTGTGAAAACTTCGCCTAAGTCATCAGAGCTAGGTGGCGGCATATAGAACTTACGATCGTGCCCAATTTTGTCTAGTATTGAGTTGAGCGACATAGCGACACGCGCATCGTAAATTGCGTACTTAGTGCTATCTGCAAAAGCTAATGCCTTGCTCCATGACGCAATGCGAACTCTATGGTGCTCTTCGATAAAGCTCTCAATCACGTTTGCTTCATAGTTGCCAAACTGCTCGGGCCAGTCTCTCTCCGAACCTCTGCGACCTCTAACATGCCCCCAGTCATAAATTACCCATCGCATTGCCTTAAGCCTTATATTTAAATCTGTGCTTTTGAGTGCGGGGCTTAGCACTGAGCGCATCTGTATATTACGTGTTGCTGCGTTGGTAATTGCATAAAGTCGAGTAGCGTTTGCTTGACCTATTAGTGCATTAAGGGTGGCGATTGATGCAGGGCTTTTTGGAACGCCCCAGTTATGCCCACTGTAGCTGCGTGTCTCGTTCCAAATTTTGTTAACTAAGCCTGGAACTTGTTCAAGCGGATAATAACCACGACTTTTTTTCACATTTTTCATAAATTGCTTTTCGTTGCTCGTTGTTAGAACGATAGTCTATGCAGGTACTGCATTGCAAGATTAACTTTGTGTTTTCGTCATGGGGCGAAATAGCACAGCGTGTAACTTCTAGTTCACGTACAATACAACCCGTCCGTCACATGCACGTAACTATGAGAACAGAATAAAAAATGAAGTTACACAAAAGTTACACACGAGAAAATTGCCTTTGTAAGTTGTTGAAAATAAACAACAATTTACAAGGTAATTATTGAGTGGGAGTAGAAACTCTTCAATTCGTAGTTG
>VFQT010004170.1_pt1 | contig 12369 bp, 19 predicted proteins | sample 3512381 | NCBI WGS metagenome assembly VFQT01 (sample SAMN10412376, study PRJNA504923) | tailings metagenome | isolation source: Relicate 2 Philex TSF3 active mining site | place: Philippines: Tuba, Benguet | collected 2017-08-29 | reverse complement strand
GGCTGCCATTTTATAAGTAATGAGGCGTATTCACCTAATAAATAGCTTGCTTCTTGCTCACGACTTCTGTACTCGGCAGCTTCTGCTTCATTTGCATAGTCAATAATCAATGCAAGCAAGGCGGGATCTTTTATGTAACGTAAAAATCCGGCACTTTTCATTTGTTCATAGGTATCGTTTTTGCTTAAAAATCGAGGAAAACTACCATACACATGATTGTAAAAAAATGCGAGATCAAAACTTTTTTTATTACTGGTCAATTCAACTAATACAGAATCCATTTGATATTCAATGCCATAATTAAAGTTTAACAGCGAGTCAATGAAGTATACATTACTTTTAATGTCTTCTTCGAGGCGTGTAACATATTCATGTGCTCTTTCTTTCTCTACATAAACTTCTCGTACGTTCTCTGCAAAAAATCCTAGTGTTACGGCAGTAAATAGCATAAAGAATTCCACCAGGTACTCTTTTGCTTTCTTTTTGTGTGTGGGATGATTGGGGTGATGAACTTCCATAAAAAGTAAATAACTGCTATTTAAATTGTTTCTTTAAAAATAGTATAACTCCCAGCAATAGTATAAATACTGCACTGCCTGCCGCTACTAAAGCTATAGTTGGATAGTCTGTGCTTCTTTTTGTATAAATGCCATAGAAGGCCCAAACAACCGGGAGAAGCACCGCCCAATTTTTTAAGGATCTGCTTACCCATAAAGCAATGCCCGCACCAATTATAATTATAGTTTGTGTAATCTGTCGTTGTAATTCAAACGGTACCTGTAAGTCCAATGCAACTAGCTGTGTTGTGGTGTTGGCAATAGTAGCGATACAAATCCAACCCAAGTAAATGCCAAAGGTGATTTTTTCAATAAGCGGTGTTTGAGTGTGCTGTTGCAGGGTTATTTTGGCAAGTACAAATAGAAGACCCAACATAATGATAAGTGATAGGGAGATAAATTCTAGCTGCCAGGCCACTATCCATGTTCCATTTAATAGACAACTTAGTATGAATAAATAAGGGCTGCTCGTTGTGCTGTTTTGCTTGATAAAAATTGCTCTAATTGTTACAACTAGTAGTAGTGAATAAATGACACTCCAAATTCCAAATGTCTGTGGGGCAGGCGTGAATAAATTATCGTATTTGTCTGATAATTCCCGAATGGACTTTCCTCCTAGTCCCCCAGTTACTGATACATAGTTAATATAGAGTGTCAGAAAAAGAAATAGCACATTTAGATACCGAGTTTGAAAGATTTTCATTCTAGCAAAAGTTTAAGTATTTGAAATTTACAAAAACTAATTAACTTCCAATACTATTAAATCATCCTTTAAGCAATATAGTATGGAAGTTCATCATAAACATCATTCTCCCCGGAGTATCCAAGAGTATTTGACTGAGTTTTTTATGTTATTTACTGCGGTGACACTAGGTTTTTTTGTAGAAAATATCCGGGAGCATTATATCGAAGATAAGCGCGGGTATACCTATGCGCAACGATTGTTAGATGATTTGCAGGAGGACTCAACGAGAATGGATCGCGTCTACAAATCCGCTGGAGAAAAAGTTCAATTAATAAGTTCGCTAATGCCGCTATTGGCAGATTCTGGAAAAATCAAACAAGCCGTTGATTCGTTCTATTATTTTGGGTTTTGGGCTTACAACAAATTTGGACATGTCCATCAATTGCCCCGTTTTTACAGAGTAGAGGAAACCATCGATGAACTCCGGGCTGGTAATCTCCGCCTGATAAAGTCTGATTCTGTTATTTATAATTTAGCTGCTTATGCACGACGCTATACCATTTTACAGCAGATTGTTGATGATTACTGGCAGCAGCGATCTGAACGATTAATGGTATTGCATAAAACAATGTTTGATAGAACTTATTATTTATTGCATGAGAAAGACCATCCTAAAACGTTCCCTTTAATTTATCGCAATGTTTCTGCAGCTAATATTTATGAACTTAAAACAGAGCTATTAGGCTATCGAATTGATATGCTCACTTTACAGTTAAATATTACCTCTTTACAGCGATTTAATGCAAGGCTAACGTTGCATCTTCGGGCCTATTTAGAGGGGGAATAAAGGTATTTACAATTTGAAATCACTTCCGTTCGCATCAATTTCCACCTCAACCTCTGCTCCTTTATGTCTGTCCGAAACAAAATCTATAAGATCCCCAATAATTTGTTTGTTGTCTACTTTATTGTCAACCATTTGTAAATTATATTCCTCAACTAATTCTCCATTATCTAGTGAATATGTTTTAGCTTGATATTTTGCAAGTGCTTTTCCATCGTAATAAACAATATTCTCTTTGACTGAAAATCGATCTTTATTTTTGTTTTTGTATTGTTTATTTTTAAGTACTACTTGGGTTGTAGCAGTTCCGATTGTAAACAGTGCAGCAATTATTAAGACGGTCTTTTTCATGATGATTTTATTTTTTACAAATTTATACTTTAGAAGGGCTTTGAAGTGGGTGTTGCTAGTAAATGTGGAGAATTAATAATAATTTAATCTTAGCATTTTAATAGCATCAGAAAAGTTATCTTTATGTAAATCAATTCATAAAAAATGCAACTACCCAAGTTTAAGGGCAGTAAAACAATACTAAAGTCTGGCTTAAATGATGCAATGACGCAGTCATTTCACGCAGAGCTTAAAAAAAGAATTACTGACTATTTTGAATATCATCAATTGAAAAGTACTGGTAATTGGAAACTTTATACGAAGGCCATGATTCTTTTAGCCAGTTATGTGGCAGTATATTGCCACCTTGTATTTTTCACTCCCCCTACTTTTTGGGCTATACTTGAGTGTTTGGTTTTAGGGGGTTTGACTGCTGCAGTTGGGTTTAATATCATGCATGATGGTATTCACGGGTCTTTTAGTAGTAGAAACTGGGTCAATAAGCTTGCAGGACTAACGTTGAATATGCTGGGTGCAAATAATTTCATGTGGAAGACTAAGCATAATATCATTCACCACACGTATACAAATATTGACGGGGTAGATGATGATATTGAAGCCAGACCACTTTTGCGCCTATGTGATTCGCAGACTTACTACAAAATTCATCGATTTCAGCACTGGTATTTTTGGGCTGCTTACTCATTGCTTTATATGTGGTGGATTTTTTTTACAGACTATAAAAAATATTTTACAAAGCGAGTAGGTGATATGCATCTTTTTCTTTTTGTAGTTGTTCCAATACTTGTTATTGGATTCAAGGCTTGGCTCCTTGGATTTTTAGCATTTGGGCTTTTTACGGGGTTTGTTTTAAGCATTGTTTTTCAGTTGGCTCACACTGTTGAGGATACTTCATTTATAGAGTCAGATAAAAAAAATCAACCTGTGGAAGAGGAGTGGGCGATACATCAATTAAAGACTACTGCCAATTTTGCTACGCATAATCGATTTATTTCTTGGTGGTTGGGAGGCTTAAATTTTCAAATAGAACATCATTTATTTCCTCGCATTTCCCATGTACATTATCCAGCAATCAGTAAAATAATTCGTGATACGTGCGCTCAATTTGAAATTCCTTATATCGAGTATCCTAAAATGCGCTTGGCAATTGCATCGCATGTTGCACATTTACGCGAGCTGAGCCGGCCTCATTAATTTATTAAAAATGAGATACATTTTTAATTTTCTTTTATTTTTTATTTCGGTCCCTGCCATTGCTCAGGATCCTAAAGACGATATCAAGCAAGTGATTACTCAACTGTTTAAAGGGATGCAAGAGTCTGATTCAGCTTCTGTGGCCTCCGTGTTTATGGACGGAGCTATCATGCAAACCATTGTTAATACAAGGGAAAATAAGACAATTGTCAAAAACGAATTGGTCAACAATTTTGCTTCTTCAGTTGGTAGGCAAAAAAAGGGGTCACTGAACGAAATAATAGAATTTGATGATATTAAAATTGATCCTCCGCTTGCGTTTGTTTGGACGCCTTATCGATTTTATTATAATGGCTCTTTTAGTCATGGTGGTGTGAATGCATTTTGTTTAGTTAAATCCTTGAATGGTTGGAGGATTCAGTATATTATCGACACACGTAAAAAATAGTTAAAGCCGGAATAATTCGTGCTTTATTGCGTATAAAACGATTCCCACCATATTTTTAGAATCCATCTTTTGTTGAATTATATTTCGGTGACTATCAACTGTTCTGTGACTTATTTTTAATTTAGTTGCTATTTCTTTAGTTGTGAGCTGTAGGCAAATGAGATTGATAATTTCAAGTTCACGCGGTGTAAAATCTATTTTATTTTCAAGTTTGAAATTAGTTTCTTTTAAATAGCGATGATATTTTTTTATGCTCAATGATGTTTCAGTACAGTAATAAAAGCCTCCCCCATTAACTATGTTTATAGCATCTATAATTTCGTGTTGTTCAGTTGTTTTTAGTAAAAAGCCGTTTACTGCTGCGCCTAACATTTCTTTTAAAAAAGTCTCATTATTATACATGGTAAGCGCAATTATTTTAATATCAGGGATCATTTTCTTTAGTTCTTTAGTCGTTTCAATCCCATTAAGATTTGGCATCTTAATATCTATAATTATTATATCTATCTTAATTGATAGTATTTGATCTATGAGTTGGTTACCATCTCCCGCCTCCGCGACTATCAAGACGTTGCTATTCTTTTCTAGAATTACCCTTAACCCATGACGATAAATCTCATGGTCATCGGCAATGGCAACTTTGATCTTATACTGATTATTCATTTAGTGGAATTTCAAATCGAAGAGATGTTCCATTGCTTGGTAAAGAACGAATAGAAAAATATCCTCCTAGTAGTAGTGCTCTATTTTTAATGCTTTTAAGTCCGGTGCCTGGAGTTGCTGCAATAGTATCAGTGTTAAACCCAATTCCATCGTCTTTGACCTCAAGTAAAATCCAATTATTAGATTTGTTAAGCATAATCTTGATATTTGATGCCTGTGCATGTTTTATAGCATTAAATACCGACTCTTGAATAATCCTGTAGAGTTGAAGATCTATTTCTTTGCTAATGCTTCTATCATAATTGCTTTCAAATGTAAATTTTATACTTCTTTCATTTTTGATACCAGTAATTAAATCTTGAATTGAATTTTTTAAACCAATTATTTCAAGGGATCTTGGCATCAGATTTCTTGAAATCGATCCAAGCTTTTTTATTACTTCCAATATTTGTTCATTTAAAGTATCTAAATCATTGTGCTCTTTATGAATTGCAATTGTTTTAATTTGAAGTTTAATTGCTGCGAGCAATGGACCTACTTCATCATGTAAGTCCGCAGCAATTCTATCTCTTTCGTATTCAAGAGAAGCAATCTGGCTTACTGCATTAATTTTCTTTAGTTTATTTATTGATTTGTAATAGTTAAAAAATATCAATGCGAGGCACGCTACAATAGTGCTTATCAGCGAAATAATGAGTAGGATTGCCAAAAAATATTTTACTTCTTGGGTATCCATATTACACCCTTTATATACAGCAAGTTAATTATTGGGCTTGAGAAAATAATAATATAAAAAGTTGTTTTTTGAAAGATGAAGGATAATTGGTTTGCGTAAAGCAGGGTAATTTCTACGATTGTTGTTATTGAATACTTAATTATAAGTATTGCCAAAAGAAAAAATATTACTTCATTTTCAAGTTTATAGTATTGTATTCGTTTTGACGGAGACAGGTGGTAAAGACTGCTCAGAATTAAAACCGTATAAATAAAAATCCTGTTATACGTATTAAAATATATTAGTTTAGAAAAAAACAAGTTGTCAGTGATCCAGCTCAAGAGAATTATGGAGTATACTATATTGTACTTTAATTTTTTAGATTCCGAGTCCCACTTGCTTAGCTGGTTTGCTAAAATTAGGCTAGAAGTTAAAACATATATATTGCTATTAATGGCATTAGTCCTAAGAATATAAATACTTAAGTCTGATATTATTTCATTCGCACAACTAATCCAAAGATAAAAGTAAAAGGGGTAGAATTTTTTATCAGTTGTTTTGAATTTGGCTATGCTGATAATAACACTTACGATTATTGAGTAGTTAATAATCCGTTCAAGGGTCATTTTATGGGGTTAATGGGGAGGTATTACAAAAGGGAGGGCATCTTACGCTGTCGTTTAGTATATCCTCTTCATTTTGATAATTATTCTCGTTTTGTAGTATAATGTCTTGACCTTTTTCATCTACTGCAACTAGTATTGAGTGTATTTTTAAGGTTGAATCCATGCCGTAATAAATTCTTATGTTTTTACAGCCAGGTATATTGATTATTTTTTCGAGTATTTCTTTGTCAATTAGCTCACTTATTGCAAGAATCTGTTTGTTTTGAAAGCCCTCTTTTAAGATATTCTCTTGTTCATTTTGGTACAGGCTTATCATTGTTCTAGCTTCACACAGCGAGATGAATTTACTCATAAGTTGTTATTTATTTATGAACATTTTACTACTAATTTAGGTGATTTTATTTAGGTATAAATACGGGGGAGCGAATTCATAAAATACCTAGAGTAGCTTATTACTTCTTTTTGAAATTTGTTATTCGGATACAAACCCGAATCAAAATATGTCTACTGTCGTTATTCTTACTAACAAAGCAATCGTAAATTGTAAATGTGGTTCACTATTTAGGCATTTTCATTTGCACTCCGATCAGTGGATTATTTGGTGTGCAGAGAAGAGTTGTGAGCGAGTTGCATTAGTTGGAAAGCATGTTTTAATAAATGGAGAGGCAAAAGACAAAATGTTTGTAGTGCCATTTTGTTTTCATCATGCCAATAGTGTTGGGGATTTAGATATTGGTGATGTAAAGCCGATATCTTCTTCAGCTTGTTTAGCTACTTTCTAGGTTTTAGCTATATTGTGATATAATAACCGCAACTGATTATTGACATGGTAAAAACTACAATTATTAAAAATATATCCATTGTAAATGATGGTAAAATATTACTTGGAGATGTTGTAATTGAAAATCATATCATCAAAAAGATTGGAAATGTTCTCAATAGTGATAGTTATGAGGTAATTGACGGTACCGGTAAATTTCTTATTCCTGGCATTATTGATGGGCAAGTTCATTTTAGAGAGCCAGGTCTTACACACAAGGCAGACCTCTATAGTGAGAGTAGGGCAGCTGTTGCAGGGGGAGTTACTTCTTTTATTGATATGCCAAATACTATCCCAAATGTGTTGAGCTTGGCTGCGCTTGAAGAAAAAAATAAGCTTGCCTCCGTTAAGTCATTGGCAAATTATGGTTTCTTTTTAGGAGTGAATGGTGATAATTTAGAGGAAGTTCTAAAACTTGATACCACCTCCTTGCTAGCGGTTTCAGACGATGGTTTGTACTTTACAAAGAAAGGTAATTTACTTGCCGATAATCCTGATACTTTAGAACGACTTCTTTCAAATTGCAAATCAATTGTTGCCATACACTCTGAAAAAGAACAAATAGTGGAGGCCAACGAAGAACTATTTAGAGAGAAGTATGGGGATAATATACCTATCGAATGTCATCCTCTTATCAGGAGTGAAGAGGCATGTTACGAGTCTACTAAAAATGCAATAGCAATCGCTACTAAGCATAATGCTCGTCTGCATATTCTGCATTTGACAACGGAAGCAGAAACACATCTTTTTAGAAATGATATTCCGCTAGAACAAAAAAATATAACTACGGAAGTTTCAGTTCATCATTTATGGTTTACAGATAATGATTATGCACGTCTGGGAACTTTAATTAAGTGGAATCCTGCAATTAAAAAGGATAAGGACAAAAAAGGATTGTTAAAAGCGCTGATTGATGACCGAATTGATATAGTTACTACTGATCACGCCCCCCATACTCTTGAAGAGAAGCAAAAACCTTATTTTCAGTCTATGTCTGGTGCACCTATTATTCAATTCTCCTTGAATATTATGCTTGAATTCTATAGGCAAGGACAAATTTCACTTGAAAAAATTGTTCAGAAGATGTCTCACAATCCTGCGATTCTTTATGGTATTCAGAAAAGGGGGTTTATTCGAGAGGGTTATTTTGCTGATCTAGCAATAGTAGACTTAAATGCAGAATGGACAGTAAGCAAAGAGTGTATTTTATCGAAGTGTGGTTGGTCACCACTAGAAGGAACAAGCTTTCATTCTAAGGTCACCCATACATTTGTTAATGGCCATTTAGTATTTAATAACGGGCAAATTGATGATGCTATAAAGGGACTACCACTAACGAAGGTATCTAAATAAATCTCTGAAGAGAAGAAATAAAAAGACAATTAATCCCACAAATATTTCTCGTCTGTATTTATTTAAAAAATTTTGAATGGATTCCATTTAATAAACCTTTAGATGTTCATCGACAAAAATACGGCAATAGTCTTTAATCAACTGTCTAACCCGCTTGAACTCGCTCTCTATTTCTTGTTCTGTGCCTTTTGCTTTGGCAGGATCTGGAAAATTATGGTGTAATTTAATTGACTTACCTGGAAAAATTGGGCATCGTTCTTTTGCATTATCACAAACGGTAATTACAAAGTCAAAATCAATGTGTTGGTATTCTAAAATATTATTTGATGTATGGTTTGAAATATCAATACCGTCTTCTTTCATTGTTGCAATAGCCTTTGGATTCACTCCATGTGTTTCGACTCCTGCGCTTAGTACTAACGCTTTTTCACCTGTCATTTGCTTTAAGTACCCATGTGCTATTTGACTTCGGCAAGAATTTCCAGTACAAAGAATCAGAATTTTTTTCATTAGGCTATGATTTAGCAGCACCCACCACCGGGTGTGCAGGTTTCGTTTCTGTTTGTCAATGGTTTTTGTGCAAATACAGTAAGACTGAAGATTCCTGCTGTTCCATTTTTGAAATTGCTTATTTCTTCGTCATTTAAGTAGTTTTTCAAAATGTCATTAGGAATATTGATCGGCTTCACTTTTTGAATGCTAATATTTTCGAAACCATTTGATTGAATTAGTTCCAGATATACATTTTTCTGTATTGCTCCTGATACACAGCCCGCATACAGCTCAGCATCTCTTCTTAAGCCCTCTGGCAATGCCCCCTCTAGGACTACATCGCTGATACTAAAATGCCCCCCCGGCTTTAATACTCTAAATATTTCTTTAAAAACGCCATCTTTATTAGGTACAAGGTTTAGTACGCAATTACTTACAATTACGTTTGCAGTATTTGAAGTTATAGGCATTTGCTCAATATCACCCTCTCGGAATTCAACATTATTAAAACCTCTTGCTTCCGCATTGGCCCTAGCCCTTTCAATCATTTTTGGGGTAAAGTCTATGCCTATTACTTTTCCGGTGTCGCCCACTTCATGTCTGGCAACAAAACAGTCGTTTCCTGCACCACTTCCTAAGTCCACAACAACATCACCCTTTTTGATTTTAGCAAATTGGGTAGGTAATCCACAGCCTAATCCAAGGTCTGCGTCAGAATTATAGCCCTCTAATATTGTATAATCGTCACTCATGATGTTATATACTTCTGTCGAGCATTCGCCAGCACCACAGCAGGATGACATATTCGTTTCCTTTTCTTGCATAGCTATTTCGCTGTATTTATCTTTCACTAACTGTTTCAATTCTGCAGCTGTTTTCATATTTTATGTACTTTTTTTAATTATTTGTTTTGTGCAGATCAGCAACATTTAAGATTATTAGACGAGTGCTTGTCAAATAAACCTGTAATTAACGATTGTGCGAATAACCACTCTTTTTCATCAATACAGTAACAAACGGCTGCCCCTTCAATTTCACCTTTTATTAATCCAGCATTCTTTAATTCTTTTAGATGCTGCGATACTGTGCTTTGTGAAATAGGTAGCTCGTCAACAATAGTGCCACATATGCATGTTTGCTTTTTTAGCAACAGTTTCACAATGGCAACTCGAGCTGGATGTGCAAGCGCCTTGGCGTACTTAGCCAAGTTTATTTCTTTCTGAGTGTATTCGGTTAATTTACTGGCTCCCATATTAATCGTAAAAATACGATTAATATTTAACATCCAAAAATTGCAAAAGTGAGTTTATTTATCCTGTATCCCAATCCCTAGGCCAAACATAGCTGCCACTACTGCAAGGTGGAGAATTAAAACAGTCTTTTGCCACGTTGGCCTGTCATTCCATTTTTGTTCTGTATTAAAGGGATCAAATGCAAGTGCAATACCCATTGAGGTGGCAGCTTGCATGTAATCATGATTCATTAATGTCTGAAAAAGCCCTAATGCCAGAAATCCAACATATAAAAATTTATTGAATGGAGTTTTCATAAATCTGCCTATTAAATTTAATAAGTTACAACTAGTTGATTATTTTATCGAAATAGTTGACTCACAAATTTCTTTCAATTTGTTTAATGCCTTTGGATAAGTTTCGTTCATATAAGTTAAAAAATCATCGGTAGCGTCTAATTCTACAGTTACAAATGTTGTTCCATTTAATTCTTCAAATATATAGTTCTCAAGTCCATTTGCCCATTTTTCCACCTCAGGCCCAGCTATGACTTCCTCATTACCTTTTACAATTCCATAATGCTTAACAGAAACAAAGGAGTTTTTTATATTAGCAATAACCTCTGAAACCATGCCTCCTTTTTGTCCGGTTTCATCAAATCCTATAAATAATATTTTACTACCTTTTTCCCAGTTACCCTCATATGTGGAGGTGGGATTAAATAAGGCTGTCCACTGCTCATAAGTTGATTTCTTGCTTAACCCAAGCATGCGGTCGTATACCTCATTTTTTGGAACATTGATACTTATTTTGAATTGAAGCTTTTTCATTGAGTAAACATACCAAAAATTGTTAGTACTTTACTCTTACGGGAATTTTCAAATGCTACCAATGGGTATGGTCTATGTAATCAGTTTGCGCGTAATTACCTGCTGAAATTGCAAAAAACAAAGTTTTGCGTTATTCCACCTGGGGTAATATGATCCTCACGCTTGCATTTTGTGTTTTTAAAACCAGCTTGAAGAAATAATTCTTTCATAGTTATTTCATCGTATTGTTTTATTTCTAAGCTGCTACATTTTTTTGGGCCTTCAGTTGAAAAGGTGCCTATTATGGCAGCCCTTGTCACTACACTTTTAACGGTACCTAAATATTTTTCAATCTCTTCTTTTTGCGTTAGAAAGTGAAAAGATGCTCTATCATGCCAGATGTCATATTTTTCAATTGGTTTAAAATCTAAAATATCAGATACAATCCACTTTACTTTACTAGATTCTTGTCCCAGTCGTTCTTTCGCTCTGTTAATTGCTGTTTGTGATATGTCTAACACAGTGAGGTTGGTGAAACCGTCTTTTAATAAATAATCAACAAGTTTACTATCTCCACCTCCTATGTCAATTATATTTGTCTTTTTTTCAAGAGTTAAATTTTTTATTAATTCCAAGGAAGTTGTGGGTATTTCTTGCGACCAACTTACTTCATTGTACTTTTTTGTTGTAAAAATATTTTCCCAATGTTCTTTTGTATTTGCTTTCATAGAGCAAATTTTGACAAAAGTGCCTTCCCAGTATGTAACTTATATCACAGTATGTTTAAGGATAAAACGAGTCGCAACGTTATCACAATCACTCTTCAGGCATTTTCCTGTTATTTAAATTTGATTAAAAAGCAAAAAAAATACAATTTGAACTTGTATAAACAAAAAAAACAGGTTTACATCGACCTGTTTTCCTTAGCTGCTCCCCTTACAGACGAAAGTTACAGCTATAAAAATTTTAATCATAGTGAAACCTGCATTTGGCAATTTGAATCTCATCATCAATGACCCTGTAAATCAATCGGTGTTCCTCATCAATTCTTCTTGACCAGAAGCCTGCATAGTTAAATTTTAATGGCTCCGGTTTTCCAATACCTTGATATGGATTTCGGGAGATATCTTTTAGCAACTCATTGATTCGTTTCAATTTTTGCTTATCATTTTTTTGCCAATAGAGATAATCCTCCCAGGATAGTTCTGTAAAAACAAACTTCATTAATCCTCTATTTTTTTTACCATTTTCTTGTTTGATTTCAATGCTTCAACCGATTCATCCAATCGCTGCTGATTTATACGGGAGGACAGCTCGTGCTGGGTACTTTTTAATGAATTGTATTCCTCTAAGGAAATGACAACAACACCGGTATCTTTACCACGATTGATAATAAGTGTTTCAAAACTTTGAGTAACCTTATCAAGGTAACTTTTGATGTCTTTTCGGAAGTCAGAAAGCGTTGTTGTAAGCATTATTGTACTTTTATGTGTACAAAAATATGTACATTATATAAAAATGTCAAATAAAAAAGGGCGATACTATCAAAGTATAACCCTTTTATCTTTTTTCAGCTCCCC
>VFQT010004168.1_pt1 | contig 12372 bp, 5 predicted proteins | sample 3512381 | NCBI WGS metagenome assembly VFQT01 (sample SAMN10412376, study PRJNA504923) | tailings metagenome | isolation source: Relicate 2 Philex TSF3 active mining site | place: Philippines: Tuba, Benguet | collected 2017-08-29 | reverse complement strand
ATCTTCGCACCGCTTGGTGGAGTTCGATTCCATGAGCCACGCATTGCCATGAATGCTGAGTGACGGTAGGCACGAATCGGAGTCTGCTCAACAAAGACCAGTGCCATCGGGGCAGAGTGTGCATCAACTAGAGCGGCTGGAGGCCGCATCGCATTCAGATCGGCTGTGTCCTGTCGAGTCAACGGCAAGAGATCGCCGTACTCTCCAGTGAGGTTAAAGATCCGACGATAGTGGTAGGCAAAAGGATATCCATAAAATCCGTCCTCACGAACGATGTCGACCCACTCGGGTGGGATGTTATTCCCTTGGTTGTCACTACCGTTATTGTTCGCCCAGAGCCTTCCGGTGCGTGGGTGAAGCGTCATACCAACCGCATTGCGAACTCCACGTGCATACACTCTCCGACCAGTACCATCATACGCGTACTCTTCGATGACAGCACGGTTCGTTTCACGATCCGCGTTGCCTCGAGAGCCGACACTCAAGTAAAGCTTCATTGCGTTAGTGTCAATCACCAATGTTCGTGTGCGGTGACCACCACCAATCTGATTGGGCTGCGATGACTTGTCGACAATCGTCGCACGTTGATCAAACACATACGTCGATGGGTCTGACCGCCACAGTTTTACAATACCTGCCTCTTGTGCAACGAACATCGTATCACGGTAAAACCTCACGTCGTGACCAGTCGAGAAACCTCGTGCAGCCACAATGACTGTATCAGCTACCCCATCGCGATCGGCATCTGGCAGCGCAACAACATTGTTGCGATTCATGTTTGCCACAAAGAGCACTGAATCCGGCCCCCATGCCATGAAGCGAGGCTTCAACAGATCACTTCCTGCTGCAAACACTGACGCAGTCCATCCCGGTGGAAGGCGAAGTCGCTGCCGCACTGAATCGATGTTTATCGACCGATACTTGGTCGGCATCACGACAGCTGTCGACACAAGTCCATCTGTCACTTTTGGTGTCCATGGAATCGTTCCCGGCTCTTGACCAGCGGCGACAGTGAATGCGCTCAGCAAGACGATTGCGGTAGCGATGTAAATCATACAATCTCCAGAGTGCGGATATCCGTTACAACGAAACAGCCTCCTCCCGGAGTTCCGGAAGGAGGCTGTTGAGATAGCGTACTAACCGTACTTACTTCACAACCGTCACTGTCTGAGGTTCGCTCGAGAACGGACCGCTGATGACGCGATAGAAGTATGTGCCAGTTGGCAGGTTTGTGAAGTCTACTGTCATCTCGTAGCTACCAGCTTGGAGCTTTTCGTCTACGAGTGTCTGAACTTCTTCACCCATGCTGTTGAACAACACGATACGTGTGTTAGCTGTGAGTCCAACCGAGTAGCTGATAACGCCTGAGCTCGAAACTGGGTTCGGGCGCATTGGCTTCACAGCATACTCGAAGTTACCAAGAGCAACAAGGCGCGTTGTCGAAGCACATGGCATCGTAATCGTCACCTTACCAGGGATATCGCGGAAGAGTGTGTAGTCCTTGCGATCGCCTGACTTGTCATGGTCAACTGTGTATGTGTAGATGTTCAGTGGTGATGTGAATGTACCTGCGACACCCTTGTCGAGGAATGCATCAAACTTCACGCTGAACACTGGTGTACCATTGTTCTTCAGAGCTACTGGATTTGGACGCTCATCAAAGAGGTCGATTTCAACAGAGTTCGATGCATCTGATGGCTTACCATTGATTGGTGTAGCACGGATTGTCCAACCTTCAGCTTGGAAACCTGCTGTGATGAAGTCAGCAGCATTTACGCGTGGCTTCACAAGCTTTGGATCCCAGCTCAGACGAACGCGGAGTTCTGTCATACCAACAGCATCAAGTGCTTCTGGTGTAGCATTGAGTTCAACAGGGATGTTCACCGAAGCACCAGGTGCCACTGTGTACGAATCCTTGATGAGGTTCGTTGTCTCGAGGAAGAGACCGTTACCTGTGAGCTTTGCTGTCTTTGTCTTCGCAGCATTGCGATCGTCAGAGATCACAACTTCTGCTTCGAAGCGACCATCACGCCACATGATACCTTGTGTCTTTGCCTTCTTTGTCCACTCGTTGTTTGCATCCTTAAGGTCAGATTGACCGTCGCGAAGCTTTGTAACGAAGTCTGGCATGAAGATGACAGGAACCGATACTTCTTGACCAGGAGCAACGTCGACGTACTGATCAACGATCACGAAACGTGACGCATCTGCACCTGTTGGCTGAGCAATGTTGTAGCGGATTGTCTGGTTCTCTGTGTGCTTGATGCGGATAGCCATGTCCTTCGTGTTGAAGACATACTGCTCAGCATCTGCATCTGTAACCGTGAACTCACCACCTTGAACACGAGCTGTGATCTTGTAGGTAGGCTCGTATGTCGCCTGACCCTTTGTACCAACGTTTGTGCTGATGATGTATGGTGATTCGAATGTGCCTGATACCGATGGATCAAAGCGCACTTGAAGTTCCATTGGTGCTTCACCTGGCTTGATAACCCATGGGTTAGCAGGTGTTGGAGCATTCAGGATTTCAAAGCGAGTTGCAGCGTCTGTGATCTTGATGTCTGTGATCACAACGTTGTATGTACCAGCTGGTGTACCTGTTGTTGGGTTCGACTGACCCATGAAGTGCTCGTTCGATACTGGGATCGAGAGAACCTTCGCTGCGTCACCAACATTCATTGTGCCTGGGAAGTCGAGGTCGGCACCCTTTACTTGTGGCTGCCATGCTGTTCCGTCGAGAGCAGCAACAACTTCCTTCTTCGCGCCGTCAGCACCTGTCGTCATGAAGACGATTTCTGCCTTGTACGTGCGCTCAGCTGCACGATTTGCGAGTTCCGTTGGAACGAATGCAACCGTTACATAGCGAGTTTGATTTGCTGCACCCTTAACGAGCTGCACTGGGAACGTACCAACGTTGCCATTATCTACGATGCGGAAGCTTGATGCATCTGCGCCGCGGATAACCGGTGCTTCGTACGTTACAGGCTGGTCGCCGAGGTTCTCAAACGAAATGCGCTGTGTGTACTCGTTGATGTTCTGCGACTTCTGGACATTGTCGATCACGCGCTCAACCCAAGGTGTCGAGTATGCTTGAACGTTGACGTCGTTACCAGAACCTGTGAGAACTGCGATGTTGTCGACGCCCGTTGCATTCGAGTAGAATGGAACGTCAACACGGTGTGGAACACCAACTTCTGTCTTCGGGCTGTATGTCACCTTGAAGTCGTATGTACCATTTGCTGGGATTGCAAGTGGGAACGCCGACTTGAGTGGCTTACCGTCCATCGTGACAGGGTTGAAGAACTTGCCATTGTTGCTTCCGTCGAGGAGCTTCTCATCGAAGCCTGTGACGTTCAATACAACACGGCTACCGTTCTGGATAGAGACAACGCGCTCGATACCAGGTGTGCTTGCAGGAACTGTACCCCAGTCTACGTCGCTGACGTAGATCTTTGGCTCTTCACCACGAACACGAAGTTCAACTGTCTTCTGGTTGTAGCAGTCAAGTTCGCAGATCACTGTGTCTACCACAAGTGGAGCTGTCTTGATCTGTGCCGTTACCGTTACTTCACGTGATTCCGAAGGACCAAGTGTGATTGGGCCTGTTGGGTTTGTGAGGAAGATTTGATCGCCACCCATCACGCGGATCTTGCGGATGTTGACTGGACGGTCTGTCTTCTCATTCTTGATCGTGAACGTCATCGATGTCGGCGTGTTGAATGGAATCGTACCGAAGTCGAGCTTCGATGGAGTCCAGCTGATCTTGTCTGCGACATATGTATATGTCTTCTCGACATACTTACCTGAGCGCGAGACAACACGGATCGTTGCTGTAGCATCCTTCGTCTTGTCAAGGACCTTGACTTCGAACGTTACCTTCTTGTCGCCGCTTGTGAATTCTTCATCCACGACGAGTTCGTAGTTGTTCAGATCTTCTGGGTAAACCGCGAAGATCGAACCGCATGATGTGTTTTCTGGAAGGATCTTGCCTTCACCCTTTACGTCACCGCAAAGGAGCTCTTCCTTGACTGACAACGAGTCGTCGCAAGGAATTGTCATGTCGATCGAGATTGGAGTACCGTATGCACGACCTTGCTGGAGACCGTCAAGCGAACCGTAGTTCCAAGCTGCCCAGCGGACGTTCGGATCTGTTGTTTCGATGAAGTGGTCGCCCGCGCCGATTGGCGTGCGGATGAAGGCGTACTCTGTACCCTTGAGGAGGCGCATAGCACCACCGAAGGCCGAAGTGAGTGAACGACCATCAACCTTGATCTTACCAATTTCAGACGCCTTGAAGACGATGTTGAAGAAGTTGTCCATGCCTTCTGGAGCGTGGAACACACCGTAGTCTGCCCAACGGTCAACAGATGGGATGTACTGCAAAATTGGCATACCCGACTCAACTGTTGGGTGACCTTGTGCATCTTCACCATTCTTACCCTTGCCACCCTCACGAAGTGCTGGAGGAAGGATCTTTGCGTACGACTTGCCGTATTGACCCATGAGGATCGGCTTGTCTGATTCCCAGTACGTTGCTACTTCAAGAGCTGTCTCAAGACGTGTTTCACCCTTCTTGAGGATCCACTTGTTCAGCAGGCCGCTACCGTCTTGGCGCATCGCCTTAACCGTTGTACCGTCTTCGAGTGCGATAACACGAATAACGTCACCGCGGTCATCATCGATACCGAACTCAACAGATGCTTGACCAACAACGCGTGTTGGTGTGTACATACATGGAGTCGTTACGAACTTTGTGCCAGCCATTTCAAGCGGAAGCATCGCGTCGTGGACGTTGCTACGAACGAAGTGTGCTTCTGCTGCGAACATACCTGTTGGAGGAAGCACGTCTGGGTAGCGCATGATGGCGACCTTTGTGTGACCCGAAACAACGCCGATTGGCTTGTTTGCACGGATCCATGTGCTCGAAAGGTCTGTTGACCATTCCTTGTTCTGCTCTTCAAAGATCTTCGCCTTGATCAGGAATGTTTCACCCTTTTCAAGTGTGATCGTCTGTGTTGCGCCCTTGCGCACGCTCGGTGTTTCAACGCCACCTTCAGTGTCGACTGTTGGTGTGTACGAAACAACTGTGTTGTCCTTATCAGCAATCAGGAGAATCTGTGCTGGACGGTACTTGTAGCCTGAGCTGTTACCGTAGCGATCCTGATAGAAGTTCATCGAGTAGTAGTTCTTGCCCCAACCTTCAACTGGAAGGTGGCGAGCCATTTCACCATTACCCATCCACGCCTGGTACGTCGAAACCGAAATTGGCTTCTTCGACGTCACCATGATGCCGTAGCCCTTGCGGGTTTCCGACTCAGTGCTCATGTATGCCGTTGACACCGGAATCTTGAGGACCTTGTTGGCCTCTACGGTGTATTCCTTGTCCATACGTGGAGCATCATTGATGCCCGCTGGCGTTTGGACACGCACAGTTGTCTTCGTCTTCGAAGAGATGAGCAGCTGCATTGGCTGCGGCATCGGCTTCTCAGTCGGGCTGGCAATCACTTGTGGGAACGCAACAATGTACTTGCGACCTTCTGTGAGCACCATTGTACCACGGCGTTCCGTCACATCTTGTGCCGAAATCACCCCTACACCGAGGATCGTCATCATGACGAGGGCGATCATCGATTTCATCGTGGTGGAAACAAGTCTCATCGGACTTTCTCCTGGCGAGTAAAAAAATGGGTTTGAATTAGACTGTCGATTTCACGTGTCGGTTTGCGCGCACGAAGCGCACGCCTTTAAAATAAGACGAAACCTGACATATCCAAAATATGCCGGTCGACCTGTTTTGAACATCAACTTCGAGCACGGTATCTCGGGGTTGACTCTCTGAAAACACCATTCTTTCCAAAAGGTTACATCGACGCCGTTCGGACTTTTCCACCCGAACTTGACTACGATTTCAGACGGTTCTGAATGGCGCGATTGACGGGTGCTTCAAGGGGCAGGCAGACGACAACGAGGAGGGCGCCCACAAGGACGTCGACAACGTAGTGATAACGCAGGTAAACCGTTGAGAACACGAGACTTCCGCCAATTATCACGAACAACCAGCGGAGTCGACTTCTGTTTCGAAATGCGAGCACAATGTTGGTGATCGTTAGCATCGTGTGTCCGCTCGGCATACAGTCGCGGTTCACCCATCGGGCAGGTTCAAGCGACCCAGGAGGGATTCCCCCACCGGCATCGACAAGACTTCGGAGGACGTCCGTGAACAACAGTCCAGGGAGCTCACGTCCGATAGCCTCGAAGGTGTGGAGTGTAAACCTGGCCGATGGCAGGCATGAAGAAGTACAGGAGATACGAGATGAAATAGCAAAACGCCATTGCGCGCGCAAACGACGCAAGAAGTTCGAGATCGCCCCTTCGCCAAAGCTCGACTGCCTGAAGCACGGGCAGGAGATAAAACAGGAAGTAGCAGATCTGAAGGTACTCCGTGAGGAGTGGCGATGAAAACTGTCCGATCCATACCGTAGGATCGGTGCCGAACAAGTACCGATCTGCTGCAATGAGCAGGCTATCGTAGAGCGTGTCAGGATACAATGCATACACAATCAGCGTGGTCTGATTGTACATCATGTAGACCACGGGGACGATGTAGAAGTAGCGGATGAACCGGAACAATGGAAGTCCGGTCATTGATGTGAGCAAAATCGATGCTCCGACTACCGCAACAATGAGCGCGTTCTGAAAGAGTATGCTCGTTGCGAGTGGAATACGCGCATACAGCACGACGGCAGTAATGGAGTACAACGCGATGACAACAAACGTGTACACGTCGACGGACAGCGCATTCGTACGTATGCGATCCCAAACATCACGGAGATGAAGCGTTGACGACTGATTCATGCGAGAGATTACGTAACGCGTGTTGTTTTGCGCGCAAGCAGCTCTAGGTACAACGCAACAAGTTGCGATGGTGTGAGCTCTTCTGCCCGAGCCTTGCTGATGTTACACGTAGCAAGTTCTACGCCATCATCAACAACGATACGATTGTTCACAAGCCATTGCTGCAAACTGTTACGAAGGATCTTGCGCCGTTGCGAAAACGCAGCGCGAACAAACTTCATGAATGCAGCTGGTTCTACCTCGGCCGCAGGTTGCTCACGAAGGCGAAAGCGAATGACAGACGATGTAACATCTGGACGAGGAAAGAATGATCCAGGCTGGACATTGAAGAGGATCTTTGCCTCGGCATACAGCCACGTTGCTACAGTAAGAATGCCGTATTCCTTCGTGCGTGGTTCAGCAACACATCGCTTAGCCACCTCACGCTGCATCATCATGACAACGCGATCTACATGTGCGTGTTGTTCGAGCGCCCAAAAAATGAGTTCGCTCGTGATGGCATATGGGATGTTGCCAACAATCACGCGATGATTGCGCGCCATCTCCGGGAACTCGTCCGCCAGCCGGACGCGGAGTACGTCGCCGAGCCGAATCTCGCACCGAGGCTTTCTATTCCATGGCTGCGTGGCCAGGAAGGCGATAGCACGCTCATCAAGATCAACCGCAAGCAACCGCGCACATTGCGAGGCAGCCATGCGCTCGGTGAGGACGCCCTTCCCTGGACCAATCTCGAGGATATGATCACCAGGTCGCAGTTCAGCAGACGAGACGATCTTGTCGGCAATACCGCGATCGGTAAGGAAGTTCTGACTGAACTCTTTACGGGGCGCGAAGGACTTCATTGTGCACGTACTCGCGCTATTGCTTGAGCAAGACGATTACGCATGTCTGGCAGTAGCTCCGAAATGACCTTTGTTTCGCCAAGTACGGGCATAAAATTGGTATCGCCATTCCACCGCGGCACGCAGTGGATATGTAAGTGGTCTGGTACTCCCGCACCAGCAGCCGAACCCATGTTGATGCCAATGTTACAACCGTGCGGACGCAGCTCGTCCTCGAGTGCACGGATCACGATTCGCGTGACCGACATCAGTTCGTTTGCTTGATCCTCCGACAACCGCGCAAGATTGCCCTCATGCGCGAAGGGTGCGATGAGCACGTGACCAGCGTTGTATGGGTAGCGGTTAACAACTACGATCGTCGTCGGGAACCGTGCAGCAACGAGCCACTGCTCATCGTCTGCCCCGTGCTCGGATGCTGAGCACAAGAAACAGTCTGACGACACATGACGTTGCTCATCGGAGACGTATGCTGCACGCCACGGAGACCACAGGTGTTCCATGTTGGTAGTTCCTATATACAACGATGCCCGCCAAAAGGCGGGCATCGATTAACGTATCATGGTTGGTACGTCGCTTACAGCGCGAATCGCAGGTCAATACCCGCTTGGAACGCGTTGATGCGAAGATTGTCAGCTGCGCTCACCTCGGTAACACCGAAGTTGTAATAAATCGCAGGAACAAGAAGCAGACGGCCTACTGGGATTTCGTACTGTGCACCGGCCTTGATCGCAACACGAATCGTCGAGTGATTCGGAATGTCGTCGCGTCCAGTAATCACCGTACGACCGTCATTGATGTATTCGCACTCAGGGCAGAACGTTGGGTCGAACTGCGCATTCAATGGCTGCACGAGGTTCATCGCCTGCACACGCTGCGATGTCAAGACGTAGCCCACTGCCGGACCCACCGTAACACCGAAGTTCGAGTTGAAGAGGTTGAGTTTGTACATCACCTCAACGTCGAGCAACGCATACTTGATGTCTGCCGTGTGATCCACCACCGACGTCACAACTTCCCCAGCAGCGCTCAATGACGGGAGGGTATCTCCAGGCACTGTGTACGCAGCAGGCAGATTGTTGTACAGGACGCGAGCGATGATCGACGACTTCGAATCACGCGGCTTGCCCAGCAGGTACTCGAACGACATACCGACATAGAAGCCGTTGTCTGTTCCCTGCTCGAACTGCGGACAGAGGACGTCGCCAGCTACCGACTGAAAGCCGGAAGAGTGCAACGACCTGTTGTAGCCCACAACTGGTCCCAGGTAGATGCGCGGTGCGCTTCGCTCCGGAACAAGCGGATTCGAACGAGCACCAAGCTCTTGCTGTGCGACCATGCTCCCCGTCGCCGCGAGGAATACCGCAAAGACGGCGGTAGCGAATCTCCTCATAATCCTGCACCCTAGTTGACGATGATGACTTTGCAATCCGTCTCTCCAGAACTACCCTGTACATGTACACGGTAGACTCCGGATGCCCACCCGGAACACGAAAAATTACAATGCTGGACCCCCTTTTGCAAAGAGAAACCTTCAACAAGCGTAAAACTTTGTCCTGTGAGGGTCTCCACAGTGATTTTAAGGGCCGTGGCAGCCTCTGATTCCAGCCGAAGAACAAGCTCGTCTCGCACGGGCATCGACAATACTGTGGCAATAATCCCCGATCGACCCCGGAGACGTACCACGCGAGCACCCGATCCACAGGGTGTACTCACAAGGTCGTTGCGCTCCTGATGCGCGCCGTGATAACATGCCGTCGAGTCGAGTGCGATTGCAATCGCGAACGGACGGGGATCTTCCCACAACACAACGCCAGGTACGCGTACCTGGTAGTCCCAAGGTCCTCGCCCGGCGGGCAACTCGAGTGTGATAACACTGTCCTGCTGGACGACAGATACAACGGTGTCAATTGGCCCACCTGCGCGCACCCCAACGATCGATGCTTGATTGGTGGTTGATACGTACCGCGTTCGTGGCACTGTTACAACCATACGCGGCATGTGCACTACATCTGTGCTCTGATCAAGTCGAACCGTGGCGCGAATCTCACTGTCGCCGGTCTCTAACACTGGCGCTCCGTCAATAATCATCGACAGGGACGCCTCGGGAACACGTACCGTCACAACCAGCGTGTCACGGATTTCCTGTCCCGCTGAATCAACGACGCGCACGACAATCACTGGGTCGGAACCCTGCACACTGCTCCATTCGACAGACCATTGCTGCTGGCCCCCTGGCACAATGTCGATGCCCTGCGTATCGGCGACTACAAACCGACGTTCGTTCCCTATCGCAATCTCAATTGTATCGATGCGGCCGATGCCATCACCGCTATTGCCAACAGCAATGGTAAGGGGCTGCGTTTGACATGCAAGGACGCTTGTCGCGGTGAAAATGTCGAGCGTAAGGTTCGCGCGCAATGGCTTGAGGCCCTGCCCGCGGAGCTCATACGTGATCGTGGTATCTGCTCCAGCGTTTGCTCCATCGTAGACAACCTCGATCATACAGCGATGTAGACCGGGCCGGAGCGGTGTGAATCGTGTTTGCGCTCTGAGTGTATCAACAGCCTTGAGTGATGTTGTCGCTAACAGCTCCACGGGAACTTGGAATGCTGCAGAATCAGGCCCAATTGTACGAATGCTCCGAATCACAACAGGCGCGTTACCTCCCCCGTTGCCACTCATCAGATGATCAATCACTGAGTCGGCCTGCATTCCCACGACCACATTGCCAAAGTCCGTATCAATGCCCTGGACGTCGGGCTGCACCCCACGCACAATGTGTCGAACAGTAATGGTGCGATGTGGCAACCAATCGCATGCAACAGTATCAATGCGTTCAGCGAGCCCCCTACGAGAGACCTTCATGCGGAAGGCAAGCAACACGCTGTCGTTTGGATTAAGGCGCTGTGCCGACGATGGCCCCCGAGTCTCCACAAGCGTGTCAGACCACGTCTGCCAGCCCTGAAGCGTAATCCAGCCAGTTCCGACGTTTCGTAGCACAGCACTAGAATCCGCGAACACTCCTACGCGTCGTTGCCCCCAGTCAATGGTGATGGACGCTACATCAGGCCGCACACCGCGACCTGCTATCGATGTGCGAAGGCCACAGTCGGGTGCAGAACGAATCGTATCCGTGCGAATCAGACGGCCAACAGTGTCGGGCGTAAAACAGACTGGCACCCATAGTGTATCGCGCGGACGAAGCAGACGTGGTAGTTGAAGTCCGACAAGATCTGGACGGAACTGCGGGAACTGCCTCTCGACAAGTACCGCTGTCACGATAACATCTGATGGTCCGTTGTTGATGATCGGAAGCCGCGAGCATGCTGTATCGCCAACACGGACATCGCCAAAGTCAAGTGGCACTGTCGTGAGCGACGCAACCGTTGCTGACCGAACATTGACGAAGCGCTGCAAGCGACATGGATACTCAATGATGATCGTGCCACGTGCTTGCGACGTATCTGATGTCCGGCGCATGCAGACAGTGATTACCAACGAATCCCCTGGCAGGATCACCGTATCGCGGGATACCGGACTCGGGATTGAGAACCGCGCATCACCGCTAAGACTTACTCGCGCAATGGTCACGGGCGTGGAATCTCGATTCCGAAAGACTGCCGTAGTGCACTGCACTCCGGACGTTGTTGCATCAATAACGACATCACTGGGCACCTGCACATTTGGCGCGTCGTACACGTAGAGCCACTCTCTCCCGTTCCCCTGATTGTCGTACGCATGAAACACGATTTGTGCATCACGCCAGAGGTCTTTCACTTGCGCCCAGATTTCCACTGTTGCAGAATCATCAGGAACGGGGACGAGCGACCAGCGGTAGTTCGTCGTTCGTGACGAGATCACACGTACATCGTCGAGCTTGGCCGTGCGCAGCGAGGTATCGCGCACAAGACCACTGACTTCCCCACATGCGACGTCCAGGCGGTACATGGGAGGCGACACATCATCGGGACGAATGCTGTCGTAGGCAACACCCACCATGTTCGCATACGAGTCCACGATCGACGTTCCGTACATCACACCACTGAAGAACCCAGTGTCTGCTTGCATCGTGAAAGCCCCCTCGCGCAACTGCATCGTTGCCCAGTGAAGCGACGTGCCCGGAATCGTCTGCGTTCGCAAGTCAGGTGAGATCGTTGTTGCCAACGTTGAGTTGACACGAAGCGTGCTTAAGGCAGTTGCTTCGGCGACAACGTTGAAGAAGTAAAAGAACTGCTGATTGTCGAGTCCAGATTCTTCAAGCACCGGGAATTGGAACATCGACTGATTTACGTATTGCTCAATGGGTGGAACGATGACCATTGCAGGGTCGCCGTAGGCTCCTGACGTCGAACTACTCATGAACTGCGCGAGCAAAAACGGCTCATTACTCGTCCATGAGGCTGGTTCTTTTAACACCGTATCTCGCCACATCCCAGGCGACGCGAGCGTGAATGTGGCCGATCCAAACCTCGTTGTCAACTGCACCGTCTGATTCGGACGTGACGCAACGATGCGAAACAGGTCTGGTCGAACGATTTGGGCAAACGGTGACGTCGCATAGGTTCGTCCCCACTTATTCACCGGCGGCAACTGCTCGACGAGGTGATCTTTGCTTATCGCAGAATCTGTTGGAACGCTCGAGCGCATATGACCCGAGATCACCGCAACAGGCACA
>VFQT010004167.1_pt1 | contig 12372 bp, 10 predicted proteins | sample 3512381 | NCBI WGS metagenome assembly VFQT01 (sample SAMN10412376, study PRJNA504923) | tailings metagenome | isolation source: Relicate 2 Philex TSF3 active mining site | place: Philippines: Tuba, Benguet | collected 2017-08-29 | reverse complement strand
GTTACTAAGATTTTTTTAAAAACCTCGCGAGCTCTTCTGCTCAATAGATGTCTTTTTACCGCGTTACCAACTTTGCGATTTATGATCAAACCCAAACGGCTAGGAGCTGAGGTTGGCTTCATAAATACAGCTAGAGATTTTTGATAATCCTTTAGCCTACTATTTAAAACCGATTGAAATTCAGAAGAAGTGGTAATTCGATTGGCTAAGGGCAGCAATGAGCACCCCTTTACTTATAAACGATTAGGCAGAGATGCGCTCGCGGCCTTTACGGCGGCGGGCGGCTAAAACAGCTCTTCCGGCACGAGTGCGCATACGCTCTCTAAAGCCATGGGTCTTGGCACGGCGACGCTTGTTAGGTTGAAAGGTGCGCTTCATGTCAAAACTCCTAAATGATTTATTCGACCCCCAAGATTATCTGATGTGGTTGTGGATGGTGATGGGGGGAGGGTTAAAGGTTTTCCACAGATTTTGACTAATCTGGTTGTCAAGACAGTTGCTTTCGGTGTATTGTCCACAGTTCTTAAGTAAAAATCCTAAAAATGTGGAGTCCTCTCCACACCTGTGGATAACTTTGTGGATATTGGGGGTTAGGTGCTTTCTGAGAAAGAATTGGCTGGAGTTTGGTCAGAGGCTTTAGAAAGCCTTGGGGATGGCACCCTAACTCCGCAGCAGAAAGCTTTTGTCACCCTAACCAAACCTTTGGCTTTAGTTGGTGAAACATTTTTAATTGCAGCGCCCAATGAATTCACCAAAGATGTCTTGGAAACTCGTTTGCGTCCCTTGGTAACCACCGCCCTTAGTGAAGCAATTGGTGAAGAGGTTCGACTCGCAATCAGTGTTGACGAAACCATTGCCCCTGGATTAGATGATGCAACAGATGAAATTGCAGATGCTACCTATGCACAAACTGAGTTATTAGAAAACCAAACATTTTCTGCTACAAGGCCTGGTGGGGGAACTCCGGCAAGTAAGCAAGATGAAAATTCTCGGCTTAATCCAAAATATGTTTTTGATAATTTCGTAGCTGGATCCAGCAATAAGCTCGCGCATGCTGCTGCGGTTGCAACCGCAGAAATGCCGGCTCGGGCTTACAACCCACTTTTTATTTATGGTGAATCTGGGTTGGGTAAAACCCACCTACTTCATGCAATTGGAAACTACAGCCGAATGCTTTATCAAGGTATTCGAGTTCGTTATGTTTCGAGTGAAGAATTCACCAATGATTTCATTAATTCAATTAGAGACGATAAAGCCGCAGCTTTTCAAAAACGTTACCGTGATGTTGATGTGTTGTTGATTGACGACATTCAGTTCTTAAGCGGAAAAACCCAAACTCAAGAAGAGTTCTTTCATACCTTTAATACGCTGCACAATGCTGATAAACAAATTGTGGTTACTTCTGATTTGCCACCAAAACAATTGCAGGATTTTGAAGATCGGATGCGCTCTCGGTTTGAGTGGGGCTTAATAACAGACATCAAACCTCCAGAGTTAGAAACTCGTATTGCTATTTTGAGAAAAAAGGTTGCTCAAGAAAAATTGATGGTTCCAGATGAAGTTTTGGAATTTATCGCAAGTCGGGTTACGACAAACATTCGCGAGCTAGAAGGTGCTTTGATTCGTATCAGTGCTTACGCTGGTTTAAATAAAGTCCCGGTTGAATTGGCGCTAGCCGAAGTGGTTTTAAAAGATTTAATCCCAGATCAACTCGGCCCTCAAATCACATCTTCGATGATCATGGCCCAAACCAGTCAATATTTTGGAATATCTGTAGATGATCTAATTGGTTCATCTAGATCTAGAACGTTGGTAACCGCTAGGCAAATTGCTATGTATTTATGTAGAGAGTTGACCGATCTTTCTTTGCCACGGATTGGTTCATCTTTTGGGGGCCGAGATCACACCACAGTCATGCATGCTGAGCGCAAAGTAAGGCAGTTAATGACCGAGCGGCGAGGAATTTATAACCAGGTGGCTGACCTAACCACCAGGATCAAAACCGAAGCTCGTAACGCATAACTTTTCGCTTTTTTAACACAAATCCCGCTATTCACAGTTGTGGACAGGTTGTGGATGTTGATAAAAAGGTGGGTTTTTTGTGGAAAAACCAAGGGTTTTATCCACAAGGTGCGAGGTAGTGCTGGTTATTAAGAGTCGTCAACTGGAATTACAAAGCCCCGACACATATAACATTCTTGCAAATACGCATTTTCACCTGCGGTTTCATGGTTTATCCACATTATCCACCGTTGTTACTACTACTACTAACTTTAGATATCTAGATATGAAAAACTACATAATTATTAGGGTTGTGAATAAATCTGAGGTCCCGCTACATCTTTTGTGAGATGTTGGTGGAAACATATACCTGAATCAATCTAGGAGTGTCTTGAAGTTTCAGTTAGATCGAGATGTTTTAGCTCAAGCTGTTGCTTGGACCGCTAGAACTCTTCCCAACAAACCAGCCTTACCACTTTTGGCTGGAGTACTAATTAAAGCTGAAGGAAACACCCTTACTCTTTCTTCTTTTGATTATGAAGTTTCTTCAAAAGTGGAAGTTCCAGCAGAAATTTCAAACGAAGGAAAAATTTTAGTTTCTGGAAAGCTCTTAGCGGAAATAGCTAGAGCGCTTCCTAATCAAAAAGTTGTTGCTAATTTAAATGGAACAAGACTAGAAATTAAATGCGGGAAAGCAGATTTTGCTTTACCAACTTTACCTGAAGATGACTTTCCTACACTTCCACAAACACCTAAAGTATCTGGATCAATAGCTTCTGAAACATTTATTGATGCGGTTAATCAAACCGCAATTGCTGCAGGCAGAGATGAATCTTTACCGATGTTAACTGGTGTAAGAATGGAAATTAAAGAAAATAAAATTACCCTTGCGGCAACAGATAGATATCGTTTAGCTGTTAAAGAAATTACCTGGCAACCAAAAGACAAGATAGAAGAAAAAGCACTTTTGGTTCCGTCAAGAATGTTGGCAGAAGCTGCCAAAGGATTTATTGGAACGAAAGAAGTTTCTTTAGGATTATCAGACGGCTCAGAAAAAATTATCGGGTTTTATTCAGAAACAAAACAAACCACCTCAAGATTATTAGATGCAGAATTTCCAAAGTATCGTTCCTTGTTACCAACTGAAGAGCAAGAAGGGGTCGAGCTCTCAATTTCTGAATTTTTAGATGCGCTTAAAAGAGTTGAATTAGTAGCAGAACGCAACACTCCAGTTAGATTAGAGTTTTCAAAATCAGAATTAACCTTAAGAGCTGGCGCTGGTGAAGAAGCCACAGCACAAGAGGTGCTAGCAATTGAATATTCAGGCGAACCAATTGAAATAGCTTTTAATCCCACTTATCTAAAAGATGGTTTAAGCGCTATTAAAGATGCAAATGTACAAATTAGCTTTACTACCTCCGCTCGCCCGGCAATTTTGGTCGGTGTTGATAAGGATGGAGTAAAAGACGAAAGTTATAAATATCTAATTATGCCAGTGCGTTTAGCAGGCTAAATGTGCACATTTTTTCAGTTTCAGCCTTAAATTTTCGCTCTTATGATTTAGTTGAATTAGAACTAACACCAGGTGTTACAACCTTTATTGGGCCTAATGGTCAAGGTAAAACAAATCTCATAGAAGTCATTGATTTTTCAGCAAATTTACAAAGCCACAGAACCCACTTAAATCAAAACCTAATTCAGAACAATAAACCCTATACGCAAACAAGAGTTGGGGTTGAAGAAAACAATCGAAAAATTTGGATTGAAACCAAAATAGAAGAAAAAAAACCTTTAAAAATAAAAGTTAATTCTCAAATTATCAAGAAACAAAAAGAGGCAGTCGGCCTTATTAAAACCACACTTTTTTCACCAAACGACCTTTATCTAATTAAAGGGGATCCCGCAACACGGCGCAGTTTTTTAGATGAGGTAATTATCCAAAACAACAGAAATTATTACGAAACCAAAAATCAGTATGAAAGAGTTTTGAAACAAAAAAACGCGCTATTAAAATCAATCACACCAAGAAATATTTCATCAAATGAAATTGAAAGCACCCTTGAGGTTTGGAATAATAAACTAATTGACTTTGGTGCAGAAATGTATTTTCAAAGAAACCAGATTATTAAAAGTCTTCAACCTCACTTTTCAAAAAACTACACAACAATTGCTCCAAATACTTTAAATACTAATCTGCAATACATAACTAATCTAAAAGATAATTTAGATAACCTAGAAAATATAAAAAATAAATTTCAACAAGAGTTATCAAAAAACCAACCAGAAGAACTTAATCGAAAATCAAGCTTGATCGGCCCACACCGAGACGATTTAGAAATCTTATTAAACGACTTACCAGCAAAAACCCACTCAAGCCAAGGAGAGTCATGGTCTTTAGCTTTATGTTTGAAGTTATCAAGTTTTGATTTATTGAATGAGAACTTTAACCCAATTTTAATTTTAGATGATGTTTTTTCAGAGCTAGATCAGTCAAGAAGAGAATTTTTACTGCAAAAAATAAACATTGCCGACCAAACCTTAATAACAGCTGCTGTTGAAGTAGATCTACCCACCAATATTAATGGTAAAAAACACCAAATTTTAAATAGTAAGATACTTTCATGAGTCTAGAAAAAAATTTTGATGCAGCCAAGAACGCCTTAAATAGAGCAAAAAGAAGAAGTGTGAGTGGTGTAAATAATCAGAAAAAAAGAAAAGAAAAAACCAATAATAAAAATAACGATTTTCTAGATTTTAAATCCGCTTTAGAGAATTTAGTAGAATCTCACAACTGGAAAGCGCACACAAAAATCGCAACTTTGTTAGAAAAATGGGATGACTTAATTGGTAGAGAGATATCTCAACATGTTTCAATTAAAAACTACGATGAAGCAACCAAAGAATTAACACTTAGCGCAGATTCACACACATGGGCAGTTCAATTAAGAACACTAAACAACAAAATTCTTGACAAAATAAACAAAGAAATCGGTGAAAATTTTGTTACTAGAGTGAAAGTTGTGGGTCCGCAAAAAAGTGCTCAAAAACATCAATGGAGAGCGCCTAGTATGAACAAATTTTACGATCAATTTTAACTAGACCAAAAACCAGCAGTTTTAAAAAAGTGTAGAATTGACAAGACATTTTTGAAGATTTAACCCCAAAAGAGGTAGCCGCTAGATGACTTATGACGCCAGTGCGATTCAAGTTCTGGAGGGTCTAGATGCGGTTCGCAAAAGACCTGGAATGTATATCGGCTCCACCGGAGAGCGCGGTTTACATCATTTAGTTTATGAAGTTGTAGACAATTCTGTTGATGAAGCACTAGCTGGTTACGCTACAGAAATTTATTGTTTTTTAGAACCAAATGGTTGGGTTACTGTTATTGATAACGGGCGTGGAATTCCGGTTGATGAACACCCGGTAGAAAAAAAACCAGCACTAGAAGTGGTCTTAACAGTTTTACACGCTGGTGGAAAATTCGGCGGCGGAGGTTATTCAGTTTCTGGCGGCCTTCACGGCGTAGGTGTTTCAGTAGTAAACGCTTTAAGTTCAGAATTAAAAGTAGAAGTTAAACGAGACGGTTTTTACTGGAGTCAAAATTATAAAAGAGGTGTACCAACTGCAGCCCTGAAAAAGGGAAACAAAACTTCAGAATCCGGAACTAAAGTTTCATTCAAAGCAGATAGTGAAGTTTTTGAAACAACTGAATATAGTTTTGAAACCTTATCAACTCGATTTAGAGAAATGGCTTTCTTAAATAAAGGTCTAAAACTTTCTCTTGTAGATCAAAGAGAGGGAAGAGTTGATGATGAAGGTAACCCACGCACCGTCACTTATCAATATCAAGGCGGCATAATTGATTTTGTCAATTTTTTAAATAAAGCTAAAGCAGAAACAGTAGTCAATAGAGAAGTTATTTATATTGAATCAGAAGATAAAAAAAGAAAAATCTCAGGTGAAGTTGCACTTCAATGGAATTTAGGTTATCAAGAATCTGTATTTACTTTTGCCAACACCATTAATACCCATGAGGGTGGCATGCATGAAGAAGGTTTTAGAGCAGCGCTAACTGCCACAATAAATAAATATGCAAAAAACTGGGGAGTTTTAAAAGAAAAAGATCCAAAATTAACTGGCGAAGATATTAGAGAAGGCTTAACCGCAATCGTTAGCGTAAAAATTAGTGAACCACAGTTTGAAGGGCAAACTAAAACAAAATTAGGAAACACAGAAGCAAAAACATTTATTCAAACAATGACCAATGATTTGTTATCTAAATGGTTTGATGAGCATCCAACCGAAGGTAAAGAAGTTGCTCGCAAAGCGGTTTCAGCAGCAAGTGCCAGAATCGCAGCAAGAAAAGCGCGAGATTTAGCAAGATCAAGAAAAGGCCTACTGGGTTCATCAGGCTTGCCAGGCAAGTTGAGTGATTGTCAAAGCACAAACCCTGAAGAGTGTGAGCTTTACATCGTGGAAGGCGATTCTGCGGGTGGTTCAGCCAAAAACGGCAGAGACCCTAAAACCCAAGCAATTTTGCCGATCCGCGGCAAGATTTTAAATGTTGAAAAAGCGCGACTTGACAGAGTTTTAGCTAATTCAGAAGTTCAAGCTTTAATTTCAGCCCTTGGTACCGGAATTCAAGACGAATTTGATGCCAATAAATTGCGCTATCACAAATTAGTTTTAATGGCTGATGCTGATGTTGATGGTCAACATATCCGCACCCTGCTTTTAACTTTGCTATTTAGATTTATGAAGCCTTTAATTGATTTAGGTCATGTGTATTTAGCGCAGCCACCTTTATACAAAATTAAATGGTCAAGAGAAGAGCCAGATTACGCTTATTCAGATCGCGAAAAAGATGCGATTATTGAATTAGGAATTAAAAACGGTAAAAAACTACCTAAAGAAGAATCGATTCAAAGGTACAAAGGTTTGGGTGAAATGAATCCTGAAGAGCTTTGGGAAACTACCATGAACCCTGACAGCCGAATATTGTTGCAAGTGACTTTAGATGATGCAGCTGCTGCAGATGAATTATTTAGCGTTCTTATGGGTGAAGACGTTGAGAGTCGAAGAAATTTTATTCAACACAATGCACGCGACGTTAGATTTTTGGATATCTAGGATTTAAATGCCAGCAACTTTACAACCTAATCATGGGCGAATTGATCCAGTTGATTTAAGAACCGAGCTTTCTCGATCATATTTAGACTATGCAATGAGCGTAATTGTTGGTCGTGCTTTGCCAGATGTAAGAGATGGCTTAAAACCAGTACACCGCAGAGTTTTATATGCAATGTATGACGGTGGTTATCGCCCAGATCGTGGTTATTCAAAATCTGCTCGCATTGTTGGTGATGTTATGGGTAACTATCACCCACACGGGGATAGCGCTATTTATGACACTTTGGTGCGCTTAGCTCAACCATGGTTGATGCGATATCCATTAGTTGACGGTCAAGGAAACTTTGGATCTCCTGGAAACGACGGTGCTGCAGCAATGCGCTACACCGAATCAAAAATGTCTGCCATTTCAATTGAAATGGTTAGAGATATAGATGAAGACACTATTGATTTTGTTCCTAATTATGACGGTAGAACTCAAGAACCAACAGTCTTACCTAGCAGGTTCCCAAATCTTTTAGTTAACGGCTCAAGTGGAATCGCAGTTGGTATGGCAACCAATATTCCGCCACATAACTTAAAGGAAGTAGCAGCAGGTGTTTCTTGGTCGTTAGAAAACCCAGAAGCAACCAAAGAAGAATTACATAAAGAATTAAGCAAGTTAATCCCAGGCCCTGATTTTCCAACCGGTGGTGTGATTGTTGGCAGAACTGGAATTCAAGATGCTTATCGCACCGGTCGCGGTTCAATCACAATGCGCGCGGTAGTTGACATCGAAGAAGACGCTAAAGGTAGGCCAACTCTGGTAATTACTGAGCTTCCTTATCAAGTAAATCCAGATAACCTGAAATTGAAAATTGCAGAGCTAGCCGATAGCGGCAAGATCCCTGGAATTGTAGATATGCGCGATGACTCATCATCTCGTACTGGAATGAGAATCGTTTTAATTTTAAAGAAAGATGTGGTTGCAAAAGTTGTGCTTAATAATCTTTATAAGCACACTCAATTACAAGAAACCTTTGGTGCCAATATGTTGGCATTGGTTGACAATGTGCCTAAAACCCTTAGTTTAGACGCTTTTGTTACAAACTGGATTAAACACCAAGTACAAGTAATAGTTAGAAGAACTCAATATAGATTAACTGAAGCACAAAAAAGAGATCACATTTTAACTGGGCTACTCAAAGCTCTAGATAAATTAGATGAAGTAATTGCTTTAATTCGAAAATCTAAAACAGTTGAAGATGCAAAAGCAGCTTTAATTAAATTACTTAAAATTGATGAAATTCAAGCAGTTGCAATTTTAGATATGCAACTTAGGCGTCTTGCGGCATTAGAACGTCAAAAAATAATAGATGAGCATGAAGAATTACTAAAAGCGATAAAAGATTACAAAAATATATTAGCGGACCCTAAAAGGCAACGAGAGATAATTAAAACTGAACTTAACGAAATAGTAGAAAAATATGGTGACGATAGACGAACAAAAATTGTCGCAGCAGAAACTGAAAAATCCGCTGAAGATTTTATTGAAAATGAAGAAGTTGCAATTACTATCAGTCGTGGCGGATACATTAAACGCACAAAACTTGATTTTTATCGGAGTCAAAAACGAGGCGGGCGCGGCGTTAAAGGCGCGGCTTTAAGAGAAGACGACGTGGTACAGCATTTATTTATTGCTTCAACCCATAACTGGCTGTTATTTTTTACAGATCAAGGGCGGGTTTATCGAAGCAAGGTTCATGAATTGCCAGAGAAAGGTCGAGATGCTCGCGGGCAACATGTGGCTAACTTACTCGCGTTTCAGCCTGATGAAAAAATAGCTCAAGTACTGTCAATCAAGGATTACAACCAAGCACCGTATTTAGTTTTAGCTAGCGCAAAAGGAAGTGTCAAAAAAACCTCTCTTAGTGAATATGATTCTCCGCGCAGTGGTGGAGTTATCGCCATGAAATTAAGACCAAATGATCAATTAATTGGTGCTGCACTAGTTTCAAGTAAAGATGACCTAATTTTAGTTAGCAAAAAAGGATACTCCGTTAGATTTTCGGCAGATGATAAAACTTTGAGACCAATGGGTAGAACTGCTGGCGGCGTAATTGGTATGAAATTTAAATCAAAAGAAGATCAACTCTTGAGCCTTGATGTAGTAGAAGCAAAATCATTTTTAGTAACAGCCACTAATGCTGGTTTTGCGAAGAGAACTGCAGTTAAAGAGTGGAGCACAAAAGGCCGAGGCACTCAAGGAGTCATCGCAATGCGATTGAGTGATGAACGCGGTTCTTTAGTGGGTGCTTTTGTGGCCAAAGATTCTGACGAAGTTCTCGCAATTTCATCAAGCGGAGTGGTAATTAGAACTGCAGTTTCAGAAATAAGAGCAACCGGTAGAGATACCATGGGTGTTTCTATGATGAAATTAGCAAAAGACGAAAAAGTTGTAGCAGTAGCAAAGGCGGTAGATTAATTCATGTCAGCTCAACAGCCTGCAGCTAAACCTACAAGAACACCTGTAAAAAAAGTACGTCTAAGAATTTCATATATCGATCCACTCTCAGCAGTTAAAACCTCATTTGTTTTGTCTTTAGTATTTGGTATTGCGATGGTTTTCGCAATAATCTTTATTTGGTCCTTATTAAACTTAAGTGGGTCTTTGGATGCAGCTACTGGTTTAGTGTCTGACGTTTTTGGTACCGGATTTAATATCGTTGGACTCTTGTCATTTTCTAGAGTTTTAACTTTAGGAATATTGGTCACAATGATTCAAGTTGTAGTTTGGACTTTGATAACAGGGCTTTTTGCAATTATTTACAATGTTTTTGCAGAATTTATTGGTGGAGTTGAAGTCACTTTAAGTGACGATATTTAAAACTCACCTTCAATTAAATCTCTTTGAACAAACATTCTTAATGGGTCAATTCTTAAAATTCCAGGTGGCTGACTTAAAAGATTCGGTAATTCTTTCATTAAAATTTCAAATGCTTTAGCTTTTCTATGCTCTTCAAACGCAGTTTGATTTGAAAACCATTCAATCAACCAAGCAACATCCTTATCATCAGGGTCTAATGAAACAACAAATGCTTCAGTTCCTGGTTCTGCCTCGAGATTGTCGGCGTAACGATTTACTGCATCCAAGAGCGCTAAACGCCCGCCAGGCTGAGCCACTAAGCGCACAACTAAACCTAAGCGACCTGGCAGTAGCGCATCAACTGGTTTGATGTCTTCGTTTTCCATAGCTAAATTCTAACTACCAATACCGAGAACCAGGCAAACGCAATTTTTTAGCTGTCTTTCTTAAAATCCCACCAAATCCTTCTTCACGTTTAATTTCACCGAATCTTTTGTAGTAATAAACAGGGGTTTTTCTTGGTTGGCGTTTTAGTGCTAACGGGTTTTTCTTGGTTCGATAAGGGTTTCGGCAAAATTCCTTTATCGGTTCCGTTACCACCTTCCATCGAAATGCTTCTCGAGCAGCTAAGGCATTCTTTTGACTAGTTTTAAGTTTTTTTGCATCTAGTAAATCTAAAATTGCTTTGGCTAGCGCTACTTCATCTCTTTGAGGCACTACCGCACCTAAGTTTTTTTCTGCAACTAATTTTGAAAAAAAGTCGCCTTCAGTTGTAATAATCGGCAACCCAGCCCATAAATAATCTAAATTTCTTGTTCTAAAACTAAATTGAGTCTCAAGTGATTTTGTGTGAATACTAACCCCGATGGTTGCATGTTTGAGGTAATTTGCCCGCTTTTCATAATCAATCCAATTTTCGTTAAAAAAAACATTTTTGTTAATCAAATTAAGTTCAGTTGCGAGATCGATTGATTTTTTTACAATCTTGTTTATAGGTACGTCTGGATTAGGGTGTTTTCCACCCATAAACACAAGACGCAAATTTGGCTTTTTCTTTTTGGCGATAGCGACCGCTTTGATTAAAGTTAAAGGATCAAACCAGTCATAGATGCCCCCACCCCAAAGTAAAATTGGGTCGCGAGATTTTATATTTGAAAAATTTTTTAAATAAGGATTTTCTGTTGCTTTAGGCTCTTGATTTGAAATACCAAAGGGAACTATTGCTAAATGGGATTTTAATTCAGGATCCTTGTCATATTCCTCAGGGTCAATTACATTCCAGGCAGCCATATGAGAAAGCCATAAATCTTTTTGCTCCTGGGACGCAGCAAGCACTAAATCACTTACCCGCAATTGAAGACCAATTGACGCTGCTGTAACACTTAAAACCGCCCGTCTTACATAAAAACTGGTATTTACAGCAGAGCCTAAATATTCAATATGTAAGGGGTCATACATGTCTGCAATTAAAAACTTTTTTCGCTTTCTTAATAATCGAAAATGCTCTAAAACTATCCCTTGATAAATTACGACATCTGCCCATTTCACCCATTTCTTATGATCAGAAACTGCCACCGTGGCTTTGGATTTAATTAATTCACTAGCTTCATTAAGGCTGAGTAAACAAGTGGGGTTTTGTTCGGCAATTTCATTGGCAATGGCGGCAGCTCGAATTGCTGGCCCGGCCATAGATTTACCAAGTCGATCAGGTGTTATTACCAACACTTTTGGAGTAGTCATTTAATTTAACTTTCCACGCAATTGCATTGATAAGTCAGGATAGTTTGAAACAAAAATTTCAACTCCTTTTTCAAGACACCACTTTACATCTCTTGGGTGATCTACCGTCCAGATAAAGAATTTCTTTCCTTTTTTTCGCCACTTTTCATAAAGTTTTTGATTTTTATTTAAGAGCTCAATTCCTGGGCCAACATATTCAGCTTTTCCTGGGGTAGGAAACATTGCTAAGAAAGGATAATTTTTTTCAACTAACATCACAGCTGGAGCATCAGGTAATAATTTTTTAAATGCTTTAACCGCAAAAAGATTAAAACTCATTAAAATTATTTGCACTTGATTGATTTTTCCATTAGAAATTTTATAGTTTTTTAATAATTTAACTACCTCTTTTTCTAAATAAAAACTCTTGATTGAGGGGTGTTTGGCTTCAATAGCTAAAACGAGCGGCCGGTCTGCATTTAAGGCGAGATCTAACAACTCTTCAAGCTTGAGAATTTTGAAAGATCCTTGATGTTTCTTTTCACCATAAAAATTTAACTCTAGCAAATCACTATAAGTGCTTTTTGAAACATTTATTTTTTCATTAGTAACTCTTTTGGTATTTCGATCATGAATCGCAACTAATACATTGTCTTTAGTTAGACGTACATCTACTT
>VFQT010004166.1_pt1 | contig 12379 bp, 11 predicted proteins | sample 3512381 | NCBI WGS metagenome assembly VFQT01 (sample SAMN10412376, study PRJNA504923) | tailings metagenome | isolation source: Relicate 2 Philex TSF3 active mining site | place: Philippines: Tuba, Benguet | collected 2017-08-29 | reverse complement strand
CGCCTATTTCAATGACTATGACGGAAACGGCATGCGGGATCTGTTCCTCTCGCGCTACCGACCTGGTGCTCCGCATGGCCGGGAATATGATGAATACCCGGTTGCCCAGCGGGATGCAGCCGTTGAGGTCCTGCCGCAACTCAAAAGATCTTTTCCCGGGTATGCATCCTTCGCCCGGACGCCCATGCAGACCCTGCTTGATAGACTCAACCGGGATGGAGAGACCGTCCTGGAGGCGACATCACTCGTCAGCGGATGGTGGGAAAACCGGGGCGGTCACCGTTTCAAGTTCCACCCATTCCCGACGGAGGCTCAGTTGTCGCCAGTATTTGCCATACTCACGGGCGACTTCAATGGAGATCGGAAGACAGACATCCTGCTGGCGGGGAATGATGAAGGCATGGCGGTCATTCCCGGTCGTGCCGACGCATCCTGCGGTTTGCTGTTGAAAGGAGACGGACGGGGAGATTTCCAGCCGTTGGGTATCCGTGAGTCAGGAGTTTTCCTGCCGGGAGATATACGTACGCTGCATCTGATCCGAAACAAAAGTGTCATCGGATTCTTATCCGCCGAGATCGACGGCCCTGTAAGATGCTTCCTGAAAGGAGACTAACGTACACGTATAACCGAAACGATCTATCCGGCCTTCTGATCTTCGCGGCCTGCCAGCATGCGTCGCAGATAGTTCAGCTGACCCCGATGACGGGAAAGATGGCAGCATAGTTGTACCAGGAAAAATCCGACCGACCGGCCCTTGTGCTGAGGCGGTGTGTCAGCCATCACTTCAGACAGACGAGCCGGGTCGAGTGCTGAAAGGGCCGCGTCCACAGCGTTTCGTGTCGTTTCGATCTCCTCGATCAACACCGACTTAGACAGCCCGCGGGCCTCGAATTCATCGGCACGGTCCCGGATATATCCATCCCCTCCGATGACGGCACCCACAAAATGCCGAAGGTTGCCGCAGAGATGATGACTCAGTGTACCGACGGGATTGATGATGCCCGGCATTGGAACCCATAGATGCTCATCGGGGATGGCTGCGATCTCCTCTGCCATATCACGCAGATCACGCATCAGGATCTCGTGTACGTCTGCTGCCAGGTTGTGTTGCATCTTATATTTATTTCAGATCGTCAATGCATGGCCGAGGTCCGGATGAGTGAAACACCCGCTGCCCCAGACCCGCTCACTTTTTTCATCTATGCGTGCCCGTTGGTTATCATCCAGCTGTGACTTCCATCCCTCTGTTTGTCCGGACCTGAAAAAGGTTTCCGGATTGAAATGAAAACTGCCCGGTTTTTCGATGATGCCCTGTTTCATCGTGCTGAATTCTGTGGATGCGGCGATGGTGCTGCGATCGGTGGGAGATATTTTTTTATCTGGCGCCACATGACCAGCGATGGCATCTACGGCCAGTTCTTTCCGTTCCACCAGATCCTCGTATCGCAACACCAGCAGTCTGTCTCGGGCGATCCTGCCTCCGCACCCACCGGCCCAGTCCAGCGTGTGTTGATGGTAGTCGCCAAAATATAACCCTCCATCAAGGTACATCGGTAGGAATTCCTCCATCGTCAGACTGTCGGGCACCCCAAGCAGCGGATGCGACTTATAAAAGAAATATTGTGAGACCGCCACACTTCTGGGATCGCGCAAAACAAATATAAATCTGCTTTCCGGATGAATAGTTCGGAACGGAAGTACATCCGCCGGGGAATGCATATACCATACCCTGGGGCGTCCCTTGGTGCGCGCCAGGAATTCGTAAAATGCATCGAGCCCGTGCTGAGAGGCCAGCACTTCGGGCCATGGAACCGTCCCGTGACCAATATCCCCCGCATGTATGCCGCTGTCTTCCGGATAGGGCAGGAGATGTCGCAGGATCTCCACGACGAATTTCTTGGTCAGGTGTGTGCCTACCTTCTGATGTGTCGATATGAAGATGTCGTGCTCATCGGTATCCCACCCATCCTTCAGTGCCTGACCAATGGCCGGATCAATGAACGGGGGAAAGATCCTGCCCTGCCATGACCGATACAGAAATCCGTCCGGATGCAATCGGTCCAGGGGTTCAAAAACGTTAAGCCTTTTCCGGGGTTGGTCGCTCATGATCAGGGCAGTTTGGCGACCAGCAGGCCGCATTCCGTATCAATGATATGATGGGGTATATCACGATCTACAAACCACTTCAGAAAATCTGCACATTCCTCTGCCCGGTCAATGACATTGTCTGCCAGCAAAACAGTACCGGGTCCCACCAGTTCATGGGTCAAGAGCCGCTCCAGTTGCGGCTTGTATTGATTTTTCTGGGCATCGAAAAAGACCAGGTCATATCTTCCTTCCAGGCCGTCGATCACCTGCAGTGCCTCTCCGCAACAAACCGTCACCGGCATATTGCAGGCATCCATTCTTTGTTGTGTTTCGGCGGCAACTTCCGCATCAAATTCGATCGTGTCGAGCGTGGTGCCGGACCTTGCCCCGCTGATCAGGTAAAGTGCAGACAACCCATGTGCCGTGCCGATCTCCAGCATCCTCGACGGATCAGCTGTCACGACCAATGCCTGCAGTAGTCCGCCGGTATCCCCGCGGATCGGATTCCTCCAGCCGTGCCTCCCTTTCCCATCCGAATAACTCTCTCCTTGTTTGCTGTAAGCTTCCAACAGTTCAATTTCCCTGCGGACTCGTTCCGTCATCATCGGCCAAACATGATTCAAAAAGTGAATAAGTAATGAGCCAATGAATGTAAGAAAAAATTAATTTTTTACAACATGTTCCCTGGTTCATGAGAAAATAAGGGTCCGTAGTTCGCCCCTGCGAAGCGTCAGGGTTTGCGATTTATCTTTATATCTTAGTTGAAAACGCCCGTCTTTCCCGGCCTTTAGCGTCACGGAGATCTTGCCTGCCATCCAATCGATGTCAACTTCAGCGGCCCCCCTTGCTTTTAACCCCTTCACCCGACCGGTTGACCAGGCTGCGGGAAGAGCAGGCAACACATCAATGATCCGGACATCTCCGTCGGACAGATGGCTCTGCAGGAGCATTTCTGCAATGCCGGCCGTGCCTCCGAAATTCCCGTCGATTTGAAATGGCGGATGCCCGCAGAACAGGTTTGGATACGTGCCGCCACCATTGGACATGTTCACACCGTCGGACGTCACCGGCCTGAGCAGCCTGTTCAGCAGCGTGAGCGCCCGATCTCCGTCGCGCAGCCTCGCCCAGAAATTGATCTTCCACGCCAGCGACCAGCCCGTTCCGTCATCCGATCTTTTTTCCAGGCTCCGCCTGGCCGCATCGGCCCAGTTGGCCTGCCGCAGCGGATCGATCCCCGCCCCGGGGTATAATAAATATAAATGTGACACATGTCGATGGGTGGGTTCCGCTTCCGGGAACGGCTCCCGCCATTCCTGGATCCGGCCATCGGGCCCGATGACCGTCGGGGCAAGGTCAGGCAATACGCGGGACGTCCTTTCCATCGTGGCATCCCGCATCCCCAGGATGGACGCAGCCGATAACAGATTTCCGAAAAGTTCACCGATCACCTGCTGGTCGTGTGCCGGTCCCATGCTGATCTGTGCCTGTGATCCGTCCGGTGCCAGGAATGTATTTTCCGGAGAAGCCGCCGGTCCTGATACCCACTTGCCCGTGCGTGGATCCTTTACCAGCCAGTCGAGGTAGAAGGCCGCAGCCTCGCGCATCACCGGATACACCCGGCGCAGATAAGCGGTATCGCGCGTGAACGCGAAATGTTCCCACAGATGCTGGCACAACCAGGCGCCTGCGCCCAGATGCATGCCCCATGACGGATGCTCGCCGGGTGCCGTGTAACCCCAGACATTGGTGATCGGATGCACGCACCACCCGGCGGCCTTGTAATGCGTCTGCGCGGTTCGCCGACCGGGTTCCACCAGGGAAGAGATAAGCTCGGTCAGGGGCGACTGGCAATCACTCAGATTGGTCAGATCGACCGGCCAGTAGTTCATCTGGATGTTGACATCCGTGTGATAATCGCCATTCCATGGAGTTTGGATCTGGTTTGCCCAGATGCCCTGAAGATTGGCAGGCAAGGCTCCGGCCCGTGAGGATCCTACCAACAGGTAGCGCCCAAATTGATAATATAACTCATGCAGCCGAAGGTCGCCCCCGGCGGTTTGCCGGCTCAGCCTTACATCCGTGGGAATGGTATCCTGATCATTGTTGCGTAGTCGAAGTGTCGAACGATCCATCAACCGCTCATGATCGGCCACATGCCGGGATCTCAACTGGGCATACGGCCTGGCAGCTGCCGCATTCATCATGCCGGCCGTCAAGGGAAGTGGATCTTCGCCGCGATAGGTAGGGTACTCCAGCCGGTGGTCCGTGGCCGCCGTCAGGATGAGGATCGCCTCGTCTGCGCCTTCCACACCGATCGACCCATCGTTCACGGATACCCGCCCTCCGGTCGATCGGACCCTCAGTCTCGCCGCGTATTTCATTCCTTCGCCACCCTTCCCGTCATCCATTACGCCGGTCATCAGCAGGTCATTGCCTTGTCGGCTATTCTTAAAACGCTCCGGCCGGTCTAGCCGTGCTTTGAACTTCAATGCCCCCTTCCGGTCGGCCCGAAGCCGCACCACCATGGCGCGATCCGGGTAACTGATGAAAGCCTCCCGTTCGAAACGGATGCCGTCCTGCACATATCTGACGGTGGCGATGCCCCGCATCAGGTCCAGAGAACGCTCGTAGTCCTTCCAGGGGGTCGCCCTTCCCGTCTCGATCCAGAGGTCCCCCAGGGTTTGATAGCACCCAAAGGGTACGTTTGCACCATTGCCATGTCCCGATCCTGCGCCCTTGCAGACCTGCGTCTTCAGGGTAAGGGCCGAGGCCTCCTTATATTTTCCTTCGAAGAGGAGTGCCCTGATCTCCGCCAGTGCGCCATAGGCGAGGGGATTGTCGTTGTCGGCCGGACCGCCCGACCAGAGCGATTTTTCATTCAACTGGATCCGTTCGCGGGATACATCTCCATATACCATCGCGCCGAGCGATCCGTTGCCCAGGGGTAATCCTTTCAGCCATTCAGGGTCGTTGCCCCAGCCTTTTTTTCGATCCGGGATGGTGGCATCCGCAGGCTGGCGGTACCAGATGCGGAGGTCTGACTGTCCATTCACCAATGAAACGGAACAGACGAGCGACAGGCAAATCAGTTTTTTAAATCGGAAGGGTAATTGCATGACAAGCGATTGATCTCAATGGGAAATGCCATCAAGATAGATCGGAAATTCAAAAATGGAACAGACTAAACTAAATTCTCAAAGCCCCGGCATGATGGTTTTCCTGAAGGCAGGCTGTAGATATGGTATCAGTTCCGTCATTGGCACCGGTATCTCGATCTGCCCCATCGCGTATGGACCGATCTCATAAGGCGTATAACTAAATATTAGAGCCTTTGGTGTAATGCAGATATTACGGGTCACTTCCTTGATCCGGTTGTCAAAGAGTCCATGATCCTGCAGGGCAGCTCCGGCCGGAACGGCATACTTTTTTCTGAAATGTTTCTCCAGCAGGGCCGGCATTGCTTTGAGGCCCGCGGGGGAAATGATATCACGCAGACCAAGGGTCTTTCGAAGGGCCAGATCCCAGATCTCATAGACGGTGGCACCGTTGCCATGTGCGCCTCCGGTGAATTCCCATTGCATTGAAGAGACACACATGACCGAACTTGAAGCATATTCGATCTGCACAACCTGCACCATCCCCCAGGAAAAGCCGGGTCCACGATCCTCTATTTCTTTAATGGTCACATCCTTCAGCGATTCGCCGTGGGCCTTGAAAAAAGCGTTCCGCTGATGGGTCAACAGTCCCATGGGGCTAAACGATTGGCCTGTGTCTCCCATCATCATCCGGGAGATCCGCTGTTTCATGAATCGCTCGAGCGGCCCGTTTCCGACAGGCCAGGGCATCTCACCCTCGTATTCGACCCGTACGGAAGCCTGGCCCTGCATGGGTTTCAAAGAATCATTCAATGCATGTACCTCAAATGCAGGCTGGATCCGTCGGGCATTCAGCCGGACGGGAAGGGTGTTCTTTCCCTTCCCCGCATCCCAGATGCCCCGCAGATTTCCGCTGGCATCATAGGTCAACCGCAATACTTCCGGGTCTTCCGAAAATGTCTCCAGACTCAGGATGGTGTCTGTCAGCTGCCCGGTGAGGGAGATCGGGATGCCGACCCGGTCATACCAGTAGTTGCCTCGGTATGCCTGTCCGTTCGATTGAATATGCAAGGTGATCGGGTAGTTGCCGATCGCCCCGTTGAATACCATCGAACGCCCCGCGACAGAGCCCGTCTGTGCTTCCGTGATCAGGGAAGAAAGCAAGTGATAACTGAAAAAGATCACCCATGCGAAGTAGGCGGGCCTCTTTTGATTGTTCCACGTTAAAATATTTCCGGTGGTCATTTTCCTGGATCTAAAGACAATGTATGAAAAATTAGTTTACCGACCTTGAAGAGAAAAAACCAATCAATGCATATGATGTGCTCAAGAAGCTCCTTGAAAGCCAGCTCTATTATTTTTTTCATAAATCCGAGAACTTACCCAACCAAAACCATGTTTTAGGGATTAACTTGTAGGATATCTCTTCAATTCAATACCAATCATTCATGGACAGGAAGGAATTTCTATCGCAGCTCGGATTGACCAGTGCGGCCGTTTTCATGGGGGCATGCATGGCAGGCTGCTCCAAGGACGGATCCACACCCGCCCCGACTAATGTTGATTTCACGATCAATTTGTCCGATCCAGCCAATGCCGCCCTCGGCGCCGCGGGTGGATTCATCTACAAGAATAACATCATCATCGCCCGTACCCAGACCAATGCCTATATCGCAGTGTCACAGGCCTGCACGCACGAGGGCACCACGGTACAGTTTCAGGGTGCGAACAACCGCTTCTACTGTCCGAACCACGGAGCCACTTTCAGCACCACCGGATCCGTCACCAACGGACCTGCCACAAAGGCTCTGGTCAGCTACAACACTGCATTGACGGGTACCAACCTTCGTATTTATTCCTGATCCGATGAAACGTACAATATTATTCGCCTGGATCATGCTGATGACCGTCTCCGGGATGGCACAGGATGATCTCCTGGGGCAACTGTTGAAAGAGGAAAAGGCCGACAGCGTGTTACTGCCCGAACGTATGATCTTTACCCAGCGAATGCTGTGGGGTGAAAAAGGATTGATGCGTACCACCGGTCTCGCCCCGCTCGGGTTGGACCAGCGGAAACGCGAAATGCAGACACGCCGCGCCTTCCTAAAAACCCACCAGGCCCTTGGCTTCGTAACCCTCGGTGGTATGATCGCACAAGGCATTGTGGGAGCCCGCCTCTACAATGGGAACTACAAACTAAATGATGCGCACGAGGCCCTGGCCGCCGGACTGAACGTCAGCTACTCCCTGACGGCCGCCATGTCGCTCTTCACCCCGCCGCCGCTCATTCAGCGCGATCGGAAGATCAGCTCCCTGAAACTGCATAAATGGCTGTCCATCGTTCACATGTCGGGTATGCTGGCCACCAACATCCTGGCGGAACAGATCGAAGACAAGCCTTCCCTGAAACCCCTGCACAGGGCCGCCGCCTTCACGACCTTCGCCAGTTTCGCGGCCGCTGTGGTCGTCATTAAATTCTGAACGATGAAGCTTTGGTATGCCTTGCTGATCGCCGCGCTGCCGATAACTAACGGTCACGCACAAACGAAACAGATCCGTGCCGACAGATCGCTTTCCTCGCTGACCTATGCCATGAAACATGCGCTGCATGCGTGGACAGGCACCTCCAAGGAAGTGGCCTGCGCTGCTGAGACCGATGCCGAGGGGCGCATCACCCGGGTGGCAGCCACCGTCAGGGTGAAGTCATTTGACAGTCAGAATTCGAACCGGGATGCGCACATGCTCGAAGTCACCGATGCGCTTACCCACCCCAACATTACCTTTTCCTCCACATCCGTCATTCCGGAGGCCGGTGGCTACCTCGTCCGGGGCAATCTGAGCTTTCACGGGGTCACAAAGCCTTTTGAAACAAAAGTGACGGAGGCCAAAAAGAACGGCCGGCGAATCATCACCGGCCGATTTATATTTCTGTTGGAAGATTTTGGAATCGAACGCCCCACCTTAATGCTGGTCAAGACCGACAATGAAGTGGAGGTGAATTTCGAATTTCATTTCTGATCGAAACACTCCGAGCCTGTTTCATCATTTGATGATGACCCGTTCGCGGCTCGTTCCATTGGAGATGAAATACATACCACCATTCAGGCTGCCCAGTTCAACCCGATTGGTACCTGCCTTGAGCATGCCTTTCCAGATGATCCTTCCCGACATATCCATCAGTTGAACAGGACCTTCCTGTCCACTGATCACTGTGATGCTTCCACCCGTTGCGGGATTGGGATATACCTGCAGTGGCCGACCGGGGAGATCAAGCCTCACAGATCGCTGTGGCGACAGCCACTTGCTGCCGGATGCATCCGTGTTGATGACCCGGTAGAAAAATACACCACTGCGTCCGGGCCTGTCCGTCAACTGAAGTGCGGGCAATTCGGAGGAGGCAACATCCCCGTGGGCCACGGATTCCCAGGAACCTCCGGCTTCGCTTCTCTCCAGGACCCAGCTGCGAACCTTGGCAGGATCGGCGGGTGTCCATTGCAGGCGTACTTCCTTGCCGTTGACCCTTGCCTGCAGGTCGCTACCCGAGGCGGATAGCAAAATGCATCCGCCGTACACGTCAAAGAATGCGTAGGCGGAAGTGACCTGGTCTTCCCGCAGCCAAAGTGAGAAATGCCGCAGTCCGACAGAGTTCACGGAGTTGAAATACACGAGTGCATCCAGGATGAGCTCCGCCTGGGTCTCGGTCATGGCGGTCCCATTGCGTTTTGAGAAACTCAGTGTCCGTACACCCATCAACTCCACTTTCTGACATTGATATTCAATGCCCCCGTACGTGAAATTGACCGTCCCGGTAAAGGGAGATCCCAGGGTCACATGCGTGGAAGGATCCGAGAAGTTGGTTGTGATCAACTCCGCATTTCCATCCAGGATATCAGAGGCATTAATGGACATGATGATCTCATGCACACTGTTATTGACCGTGGTGATGTTGGTGAATCCCCTGCTTACATACTCCGGTGTACTGCAGAGTGTCGTGGTATTGTTATAACCATCACCGTTCGTTTGTGTATTGAGGTCCACTACCGGAGCGCCCAGATACATGGGGGTCCAGGTCGGCCCCTCACCAAAATCAAACATGAAGAAGGCCCGGCCATAACCTGTCATTCCCACCACCACCTCCAGTTCCTGGAGATATTCATATTCAACCCTGATCCTGGTCTCAGGATCCTTGATATCAGAGTAATTACAATTGGCAATGGACATGAACCGGGTCATACCGGTCGCAGGGTTATAACTGTAACTGATCTTGGTGCCGGGCGTAGCCCTGGCGGCCGCGTTGAAACCGCTAAAATCGTTGAACTGATTATTGCTGGGATCCGGAGATAAACAATTGGCATTGCCATCAATGTCGTAGCTGTTGACCATGACGTGCTTCAGGATCACCGGTTTCCCCTTGTCCGTGGCATCATTGTATGAACCGCCCAGGATGAACTCGAATTTGAACCGGCAGTTGCCGCCTCCGCTATTGAATAGGAAGGTGGGCGTAAAGAAACGATCTTCATTGTTTTTCAGGGTCACCTTGTTCATGGGCGGCGGACAGTTCTGGATCTCCTTGTAGTCAAAAGGGATGGTGCCTGGACAAGGATCGGTCGGGAGGGTGAAACTCCCATTGGTGATGCTGACGGTCGTAATGATGCAGTCGATCTGCTGCCCGGCAACGGTGACTACGTTGGTGTATAACGTCCTGCTGCCCGGGGTGGTACCCAGGGTTCCTTTCTTATGCACCCTGCTGGCATCCGGGAAATTAAGGATCCCATAATTGATATCATAGACAGGCTGGGTCACCCCGGGTGTCTGCATACTCAGGATGATGACGCTCAGTACCAGCAGCATCTTGCGATAGCCCTTCCTGATCAGATCGGCGGATGAATGCCGGACGATCCCCTGGCCTGGATCGTTGGCAGGATGTCGGAAGGCAAAGGCCGTCCTCAGACTCTTGATCTTCATGGGTATGGATATGTTCTATGAATGTGACCACTGACCTGCCTGAAGGAGACTCCAGTCCCCTGCTTTGATCAGCAAACACGCGATATTTAAATAACAAACGAAAGTGGTCTGCAAATTATTGTGTGCACGCTGCTGAATTCCCGGATCTGTGGAAATGCCTGATAAACAGAGGAAATACTATCTTTGAATGGATGCAGTATATAAAAACGAATGATCGCAATGCGTAGCATATTTATCGTCATTGCGCTATTTATCTGTCAGGTCAGACCTCATGCGCAGGACCGCTTTTTCTTGTATGTGCAGACCGACAACGAACAGGCCTTCTATGCGCGGGTCCAAGGGCGTACCCTCAGTTCATCCGCCAGCGGATACCTGATCCTGCCCCGGATATCGGACTCATCCCTCACCCTTACCATCGGGTTCCCCAGGCGATTGTACCCGGAGCAGACCTTTCATATCAGGAACATCAGATCTGATAAGGGATTTGCCCTGAAGAACACGCCAGACAAGGGGTGGATATTGACAGATATGCAAGGTTCCGTTACGTTACTGGCCTCATCCGCAGAGGCTCCGCGCGCATCAGAATCTCCGGCCAGATCCTCCGCTGATCCGTTCTCTGAATTGCTCTCGACCGTCATCAATGACTCAACCCTGAGCGAAACGCCCATCGTTCGCAATACTCCTGAACCGATATCCAAACCGGAGCTGCCTGGGAAACAGCCGTCCATCAGGGATAGTCAGTCGGTGCAGGCCCCGAAACTCAATCCCCAGGAGGCTGCTCCAAAACCTGTCGTCGCTTTGGAGGCCACTCCCTCCTTGAAAACGGCTGATGCCGGCTTACAGGGAAAGGGTTCCAGGAAGATCCTGGAACAGATCGATGGCACCGGCGTTCAGATCGTTTATTCCGACGAAACATCCGCGGGCGTCACCGATACCATATCCGTCTGGATCCCGAAAGACCGATCACCCGGTCCGCCGACAAGCGCGGTATCCGTCCCGACAACTACGGACACCAAGGATAGGGCACAGTCAGCCGCTAAAATGAATCCGGATCGAACAGACTGCAAATCCTTTGTTTCTGCGACCAATCTGGCACTTTTGCGCCGCAGGATGGAAGCCCTGGCGGATGAGGACGCGAAAGTTTCCCTGGCCTTGCGTTCTTTCCGGGAATCCTGTTTCAGCACGGAACAAATACGCAATCTTCTGTTGGTATTTGGCCGGGAAGAAGGCCGGTTCAAACTCCTGGATGCGGCCTATCCGTACGTATCCGACCCCTCAAAATTTACAGAACTGGAGAGCGTACTCAAAGACAGCTATTTCATTTACAGATTCAGAAAGAAAACATCAGGCCCCACTCGTCAATGATGCAGGGGCGCACAACCTGATCCGCATGCCTAGATACTTCCTGGAAGTGGGGTACATGGGAACTCGCTTCAGCGGCTTCCAGGTACAGGATAACGCCTGCACCGTCCAGGGGGAGGGCGAGAAAGCGCTGGCCGTCCTCCTGCGTTCAAAGTTGACATTGACCGGATCCTCAAGGACCGACGCTGGCGTACATGCCGTAGGCAACTTCTTTCACTTCGATGTCCCCGATCCACTGCCGGCGACCCTGCCATACAGACTAAATGCCATCCTGCCTCCCGACATATCCGTTCAATCCCTGAAAGCGGTCCATCCGACGGCCCATTGCCGCTTTGATGCCATTGCACGCCATTATCGTTATGTCATATACCAACGGAAGAATCCTTTCCTGCAGGACAGGGGTTGGTTCTATCCGTATCCGCTGGATCAGGAGGTTCTTGAAACGGCGGCCCGCATCATCCGGGCGACAACCGATTTTACATCTTTTGCGAAACGCAACGCCCAGGTACATACCCATCAGTGCGCCATCTATGAAAGCAGGTGGTACCGCACAGATGACGGCTGGAACTATGAAGTCAAAGGCAATCGCTTTCTCCGGGGGATGGTCCGCGGACTGGTTGGCACCATGCTGCAAGCAGGCAAGGGAAAGATGGATATCGCACAGTTCAAGGCCATCATCGGGGCCGGGGACAATACGTTGGCAGACTTCACTCCTCCCGGAAAGGGCCTTTTTCTGTGTCAAGTCAGTTATCCTTCGGGTTACTTTGATTTGACCGTCTGATATTTATCCTTTGTAATGCTTGGTGTGCTTGATTTTTGTTGAGATGTGGGAATCTGTGGTGATGAAAAATTTGGTGGGTAAGTCAAAA
>VFQT010004165.1_pt1 | contig 12379 bp, 12 predicted proteins | sample 3512381 | NCBI WGS metagenome assembly VFQT01 (sample SAMN10412376, study PRJNA504923) | tailings metagenome | isolation source: Relicate 2 Philex TSF3 active mining site | place: Philippines: Tuba, Benguet | collected 2017-08-29 | reverse complement strand
TGTTGAGCTTGCCATTTTTTGTTTGTTTGATACCTTGCAAAGGTAGCGCAAACTTTAACCCGCCAAGAACGAATGAACCAAAATTTTTTTAGTTTTACTTGATGACAGAATCGATGATTCAAGAGGAGATTGATCGCTCATGGAATGAGCGTAGAAGCGATATGCGGGGGGCGTTTCACCGGGCGTCTAAATGGCTTTCGGTATGTGAATCAGAAGGCAATGAAAAATTGATAGCTGATTGTCACAAAATACTGGGCTATTGTTATTGGAGATTCTCAGATTTTTCTATGTCGCTAGAACATTCGTTACGGGCACTTTCCTATTATCAAGAAAACGGAGATTTGCGCGGAGAAGCAGACACCCTGAACAGTTTGGGAGCGGTGTATATGTTCAATAAAGAGCATCAAAAAAGATTGGAATGCAACTTGAAATGCTTGGACATCCGGATGCAGTTAGGAAATGCGGATGATATTTCTGGCTCCATGAACAACATCGGCGAAACGTATTTGGAGATGGGTGATCTGTTGGCTGCAGAACAGTGGTTTCAAGATTGCATTAGCTATCCCGGTTCTACCGATGATTCCTTGGCCTGGGCTTTTCATAATTTGGGCAAGTTGTTTCTCCTTCAGGGAGATTTCTCTGCCTCTGAAGCTAATTTCATCGAAAGCTTGCGACTTTCTTTATCGATCGATTACCATGTCTTGACCACAGAAACGTATATTCAAATCAGCAAGCTTTATGAGCAAGTTGGTTACTTGGATTCTGCGAATGAATTTGGTGTCAAGGCACTCGAACTGGCAACAGAAACAGGAGCCAAAGAGGAACAAAAAAATGCGCACTTATTGCTTGCTTCCATCAAAGAAAAACTAGGTAATATTCCCGGATCTTATGTGCACTTCAAGACTTATCACCGACTTTTTGCAGAAATCCATAATGATCTCAACGTACAACGTTTAAAGGACCTGGAATTTCAATATGAATTGGAGAATGTCAAAAAAGAAGCTGAGATCGAACGATTGAGAACGGTTGAATTGAAGGCAGCCTATGATCAGATCGATGCGCAAAGAAATTTATTGGAACAGCGCAACAAGGAGATCGTAGAAAGTATTCGCTATGCGCAACGGATCCAAACTGCCGTGCTGAAAGAAGAAGATTACAAGCAAACGAATCTGCCGGAGCATTTCATTTACTACAAACCAAAGGACATTGTATCTGGGGATTTCTATTGGGCCAAAGAGAAAGACGGTTCGCTTTACCTGGCTGCTGCGGACTGCACGGGACATGGAGTTCCAGGTGGATTCTTAACGATGTTAGGAATCAGTTTTCTGAATGAGATCCTCAGTAAAGAAGCGTTATTGACTCCGGCTGAAGTGCTCAATGAGTTGCGTAATAAATTTATTAGCGAACTTCAGTTGCACGATGCGTCAAACGACGGTATGGACATCACCTTGATCCGTTTGGATATCGATGAATTCAACCAACGCAGACAATTGATGTGGGCCGGGGCCTACAATCCTTTGTGGATCGTAAAGAAAAAACAAGATACCGGAATTAACCTTGAATCCGGTCAGCATGTACCAAAATTGGAACTGCTGGAGGTGAAGCCTGACAAACAACCAATTGGCAAAAGCGATCACCAAAAGGATTTCACTAATCACTTGTTAACCTTAGACAGCGGAGATCTGCTGTATCTGTTCTCAGATGGATATCAGGATCAATTCGGAGGTGAATATGGAAAGAAATTGAAGCGCTCAGGCTTTAAAGATTTGGTGTTAGAGTTAGCCAATCGACCGCTGGAACAGCAAATACATGATTTGGATAGTTTTTTTGATTCCTGGAAAGGCAATTTTGAACAAGTAGATGATGTGTGCGTTATTGGTATCAAAGTGTGATCTACCGAATGTGCGACGCAATGATGAGGCAAAAAGATACACGCGGAATGATTATATTTGACACAAATAAGTTGAAAAAATCACAAAAACCATAAGTATTTCACCATGAAGTATGAGAACTCCTTGGCATTTGCCCAAGAAATGGATAATCAAGATTCCCTAAAATCTTACAGAGAACGCTTCTTGTTCCCAACTTTTACAAAGAATCCTGTTAGATATTTCACAGGTAATTCATTGGGATTACAGCCGAAGAGTTTGCGCGACAAGTTGAATACGGAATTGGATGACTGGGCAAAATGGGGTGTTGAAGGACACTTTCATGGCACCAATCCATGGTTCAAATACCATGAGTTCTTAACAGAACCCGCTGCGCGAATCGTTGGCGCAAAACCAATTGAGGTGGTGATCACGCATTCCCTGACGACAAACCTGCATTTGCTGATGGTTTCCTTCTACCAGCCAAAAGGAACACGTACAAAGATCTTGTGCGAGGCAAAAGCATTTCCAAGTGACCTTTATGCCTTGGAGTCACAGGTTCGTTTTCACGGCTTAGATCCTAATACCGATTTGATTGCGATGAGTCCGCGATCTGGTGAACACACCTTGCGCAATGAAGATATCCTGGCTAAGATCGCTGAATTGGGTGACAGTTTGTCTTTGGTGATGTTCGGTGGTGTGAATTACTATACCGGACAGGTCCTGGATATGGAAGCAATTACAAAAGCTGGTCATGCCGTTGGAGCTATGGTTGGTTTTGATTTGGCGCACGCTGCAGGAAACATTCCGATGAAATTACATGACTGGGATGTGGATTTCGCAGCATGGTGTACCTATAAATATTTGAACTCAAGCCCAGGTGGAGTTTCCGGAATGTTTGTACATGAACGTCATGCCAACCGACCTGAGCTTCCGCGCTTTGCCGGATGGTGGGGTTACGATAAGTCTTCCCGTTTCATGATGGAGCCCGGATTCAAACCAATGGCCGGTGCCGAAGGATGGCAATTGAGTAATGCTCCGGTTTTAGGTATGGCCGCACATTGGGCATCTTTAGAGATCTTCGATGAGGTAGGAATTGAACGTTTGCGTGCAAAAAGTGAAGTGCTGACCAGTTATTTGGAGTTTTTATTGGATGAATTGAGTGCTGAATTTGGAGCGCGTTGTAGTTTCGAGATCATCACACCGCGTGATTTGAAGCAACGTGGGGCACAACTTTCGATTTTGGTTCACGGAAAAGGAAAAGAATTATTCGATTACATCAGTGATAAGGGGGTTGTGGCCGATTGGCGCGAACCAAATGTAATACGCGTTGCTCCGGCTCCGCTATACAATTCATTTGAGGATGTATATTATCTGGCGGCTTATATCCGCGAGTATTTGGAAAAGAATTAGGCATAACGAATTTTACAGGCATGAAGAATATTGCAGTAGTAGGAGCAGGATTGGTGGGAAGTTTGCAAGCCATCTTGTTGGCTAAAAAAGGGTACAAAGTTTCAGTTTACGAACGTCGCCCTGATTTGCGAAAAGCGAAGTTGATTAGCGGAAAATCGATCAACTTGGCCTTATCTGATCGTGGTTGGAAGGCCTTGGAATTGGCTGGAATTGCTCAGGATATTCACGAGATTGCAATCCCAATGTACCAACGATGCATGCACGCTTTAGACGGAACCTTGACCTATCAACCTTATGGAAAAGAAGGACAAGCGATCTATTCCGTTTCGCGTGGAGGTTTGAACCAAAAATTGATGAATTTGGCCGACAATTATCCAAACATCGAATACTTCTTCAACCGAAAATGTCAGGATATCGACTTGGCTAAAAATGAATTGCGTTTTCAGAACACCGATGCGAATCAGGAAGAAACTGTTGCTTTCGACAAATGTTTTGCCGCCGATGGCGCCTACTCGGCTGTGCGTATCCGCATGCAAAAATCAGCGATTTTCGATTTTTCCCAAAAATATCTGGAGCATGCCTACAAGGAATTGGTGATTCCTGCAAACCCTGACGGTACACATAAATTGGATAAGAATTGTTTGCATATCTGGCCTCGTGGAGAATTCATGATGATCGCTTTGGCAAACCTCGACGGTAGCTTTACGTGTACTTTGTTCTTCCCAATGAAAGGAGATAAATCCTTTGAAGCATTGAAAACAAAAGAGGATGTGTCGAACTTCTTCAACAAGACTTTTCCGGATGCAGTTCCGTTAATGCCAACGCTATTAGATGACTACTTCGATAATCCAACGTCCTTATTGATGATGGTGCGTTCGCAGCCTTGGAATTACAAAGACGATGTGGTGTTGATCGGAGATGCGGCCCATGCGATCGTACCTTTCTACGGTCAGGGAATGAACTGCGGTTTTGAGGATTGTACGGTTTTCAGTGAAATGCACGATGCAGCAAATGGAAATTGGGAGGGATTGTTGGACGCATTTTCAGTAGAACGCGTGCCGGAAGGAAATGCGATTTTGGATCTTGCCTTGGATAATTACATCGAAATGCGCGACCTTACTGCGGATCCTAACTTCTTGTTGCGTAAAAAGATCGAGGCGAAATTTGCCGATTTGTATCCAAACAAGTGGATGCCACTTTATTCGCAGGTTACATTCAGCCATATTCGCTACAGCGAGGCTTACAGAAACGGTAAGGCGCAAGATAAGATCATGGAGCAGATCATGACGATTGATAACATCCATGAGCGATGGAATGAACCATTCGTTATGGATAAGTTGTTGGAGCTGGTATCGTAACCTTTTCGAGTTTTCTTGATATTTACAGAAATAATCAGGAAGTATGAGCAAATCCATTTTATTTCTATTGGCATTTTTCACGATTGCCGCTGCGGCCTATGGGCAGAAGTCTGGTAAGTATGGAAAAAGACGCGGTGATTTTTTCGGCGGGGCCGAAGATTATCGCGATATCACCAAAAATGGATTGCAGATATCGTTTGGTCCAAATTATACCTTTGCTTCTAAGTCGTTCACCTATTCCGGTTTAGATGTGGATCTGGGAAATCGTCCGTATGATGCTACCATTGATCCTTCCGGAAGATTAGGGGGTTTCATAGACATTGGTATGGCTCATTACCGATTGAAAAGTTCGAAAGTGTTGACGGGTATTTACAAACTGCGTAAAGAGAACAAACCAATCAAATGGATCGGGGGAAACTTGTTCCATCGATATGATTGGGGACTAGGATTTGATTACATCGGTGGTGTTGAAAATACCCAGGTTGTTTATCCGGTATTCAACAACCGTTTGGAGGAAACAGGAAAATTCTACAACGGATACCTTTATGGGCGGATCACAGCTGACCGCTTTACTCAAATGAATGAGAAATGGCATTTGGAAACGGGATTGGGGTTGAATTTTAACTATAATATCTTACCAGGCGCAAAGCAAGCATATCTGCAACCGGGAGCACCTCAATATTACCAGAAGGATTTCATGGCGCAACTTCACGGGCATTTGGGTTTTAACTACCGAATTCGTCGCGGGGATTACCTGGTTTTCGGTTTTTACATGCCACTCCTTGGAGCCTATGAGTGGAACAAAGCCAAACCAACGATCCAGTGGTATTCCAATACAGGTGAGGAGAATAAAAAAGACCGTACTCAAACGCAATACTATCCGGCACATTTTCAGATCAAATGGATTCACCACTTCACGAAAAAATCGAATGGATGTAACACCGGAAGCCCTGAGGACCGTAAACGCAACGAGGAATACATGCAGAATCGTTGATTTTGATTAATACCAACGCAAACGGAAGAATGAATCGGATCTATTTTCTCAGTACTTGTGACACTTGCAAGAAGATCATGAAAGCCTTGACTTTACCGGCTGATATGGAGCGCATGGAAATCAAGCAACAAAATATTGACGCGGAAACACTGGATTGGATCAAAGAAAAAGTAGGTTCATACGAAGATCTTTTTTCCAAGAAAGCGCAAAAGTTCAGAGCAATGGGTTTGCATGAGCAAGCGTTAACTGAAGCGGATTACCGTCGTTTGATCCTGGAAGAATATACCTTTTTGAAACGACCATTCATCTTGCATAATGAACGTGTTTTTATTGGGAATTCTCCTAAAACCGTGCAGGAAGCAGCAGCTTATTTTGAAGGATTAGGATCTTAGAAAAAGCGAAAACGACTGCGCTGGATCGATTTTCTATACTCGTCCAAACGTTCATCGTGGTTGCGCTGTTGCAACTTACGCACAAACTTCATGGTCCCTTTGCCCATTTTGTAATCCAATTCGTCTGAGAAAATAGGAACTATGGTTAAGAAATGGACCGTTTTTTCTCCATCATTTACCGGCTCCAATTCGTTTGCAAGGAACATCGGATCGGTAAAAATGAAATGATCTTGTTGCATGGTTTCCGAGATGGGCGCAGGAGGATTGGCACAAGGGATCGTATGTCCCGGGCCAAACCAAGTCTGCTTTTCACGCACAAAGGTTTCTAATTTAAATAACCAATGGTAGATCCAATTGAAGTTGGGGTTTTCAATATCCTCCAAATCCCAATAGGCAGGAAGTACGAAGCAAATCTCTGTGAATTCGCGGCCTTTCCATTTTTCAGAAACAGGCATGTGATATTCAGAAAGATTTGAGGTGCAAACAACTGTAACCGGAACATTCAATTCCAGGTAAAGTTGTACCAGCTGTTGCTCCGGATGTAATGGATTTGCTAAGCGATGCACCCGGTGCGCTCCGAATCTGTTTTCCAACTGTTCTTTCCAACTCATGGCGCAAAGATACAGCTTCCATTAGAATCTCGATTAACTGAACATGTGCGTACCGTATACAGCCCCAATAAAGAATGAAACAAGTGAAAGAATTAGGCCTAGAATTGAGAGTCCATTTTTTTTAATCGCAGGATAAATACATAATAAAAAACTAAAAATGGCAGCAAAAAACAGGTAAATAGAATACGTCACCTTTAATTCAAAGGTTTCCAACAGTTGTTGATATTCCGGTTTAGAGAAAACGGAAGTTGAGCCCTCGGAAACAAATGAAAGTTCATAATCCAGCATTTGTGCTTCGGCAACTTCAGCTGATGGAACAACCATGAATTGAATATACAATGCAAAACCGAAAACTAATAACGCGACAATAAAACCGCCTAAAGCAAATTTCTTCATAACTCTTTTTTTTACAATTTAGAAAAAAAAACATTATTAAAGTAAAGAGTATGAATTATTTAGTCATTTCATCAAACATGTCCCACACCGCTTGGTCGGATAAGACACAGCCCTGATCAAGCAGTTGGTGCACTGCCATTTCTCGTGTTGACGGGTAACTTCTGGTACTTCTAAAGAACTCTAGTTTACTCAAATGTGAGGACAAAGCCTGTTGGATATTTTCAGGTGTCGAAAGATCAGCCGCCACTGCATCCAATGATTTTACAAGTATTAATGATTGTTGATCATTTTCTAAATGAAGGACCGCAAAAGAATCCGGACTGCGAAATTCCAGGAAGGAGATATTCTCATATACCCGTTGTAGGATCACATCCGAGAAAAGTTCGACCAGTTCTACGGCCTTTTCCGGTGTTTCTTTATTCATTTTTTCCCACAATGGTCCGTCAACACCATGAATGATCAAAAAAGCTTTAAGATCTTCCTCAAAATGGGATAGTTCCTCGTGTGTTAACATACGGTACTTCATGGTGCAAAAGTAGATGTTGTATTTGATTTTATGATTTCTGACCGAACCAAAGTTGAAATTGTCTGTTCCATCCGTTGTATTAACTTTGTTGTATGCAGAAAAAAGGTTTAGCTATTTTGGGGTCAACCGGATCGATCGGTACTCAGGCGTTGGAGGTTGTAGAATCTTACAGTGATTTTTTCGATCTTCAGGTGATCACGGCTCAAACCAATGCAGATCTGCTTATCCAACAAGCCTTGAAGTTTCAACCCAACGCCGTTGTTATCGGAGACGAATCGAAGTATGAGCAGGTGAAACAGGCGCTGTGGTCTTCAGACATTCATGTTTATGCGGGCGAACAGGCGTTGAGTCAGGTTGTAGAATTTCATGAAGTGGATATTGTACTCACGGCACTGGTGGGTTATGCCGGATTGAAACCAACCATTTCTGCTATTCAAGCCGGGAAGAATATTGCATTAGCAAACAAAGAAACCTTGGTTGTTGCGGGGGAATTGATCACGTCAATGGCCAAAGAGAAAGGAGTGAATATTTATCCGGTAGATTCGGAACATTCTGCCATTTTTCAATGTTTGCCAGGTGAGTTTGACAATCCGATCGAGAAGATATATCTGACAGCTTCCGGAGGACCTTTTCGAGGGTGGAAGACAGAGGCTCTGGAACAGGTAACCAAAGCTCAAGCTCTAAAGCATCCCAATTGGAGCATGGGTGCAAAGATCACGATCGATTCTGCAACGCTCATGAATAAAGGACTTGAAGTGATCGAAGCGAAATGGTTGTTTGGTTTGAGGAACGAACAAATCGATGTCATAGTTCATCCGCAATCGATCATACATTCCTTGGTTCAATTTCAGGATGGAAGTATGAAGGCGCAAATGGGGTTGCCAGACATGAAACTGCCTATTCAGTATGCTTTGACCTACCCAAAACGTTTTCCAACGAATTTTCCGCGTTTCAATTTCATGGATTATCCGGAACTAACCTTTGAACAACCGGATCGTCAAACTTTTAGAAATCTGGATTTAGCCTATCAAGCCTTAGAACGTGGCGGAACAGCAGCATGCGCTTTAAATGCGGCGAATGAGGTAAGTGTTCAATTGTTTCTGGAGGATAAGATCTCGTTCTTGGACATTGCAAAGATCAATGAGTATGTGATGAATGAGGTGGCTTTAGTGGCTCAGCCGCGTTATGAAGATTATGTGGAGGTTGATAAGTTGGCCCGAATGGCAGCTTTAAAAGGACTAAAATAAAAGGAAGTACAAAGCTACATATCGCATTGCTTTTCCTGCAGTCATCAAAAGCAGTGTTGACCAAACAGGAGTTTTATAAAATCCAAGTACGAGCATTAGAGGATCTCCAATAAATGGCAGCCAACCTAACAATGCAGTCCAAATACCAAAACGATTGAATAATTTCTCAGCACGCACATGTGATCGCTTGCTGAGTTTTCGCCCCCAGAGTCCTAAGAAATAATTGGTGCTTCCTCCAAGTGAATTTCCCAGCGTGGCAATGGTTAGAATAAGCGCCACACGATCATCGGACTCGAGAACATACAAAAGTGCGGCTTCAGAAGGAAATGGAAGCAAGGTAGAGGACAAAAAACATGTACCAAACAATCCCCATAATTCCAATCCAAGTTCCATATTGTACAAAAATAAAAATGGGGGCCGAAACCCCCATCTTCTTTGTGATAGTCACAATTATTTTTTAACGATGCGTTTTGTTACTACATCATTTCCAACTGTCAAAGTTGCATTGTAAACACCAGCTTCAAATGCCGCTCCGTTGATAGCGATAGTTTGAGCACCAGCGTTCATTTGAGTTGCAGCAACAGTAGCTACTACACGTCCAGCCAAGTCAGTTACTACTACAGAAACCTCAGCATTGTTCTTCAAGTTGAAAGAAATTGCAGTTTCAGCAGTGAACGGGTTTGGAGCAACGTTCAACTCAGATACAGAAGAGATCTCTTCAATTCCAGTGTAATCGTTGAAGTCCAAACGAACTACAGGACACTCTACTACGTTTCCGTAGATTTCGTTTGCGATCAAACTAACTACCTCAGTACCATCCAATCCGATTGTGTATCCAGCAGGAACGAATCCAGATAACGCGATCGGAACTTCAGCTTGATCATACATAGCAGCCATTACCAAGTAAGCGTTACCTGCAGTCAATGGTAGTGGAGAATCAAAATAACACTTCACGATTTTCGCGAAATCTCCAGTTTGGATTGTGTAGTCATTTGTTTGTCCGTAGTAAACCCAATCAGTACCGTCGAATTCGTAGATAACACCATAAATAGAACGACCTACATAAGTCGCTTGGTCTGCAGTGTTAACACCAGCGATACCAACCTGAACAGCACCTACTGACTCGTCATTGAAGATCTCCATGATCGTTCCGATTGCAGGGTCACCCGTTTGAGTAGCCCATCCGAAGAAACCTCCTGAGATTGAAGCAGCATTCGTGAATGCATCACATCCCATTACTTTATCAGTAACCTGAAAAGGAAGTGATTTTGTGTCATTTGCTGTTTGATCCAATGTGTTATTGGAGGAGAGCGCATAAGAGAAATTGTATGTTCCCACTGTAGACGGGATAGTATACAAGTTATCTGTTGTGATAGAGTCAACTCCAAATCCAGCGATTGTTACAGCAGCAGCATTTGATGAAGTGAAAGCACCTTGCGTAACAGTCAATGTTACATCTTGCGAAGCGTCACCTAAGTTTTTCACTTTACCAGAGAAGGTTGTCACACCATCAACTGTTCCAGCCTGGCTTGCAGGGAAACGTGTGTAAGAAACGAATTGCTGACCAGTGAAATTGAACGCTTGGTACATTTCCAAGTCATTTGAATAACCCTCAACAAATTTCACATTATCAACGAACCATCCGTACATAACTCCGTCATTTGCTCCGGCATTTGGCCAGTAAACACGGAAACGGAATTTCATGTTTGTTAAAGGCGCACCACCAAACGCTTGAGAAACGTTGTAGCTACGGTTAGTTGGGTTTGTATAAGCAGAACCACCAGAAGCAGTCAACATACCCATATCATCATTGTTTCCGATCTCTACCCAAGTAGTACCACCATCGATAGAAGCTTCTACAGCTTGCTTATCTGTAAACAAAGCGCCGTATTGTTGGAATTGGAACAAAACGTTGCCAGTTGCAGATAGGTCAAAGATGGAATCGTACGTCAAGATAAACTGCATTCCAGTCAATTGTGTACTTTGTTGAGGGTTTCCATTCTCAACTCCAGCATAACCACCACCACCTGTGAAGTTACCAGTGTTGCTTGTAAATGCCCAAGTAGTGATTTGGTTTGGAGCAGTTCCCAATTGCCATCCAATGTTAGGTCCCGGAGCACCAGCACCAACTTGAGTAATTACCCAGTTATTAGATGATGAAAAGTTATTTGACCACAAAACATCTCCAGGAGCTTTTTCTGTAGATTCTGCTGAAGAAACAGGCATTTTGTTCTCAGTGAACAACGTTGCGTTCTGTTTCATCTGTTTTTGTGGCAAGTTTTTGTTAACCTGTGCAAACGCACCTGAGAAGATCAACAGACCTGACAATAAAGTAATGTGTTTTTTCATAAACGTCTTATTTGGAGTTAAATGTATAAAGATTCCAACTGTAAAGCGGTAAAAAATGATTAAACGGTATTATATTTCGAATGAACGGTAGTCACTGTCCTTCAAGAAAGGTAATTTTTCACGTATGCCTGCAAGATCTGTTTGATTTAGAACGACTGTTTCTATACCATGTTCTTGAGCTTTTAGATGGGACAAGGTTTCTCCCAAAGCGTCAACAACCATACTGTCGCCACTGTAATTGAGGTCATTTCCATCCACACCAACGCGGTTTACCCCCACAACATAACATTGATTCTCAATCGCTCTTGCCTCCAGCAAATGGCGCCAGTGAGAAGCGCGCCTTTCAGGCCAATTGGCAACGTAAATAAGCACGTCATAACGCGCATCATTTCCAACCATTCCATTCCGTATGTTTTCCGGAAATCGCAGGTCGTAACAGATCTGAAGATTGATCTTCCAACCCTTAAACTGAACGATTTTCTCTTTTCTACCAGCAGAAAAAACCTGATCCTCTCCAGCCATACCAAATCGTTTACGCTTGTCATAGACTTCAATGGCACCATCCGGAGTTACCCAAACACCACGGTTGTAAAACTGTTCTTGATCCTTGATGATAAGAGAAGTATATACTGCAGCGTTGTGTTTTTTGGAAAGTTCTTGAATAAATGCAATTCCCTCACTGCTTTCCATGGTTTCAGCAAAAGAAGCGGCTTTCATCGTGAAACAGGTGTGAAACATTTCGGGTAGAACAATGACATCTGTCTTTAATTTTTCAGGTAAAAGCTGCTTATACAACTTGAAATTGGCCTGTTTGTCCTCCCACTGTTGATCTGCTTGAACTAACGTTATTCTAAGTTCTTCTAACATAGGCTCTAATTTTACAATGCTCTTAGACGCTCTGCTGCCGCCTCCAAGGTTTCGTTGGTTTTAGCAAAACAAAAACGGATTGTTTTTGAATCTAAATGCGAATCGTAGAAAACCGACATCGGAATAGCAGCCACACCAACTTCTTTAACAAGCCATTCGCAGAATGCTACATCTCGTTCTGTAGAAACCTGGTCAAAGCGAGCAATTTGGAAATATGTTCCTTCGCTTGGTAAAAGTTCAAACTTACTATTGGCTAACAACTTTCGGAAGTGATCGCGTTTGTCTTGGTAAAATTTGCCCAATGAGGCTACATCCACCAATCCCATATAATCAGCAAGTGTTTTCTGTGCAATACTAT
>VFQT010004164.1_pt1 | contig 12386 bp, 5 predicted proteins | sample 3512381 | NCBI WGS metagenome assembly VFQT01 (sample SAMN10412376, study PRJNA504923) | tailings metagenome | isolation source: Relicate 2 Philex TSF3 active mining site | place: Philippines: Tuba, Benguet | collected 2017-08-29 | reverse complement strand
ACGACCCGACCGACTGACTGATCTGGAGTCACGATCTCGAGACGTGCCCAGGGTTCGGCGAGGTCGAGTCCGCTCGACGCGAGAGCATTCAGGGTCGCCCATTCGGCAGCGTCGCGAAGCATGCTAGGCACGTGATCGTGGCCAGAGAGCTGGATCCGCTTGATTTCTACATGGCCGCCGAGGAGCGGATGCGGCTTAGAGCCATCGATGCCGATTGCTGCTTCGAGACCTGACAAAAGGGCCTCACGAAAGTCGATTCGAGCAAGCTGTGGGACGATGAGCGCCCTTGAATCAGACGGACGTGTTTCGACTGCGATCGTGACGGCCCCATGGCCCGCGGGATGGCGGACCTGGACTTCGCTTACTCCCGCGTCACGCAGCACCTGACGCGTGACGACGTGTGCTTTGCCCGATCGAAGGGTAACGCCGAGTGACCGCTCCGCTCTTTGGATAGCGATCTGGAGGTGCAATTCGCCCATACCGGAGAGGATGAGGCGGCCCGACGAGGATTCGATGCCTGCACGAAGCGAGGGATCATCGTCGCATTGGCGCTGAAAGCAGCGGACCATAGCGTCGTGGGTGGCGAAGTCGGGCGCTTCAACCGTGACTTGAACGACGGGCGCGGGTGGCGCGAGTGGCTCGAATGTGAGGCGAAGCGGGCCGAGACCGAGGGTCTCCCCCGTCCTCGGCGTAGTCGCGTCGATAGGATAGACAAGAGTCGCGATCTGGCCGGGCTCGAGGAAAGCTATCTCATCGAAATCGCGGCCTGAAAGGGTCGCGAACGAGACGGGGACGAGGGATTCACCGAGAGCCCTGATCAGCTTCGAAAAGGAAGGGATAGACCCGTTGTAGCCCCGAACGAAAGCGAGTCTCTCATTTCGTCGTGGCTCGGTCTTGAACACATAGAGACAAGGCGGATCTGTCGGTTCGAAGGCCTCGGGTTGGTTCGCTCGATCGAAGGTGCGAGGCGCTCTTTCAGATGGCTCTGGCAGGAATTCTATAATCGCGTTGGCGAGCTCCTCTACACCAAAGCCTTCGCGTGCAATGCCAAACACGACCGGGACCGCGGTTCTTAAGAGGACCGCCTTTCGAAGAGCGGCAACATGTTGCTCTCGCGTGAGCGCGTTCCCCTCTAGCAACGCCTCCAAGTAGCGATCATCGACAGTCGACGCGGCATCGGTCCAGGTTTCCTGGGCATGCGCGAGCGCGTGATCGGGACGTACAGTGGGCGTATCGCTTGAAGACGGAAACACGTCCCTGAGGCTCCACCCTGCCGGGGTTCGCTCGGGTATGTGGAGCGGGACGGGGTTGATCCCGAAGGTCTCTGCGATCTCTTCGAGAATTGCACCTGGCTCGACCCCGTCGCGGTCTAGCTTGTTGACGAAGAACACCACTGGTAGGCCGTGAAGTGAGGCTTGATTCCACACGGTCTCCGTCTGTGCCTGCACGCCGTCGGGAGCGGAGATGATGACGATGACACCGTCGAGGACGCGTAGCGCTCGCTCGACCTCGATAGTGAAGTCCACGTGCCCCGGGGTGTCTACGAGCGTTACCGACACACCTCGCCAGACGAAATCAGCCGCAGCGCTCGCGATCGTGATTCCCCTCTCCTGCTCGTCGACCATCCAGTCGCTGACCGTAGTGCCGTGGTCGACCGCGCCAGGACGCGAGATGCTGCCACCGACGTAGAGGAGCTGCTCGGTCAAGGTCGTCTTGCCCGCGTCGATGTGCGCGAGGATCCCGATATTTCGTCGATCTATGGGCATGAGTCCCGACGCTCTGAACAAATGGACGTCCGCCCTTCATGCTGAGGCCGCAGCCAGGAAAAGAAAAGGGCGCCATCTGTTGCCAGATGACGCCCTGAAACTTTCCAGCGAGCTTCGCTAGAGGAAGATCACCAGCGATAGTGCGCGAATGCCTTATTGGCTTCGGCCATACGGTGCGTGTCGTCCTTCTTCTTCACCGCGTTGCCACGGTTGTTTGCTGCGTCGAGGATCTCGTTGGCGAGGCGATCGACCATGCCCTTCTCTCCGCGAGAGCGAGCGAAGCCGATGATCCAGCGCATCGCGAGCGTCTGCTTGCGATTCGGACGGACCTCCACCGGGACCTGGTAGTTCGAGCCGCCGACGCGGCGCGACTTGACCTCGAGCTGAGGCTTGGCGTTGTCGATGGCTTTCTTGAAGACGCGGAGCGCCTCGTCGTTGGCTTTCTCCGCGACCCTGTCGAGGGCGGCGTAGACGATGCCTTCAGACACGGCCTTCTTACCGCCGTACATGAGCATGTTGATGAACTTTGCTAGGACCACATCCTTGAACTTGGGGTCCGGATTGATCGAGCGCTTGGCGACTTCACCCTTACGAGGCATGGTTCCCTCTTACTTCTTCTTGCCAGCGGCGGCCTGAGCCTTGCTGCCACGCTTGGTTCCGTACTTCGAGCGACCCTGCTTGCGGTTGTTGACGCCGCTGGCATCGAGGGTGCCACGAATGATGTGATAGCGCACACCGGGGAGGTCCTTTACGCGGCCACCACGGATGAGCACGAGCGAATGCTCCTGCAGATTGTGACCCTCGCCCGGGATGTAGGACGTCACCTCGAGCTGGTTCGTAAGACGAACGCGAGCGATCTTGCGGAGCGCTGAGTTCGGCTTCTTCGGGGTCGTGGTGTAGACGCGCACGCAAACGCCGCGCTTCTGTGGGCAGCTCTGGAGCGCAGGCGCCGAAGTCTTCTTGTTCTGCTTTTCCCGTCCGGCTCGGACGAGCTGATTCATCGTCGGCATTTCTTCTCTACCTGTTTGACCTGAATGGCCGCCGCTCGGGGCTGCGCAGGGGAGGCGCTTCTTAGGGGACCTGATGTCCCCTGTCAAGGGCCAAGAGCGGCGAAGGTTGATTGAGAGCTATCAGTGGTCGTTTACCGCGGCGATCAGGGGTTTGCGCGCCGTGGAATGAACTCCGGTTGGTCCGCCTCGGGCCGGAGATGAACGCCCATGCGATCGTAGACAGGCACGCCCGTTCCAGCGGGGATTAGGCGGCCCATCACGACGTTTTCCTTTAGGCCGAGGAGCGGGTCGATCTTGCCGCTGATCGCTGCCTCAGTGAGGACCTTGGTCGTCTCCTGGAAGGAGGACGCCGAGAGGAACGACTCGGTCGACAGAGACGCCTTCGTGATGCCGAGCATGATCGGCTCGGCGGTCGCCGGCTCGCCACCGCGCGCAAGGACGGCGTTGTTCTCCGCCTCGAATCGCCAGCGCTCGACCTGCTCGTTCACGAGGAAGTTGGCATCCCCAACCTCGATGATTCGCACCCAGCGCAGCATCTGCCGGACGATGATCTCGATATGCTTGTCGTTGATCTTGACGCCCTGGAGTCGATAGACCTGCTGGACCTCATTGACGAGATACTTCGCAAGTTCCTTCTCGCCCTTCACGCGGAGGATGTCGTGCGGGTTCGCAGACCCGTCCATGAGCAGGTCGCCTGCCTTGACGTAGTCACCCTCGTGAACCGAGATGTGCTTGCCCTTCGGGATGAGGTACTCGGTCGGGTCGCCCACCTCGGGGGTGACGATGACCTTCCGCTTGCCCTTCGTGTCCTTGCCGAAGCTCACGAAGCCGTCGATCTCAGAGATCTGGGCGACCTCCTTCGGCTTGCGAGCCTCGAAAAGCTCAGCGACGCGGGGCAGACCACCGGTGATGTCTTTGGTCTTCGTCGTCTCACGGGGGATCTTGGCGAGGATGTCACCGGCTTTGACGACCGCGCCGTCGGTCACAGTGATGTTCGCCCCGACTGGGAGCATGAAGAAGACGCCATTCTGGCCCTTCTTCGTGTCTTTGATCGCCTTGCCGTCTTCTCCGCGTATTTCGATCGCAGGCCGGAGGTCGCCCTTCGACTCGATGATCACCTTGCGGGACATGCCTGTGACCTCGTCGACTTCCTCCTTCATGGAGATATTGTCGACCATGTCGACGAACTTCACGATACCCGAGTGCTCTGTGAGGATCGGGTTCGAGAACGGGTCCCACTCGGCGATGGTCTGGCCCTTGACGACGCGGGCGCCGTCGGCAAACCAAAGCTTGGCGCCGTAAGTCGCGGGATAGAGTTCCTTCTCGCGCCCGTTTTCGTCGACGATCGCCACTTCACCCGTCCGGTTCATGACGATGTTCGCGCCCTCGGGGTGCGACGCTGTCGAGTAGTCGGGCCGATGAACGGTCTGCAGCTTTCGGTACTGCAGCACACCGTCGTTGCGGACCTCTAGGGTCGACTGCTCGGCACGCGCGCGGGCGGCACCGCCGACGTGGAAGGTACGCATCGTCAGCTGGGTACCAGGCTCTCCGATGGACTGAGCCGCAATGACGCCGACCGCTTCGCCGATGTTAACCATCTTGCCGCGGGCAAGATCGCGCCCGTAGCAGAGGATGCAGACACCGCCGCGGGTCTGGCAGGTCAGCGTCGAACGGATCTTGACGTTGTTTATGCCAGCGTTCTCGATGCGCTCGACGCGCACCTCGTTGATCTCCTCGTTGGCTGCAACGAGAACCTCGCCCGTGACCGGGTCGAGGATGTCGTCGAGAGCAACGCGGCCGAGGATGCGCTCTGCGAGAGGCTCGACGACCTCGCCACCCTCGAGGATCGGCTCGATCTCGACGCCGTCGAGGGTACCGCAATCGGTATCCATCACCACAGCGTCGTTGGCGACGTCGACGAGGCGGCGCGTGAGGTAGCCGGAGTTGGCGGTCTTGAGCGCCGTGTCCGCGAGACCCTTGCGCGCACCGTGGGTCGAGATGAAGTACTGGAGAACGGTCAGACCCTCGCGGAAGTTCGCGGTGATCGGCGTCTCAATGATTTCGCCCGAAGGCTTTGCCATGAGGCCGCGCATACCTGCGAGCTGCCGAATCTGCTGCGCCGAACCACGCGCACCCGAGTCGGCCATCATGAAGATCGAGTTGAAGGAGGCCTGCTTGCGCTTCTCCTTCGTCTCGGGCGACACGACCTCTTCGGTCTTGATGCCCTTCATCATGGCTTCGGCGATCTGCTCGGAGGCCGCCGCCCAGATGTCGATGACCTTGTTGTAGCGCTCGCCGTCGGTGATGAGACCCTCGTTGTAGGAACGGTCGATCTCGTCGATCTCGTGCTGGCTCTTGGCGAGCACCTTCTTCTTCTCATCGGGGATGAGGAGATCTTCGATAGAGATGGACGCGCCCGAGTGCGTCGACTGCTCGTAGCCGTAGGTCCGGAGTGCATCCGCAAGAAGAACGGTGGCCTTCGAACCCGCGTCACGGAAGACGCGGTCGATGAGGTTCTGAATCGCCTTCTTGTCGAGGGTCCGATTGATCGCCTCGAAGGGGATCTCCTCGGGGACGACCTCAGAGAGGATGACGCGACCAACGGTAGTCTCTGCGACCTTGCCGTCGATGCGGCACTTGATCTTGGCCTGCAGGGCGACCACACCGGCATCGTAGGCGGCACGCACCTCTGCGGGGCTCGAGAAGCGCTTGCCCTCACCGCGAGCGAACTCGCGCGGACGGGTCATGTAGTAGAGCCCGAGTACGATGTCCTGCGAGGGGTTGATGATCGGCTTGCCGTATGCCGGCGAGAGCAGGTTGTTGGTGCTCATCATGAGCACACGCGCTTCCATCTGAGCTTCGATGGAGAGGGGGACGTGCACTGCCATCTGGTCGCCGTCGAAGTCCGCGTTGAAAGCGGTACAGACGAGCGGATGGATCTTGATGGCCTTGCCCTCGACGAGCACTGGCTCGAAGGCCTGAATGCCGAGACGGTGGAGGGTCGGTGCGCGGTTGAGCAGCACCGGATGCTCACGGATGACCTCCGCGAGGATATCCCACACCTCGGGCTTTTCCTTTTCTACGAGCTTCTTCGCGCTCTTGATCGTCGTAACGAAGCCCTTCTCCTCGAGCTTGTTGTAGACGAACGGCTTGAAGAGCTCGAGCGCCATCTTCTTCGGCAGACCGCACTGGTGCAGCTTCAACTCGGGGCCGACGACGATCACAGAACGACCTGAGTAGTCGACGCGCTTGCCGAGAAGGTTCTGGCGGAAACGCCCCTGCTTGCCCTTGAGAAGGTCAGAGAGCGACTTCAATGGGCGCTTGTTCGGCCCCGTGATGGTCTTGCCGCGGCGACCGTTGTCGAAGAGCGCATCGACCGCCTCCTGCAGCATCCGCTTTTCGTTTCGGATGATGATCTCGGGCGCGTTCAGCTCGAGCAGGCGCTTGAGACGGTTATTGCGGTTGATGACTCGGCGGTAGAGGTCGTTCAGGTCCGACGTGGCAAACCGTCCGCCGTCGAGCGGGACGAGGGGGCGCAGGTCGGGCGGAAGGACTGGCAGGGTCGTCAGCACCATCCAAGAGGGCTCGTTGCCCGAGTCCTTGAAGGACTCGACAACCTTCAGCCGCTTCGCGATCTTCTTTCGCTTGGCCTCGGACCGCGCCTCGCGCATGAGCCCGCGGAGCTCTGCACCGAGACCCTCGATGTCGGTCGACTCGAGCAGCTCGCGAATGGATTCGGCACCCATGCCGACCTCGAGGGCCGACTCGCCGTGCTCCTGCACGATCTCCTCGTACTGCTCCTCGGAGAGGATCTGGCCGACCTTCATCTGCAGCTTGTCTTCGAGCTCACCCGGATCGAGGACGATGTGCGCGACGCAGTAGAGGACCTTCTCGAGGTCCTTCAGGCTGATGTCGAGCAAGTTGCCGATCCGCGACGGCAGCGACTTCAGGAACCAGATGTGGGCGACCGGCGTCGCAAGATTGATGTGACCGAGGCGGTCACGGCGAACCTTCGCCTGAATGACCTCGACACCACACTTCTCGCACACGATACCGCGGTGCTTCATGCGCTTGTACTTGCCGCAGATGCACTCGTAGTCCTTCACGGGCCCGAAGATCTTGGCGCAAAACAAACCGTCGCGCTCGGGCTTGAAGGTGCGGTAGTTGATGGTCTCTGGCTTTTTCACCTCACCAAAGGACCACTCGAGGATCTTCTTGGGGGAGGCGAGCCCGATACGCACCGCGCTATAGCTGAGCGGATCTTTGGGCTTCTCGTAGAAGTTGAAAAAGTCTTTCATCGCGTTTGACTCCTCGATTCCCTGATCCGATTAGGCCCGTGCCGAGCCGCCAGAGCGGCCACCTGCGGCGGGTTCGTCTTCGATGAGCTCCACGTCTAGCGCGAGCGCCTTGAGTTCCTTCAGAAGTACCTTGAACGACTCCGGGAGCCCTGGCTCGAGCGTGTGCTCGCCCTTGACAATCGCCTCGTACACGCGGGTTCGCCCGACCACGTCGTCGGACTTCACCGTCAAGAACTCCTGCAGTCCGTACGCGGCTCCGTAGGCTTCCATCGCCCAGACCTCCATCTCGCCGAGGCGCTGGCCACCGAACTGGGCCTTGCCGCCGAGAGGCTGCTGAGTGACGAGCGAGTAGGGCCCAATCGACCGCGCATGGATCTTGTCGTCGACAAGGTGATGCAGCTTCAGGACGTACATGACGCCGACGGTCACGTCTTCGTCGAAAGCCTCTCCGGTGCGCCCATCGAAGAGCACCGTCTGACCCGAGCGCTGGTGTCCGGCCTTCTCGAGAAGGTCGCGGATCTCGGGCTCGGTCGCGCCGTCGAATACCGGCGTCGCCATGTGCACACCGTGCCGGAGCATCCATCCAAGGCGGACCACGTCGGCATCGGAAAGCCCCTTCACGGTCTTCATCGAGTCGGAGTCGGTGAACACGACCTTCTGCAGGAACTCGCGAACCTTCTTCGGTGAAGTGTTGTCCTCCACCATGCGGCCGATCGCCTGACCGAGACCGAGTGCCGCCCAGCCGAGATGTACCTCGAGGATCTGACCCACGTTCATTCGCGAAGGCACGCCGAGCGGATTCAGCACGACGTCGACAGGAGTACCGTCGGGCAGGAATGGGAGGTCTTCTTCCGGCAGGATGCGAGAGATGACGCCTTTGTTGCCGTGGCGGCCGGCCATCTTGTCGCCGACCTGGAGCTTGCGCTTGATGGCGACGTAGACCTTCACCATCTTGATGACGCCCGGCGGGAGCTCGTCGCCCTTCTTGAGACGCTCGATCTTGCCTTCGAAGTGGTCGGTCACCTTGGCGATCCGGTCATCAAGACCCTGCACGATGCGTCCGATCGGCTGATGGAGCTTGTCCCCATCGTCGACCTGGATATCGCGCCAATGCTTGTGCGGGATCTTCTCGAGGACCTCGGCGTTCAGACGCTGACCCTTCGTGAGGAGGACCTCCTTGTCGTCACCGATGAGCTTCGCCGAAGTGGTCGCTCCATCGAGGAGCTTTGTGATCTGGCCGAGAGCCGCGCGTCGGAGGATCTTGATTTCGTCCTCCATGTCCTTTCGGAAAAGGGCCTCTTCCTTTCGCTCGATCTGCTCGGTCCGGCTGTCCTTTTCGACGCCCTTCCGAGAGAACACCTTAGCGTCGATGACCGTGCCCTTGACGCCCGGAGGCATTCGCAGCGAGGTGTCGCGAACGTCACCTGCCTTCTCTCCGAAGATGGCCCGAAGGAGCTTCTCTTCAGGGGAGAGCTGCGACTCGCCCTTCGGCGTGATCTTGCCAACGAGGATGTCGCCAGTCTTCACCTCGGCGCCGATCCGCACGATGCCCGCCTCATCGAGGTTGGCCATCGCCTCCTCGCTGACGTTTGGAATGTCGCGCGTGATCTCTTCCTTGCCAAGCTTCGTGTCGCGTGCGGTGCACTCGAACTCCTCGATGTGGATCGAGGTGAAGAGGTCCTCCTTGACGACCTTTTCAGAGATGAGGATTGAGTCCTCGAAGTTGTAGCCGCCCCAGGGCATGAAGGCCACGACCACGTTTCGGCCGAGCGCGAGATCTCCGAGTTCGGTCGCGGGACCGTCGGCGATGACGTCACCAGCCTTCACGCGATCGCCCTTCCGCACGATGGGCTTCTGGTTGATGCAGGTGTTCTGGTTCGAACGCTGGTACTTGATGAGGCGGTAGATGTCCGGCGTAGCGTCGGGGTCTCGATCGAGCGCGTCCGGGCGGATCACGATACGACCGGCGTCGACCTGCTCGACCACGCCATCGTTCTTCGCGACGACCGTCACGCCAGAGTCAGCAGCGACCACGGGCTCGAGCGAGGTGCCCACGAGCGGCGCCGAGGTCCGCAGGAGCGGCACAGCCTGACGCATCATGTTCGCGCCCATGAGCGCGCGGTTCGCGTCGTCGTTCTGGAGGAACGGCACGAGCGAGGCGGCGACCGACACGAGCTGGTTTGGCGAGACGTCCATCATCGTCGGCTGGTCGGCGGGCACCTCTTCGTACTCGCCGTAGACGCGTGCGGCGACGCGCTCGGTCACGAAGGAGCCGTCTTTGATCTCGACGTTCGCCTGAGCAATCGTGTGGTTCTCTTCCTCGAGAGCCGAGTAGTAGTCGACAGCGTCCGAGACCCGTCCCTCCTCGACCGTGCGGTAAGGCGTCTCGATGAAACCGAGCTTGTTCACACGCGCGTAGGTGGCGAGCGAGGCGATGAGTCCGATGTTCGGCCCTTCAGGCGTCTCGATCGGGCAGATACGTCCGTAATGGGTCGCATGTACGTCACGCACCTCGAAGCCCGCGCGATCGCGCGTCAGACCGCCAGGCCCAAGCGCCGAGAGTCGACGCTTGTGCGTGACTTCCGAGAGCGGATTCGTCTGGTCCATGAACTGCGAGAGCTGCGAACTCCCGAAGTACTCCTTCACTACCGCGGAGACAGGCTTCGCGTTGATGAGGTCATGGGGCATCTGGGTCTCGAGTTCAGGAGAGACCGACATCTTCTCTTTGATTGCCCGCTCCATACGGACGAGACCGATGCGGTACTGGTTCTCCATGAGCTCGCCGACGGCGCGCACGCGGCGGTTGCCGAGATGATCGATGTCATCGATCGTGTAGTCGGCTTTGCCGTTCTTGAGTTCGATCAGGTAGCGAATCGTCTCGACGATGTCCCGATTTGTGAGGATGAGCTCACCGTTCGAGTCATCTCCGCGATGCAGCTTGTGGTTCATCTTCACGCGACCGACCTCTGAGAGGTCATAGCGGCTCGCGTTGAAGAAGAGGTTCTGGAAGTACTGCTTCGCCTGCTGCACCGTGGAGGGGTCTCCGGGTCGCAGGCGGCGGTAGATTTCAAGAACCGCCTCTTCGGCCGAGTTGATCTTGTCGACCTTGAGCGTATCGCGGAGGTAGGGACCAGCAGTCAGGGGGTCGATGAAGAGGATGTCGAACTCTTCGATCCCGGCCTCTTTCAGGGCCTGGACGGAGCTCGAATCGATCTCCTGGTTGCAGTCGAAGAGCACCTCACCCGTCTCGAAGTTGATGATGTCCGTGGAAAAGACCTTTCCGTAGAGGTCTTCTTCGACCATCTCGAGCTCAGTGACGCCAGCCTCCTTGATCTTCTTGATGATGGCGCGGCTGAGCTTTTTGCCCTTCTTGGCGATGACCACGCCAGAGTTCGGGTCGACAATGTCCTGCGAGATCTTTTGGTTCGACAGGAGGTCGAAGTCGATCTGACGGAAGAAACGGCCATCGGCGGCGATGCGGATGCGCTCGGTCTTGTAGAACTCCGCAAGCAGCTCCTGGGTCGTCATCCCGAGCGCCTTTAGCAGCACGGTGGCGTGCATCTTACGGCGACGGTCGATACGGACGTACAGCAGGTCCTTGTGGTCGAACTCGAAGTCGAGCCACGAGCCGCGATAGGGGATGACGCGGGCCGAGTAGAGCAGCTTACCCGATGAGTGCGTCTTGCCCTTGTCGTGGCTGAAGAAGACGCCGGGAGAGCGATGAAGCTGGGAGACGATGACCCGCTCGGTGCCGTTCACGATGAACGTGCCGTTATCCGTCATGAGCGGGATCTCACCGAAGTAGACCTCCTGCACCTTCGCGTCGCGAAGGGTCTGGTTGCCTGCCTCATCGGTGTCGAACGTCACGAGCCGGATCTGCACCTTGATCGGCGCGGCGTAGGTCATCCCACGGCTGCGGCACTCATCGGTGTCGAACTTCGGCTGATCGAGCTGGTAGCTCACGAACAGGAGCTCGGCCGTCTTGTTGAAGTCGCGAATCGGGAAGACGCTCTTGAAAATGGCCTGGAGCCCGACATCCTCTCGCTTCTCTGGAGAGACATCCTTTTGGAGGAACTTCTCGTAGGAGTTCTTCTGGATGCTAATCAGGTCGGGGATGTCGATGCTCTTTTTGACCTTGCGGAAGTCCTTGCGAATTCGGAGATCCTTCAGGGTGCGCGAAACCATCACTCCTCCCGTCTCTTTCTCGGTGCGCTAACCCGGTCGGGTCTCGCGCTGTCCATCTACAGGGCCGCCGCAACGTGCCCTCGAGCGACGCCACACGGCGCGTTGTCGGCGATTGTCGTCAATCTACGCCGACGTCTGAACATGGCGCTCGCCACGGCCAGACGTTGGCGGCCGGGAGGAGACCAACAGTCCCCTCCCGGCTCGACATCACTTGATCTCGACCTTGGCGCCAGCGGCCTCGAGCTTGGCCTTCATGCCGTCAGCGTCAGCCTTGGAGATGCCCTCCTTGAGGGTGGTCGGGGCGCCTTCAACGGCGTCCTTGGCTTCCTTGAGACCGAGGCCGGTGAGCTCGCGCACGACCTTGATGACCTGGATCTTGTTCGCGCCGCCGTCCTTCAGGACGACGTCGAACTCGGTCTTCTCCTCAGCCGCAGCCGCCGGAGCAGCAGCCGCCGCCGGTGCAGCCGCCACAGCGACAGGAGCCGCCGCCGACACGCCCCAGGCCGCCTCGAGGTCCTTCGTGAGCTGCGCGAGCTCGAGGACGGAGAGCTTGCCGAGGAAATCCTTGACCTGATCGATAGTGAGAGACATTTTGGAATCCTTTCTTAAGCGTCACGGCCACTTGTGGCCGACTTTGGTTGATGACGAGGAATCGCGGTCGCGCTGAGAGGAACTCAGCTCTCGCCCGCGAGCTGGCGCCGACGCGCCTCGAGAACGCGCACAAATCCACCCGGCACTGCCGCAAAGAGCGACACGACCTTGCGCGGAACACCCATGAGGGTACCGAGCAGCATCGCTCTCAGCTGGTCCTTGCCTGGGAGGTTCGAGAGGGCTTCGATGCCCTTCTCGTCGAGGACCACGCCGCCCGCAAGGACACCACCGCGAATCTTGAATTCAGGGTGTGCCTTTGCAAAGGTCGTCACGGTCTTGGCAGTCGCGGCAATGTCGCCCTTCGTGTAAACGACGCCGACTGGCCCTTTGAGGCTTGTATGAAGCCCCTCAAGGTCAGACGACTTGGTTGCGATCTTCGCGAGGGTGTTCTTCACCACGCGATAGCGACCAGAGGACTTGCGGAGCTCGGTACGGAGCTCGACCATCGATGAGACGGTGAGGCCCGCATAGTCCGC
>VFQT010004163.1_pt1 | contig 12388 bp, 12 predicted proteins | sample 3512381 | NCBI WGS metagenome assembly VFQT01 (sample SAMN10412376, study PRJNA504923) | tailings metagenome | isolation source: Relicate 2 Philex TSF3 active mining site | place: Philippines: Tuba, Benguet | collected 2017-08-29 | reverse complement strand
CGCATCGACGGGCTGAAGGCGACGCGCGACCAGGCGCGTGCGGATGCCGCGCGGGCATCTGCGCTGCTGCTAAGCTCGGCCCAGCAGGCGATCACGCCCACGATGCTGCACAAATTCGCCTCCACTGCGCGGCGACGTATCCGCTTAGAGGGCGGGGGCTACCGCCGCGACCATCTCCGCGCGCTCGCCCAGCGGGTGGAGGTAGATCGCGAGGAAGTCCGTATCATGGGCTCGAAGAGCAACCTGCTGCGGTTGCTTGCCGCTAACGGCGTAGGAACGACGGCAGGCGGAGTGCCCACTGTTGTTCCGAATTGGCGGATGGGGTGGGATTCGAACCCACGGAGGCTTGCACCTCGCCGGTTTTCAAGACCGGTGCCTTAAACCACTCGGCCACCCATCCGTCATGCGCCGCATAGCCGATCCTGACGGCGGCGCAAGCGACGGGTTGAGCGGCTTTGCGGCAGGTGGGCATTCACATCGGCTCGCCGCTGTGCAACATTCGTGGCGATGAATTTCCTGCGCCGCGTTCCCGTCCTCGCCATTGCCACTGCATCCCTGCTGGCGCTTCCGTTGACTTCCGCGGGCGCTCAATCTAGCCGGGAGGAAGGGTTCCAGGCCTATCTGCAGCGGCTTTCCGCGCAGGCGCGCAGCCAAGGCGTGAGCGAGGCGACGATCGTGCGCGTCACCTCCGGCCTGACGTTCAATCCCCGTGTGGTGGCCCTGGACCGGTCGCAGCCGGGTAGCAACAGTTCGCGCCCGCCGCCAATGGCGCCATATCTGCGAACGCACGTCGATCCGGCACGGATCAACGGCGGACGCGCCATGTATCGTCAGATATCCGGCCTGCTGCCGCGCATCGAGGCGACTTACGGCGTGCCGGGACCGGTCATGGTCGCGATCTGGGGGCACGAGACCAATTACGGCAGTTACACCGGCGATTTCGACTTGCCGCGATCGCTTGCGTCGCTGGCCTATGAAGGGCGCAGGCGCGAGCTGTTCGCGGGCGAGTTCATCGCCGTGCTCAAGATGGTCGATCGCGGCGTTCCGCGAGAACGGCTGAAAGGCAGCTGGGCCGGCGCTTTCGGAAACCCGCAGTTCCTGCCGAGCGTCTACCTGCGAACCGCCGTCGACGGCGACGGGGACGGGGATCGCGACATCTGGTCGAGCCGCGCCGATACGCTCGCGTCGATCGCCAACTATTTCCGCGACGCCGGCTGGCGCAGCGGCGAGCCCTGGGGCGTGCGCGCCAGCGTACCTTCCGGGTTCGACTGGTCAGCCGTAACCCGCCGCATCAGCTCGCCCACCTGCTCGGCGGTACATGCTCGGCACGCGGTGTGGAAGCCGGTGAGCGAATGGCGGCGGCTGGGAGTCAGCCCGCTAGGCGCGATCAGGGACCAGACGCTGGCCACGCTGTTTCAACCCGATGGAGCGGGCACCCCGGCCTACCTGTTAACCGGGAATTATAGGGTAATCCTTCAGTACAACTGCTCGAACTACTACGCTTTGTCGGTGGGGTTGCTTGCAGATGAGATCGCCCGTTAGCCATGTTCTGCCGCTCGCGGCGCTACTGCTCGCGGGCGGGGCGGCGATCGCCAAACCTGCTCCGCAACGGGCAGCAACCGGGCCGGCGGCCGATTATCCGGTGGTCGTGGGCGGACCCTTCACGGTAGGCAGCCAGACTTATGCGCCCGTCGACAAGCTCAACTACGACGAGGTAGGGCAGGCGTCTGTCGGCGGCGCGGAGAGTGGCGGCCGCATCTCGGCCGCGCACAAGACGCTGCCACTGCCCAGCTATGTCGAGGTAACGTCGCTGACCAGCGGGCGAACGATCCTCGTCCGCGTCGAGCGTCGTGGGCCGATGAGCAACGAGATACTGATCGAGCTTTCCCCCGCCGCCGCCGGGCAACTCGGGCTGAGCCCGACAGAGCGGGTGGCGGTGCGGGTGCGCCGTACCAATCCGCCCGAGCCCGAGCGCGCTTTGCTTCGAGCCGGAGAACGCGCTCCCGAACGCATGGCCACGCCCAAGGGCTTGCTCGACGCGCTGAACCGCAAGCTTCAGCAGCAAGCGCCAGTTGCGATCCCCGCTGCACCGACGCGGGAAACGCCGGGTCGCAAGGCAGCGAGGGCTCCCGCTCCGCCCCGTCCGGCGCCAGGCGCGACGCCGAGCCCGGCTGCGACACATCCTCCGGTTGCCGCGCCGGCCCCTCGGCCCGCGCCTGTTTCCAAGCCGGCGGCGGCCGACGCGCTCGTCGTACAGATCGCGGCGTTCTCCACCCGGCAGCGTGCCGATGCCGCTGCCGCCAAGCTGGGGGCGAGCGTGGTTCCGGCGGGACGGCTTTGGCGGATGCGCCTCGGGCCGTTTACCGCCCGCGCGGAAGCAGAGGCGGCGCTGGCGAAGGCTCGGGCCGCCGGGTATAGCGACGCTCGAATCCAGCGCGCCGACTGATCTTCACGTCCGCCGCACGGGATGATTGCGGCGGAGAAACGGGTGAAGCATCGGGCGGCATGGGCGATGACGGCGGCGGCGATCGTCGCTGGATTGGCGTCGTCGGCTCTCTCGCAACCCGTTCCGCCGCCGGAGATCGCCGATATCCCGATCGTCCTGCTCGTCGATACCGGAGCAGGGCAGACGCTATTCGCGCGCGAGGCGGAGCAACGCTTTCTTCCCGCTTCCCTGACCAAAGTGATGACGGTCGAGACCGCGCTCGAACTGATAGCGGAGGGCAAGCTTTCGCCCGATCGGTGGCTCACCGTGCAACCCGCCACTCATGCCGCCTGGCACGGCAAGGGCTCGACGATGTTACTTCACAGCGGTGAGAGCGTGCCCGTCGATGCCCTGCTGCGGGGGATCGCGGCGGTTTCGGCCAACAATGCGGCCGTCGTCCTTGCCGAAGGCGTAGCCGGCAGCGTTCCTAAGTGGGCAGCGCTGATGAATGGCCGGGCGCGGCGTCTGGGAATGGATTGCAGTCATTTCGCCAGTCCGAGCGGTTGGCCGGACCAAGGCGCCACCTTCGTCTGCGCGCGCGATCTTGTGAAGCTGGCAAGCGCAATGATCGATAGGCATCCGGACGCTTACCGCCGCTATTTCGCACAGACGGCGGTGACGTGGAACGGTGCGACCGGCATGAACCGGAATCCCCTGCTGGGGACGGTGGCGGGCGCCGACGGCATCAAGACCGGGCACACCAGCGAAGCGGGCTACAACCTGCTCGGCTCGGCCGAACGCGACGGCCGCCGCCTCATCCTGGTTCTCGCTGGAGCGAAGACCGAGGGCCGGCGCGCCGCTGCGTCGCGCGCGCTGATGGAGTGGGGTTTCGCCGCGTGGCACGGCCGCAAGCTGTTTGAGCCGGGCACTCCGCTCGCCTCGGCGCGAGTGCAGGGCGGCGATGCGCGCAACGTCGAGCTGACCGTGAAAAAGCCCCTGCGCTTCGCGACGACCTCTTCCAGTGAGCGGTTGTCGGCGACGGTCGCCTACAGCGGTCCGCTTGCCGCTCCGATCGAGCAAGGCGCGGAAGTCGCGACGTTGCGGATCGTTTCCGCGTCGGGGCTCTCGGCCGAAGTGCCGTTGGTCGCCGCCAGCGCGGTCGGCAAGGCAGGGCCGTTGGACCGGCTGCTGAACGGCCTGGCGGCCTGGTTCGCATGAGCTCGGCGCGTTTTATCGCCCTCGAAGGCGGGGAAGGGGCGGGCAAGTCCACCCAGGCCGGACTGCTGGCCCAGGCGCTGCGCACACGCGGAATCGAGGTGGTCGTCACCCGCGAACCGGGAGGCACAGCCGGCGCCGAGACGATCCGCGAGCTTCTGCTGAAGACCGAGGGCGAAGGCTGGAACCCGCGCGCCGAGGCGCTGCTGTTCGCTGCCGCGCGATCCGATCATGTCGAGCGGCTGATCCGGCCGGCGATGGCCGCGGGCAAGTGGGTAATCTGCGACCGTTTCCTCGATTCGAGCCGCGCCTATCAGGGCGGGGGGAGCGGCCTGTCGGACGAAGATCTGCTCGCGCTACACCGCATCGGCAGCGACGGGCTGCTGCCCGACCTTACCGTGCTGATCGAAGTCGCGCCCGATGTGGCGGCACAGCGCGTCGCCCATCGCGACCCTGGCGGCGCGGACCGGATCGGTGGCCGTGACGCTGCCTATCATGCATCGGTCGCTGCCGCGTTCGGCCGCTTCGCCGAAGCCGAACCGCAAAGGTTCGCGCGGATCGACAGCGCCGGCTCGCGAGAGGAGACGCACCAGCGGATCATGACCGCGCTAGCGCCCTGGCTACCGCAGCCGTGAACGCGCTCAGCGGCCACGATCCCGCGTGGGAGGAATGGCGCGGGGCGCTGGCTTCCGCCCGCATGCATCACGCCTGGATACTCGCCGGCCCTCGAGGCATAGGGAAGGGCAGCTTCGCCCGATCGGCGGCGCGCGAGCTTGTTGCCGAACCCGGCGTGCCGCGGCCCGAGGGGGACTCCCACCCGGACATTTTGCTCCTCGATCATCTGCCGGCCAGCGATGAAGACGCCAGGAAGCGCGACGAGGGCAAGCCCTTCCAGACCAAGCGCAACATAGGGATCGAGCAAATCCGCCGCATGCAAGGCCGGCTGACCACGCGGCCGACGCTGGGCGCGAGGCGTGCCGTGATCATCGATCCGGCCGACGACATGGAGAAGGGGGCGGTCAATGCCCTGCTGAAGAGCCTGGAGGAGCCGCCTTCTGGTACATACTTCCTGCTGGTTACGCATCAGCCCGGCCGTCTGCTGCCGACGATCCGCTCCCGGTGCCGGATACTTCGCTTCGCTTCGCTGGAGCCAACCGAGCTCGACACGATCCTCCGCCGCGAGGCGCCAACGGCCGACGCCGAGGCCCGCGCCGCCGCGATCGCCGCCGCCGAGGGTTCGCCCGGAACCGCGCTCGCCTTTGTCGATCAGAAGCTGGGTCCGTTGCATGCGCTGATGCAAACCATCGTCCGGGACGGCGATCCCGATTTCGGTCTGCGCGGCCGGCTCGCCGATGAAATCGGCGCGCGCCCGGATCGTGAGCGGATCCTCGCCGCGCTTGAACTCGCGCGGGCCACGCTCGCGGGGGATCTGGCCGACGCCCCGCGCGAACGGCAGTTGCGGATTATCGCAGCGCACGGCGCGCTTACCACCCTGTCCGCGCAGGCTCCGACCTACAACTTCGACGCTGGCCTGCTGGTGATGGAAATTGGCGGGTTGCTGGCCTCTGCCGCTCTCCCTAGAGAGTCGCTGATCCGAAATTCGTGAAAGACCGTACCCGGCCATGGCCGAGCCATTTTATCTTACCACCGCCATCAGCTATCCCAACGGCAAGCCGCACATCGGCCATGCCTACGAAGCGATAGCCGCCGACGTCATCGCGCGGTTCAAGCGGCTGCAGGGCCACGACGTGCGCTTTCAGACGGGAACCGACGAGCACGGTCTGAAGATGGCCCAGAAGGCGCGTGAGCTGGGACAAACGCCGCAGCAGCTCAGTGATGAAATGTCTCAGCATTTCATCGATATGTGCGACAAACTGAACATCAGCTACGATGTCTTCCTGCGCACTACCGAACCGCGCCATCATGATGCCAGCCAGGAGCTCTGGCGACGGATGGAAGCGAATGGCGATCTCTATCTCGACCGCTATGAAGGCTGGTACTCGGTTCGCGACGAAGCCTATTACGATGAAAGCGAGCTGACCCCGGGAGAGGGGGGGCAGAAGCTTTCGGCGCAGGGCACTCCGGTCGAGTGGACAGTCGAGGAGAGCTGGTTCTTCCGGCTATCAGCCTACACGGAGCGCCTGCTGGCGCTTTATCGCGAGCAGCCGGACTTCGTCCGTCCGGAGAGCCGGCGCAACGAAATCATGCGCTTTGTCGAAGGCGGCCTGCGTGATCTGTCCATCTCTCGCACCAGCTTCGACTGGGGCGTCAAGGTGCCGGGCAGCGATAGTCACGTCATGTACGTGTGGGTAGATGCGCTCACCAACTATCTGACCGGCCTGGGTTTTCCGGATGAAACAAGCGAGTTCCAAAAGTGGTGGCCGGCCGATCTGCATCTGATCGGCAAGGACATCGTCCGGTTCCACACGGTTTACTGGCCGGCCTTCCTGATGAGCGCGGGCCTGCCGCTGCCGGCGCAGGTGTTCGGCCACGGGTTCTTGCTCAACCGTGGGCAGAAGGAATCGAAGTCGCTGGGCAACGTCACCGATCCCATCGACCTGGCCGAACGCTTCGGTGTCGATGTGTTGCGCTATTTTCTGATGCGCGAAGTCGCATTCGGCCAGGATGGCAGCTATTCCCAGGAAGCCATTGTAACTAGGTCCAATGCCGAGCTGGCCAACAGCTTCGGAAATCTCGTCCAGCGGGTGCTTTCGTTCATCGCCAAGAATTGCGACGGCGGCTTCACCGCAGAGGCGCCGGTGCAGGGCGCCGACGCCGCTTTGCGCGATCGCGTGTCGCTGGCCTGCCGTGAGGATCTGCCGGCAGCGTTCGACAAACTGGCGTTCTCGGTCGGGATCGAAGCGTGGATGCAGGCGGTGTTCGCTTGCAACCAGTATGTGGATGAACAAGCGCCGTGGGCGCTGCGCAAGACCGATCCTGTGCGGATGCGGCGCGTGCTGGCGACGCTTTGTGGCTGCATCCGCGATTTGGCGATCGCAATTTCTCCGGTGGTTCCAGTGGCTTCGGCCAAGATGCTGGACGCGCTCTGCATCCCGGCGGAGCAGCGTGACCTCGCCGCGCTTACCGGCGAGGATCCGGCGCTCGGCGCGATCCGCGTCGATAGTCCCGCGCCAGTTTTCCCTCGTCTGGAAATGCCTGCGGAAAGCGCCGCCTGATGCTTATCGATTCGCACTGCCACCTTGAGTACAAGGGCCTGGTCGAAGACCGACAGGCGGTGCTGGCGCGTGCGCGGGACGCGGGCATCGGCGGCTTCCTGAACATTTCGACCCGGCAAGGCGAGTGGGATCAGGTGATCGCAACCGCCGCGCGGGAACCAGATGTCTGGGCCAGTGTCGGCATTCATCCGCACGAAGCCGACGCGCATGCCGATCTCGGCGAAGCGGCACTGCTTGCGGCGGCGGAGCATCCACGCGTGATCGGGATCGGCGAAACCGGACTGGACTACTATTACGATCATTCCGACCGCGCGACCCAGCAGGCCCTGTTTCGGACGCACATCGCCGTCGCGCGCCAGACCGGGCTTCCGCTGATCGTGCACACGCGCGATGCCGAAGACGATACCGCGCGGATCATCGCCGAGGAAATGGCAAAAGGTCGCTTCCCGGCGCTGATCCACTGCTTCACGGCATCGGCGGATTTCGCCCGGGCAATGCTGGACCACGGCCTGACCATATCGCTTTCCGGCATCGTCACATTCAAGAATGCCAAGGACTTGCAAGCCATAGCCGCCGATCTGCCGGAGGATCGACTGCTGGTGGAAACCGATGCGCCATTCCTGGCGCCGGTGCCGCACCGGGGGCAGGTCTGCGAACCAGCCTTTACCGCCGATACCGCGCGCTTCGTGGCGGGCTTGAGGGACATGGCGCCGGAAGCGCTGGCGGACAGCACCACGCGCAACTTCTTCGCGCTGTTTGACAAGGCGGCCGCGTGAAGGTCATCGTCCTCGGCTCGGGAACCTCGACCGGGGTGCCGCGCATCGGTAACGACTGGGGCGAGTGCGATCCGTCCGAACCGCGAAACCGCCGTTCGCGAACGTCCATCGTCGTCGAGAGCGACGCTGGCGCCCGGCTGCTGGTCGATACGTCGCCTGATTTGCGCAGCCAGATGCTCGCCAACGGCATCGATCGGGTCGATGCGGTGTTCTGGACGCACGATCACGCCGATCACACCCACGGCATCGACGATCTGCGGCCGATGCGATACGGTCGTGCAGGCCCGGTGCCCGGCTATGCCACTGAAGAAACCGCGCGTCGTCTCCGGCTCCGGTTCGACTATGTGTTCGCGGGACAGTTCGGCTATCCGACAATCGTGGCGCTGGAAACGCTCGACCGCTTGAGGATCTGCGCGGGGTTCGGGATAAGATGGTGCGTAATGCCGCACGGCCACGCCAAGAGCACTGGCTTTCGTTTCGATTGTGACGGTAAATCGATAGGTTACGCGACGGACTTTAGTGCGGTGACACGCGAGATGGTCGATCTGTTCGATGGTTGCGATATCCTAGTGACCGACTGCTTGCGGCGCGAGCCGCACCCTACGCATGCGCATCTGGGCATGGCGCTGGAACTGGGAGAAGCCGCCAGAGCCGCGCGGGTGGTGCTGACGCATCTGGACAAGAGCATGGACTACGCAGCGCTCTCGGCCGAGATGCCGAGCCACGTGCTGGTGGGCTTCGACGGAATGGAACTGGCGGCATGATGACGGGGACCGCGATCGTGGCGCTCATCGCATCGGCGGGATGGCTGATTTTGAACTTCCGTGCACTCAATTCGCATGGTCTTTCGGCGCGGCAGAAGGCGGGTATGGCGGCGGCGTGGATCGCGATCTTCGCCGCCACCGCAATGTTGTTCGCGCGCGCCGGCGAGTGACCCTTTCTTCAATCATCCTTCTCTTAACATAATCATCATTATCAATCTGGGCTATGATTTCCGACAGATCCCCCCTCGACCGCCTCCTCGCGATCATGGCGCAGTTGCGCGATCCACAAAGCGGTTGCGAGTGGGATCGCGAGCAGACCTTCGCGACGATCGCGCCGTACACGCTGGAAGAAGCCTACGAAGTCGCGGACGCGATCGAGCGCGAAGACATGGATGGGCTTCGTGACGAGCTTGGCGACCTGCTGCTCCAGGTCGTGTTTCACGCCCGCATGGCCGAGGAAGCCGCGCTGTTCGGTTTCCAGGATGTGGCTGAAGCGATCGCGAGCAAGCTCGAAGCGCGCCATCCTCATATATTCGGCGGCGATAGCGATCTCACCCGAGATCAAAGCGAGCGCTGGGAGGCGATCAAGGCGGCCGAACGCGCGGCCAAGGGCGCGAACAGCGCGCTCGATGGCGTTGCCGTAGCCCTGCCGGCCTTGCTCCGGGCGGAGAAACTGCAAAAGCGGGCCGCGCGTGTGGGATTCGACTGGCCCGATGCAGACGGCCCCGCCGCCAAAGTCATTGAGGAAATTGCGGAACTTGCGGAAGCCGGCCCCGACGGCAAACTCGAGGAAGCGGGCGATCTGTTGTTCGCCGCGGTGAACCTCGTGCGCGCCTATGGGGTCGCGCCCGAAGACGCCCTCCGCGCCGCCAATGCCAAATTCGAAAGGCGCTTCAGGGCCATGGAGACAATGGCAGCCCAAAGTGGCGGCAGCTTCGCAACGCTCGATCTCGACGATCAGGAAGCGCTCTGGCAGCGGGTCAAGGCCGGAGAAAAATAGCTCTCAAAGGCGCGTGAAGCGGCCCAGTTCGCGCGGCGAAAGCCGAACCTTCAAACGGCGGCGCGGCCCGTCTTCGCCCTCACCCGCATCGTCGTCGCTCAGAACTTCGCCATGCGCGTGCAACCAGGCGAGACGCTGCCCATCCTGCGCAGCGACGACGAAGCTGTATGTTTGGGCGTCCGACGTCAGCAACTCGCCGGCAGTTCTTAGCAGGTGATCGCAACCTTCCCCCGTAAGCGCTGAAACCTCCACGATAACCTCGTCACCCCTCAAGGCGCGTATCTCGTGAAGCTCGGCCGCTCTTTGGGGATCCAGCAGGTCCCATTTGTTCCATACCTCGATGATCGGCACCCGCGGCTCGGTCCCGTCCTCTTCAATGAGGTCAAGCTCGGCGAGCACCTTGAGAACCTGCCGCTTCTGCCCTTCACTATCCGGGTTGGCGATGTCGCGCACATGCAGGATGACGTCGGCGCCGGTCACTTCCTCGAGGGTGGCCCGGAACGCGGCGACGAGCTGCGTCGGCAGGTCCGAGATGAAGCCGACGGTGTCGGACAGAATCGCCTTGTCCAATCCCGGCAGGCGAATTGCCCGCATCGTGGGGTCGAGCGTCGCGAACAGCAGGTTTTCCGCCATCACGTCGGCCCCCGTCAGCCGGTTGAACAGCGTGGACTTCCCCGCATTGGTGTAACCGACGAGCGCGATGATCGGCCATGGCGCCTTGCCCCGACGGTCGCGATGCAGGCCGCGCGTGCGGCGCACCTGATCCAGCTCACGCCGGAGCTTCGCCATGCGATCGCGGATCATCCGCCGGTCGGCCTCGATCTGCGTCTCGCCGGGGCCGCCGAGGAACCCGAAACCGCCGCGCTGCCGCTCGAGGTGGGTCCAGCTGCGGACGAGCCGTCCCGCCTGATAATCGAGGTGGGCGAGCTCGACCTGTAGCCGGCCCTCTGCGGTGGCCGCGCGCTCGCCGAAGATCTCGAGGATCAGTCCGGTCCGGTCGATCACCTTGCGCTTGAGCTTTTCCTCAAGATTGCGCTGCTGGATGGCGGTCAACGCACCGTCGACGATCACCAGCTCCGCCTCGGACTGTTCACAGGCCGTGGCGATGTTCGCGATCTGCCCCTCGCCGAACAGCGTGCCCGCGCGCGCTTCACGGATCGGAATCGCGAACGCATCGCCGACGACGATGCCGATCGCCAAGGCGAGCCCCCTCGCCTCCTCCAGCCGGCTTTCGGCGTCCTGCGCGGCGCGGCCGCGCATCTGCGGATAGACGACGACGGCCCGCGCGCCGCGCGTAACCTCGCCGGTCAGGTCATCGGACTGGCCCAGGCTCAGCTTTCCCCGTCATCCTTGTCGCCCATCAGGTCCACCGGCGTCACGGGCTGGATCGTCGAGACGGCGTGCTTGTAGGCGAGCTGCACGTAACCTTCGCGCTCCAGCAGCATGCAGAACAGATCGAAAGCGGCGATACGACCTTGCAGCATCACGCCATTGACCAGGAACATCGTGACCTGAACGCCAGCGCTGCAGACGCTGGTGAGGAATACGTCCTGCAACAGCCGCACCTTCTTCGATTCGCCCGCGCCGCCAAACTGGCGCGCGTCAATCGGGGCGCTCGGCATGATCGTCGAGACCGCGTGCTTGTAGACCAGCTGCGATTGGCCGTCGCGGCGCAGCAGGATGGAGAAATTGTCGAACCAGGTGACGATGCCCTGTAGCTTGACACCCTTGACCAGGAACATGGTCACAGGCGTCTTGTTCTTGCGAAGGAGGTTGAGGAACTGGTCCTGAAGGTTCTGGCCCTTTCCCGTGGCTGGGGCGGGCGCTTCCGGCACTTCGGCAGGTACGGTTGCTTCCGGTGCCGCTGCCTTGGGGCGCGCGGTTAGAGTTCGGCTGTTGCCGGCCATGTCGTTTTTACCCCTTTTCTTGGCGTCCGCATTGTTGCGATCCGCGATCTGGTCCGGCGAAACTCCGAACCGGTTTTAGTGCCACTTGTGTAACCGTCTCGGGAAGACGGGTAAATCTTAAATATGAAACTATGATCACACCCGAGCGAAGCCATCGTCGTCGTCATCCTCGCGGCGATCCCCCATCCCCAGCAGCTTGAGCTTGCGGTGAAGCGCGGAGCGTTCCATGCCGATGAAGGCGGCTGTGCGGGAAATGTTCCCGGAGAAGCGACGGATCTGCACCTTGAGATATTCCCGCTCGAAGTGCTCGCGCGCCTCGCGGAGCGGCACCCCCATCATCGTCGACATTCCCGGCTCGCCCTCCATCCGGCCGGAGACGATGTCGCTGGGCAGCATGGACGTCTCGATGCGCGACAGTTTGTCCCTCGGTGTCAGTATGACTGTCCGCTCGATGACATTGCGAAGCTGCCGGACATTGCCCGGCCAGTCATAGGCCTGAAGCGCAGTCATGGCCTCTGGGCTCACATCCGGCGGCGCTACACCCTGCTCGGCCGCATATCGCGTGAAGAAATGTTCGGCGAGCGCGGGAATGTCCTCGCGCCGCTCTGCGAGCGAGGGCACTGACACCGGTACGACATTCAGGCGATAGTAGAGATCCTCGCGGAAGCGCCGCTCGGCGATCTCCTTTTCCAGCGAGCGGGAGCTGGACGATACGACGCGGACATCCACCCGGATTTGGCGGTGCCCTCCCACGCGCACGAAGGCCTGCTCGGTCAGGACGCGCAGGATGCGCGCCTGGGTCGAAAGCGGCATGTCGGACACTTCGTCGAGATAGAGCGTGCCACCGTCCGCCATCTCCAGCAGGCCCGGCCGGATCAGGTTGCCGTCCGCCTCCTCGCCGAACAACTCCTGCTCGAAGCGTTCGGGGGTAATCCTGGCGGAGTTCACCGAGACGAAGGCCGAGCCTGCGCGCGGGCTCCACCCATGCAGCAGCCGCGCGGCCACCTCCTTGCCGGCGCCGGAAGGGCCGGTGATGAGCAGGCGGCTGCCCGTGTTGGCGACGCGCTTTAGGGTCGCGCGCACGCTGTTGATCGCCGAACTGCTGCCGTTGAACTCCTCGACCCC
>VFQT010004162.1_pt1 | contig 12389 bp, 14 predicted proteins | sample 3512381 | NCBI WGS metagenome assembly VFQT01 (sample SAMN10412376, study PRJNA504923) | tailings metagenome | isolation source: Relicate 2 Philex TSF3 active mining site | place: Philippines: Tuba, Benguet | collected 2017-08-29 | reverse complement strand
GGCGGTGTTGTCCTACATCGACCACATCGTCGATGAGGCAACTCAACGTGTGCTCGGTACCGGGCACACGGTCGCAGAGGCAATCCGACGACGCCGACTTGACGCAGGAAAAGACACGGTGTTCGTGGAACGGCTGCTCGGCTTGCATCTCACCCGTCAGCAACTAGATCGTGGCACCGACTTCATCCGTGGTGTCATCGAACGAGCCGGGGCACATGCTCCCGCTCAGATGATCGAAAACGTCGGGAACTTGCCGACACCTAGTGAGCTTGAAGCCCCTGGCCTCTGGCTCGCGCGCCTCGAGATTCAGTGAGCCGACGTCGTCCTCCGGGTGACTGACGGACGAACAAGACACACCCGAGAACGCCGACGACACCGACGAAGTAAAAACCCACTGGCCCGGCCATCGACAGCAAAACAGGAATGACTCCCGCGGCCACCCATGCCAATTGGTTCTGGGTCTCGAAGCGAGCAAATGCGCGGCCTCTGTTCGCATCTGGAGCGTCTTGCTGAACGATTGCTTCGAATGCAAGACGACCGATGGCCGCCGCAGCGTTGACGAGCGCGGTCAGCATGAGACCTGCGGTGATGCTGCCCAACCAGCCAGCAATCAGCCCAGCGGCCGCAACCGCTGCAACTGTGACGATCAACATCGTGTCGACGTTCAATCGTCGACGAATCGCGGGTGCGACCGTGTTGGCCAAAAGAGTGCACAGTCCGGCAAGTGCGAGGGCAAAACCGAACCATGCGGTACCAGCGGTTTCATGACGAAGCCAGAACGCGAGATGGAAGAACATGAATCCGACCACACCACGCAAAATGCGCATCATCGTCGCCGCACGAACGACACGTGGCGAGTGCAACTCACGCACCTCGAGGGGCGTCGCTTGTTCTGCTGCGGTCACGACGTCACGTGGCAGTTGAAGTGCTGATGCACAGGCGAATGCGAACACGACCGCAGCACCCGCAAGTGCCACCTGGGTCGAGAGCAATTGCAACAGTGCCGCTGGCACAGCTGCGATGAATCCGGTGATGCCGCCGACCTGCCCGAGTTTGCTGTTCGCATCGACGAGTTTCTCATCAGACTCGACCGTGCTCGGTACAAGGGCAGATTTCGAGATGGCGTAGGTCTTCGACAAGACGAGTGCAGCAAACGCCAATGGAAAAAGTGTGAGCGAATCGACATAGAAGATCATCGCGACCATGACCATGGCGCGAAGTGCAGCAACCAACGCGATGACGAGTCGTTGACCACCTTTCATTCGATCGATCGCCGGGCCGATGAGCGGCGCAACGACGAGAAAAGGTGCCATGCTCACGAGGAGAAACGCAAGAACCTTTCCCCGAGCCGCATCGGGACTGACTGACAGGAACATCGAATCGGCAAGTGACACGGCCATCACGGCTTCGCCACCGACCATCAACGCATGCGTTCGCGCCAGGTTCTGTAGCGGTGTCGGACCGGGTAGCCCAGGGCCGTGTTCAACTCGATGTCGCCCACTGCCGCGCATGCGGCGATGCTACGCCCCGCGTGGTCGCTCGTACTTGTACCCGAGGCCGCGAATAGTGACGATTCTCTCGGGGTTCGCCGGGTCGATCTCGATCTTGGAACGCAGGCGCTTGACATGCACGTCGAGCGTCTTCGTGTCGCCCACGTAGTCAGTTCCCCACACGCGATCAATGAGGGTCTCACGCGGCAACACGCGACCTGCATTGGACATGAGGATGTGGAGTAGCTCGAACTCTTTCAATGGCAGTGACACATCTTCGCCACGAATGACGACGTGGTGCTCCTCTGGGTCGAGTTGCACGTCCCCGACCTCGACGACAGAACCTGACAACTCACCACCACGTTCAGATGGAACCCTTCGCATGACTGCTCTCATACGAGCGACAAGCTCACGAAGTCGATACGGCTTCGACACATAATCATCGGCTCCGACTTCGAGGCCAACGACCGTGTCGATTTCCGCACCTTTCGCGGTGACCATGATGATCGGGGTGAGCGTCTTTTTGCGCAATTGCCGACACACATCGAGCCCTGACATCTTCGGCAGCATGACGTCGAGCAACACCAAGTCCGGATTCACGACATCGAACATCTCGAGTGCTTGAAGTCCGTCACGAGCGACTGACACGCGGAATCCCTCTTTTCGTAGACCGACTTGCAGCGCTTCGATGAAGGATTCTTCGTCTTCGACGATGAGAACCGACGGGTTACTGATTGATGACATGATCATTGCCCCTCATCGTGCCTGAAGAGCCCCCGTGGGATATCGGGAAAATGAGGCGAAACGTCGATCCTTTACCTTCGAGTGACTCCACGTTCACCTGCCCGCCATGTTGGGTGACGATGTTGCGCACAATCGAGAGACCGAGACCTGTTCCACCGGTGTCCCGGGATCGTGCCTTGTCGGCGCGATAGAAGCGCTCGAATATACGGTCGAGGTGTTCGGCGCTGATTCCGATTCCAGTGTCTTCGACCTGCACGACTCCGTCATTTTCGTCCTTCGACACCGTCACAGTGATCGTCGAACCCTCATCGCTGTACTTCACTGCGTTGTCCACCACGTTGCCGACCGCAGACACCAGTTGTCGAAAATCTGCTTCGATCATCAGCGGCGTGTCAGGGCTCGTCACTCGGATCGATATTCCTGCGCGTTCTGCGAGGGCCTGGACACGTTGAACTGAATCACGAACCACTTCAACGAGGTCCACTTGGCCAGTTATTCGATCTCCAGCCTTTTCAATTCGCGACAATTCCATCAGGTCATTGATCGTGTCCGTCATCCGCTGAGCTTCGGCGACGATGCGTCCGGCCAGTTTCGTCGCCAACTCGTCGGTCACTTCACCTTCGAGTGTCTCTGCAAGCACAGAGATGGCACCGACGGGTGTCTTCAGTTCATGGCTGATGTTCGCGACGAAGTCGGTGCGCACTTGGTCGAGTCTGGATCTTTCTGACACGTCCTCGATTGCGACGACTGCACCGTCTGCGAGAGGAAAGGAATTCAGCTCAATCGTGCGTGGTGGCGGTCCGAAGAGGTTCAACGTCTCGTTTCCGAACGCTCCTTGCCGTGCAGATGTGAGAAGTGCCTCGGCGGCATCGTCCACGAGAAGGTCGAGATGCCGAAGCCCGGTGATGCTCTCGGCAAGCTTGTTTCGAGACACCTCGGAGCCGGTTGAATCCACGACGACAAGACCGACCGGCAAGACATCGAGCACTTGTTGGAGACTCGGTGCAGCGCCCAAGGCTTCGGCCGGCGTGACGTCAGTGACCGGAACGGGCAGAGTCTCTGAAACGACGGAACGCATCTGCTGCGACGCCTCACTGCTCTTCACTCGCCTTCCACCCCACCACGCACCGACAAGGAACGTGCCGACAGCGAGGAGTATGCCGAACCAGGTCATCAACTACTGCGGAGGCTCGATGAACGGAATTCCGTCGGTGTCGTCTTGCTTGTTTCCTGAGAATCGCGCGGCGCCCTTGTGCTCGGGCAACCAACCGGTCACGAGGTAACGCACTCGTTCACCGATGTTCACGGCGTGGTCTCCGATTCGTTCGTAGAAGCGCGCGACCACTGCGAGTTGGATTCCGACCTGTATGTCGATTTTTCCGGCTGCATGGGCAACGAGAATCGCCTGCACCATCTCTTTTTGTAGACCATCGAGGAAACCGTCCATGTCGTCGAGTGCCGCGGCCTTCACTGGATCGTTCTGCTCGAACGACTCAAGCGCAGCGGCGAACAATTGCTGTGCTTGTTCACCCATTTGCTGTAGCAAGCCGCGAAGTCTGGGATCGAGCGTGTGTCCGTAGATGCGTCGGGCTGCTTTGCAAATATTGACCGTGAGGTCAGCTGACCGTTCGATCTCCGCGACCATCTTGACGACTGCGACGACTTGCCGGAGGTCGCCCGCAACTGGCGCCTGCAATGCGAGCAATTGGTAGCAACGTTCTTCGATTTCGATTGAACGTGCGTCGATTTCATCGTCACCACCAATGAGAGCTTCAGCCCCAGCCAAGTCTCCGGCCAACAACGCCGCTGTCGAACGCGGCACAGCCTCGATCACCATCGCTGCGAGGCGTGCCACTTCCTGGCGGATGTCATCGAGCTCGTGATGGAACCCTTTACGAAGTTCGTCCATTAGCCAAACCTTCCTGTGATGTATGCCTCCGTCCGCGGGTCGACCGGGTTGGAGAAGATTTTCTGCGTGCGATCGAATTCGACGAGCACGCCCGTCCGACGATCGCTGTTCGGGTTCACCTCTGTCGTGAAGAACGCGGTCGAGTCTGAGACGCGACCGGCTTGCTGCATGTTGTGCGTGACAATGACGATGGTGAAGTGCTTTTTGATTTCCTGCATGAGGTCTTCGATGCGTGCAGTCGCAATCGGATCGAGCGCGGAACACGGCTCGTCCATCAGCAACACTTCAGGTTCGATCGCGATCGATCGTGCGATGCACAGTCGCTGCTGCTGGCCACCCGATAGGCCCATCGCTGAGGCCGACAGACGGTCCTTTACTTCATCCCACAGCGCCGCACCAACGAGCGACTTCTCGACGATTGTGTCGAGATCTGACTTTCGTCGAATGCCATTCACTCGCGGCCCATACGCGACGTTGTCATAGATGCTCTTCGGAAATGGGTTCGGCTTCTGGAACACCATTCCGATACGTCGGCGCACTTCGCCTGCATCAGCCTGTGGGCCGTACAGATCGATGCCGTGATAGTGAACGTCGCCTTCGACGCGCGCGCCGAGAATGAGATCGTTCATTCGGTTGAAACAACGGAGCACCGTGGACTTTCCGCACCCAGACGGCCCGATGAATGCCGTGATCTCTCCACGCTTGATGTACATCGACACGTCGCGAACTGCACAAAAGTCGCCGTAGTAGACGGACAGGTCGTGCGCCGTGAGGACGATGTCGGCCCTGGCATCGAGTTCCTCGAAGTCCTTGTTCGCAGCGGTCTGCTGAGGCTGTGCTTCTGGCACTGTCTGTTGAGTCATGTCGTCACCAACGCTTCTGGAATCTGTTTCGGAGATAAATGGCTGCTGCATTCAAGATGAGGAGAAGTATGAGCAACACGACGATGGACGCCGCTGCGAGCGGCTCGAAATCCTTCTTTGCATTGCTGATGTACGCGAAGATCTGAATCGGTAGCACGGTGTATGCGCTATCAAGGCCTGACGGGTTGAAGGTGATGAACGTCAAGGCGCCGAGCATGAGCAGTGGTGCCGACTCACCGAGCGCACGAGACACCGACAGGATGCTTCCAGTGAGAATGCCGGGAAACGCGTTCGGCAACACTTGTCGACGCACGGTCTCCCATTGAGTCGCACCCAATGCAAGTGACCCCTGCCTGAAAGAGTCTGGGACCGCACGGATAGCCTCGCGCGACACGATGACGACGGTCGGCAAGACGAGCATCGTGAGGACCAATGATGCCGTGATCACTGTCGAACCGAGAGACAGTGCACCACGCTTGATGAAGGCCAGTCCGAGAATGCCGAAGACCACTGATGGAATCGCAGCGAGATTCTGCACATTGAGCTCGATGAGTCGGTTGTACCAACGATCCTTCGTCGCGAATTCCTCTAGGTAGACAGCTGCACCTACTCCGAGCGGAAGACTGATGAGCGACGTCACTCCGACGACCCACAGTGAACCGAAGATTGCTGACTGAATTCCTGCACGCTTTGGTCGCGCCGACGGCATGTTCTGTACGAGATCCCAGTTCAGTCGGCCGCTTCCGGTCGCGATGACATTCACGAGAAGGGTCAGCAACGCGCCGAGCGCGATGCCCAATCCGGCAAAAAGAAACACCTTGAAGATGACGTCCTTCACCGATCGAGTGCGATTGGGGACAGCGACGAGACTCACGACTGCGGCCATCAGTCATACACCTCACGAAACTTGCGCACCACGCGAATGCTGATGATGTTCAGCACGAGGGTGAAGACGAACAACAGCGCACCCACCGCAAAGATCGATTGATAGCCAACACTTCCCGTCGGCTGGTCGCCGATTCCTGCAAATCCGATGAATCCGGCCATGGTCTGACCCTCTTCACCAGGATTCAGGCTGAGTTGCGCCTTGCTGCCAGCCGCAAGAACTGCGATGGTCGTCTCCCCGATCGCCCGTGAGGCAGCCAACACGATGGCAGCGACGATTCCGGAGAGTGCCGCAGGAAACACGACCGACGTTGAAACTTCCCGCTTGTTGCTACCCAACGCGAAAGCGCCCTCCCGAAGAGCGCTCGGTACCGAGTTCATCGCGTCTTCGGCAAGTGACGCGACCGTCGGAAGGATCATCACACCAGTGACCAGACCCGCAGCGAGCACGCTGTACGTGCCGACGTCACCGACGGGCCACAGCTTCTTGACGAGATTCGGATTGACGAAATTCAGCGCGAAGAAGCCGAACACCACCGTCGGAATTCCGGCCAACACTTCCAGGATCGGTTTGATGATCGCACGAGCCCGAGAACTTGCGTATTCGCTGAGATAGAACGCCGCACCAAGTCCGAGTGGAATTGCCACGACCATCGCAATCGCCGCCACCCAGAGAGAGCCGACGACGATTGACCACACACCAAAGTGCGCTGGCTTGAAAAGCGGCTTCCAGTCCACACTTCCGAAGAACTCGCCGATGTTGACGTCTTGAAAGAACGCAATCGCAGGCCTGAAGAGCGCCAACACGATGAGAACAGAGACAACGACTGTCGCCCCCGCCATCACTGCGAGAACGCCCTTGATGACTTGTTCTACGACAAGACGACGCCTCATACCCCCGCGGGGCATGAGGCTGATCGTCATCGAATCGTTGTGCGGCACCACCGAGAGATTAGGCGTTGTCGATGGCAGCCAACTCTTCGGCGGCCTTCGTGCGTTGGGTCTCATCGAGCGGCACGAACAGGGCCTCTTCGCTGATGGAGTCCTGGTTCTCGAAGTAGTAATCGACGAACGCCTTCACTTCAGGACGCGCGGCCGCTGCCTTGCTCACGTAGATGTACAGAGGACGTGACAGCGGGACATAACTCCCGTCCTGGACTGCCTCTGCCGACGGCGCGACACAGCCTTTTCCACCGTCAATCTCGAGAGCTTTCACGCTTCCGGCATTCTCTTCCAAGTACGAAAACCCGAAATAACCAATCGCGCCAGCGTCTCCCTGTACGCCCTTCACCGTGACGTTGTCGTCCTCGGTCGGGTTGTAATCCGTGCGGCTTGCGCCTTCTTCACCGTTGATGGCCTTCGTGAAGTAATCGAAAGTTCCTGAGTCGGTTCCTGCTCCGAACAAACCGAGTGCTTGGTCCGGGAACGAACTGTCGATTTGGTTCCAATTCGACACCTTTCCTTCAGCGGCAGGTTCCCACATCTTCTTCAATTGATCGACTGTGAGGCACGTCGCCCAGTCATTGTCGTTGTTCACGACCACGCTCAATGCGTCATTTGCCACGATCAACTCGAGTGGCTCAATGCCTTTCGCCGCGCAGGCCTCTTTCTCGGAGTCCTTGATCTCTCGCGAGGCATTCGCGATGTCGGTCTCACCTGCACAGAACTTCTCGAATCCGCCGCCGGTGCCAGAGGTTCCGACCGTCACGCGCACGCCGGAGTTCTTCGTCTGGAAATCCTCTGCGGCAATCGTGATGAGTGGGGCGACGGTGCTCGATCCGTCGATGATGATCGAACCCGTCACATCAGACTCAGAGGATCCGCTCTCGCTCGATGATCCGCCACATGAAGCCAATCCGATGATGGCCACGGATGCAATCGCAAGAGACCTAAGTGAAGGGCGGGTGAACAACATGGAACGATTCTCCTTCGTTTCTTGGACACAGCACCATTGCGGCCGTGTGAAGGCAACGGTAGGGCGCTGCTGGTGAACGGAATCCACGCACAAAGTGAACGGAGGGTGAACTATGCGGTCGGAATGCCCAGCCGAATCTGGCTGTCGGTGATCCACGCTCGAAGGCGGGCCTGCGCGTCGTGAGCCTCGTCGAACAACGTTGGCCCCACACGACGCCACTGATCGTCTCGGTCGAGTTCGAATGCCACGACATCTGGTGCCCACATGAACTCGAGAACGGTGTCGACCCACGCGCGATGCTTCGGATGGCTGACGGGCGCCAACACCTCGACCCGCTTGTCGAGATTGCGCTCCATCATGTCGGCTGACCCGATGAAGTAGGACGGTCCACCGTCGGGGTCTCCGTGACCAAACCGGTACATGCGGGAATGTTCGAGATACCGGCCGAGCACCGAGCGCACCCTCACGTTCGGGCCCGCGACGACGCTTGGGCGGACACAACAGATGCCACGCACGAGCAAGTCGATGTGCACGCCCGCGTCCGCTGCGGCATACAACTTTTCGGTGACCTGCGCGTCAGTGATTCCGTTCACCTTCATCGAAATGCGCCCTTCGGAACCATGTCGAATTTCGTTGTCGATCAGCTCGTACAAGTTCGACCGAAGATGAGACGGAGCAACGATCAATCTCTCGTATTCGCGTTCACGACCAAAACCTGTGAGCTGGTTGAAGAGGCGCGAGACATCCTCACCGATGCTGTCGTCACACGTGAAGATTCCGAGATCTTCGTACGTTCGCGCCGTCTTTGAATTGTAGTTTCCGGTGCCGATGTGCACGTATCGGCGCACACGATTCCCCTCGTTTCTCACCACCAGCATCAACTTGCTGTGTGTCTTGAGTCCGACGACGCCGTAGGTGACATGAACTCCTGCACGTTCGAGGGCCTTGGCCCATGTCACGTTTGTCGCCTCGTCGAATCTGGCTTTCAGCTCGATGAGAACGACGACCTGAGCGCCACGCTCGGCAGCGCTGATGAGACTCCGTGCAATCGGGCTGTCTCCGCTCGTGCGATACAAAGTCACCTTGATGGTCTGGACGCTCTGGTCAGCTGCAGCCTGAGAGATGAATTCCTCTGTCGACGATGCAAACGACTCATACGGATGGTGCACCATGAGGTCGCGTTTGCGAATGACACTGAAGAACGATTTGCCCTGCTCGTCTGCGACAGCTAGCCGTCCAGCAGTGACAGGAGTCCATTGCGAATCTTTGAGGTATGGGACGTCGAGTGACTTCAAGTCGTGAAGACACGTGAGGTCGAGCAAGCCGCGGTGGTAGTACACGTCCTCGGTCGACAATTCGAGTTCCTCGAGCAACATCTCGAGCATCTCCGGATCGATGCCACGCTCCACTTCGAGGCGCACGGCGTTTCCGAAACGACGGCGCCGGAGCTCCATCTCGACTGCTTGAAGAAGGTCGTCGGCCTCTTCTTCCTCGAGAGTGAGGTCTGCGTTTCGGGTGACACGAAATGTCGTCACATGACGTATCTCCATTCCCGGAAACAGTTCCTGGAGATTGGCTTTGATCACCTCGTCGAGTGACACGAAGCGACCGTTGCCCAAGAACATGAAGCGTTGGAGCATCGACGGAACCTTGATGCGTGCGAATCGCTCTTCTCCCGAGTCCGGATCACGAACGAACACGCCGATACTGAGAGCGAGGCTGGACACGTACGGAAATGGATGAGCGGGGTCGACCGCAAGCGGTGTGAGAACCGGAAAGATTTGCTCGTCGAACACGCGTCCAAGTCGCTCGTGTTCATCCGCAGTGAGGTCGGCCCACAGGCAGTAGGTCTCCCCTTCACTTGCCAACTCGGGCAGCAACACATCCCAAACGACTTCTTCTTGGTCTGCGACAAACGCCGTGACCGCTGCCCCGATCTGGCTCAGTTGCTGGGCAGGCGTGAGACCGTCGGCACTCAGTTTCGTGACGCCAGCTGCGATCTGGTCTTTCAGCGCCGCGACACGTACTTGGAAGAATTCATCGAGATTCGAAGAGCTGATAGCAGCGAACTTGAACCTCTCGAGCAACGGCACTCCGGTCTCGCGGGCGAGTTGCAACACCCGACGATCAAAGTCGATCCAACTGAGTTCTCTGTTGAAGAACCGACGTTCCACGGGCGGAGAGTAACGACCACGGGGAACATCTTGGGACGAATCACGTGGAAGTTCGACATGATTCATGCGTCGGTCACCGACCGTTCATTGGAAGTTGCGTCTGTGCCAACAGAGCGAAGAGCTCGATCAGAACTCGTAGTTCGGGTCGCCCATGTCCCATTCGATGGAGATGCGTTCACGCTCGGCGTCGCGCACGATACGAGCCATGTTGCGACGGAATTGCGGGTCGTCGCGGGGCAAGAGCACCAGGCGCGCAAGGACGCGGGCACGGAACTCTTCGAGCACGGTGTGGTCGCCCCAGTCGCCGTAGACCTCCCAATGCGGTGACACCGGACCGAGGTACACGATGCGCGCATGGGCGATTGCTGGCTCGTTCGACAGTGCTGCATCACTCATGGCTCTCGAGCCTACCGGCGTGCGTGACACATGACCTGTGGCCCGTTTTTCGCTCAAAAACAGCGATATCCACAGGAATTCTTCGCAAATCCTTACCGACCTGACGGGCATCGGTGCGCATCCTCGTGCTTGACTGGACATGCGGGAACTTCCCGTCATGACTCATCGTCACACATGACGAGAGCGACTTGTACCTCCGGGTACATGAAGGAGAGCCATGAAACTCAAACTGACAGCAGTCCCCCAGCCGGTCAACAACGGAGTTCCGTTCAACGACTCCTCCACCGGATGGATGTCTCACGGAAACTGCCGGAACTACCCGCCGGCCACGTTCTTCCCGTCAGACGGTGTGGGTGTCGATCGGGCCCGCGCCATCTGCGCCGGATGCCCGGTGCAGGCCCGGTGCCTCGACTACGCACTCGATGAGCGCATCGAACACGGCGTGTGGGGCGGGTGCAGCGAGCGTGAGCGTCGTCGCATCCTGAAGCGACGCGCGTTGGCCGGCTGAGCCGACCACATCGGTAGGTGTCAGTTGGTCGACGAGTCGTCGGACGACTGACCAGACTTGCCTTCGTCCATCGCCTTCTTGAACTCTTTCTGCGCCGACCCGAGGTTGCGAGCCAGCTTCGGCAACTGCGAGCCACCGAAGAGCACCAAGACGATGATGGCGATGACGAGCACTTCGTTGCCCTGCAAGATCGAAATCATGCACTCACCGTATCAGGGTGGTCCGAGATGCACACACCGGCCCTCTTCCCCTCAGAAGCCTCCGACCCTCAGCGTGGTTTGGTAGATACGAGAGGTGCTCGAATGCGTCGTCAACATCAGTGAAGGGCGCGACCGTCGCATCGTCGACGAATTGGCGACGACTGTCGCTGACGACCTCCTTGACGTTCACACCGACCCACACCACAACCGCAGCGTCTTCACACTGATCGGCGAAGAAGCACCGCGCACCTTGGCTCAGAGAGCCGTGGAGCTCCTCGACATCTCCCGCCACGACGGTGCTCACCCCCGCCTTGGCATCGTCGATGTCGTGCCCTTCGTACCGCTCGACGACAGTTCCTGGGATGACGCCCTCAGTGCCCGTGATCGTTTCGCATCCTGGGTGTCATCCGAGTTGTCGATACCGGTGTTCTTGTACGGAACCGAGAAGACGTTGCCCGACATCCGCAAGCGTGCATTTGGTGATCTTTCACCAGACATGGGTCCGCTCGTTCCTCATCAGCGAGCAGGGGCAATGTGCGTCGGAGTTCGTCCGGTGCTCGTGGCCTACAACGTGTGGCTGCGCGCCAGCGACGTGCAGACAGCTCGTCGCATAGCGTCCGTCATCCGAAATCCGTCGCTGCGTGCACTTGGTCTTCAGGTCGGCGACCACGTGCAAGTGAGCATGAACCTCATAGAGCCAATGGTGGCTGGCCCGTTGCAGGCATTCGAAGCAGTGCGTGAACACGCCTCAGTCGATGGCGCAGAACTTGTCGGGCTCATTCCGCAATGGGTGCTCGATGCGATTCCTCAGTCGCGATGGGAAGAGTTGGACGTGTCGCCAGCGACGACGATTGAGTTTCGGCTCGCTGAACGAGCTCGACGATTGTCTTAGTCGGTGCCGGTGCGACGATTCGCCTGCGCGCGTTGACGACGCAGACGTCGGCGCTCGCGCTCACTCAGACCACCCCAGATACCGAACTTCTCTCCATTGGCAAGTGCGTATTCGAGACAATCCGCACGCACGACACAGCCGCGACACACTTCTTTTGCTTCGCGCGTCGATGCACCGCGCTCGGGGAAGAACAAGTCGGGATCGACCCCCAGACAGTTGGCGGAATCTTGCCAACTTCTTTCAAGGCTCAGGTCATCGTTGTGTGAATCGATCATGTTGTTGTGTCCTCCCCACAGGGCTCTTGGCTGAGCGACGCTTGTGAAAAACCAGCCCGGGAGGACAGCCACTTCGCACCTATGTCAACTAACCACTGTAATTACAACGCTGTGATTCTGACAAAAAGTTAATGAGGT
>VFQT010004161.1_pt1 | contig 12389 bp, 8 predicted proteins | sample 3512381 | NCBI WGS metagenome assembly VFQT01 (sample SAMN10412376, study PRJNA504923) | tailings metagenome | isolation source: Relicate 2 Philex TSF3 active mining site | place: Philippines: Tuba, Benguet | collected 2017-08-29 | reverse complement strand
TACATTTCTGAAGGAGATGTCCACCCGCTGGGAGGAACTGCCCCCACACTTCGTCACCAGCGCCGAAAAAGGCCAGGGGCGGGATAAACTATTGACTTTCATTGAGCGGATGAACAAGGATTATGCCCGCCATCAACAGGAAAGCAAGGCCTGAATCATCGTCAGTTTACAAAAATGCCCCGCTTATCCCTTCCGAAAAATCGTCATTTCTGGTTCAGCTTTGCGCTGTTTGCCTTTGTTATCTTTACCGGCGTCCTGTTGTTGTTCGATTGGGATGAAGCCTCCCGCTTAGAGATCTTCAGGCGCGTCATTCAAATGGTCATCTTTACGTTCTGGGGTTTCGATCGTTATACCAGGTACAGAGCGCAAATGACCGAAGCGGAACGACCAGAAGACAAAGAGCCATCAGTATAATGATGCAAAGTTCACAGAACCTGTTTGCATCCGTTCCCCGATTGTATTAACTTCAGTGACAAATCCAAATCCCATGACAAGGCGAAAGGACATCCTTTTCCTGCTGACACTGCTGTCTGCGCTGGGTTTTGCTTCCACCAGCTGGCTATGGCATAATTATACCAACCTCTTCATTTCCATACCTTTCGGAGCACTCAGTCTGACCGGCTGGATCTATGGCCGCAGATCAGATGACAGACCGGGCCGTTATCTCATCCTGCCTGTACTTTGGCTGATCGGCATCTGCGCCGCTTTCTGGCCCTGGTGATCTTTTACCGAACCGGCACATTCCCCCTCTTACATCTTTTTAGGCTCCGGTGCTGACTGTCCGATTTATCCTCAATTTGCGGCACACTGACCCGGATACAGAAGGGTGTTTGCCATTCTTCGCAATATCAGCCTTCACCTTTCGTTATTCTAGGGTTCAACGCATCGGCTGACCGATGAATGATCACCATCAACCCAAACAACTTTGTCATATCTCCGAAGCCCGTACACTTCGATATGACAAATAACTCCATGGAATGAAGAAAATTCTTGGCATCTCGGCTTTTTATCATGATTCTGCCGCCGCATTGACGGTAGGAGGAAAGATCATCGCGGCCGCTCAGGAAGAGCGCTTTACACGCGACAAACACACACCCGATTTCCCGACGAATGCGGTGAAGTATTGCCTGGATGAAGCAGGACTCACCATCGACGAACTGGATGCGGTCGTGTTCTATGACAAGCCACTCCTGAAGTTCGAGCGCCTGTTGCAAACATATTATGCATTTGCGCCGAAGGGACTTGTATCCTTCCTGAGGGCCATCCCGGTCTGGCTCAACGAGAAGATGTTCCTCAAGAAACTACTCTATGATGGGCTGAAGGAAGTAGGCCCCTACGATAAGAAAAAGGTCAATCTCCTGTTTCCGGAGCATCACCTCTCGCATGCGGCCAGTGCATTCCTGCCTTGCCCCTATGAGAAGGCTGCCATCCTTACCATCGATGGTGTGGGAGAATGGTGTACGGCTTCCATCGGACTGGGTGAAAAAGGAGCCATCAAGATCCTGAAGGAGATGGAGTTTCCGCATTCTGTCGGACTTCTGTATAGTGCCTTCACCTATTACCTGGGTTTCACGGTCAATTCCGGTGAATACAAACTGATGGGACTGGCACCTTACGGTGATCCTACAGACAAGCAGACGCATGATTTTGCCGATCTGATCAAGAAGGAGCTGGTGGATATCAAGCAGGACGGCTCGATCTGGCTCAATCAGAAATATTTTAACTATGCCACCGGATTACGGATGGTGCACGACGATAAGTGGGCTGCCCTCTTCGGATTCCCGCGTCGTGAAGGGGAGACCGACCTGGAGCAAAAGCACTGTAACCTTGCGCTGGCCATCCAGATGGTGACGGAAGAGATCGTCATAAAGATGGCGGAAGAGGCAAAACGCCTCACCGGTGCGGAGTACCTCTGTATGGCGGGTGGTGTGGCCCTGAACTGCGTAGCCAACGGTAAGCTCCTGCGTGCCGGCATCTTCAAGGATATTTACATTCAGCCTGCATCCGGTGATGCCGGAGGTGCACTTGGTGCCGCCCTGGCTGCCAGTACCATGTATTTCGGCGAACCCCGGATCATGGATCCGAACGGTGGAGATACCATGGAAGGTTCTTATCTCGGTCCGGATTACTCCGACAAGGAGATCATGCTCATGAACCGCAAGGCAAAGGCAACCTATACAAAGTATGACAACTTCGAGGACCTCTGCACCTTTGTGGCTGCGCGCCTGGCAGAGGGTAATGTCGTGGGCTGGCATCAGGGTCGCATGGAATTCGGCCCCCGTGCCCTCGGCAGCCGCAGCATCCTGGGCGATGCCCGGAATCCGGAGATGCAGAAGAAACTGAACCTGAAGATCAAGTACCGAGAAGGTTTCCGGCCTTTTGCCCCCTCCGTACTCGCACACAAGGCGGCGGATTACTTCGAAATTGAACACGATTCTCCCTACATGCTGATCGTGGCTCCGGTGAAGGAAGAACGCCGCAAGCAACTGCCGGCCGACTATTACAGCCGCTCGTTGTGGGACAGGTTGTACCATGAACGCAGCGACATCCAGTCGGTCACCCACCTGGATTTTTCCGCTCGCATCCAGACCGTACATCCCGAGACCAACCCCCGCTACCATGCGCTGATCAGTGCGTTCGAACAGCAGACGGGTTACGGACTCGTTGTGAACACCAGCTTCAACGTCCGGGGTGAGCCCATCGTCTGCACACCTTATGATTCTTATCGCTGCTTCATGAGCACCGAGATGGATTACCTGGTCGTCGGTGATTTCGTTTACTGCAAGACGGAACAACCTGATTGGGAGAACCGTGAGAAGTGGATGGTGAAATTCAAGATGGACTAACGGACAAGCATAACCGAAATACTAATCTAATCAGACTGATATACGATGAGCAGTACAAAGAAAATGAAGTCGGATCCCCGGCAGACCATCCTGGTGATCACCCTGGGAATGATCGTGGTTTATCTCGCATTCCAGGCAAAGTGGGCGATCAATACAGCGTTGGCCGTGGGCGTGCTTGGACTTTTATCTGACACGCTGGCCGCAAAGATCGACTGGTTGTGGATGAAACTTACCTGGGTCCTGAGCATGATCGTCCCGAATATCCTGTTATCAGCGGTGTTCTATGTGTTCCTGACACCCATTGCGATCATCTCCAGGATCTTTGGAGACAAAAATCCCTTGTCGATCAAGAACACGGCGTCCACCCTTTTCAAGGATCATGGCAAACCGTTCGATAAGGCCTCTTTTGAGAAGCCCTGGTAACGGTCATGCATAACCGAAACATAGTGAAGGCGGAGGATCATTCTTCCGCCTTTAATTTTTTCCTCAATATGCGCCGGTACTGAGCATGACGAGGGTGCATGCTTCGAGATTTTCAATTTGTTTTGCTGCTGCGAGTGTCTGCAGTTCGGGATTCTCCGTGCCCGGATTGTAGATGATCCGTCTTGGTGCCAGTGAGATGATCCATTCCAGTAAGGGGCGCTGGTGGGCTGGATTCATGTATAAGGTTACCGTGTCGATGTCTTCTCTTGGTGGAGTTCCTGTTTCAATGAGTACGTCTTCTACCTGGCCCGTTTTCCGGCCTATGGCGACCACGGTATGTCCATGTTTACGAAGCATCCGGATGGCCATGTTACTGTATCTTGATGGATCCTCGGAGGCACCGAGGATGAGGGTTTTATCTTTTTCCATACCGGGTACAAAGTTATTTCAAAAGGATTTGTCCATTGCGGGCAGATTTTTTTAAACCATTTATTATTGATCATCCATGGGACATCAACAAAAAAGGGCTGCCTTTCGGCAACCCTTTTCTGCTATTGGTTGGTGTTGTCTTACTTGTCCCACCACATACGTGCGTAGTTGTGGTCACTGCCACCCATCGCGGTTACCGCTGCAGTGTAGTTTGCTTTGTTCAGCGCAGCTTCCGTGGTTGGATAGCCCCAGCGGCGGGGGATACCGCGTGGATCTACGGCATCCGGGGCGGGCGACAGGGTCGGGAATCCGGTCCTGCGCCAGTCGTTCCACACTTCCCAGCTGTTGAGGTAGCCATGCACCCACTTCTCGGTCATGATCTTCTTGTGACCGTCGGCAGATGTATAGGCAACATCTGGCAGAGCGATGTAGTCGGCATATTTTGTAGCATCATACACCCCATATTGTTCCCATGAAGCTTTGATGGCATTCTTGTAGTGCGTTTCTGCTTCTGCATCGCCACCGGCGGTGTAGCCGAGTTTGGCAGCTTCTGCCCGACTAAAGAGTACCTGAGCATAATTATAGATCGGGAGCGGAGAACCTGCGCCGCGGAAGGCGTTTCCGATCCGGCTGAATGCGGAGGGGATATTGGTTGCAACAACACGACCATAGGTTAGTCCCTTTACCACATTACCGGCAAGTACTTCTCCAAAAACGGGAGCTCTGGGATCGCTTTTCGGGAGCATGTAGTCTGTCAGGGTCTTACTGATCGCGTAGTCATTCCGGTTGCCTACCGTGTAGTTGTTGTACCAGGGGTTGTAATTGTTCGGATCGCTGCCAATGAACTTATAGCTTATGTTTTGGCTATTGGCTGTGATAACTCCGTCGTTAATGGCAGCGGCATATTCTGTCTTTCCCAGCGCAGGATCTATTTTTGACAAGCGCAATGCCATCAGCATACGGGTGGTATTGGCGAAGCGCTTCCATTGTGCCATGTCACCGCCTAAGAGCTGGTCTCCTGATACTGGCGTTTCAGTCAGGCTGATCTGGGCATTGGCTTCTTTCAGTTCCTTGAACAGGTCAGTGTAGATGTCTTTCTGTGCATCATACGCCGGAGAATATGCTTCGTTCCCTTTCAGCGCCTGTTTGTAGGGGATGTTTCCCCATCTGTCGGTCATGTGCAGGAACAGGTAGGCTTTGAGGATCCGGGCCACGGCGATCTGGTTGTTCTTTGAACCATTGGCACCGGGGTCGGCAAACTTCGAGCCGCTGTTATTGTACTCGATGATCTTCTGCAGGTTGAAGAGGGGGTCGACATACCACGTGGTGAACGTAAAGTTCCGAACGTTGTACAGGGAAGCGCCAGGGTAGGGTCCTTCAGCTAAATGTTGAACATACAGTGCAGCTTCGCGTGAAACGGCGGTATTTCCCAGAAAAAGACTCGAAAAACTTTGCATGGAGTTTGTCAGCAAACCACGAGTCGTTGGTTCTGCCAGGGCGGTCGGAGAAACGTTTGTGTCTCCAAATTTGTCGCAACCCGTGGCCATGATGACCAGGAGCAGGATGTATGTGATTTTTTTCATGTATCGATCTTTTTCAGGTGAATTAGAAGGTAGCCCGGATGTTGAAGCCAATTTGCCGGGTCTGGGAAAGCTGACCGCCTTCGCGATAGAAAACCTCGAGCTCTGATGGGTCGACGCCATATTTTTTGGAGTTCGCCCAGATCAGCCAGGCATTACTTACAACGGCTCCGACATTCACGCTTTTTATACCACTGACTTTCTTCACGATGGCCTGAGGTATGGTATAGCCCAGACGAACCTCACGCAGTTTCAGGTAGGATGCATCCAGCAAGTGGTTCTTGGCATCCTTCTGGAAAGCGGTGTAAAAATAGGAACGTGCTGCAATGTAGCGGTTGTTGGGTGTGCCGTTGGCGAATACACCCGGGATGCGCACACCACCGTTGCCCGTATTGCCACCGGCAAGGGTATAGCTGCCGGGGAATTCGCGCCAGTCATATCCTTTATCATTCACACCGACGGTCTCTTCAGAAAGTCCGGCACCTACGTTGAAGTTACGGGTCTCGGAATAGAACATACCGCCATTCTGGAAGTCCATGGAGAAGGACAGGTCGAAATCATACAGCTTCATGGAACTGTACATACCACCGGTCCATTTCGGCAGGACATTACCGATCACGTTGTTGATCGTGTAGTCGGGCTGGCCGGTAGACAAGATGATCTGTTCCCCTTTTTCGTTGGTTTTGTACTTACGACCTACATATACGCCCCATTCCTGACCGACCCTGTGTTCCAGGCGTGTATCGTAACGGTTGGTGGCGTAGAGGTATGTGTTCAGGCCGGCAGCGAGCTCCTTCACGAGGTTAGAGTTCTTGGCCCAGTTCAGGGTCAGATCCCATGAAAAGTTCTTCTTACGAATCACGGTTCCGGACAGCGATAGTTCGACACCACGGCTTTGAATATTGCCGGCGTTGACCTGTGCGGTGGAGAAGCCGCTGGAGGGGGATACGTCCAGGCTCAGGATCTGATCGGTATTATTGTTCTGATACAAGGATACATCCAGGGTGATGCGGTTGATGAACCGGAGTTCTGCACCCACTTCATAAGCTTTGGTCAGTGCCGGGCGAATGTTACCGCTGCGGAACTGGTTGCCAATCCCCATGGAAGGACTACTGCCATACAGTGACCCTGTGGTAATGGCCAGGTTGACCTGGTTGAATCCGAGGTCAGAGCCAACAGAGGCATAAGATCCACGCACCTTACCATAGGTCAGCACTTTATTGATGCTGGTACCTTTGAGTAACTCCGTGAAGATGAAGCTGGAGCTCAGGGATGGATAGAGATAGGAGTTGTTGTTCACCGGCAGCGCAGAAGACCAATCATTGCGCAGCGTTCCTTCCAGGAATACAATGTTGTTATATCCTACACTGGCTTTGCCATACACGCTGTTGACACGTTTGCGGGTGTAATCGCGCGTGATGTTCGGACGGGCAATGGAGGCTGTAATGTCAAAAAAGTTCGGGGCACTCAAACCACCTGCAGTGGAAGTATTGAGTCCATCAAAACGCTCCCAGCGGACGTTACCACCGAGGAAACCATCCACGGAGAAGTCTCCGAACTGATTCTTGTACATCAGGTTCGTCTCGTAGTTCATCTCCCGATACTGGTCGATCGAATAGGAATAACCATCGAGGTTCAGACCACCGGAGGCAATGCGATAATCATCCATGCCATTCCGCTGACTCATGCGGACGTATGACTGGAGATTGACGTGTTTGTTGAACTTTACATTCAGACCCACGTTTCCGATCAGGCGAGACTGGTTATTGTAACCATAATTCTCCTTGATAACGAAGTAAGGATTGTCCCAGTACTGTGGCGTCTGATACTCGGAGGGATCAGAAGTGCTGTTCGGGTCTCCGATGTTCCAGGAGTTCAGGCTCCCGTCAGCATTGCGATACTGTTGCATCTTCTTCATGTCGAGCTGACGCTGGAACCACTGGTTGAAATTCTGCGTCACGTTCAATCCATCCAGGCGGTATCCTTCTCTGGGCTGGCCTTTCCGGTTATCCTGTACGTAAGTGATGTCGGTTGAAAAAGTCAGCAGTTTTCCCAGATCGTAAGATCCGTTTATGCCTATCTGGTGGAGGTTGCGGTTGGCTTCGGGAATGGTCAGCGTACGATTTTGATTGTTGTAACTCAACCGGAAGTTATACGCTTCTCCACCACTGGTGAGTGCTACGCTGTTATTGATGTTGCGTCCCGTTTGAAAGAAGTCACGGACATTATTGGGGAAAGGGGTGAGCTTTGACAATTTTCCCCAATCCGGACCATCATACCAGCTGTAGTATGCACGATAGTCCTGGCCTTTCATCTTCGGTCCCCAGCTTTCATCAGCACCGTACTCCAGCATGCGCTGTCCATTGAATGAGGCCCAGCTCGCAGGGTGGATGGAGGGGTTATATTTGAAGATGTAAAAACCTTCGGCATCGTAGTATGAACCTTGAGTCGAAGACGCCGAAGTGTAACCACCGGCGTAATCATTCTGATAAGGCGGCATGAGGGACATGTTCTCCAGTGTCACGCCGCTGTTGACATCCACGCTGGTGTAGCGCTTGCGGGTGCCTTTTTTGCTGGTGATCACCACTACGCCGTTGGCAGCACGCTGGCCGTAGAGGGCAGTGGCTGCAGGACCTTTCAGTACGCTCAGGCTCTCCACGTTGTCCATGATCACAGCCGACTGGTCGGTGATCGTTCCGTCCACCACGAAGATCGGGGCGACGGGACCCAGACCGGTCACACCCCGGATCAGGATGCTCGCGTTGTCATAGGTGGAACTGGGGGAACCCACCAGCTGAACGCCGGCCACTTTACCCGCGAGGGAAGAGCTCACGTCCACCGAACGGGCGAAGGTCAGGTTTTCACCTTTCACTTCCTGGATGGAATAGCCGAGCGCCTTCTTTTCGCGCTTGATGCCGAGGGCTGTTACGACCACTTCATCAAGTGAAGATTCAGATGCCAGCACCGCATTCACGGTAGCACCTGATCCAACGCTCACTTCAGTCGCCTGCTGACCGGCGGAAGTGAATACGAGTACTTCTCCGGCGGCGGCACCGATTGAAAACTTACCTTGAGCATCTGCGGTCGTGGTACGTGTCGATCCTTTGACCGTCACGGTTGCAAAGGGGACGGCTTCCCCCTTGTCATTTCTGACCGTCCCCGTGATGGTGCGAACCTGGGCGATCGCCAGTCCGCAGACAAGCACGAGCATGGTCGTCAGAGCCATGATTTTTCTCATGTGTGTTTTGGTTTATTGTGTAAAAAAAGGGTTTGGCAATGGGATATGGCAGGCAGGATAAGTATAGCACATTGATTATCAACTTATAGACTTCAATTATTCCAAATGTGCATAAAATAAAATTATGAATAATTTAACATTAGTATGCAAAAATTGGGTAAACATTTTTATAAGGATGATGAACGGCTGCCTGGGTGGATGAGAAGCATGCAAAAAAAAGCCCCTGCGAGGTTAAGTCGCAGGGGCTGAAAAAGGCGTTTGATCGGATCAGACCAGCATGGTCACCGGATTTTCCATGTATTTCTTGAGCGTTTGCAGGAAGGCGGCACCTACGGCACCGTCCACACTGCGGTGATCGCAACTCAACGTCACCTTCATGACATTGACCACGCCAAAACCGTCTCCCTTGCGTACGACCTTCTCACTGATCCGTCCCACGGCGAGGATCGCACTGTCCGGCGGGTTGATGATGGCCGTGAATTCATCAATGTCCATCATCCCCAGGTTGGAGATCGTAAAGGTATTGCCGCTGAATTCGTTTGGCTGGATCTTTTTCTGGCGGGCCTTGTCGTAGAGCTCCTTGGCATCGGCAGCGATCTGCGACAGGGATTTCTGGTCGGCGAAGCGGACGACCGGGACGATCAATCCGTCGGGCAGGGCGATGGCACTGCCGATATGCACGTGGCTGTAGGTGCGGATGAAATCTCCCATCCAGCTGCTGTTCACGGCGGGATGTTTGCGCAGGGACATGGCGGCGGCCTTGATGAGCATGTCCTGGAAGGAGATCTTCACCGGGCTCACCTCGTTCATTTGGGTGCGGGCAGCCATGGCATTGTCCATGTTGATCTCCATGGTCAGGAAGAAATGCGGTGCACTGTACAGGCTTTCGCTGAGCCTGCGGGCGATCACCTTGCGCATCTGTGTATTCGGCGTATCCACATAGCCTTCCTGGCCTGTGACAACCGGTACGGGTGCAGCTGCCGGAGCGGCGGCGGCTGCAGGCGCAGGAGTTGCTGCGGCTGCCGGGGCGGCTGCGGGCACGAAACCATCGACGTCGCGACGTACGATCCGGCCACCATCACCGGAACCGGCCACCTGGCGGATATCAATACCCTTCTCGGCAGCAAGTTTGCGGGCGAGGGGAGATGCTTTCAATCGTCCGTGGTCATCAGAAGAAGCGGAACTCACCGATGCAGTGGCGGGTGCCGCCGTAGTTGCAGCCGGCGTGGATGCGGGAGCGGAAGCAGCGGGTGCGGCAGTTCCGGCGGGTGCTGCAGGGGCATCCAGGGAGGCCAGCAGACCGCTGATGTCGGTTCCTTCTTTACCAATGATGGCAATAACGCTGTTGACCTTGGCAGCCTCACCTTCGCGCACACCAATGTGCAACAGGGTGCCCTCGGTATAACCGACCACTTCCATGGTGGCCTTGTCGGTTTCAACATCGGCCAGATTATCGTCGCTCTTCACTTTATCACCCACCTTCTTGTTCCATTGTACGATCTTACCCTCGGTCATCGTATCACTGAGCAGCGGCATGCGGATGACCGTGACGCCCAATTGTTCAGGCGTGACGGTCGGTGGGGCGGGTGCAGCAGCAACAGGGGCAGGTGCTGCAGCAGGTGCAGCGGCCGCAGGTGCTGCAGGCGCGCCCAACAACCCGGAGATGTCTTCTCCTTCTTTGCCGATGATGGCGATGATCTCATTCACCTTGGCGGCATTGCCTTCCTCAACCCCGATGTAGAGGAGGGTGCCTTCGGCATACCCCACGACTTCCATGGTGGCTTTGTCGGTTTCGACATCGGCGAGATTATCGTCACTCTTCACCTTATCGCCCACTTTCTTGTTCCACTTGACGATCTTTCCTTCGGTCATCGTATCGCTGAGGAGTGGCATCCTTATGACTTCGGCCATGGCGAGGAGATATGTTTGGTTCTTTGTACTTGATTATGGAAGGCCGAAATTACGGCAAAAGCGCAAAACCTGAAAGACTTGTTGCATCATGTGGCGTCATGACGGAAGGCTGTTGGCAGGGATCATTCGACATCCAGTCCCAGCCGGTCGCGCAGCTCCTTGACCAGCGGGTACTCTGTCACCATCAGCACGTACTGCTCCTTGCGGTTCATCGGACGTTCCACCGGTTCCTCGGGCGCGGCACTCGTGTCAAGGATGACCTGGTAGGTGATGTATCGGTTATTGAAGAACCGATGCAGATGCTCGATGAGTCCGCTCCGTTCCTGTTCGATGAAACGCTGCTGCAGGACCGTTTCCGTGAAGATGTCGAAATTATTATCGCCGGTGATCTCCCAGCGCGCCATCCTCAGGTTGCTAGCGGTGGTATGGCTTTTCTGCTCCGTGAGCATATCGATATATCCTTCCCATGCCTGTTTCAGCAGGGGTTCGCTCAGCGGTGTGCCGGTCGATTGCTGGTTGGCCTGTGAACGGGCCTGCATCTCCTGCCGGATCTTTTGCAGGGTGCCCATGGCCGGTCGGGCAGCCGGTTTTGTGTCTGCCGGAGGCGCCGAAGGAACCGCCGGCTTCTGTGCCGGGATGGAAGCCTTTGCCTCCGGTGCCGGCATGGGTGGGGGTGCCGGGGGCGTTGCAGCGACGCTCGGTTTCGGCGTTTGAATGATCAGCCGGGCACCCCTTCCGTTATTGTCCGGAGTGGCCGGAGCCGCGGCACTTTGATTATCCCTGACCTCGATCGGCGCGATCTTCCGGAATCTGACCGGACGGATGGCGTCAACCGTTTTTTTTTGAACCATGCCCGAACCTTCCGGGCTCCATTCCACCGCCTGCGACAGATATGTCAGGCGGATGAAGGCCATTTCGGTGTGGAGTTTCTTGTTCCGGGCCGGCTTGTAACCCTCGATGGCCGTACTGAGGATGTTGACGGCGCCGATCAGCCAGGCCATGGGTGTGGCGGACGCCACTGCGGCGTATCGTTCCTTGAAACTGTCCACGACTTCCAGGAGCGAGAGACTGCGCGGGTCGCGGCATACCAGCAGGTTCCGGAAGAAGCCCGCCAGCTCGTTTAGCAGCATCTCCCCGTCGAAGCCGCGTTTGTTGATCTCATCGAGCAACAGGAGGGATCCCGCCAGGTCCTGCTGTCGCATGTGATCGATGAAACGGAAGAAATAGTCCTCGTCGAGGATGTTCAGGTGTTCCAGCGTATTGGAATAGGTCAGTGACCCGCCCGTAAAACTGACGATCTTGTCCAGCGTACTCAGGGCATCCCGCATACATCCCTCACTCTTCTGTGCGATGACCTGCAGGGCGGCCTTTTCTGCCGTGATATGTTCCTTGGTGACGATCTCTTCGAGATGCTCCACCGTGTCGGCATCGGTGATGCGTTTGAAATCGAAGATCTGACAGCGGGAGAGGATGGTCGGCAGGATCTTATGTTTCTCGGTCGTTGCCAGTATGAAGATGGCGTAGGGCGGTGGCTCCTCCAGGGTCTTCAGGAAAGCATTGAAAGCCTGCTGCGACAGCATGTGTACCTCATCAATGATATACACTTTGTACCGGCCGCCCTGTGGCATGAACCGCACCTGGTCGGTCAGTTCCCGGATGTCATCGACCGAGTTATTACTTGCGGCATCTAGTTCGTGGATGTTCAAAGACATGCCCTGGTTGAAAGACAAGCAGGAAGTGCAGGAATTGCAGGCCTCACCGTCTGGCTGGCGGTTCTCGCAGTTGATGGTTTTCGCCAGGATCCGTGCGCAGGTGGTCTTTCCAACCCCTCTTGGACCGCAGAAAAGGAAGGCATGCGCCAGTTTCTGCTGCAGGATGGCGTTCTTCAGGGTCGTGGTGATATGCGCCTGCCCGACCACCGTGGAGAAATTCTGCGGGCGGTATTTCCGGGCGGAGACGATG
>VFQT010004160.1_pt1 | contig 12393 bp, 11 predicted proteins | sample 3512381 | NCBI WGS metagenome assembly VFQT01 (sample SAMN10412376, study PRJNA504923) | tailings metagenome | isolation source: Relicate 2 Philex TSF3 active mining site | place: Philippines: Tuba, Benguet | collected 2017-08-29 | reverse complement strand
CGGCCATGCAAGCCGATATCTCTCTCCCGATCGATGCTGTCGTCGCCGACGTCCGCACCGCCCTCGCCTCGGGCCGCGTTGCCGTCCTGGCCGCGCCACCTGGAGCCGGCAAGACAACGCGCGTGCCGCTCGTGCTGCTCGATGCGCCGTGGCTGGGGGGAAAGCGCATCCTGCTTCTGGAGCCCAGACGGTTGGCTGCGCGCGCAGCGGCCGAACGTATGGCGTCCGTGCTCGGGGAGCGGGTCGGCGAACGTGTCGGCCTGCGCTCGCGGCTCGACACGCGCGTGTCGGCCCGCACGCGGATCGAGGTCGTGACGGAGGGCGTGTTCACGCGCCTGCTGCTCGACGATCCGGCGCTGGAGGGCGTTGGCGCGGTGCTCTTCGACGAATTCCACGAGCGCTCGCTCGACGCGGACTTGGGGTTGGCGCTGGCACTCGATGCGCAAGGTGCCTTGCGGGAGGATCTGCGCATCCTCGTCATGTCCGCGACGCTCGATACGGCCGGTGTCGCGGCCCTTCTCGGCGGCGCCCCGGTGATCGCCTCGCAGGGCCGTACGTTTCCGGTCGAGACGCGTTATCTGGGGTCGCAGCCGCATCGGCGCATCGACGAGCAGGCGGCGGACGCGATCATGCGTGCGATCCGTGCCGAGGCAGGATCGCTGTTGGCGTTCTTGCCCGGCCTCGGGGAGATCCGCCGCACGGCGGACCGCGTGCGCGAGCAGCTGCGCGATGCAGTCGAAATCGACGTCGTGGAACTACACGGTAGCCTCGAAGCCCGTGAGCAGGCGCGCGCCATCGCTCCAGCCGAGCCGGGCCGCCGCAAGATCGTCCTGGCGACGGCGATCGCGCAGACATCGATCACGATCGAAGGCGTTCGCGTCGTCGTCGATTGTGGTCTGGAGCGGGTGCCACGCTACGACGCCGATGCCGGCGTCACGCGGCTGGTGACGGTCCGCGCCTCCAGAGCCACCGTCGATCAGCGGCGCGGTCGCGCCGGGCGCACGGAGCCCGGGTTATGCTACCGGTTGTGGGACGAGCCCCAGACGGCCGGTCTGGTCCCCTACACCACGCCCGAGATACTTGCGGCCGACCTCTCCGGCCTGCTGCTCGATTGCGCCGCCTGGGGAGAGCGCGATCCGTCTCGCCTGCGATGGCTCGATCCGCCGCCGGCCGGGCCACTGGCGGCCGCCCGTGCCGAGTTGCTGGCGCTGGAGGCGATAGACGAGACCGGTGCGCTGAGCGAAGCCGGCAAGGCTTTGCGCGCCCTCCCCTTGCCGCCGCGTCTCGCACGCATGCTGATCGTGGCGGCCGAAAGCGCCCAGGAGGGTGAGGCAGCCGAAATCGCGGCCGTGCTCGTCGAGCGGGGGCTGGGGGGCGTATCCGTGGACATCGAGGATCGGCTCGCGCTCATGCGTCGCGACAGATCCGAACGCAACCAGCGCATGCGTCGTCTCGCGTCCGATTGGGCGCGTCAGGCTCGGGAGGCGCGCCGCCAGCTGGCGCCGGAGGGATCCGTCCGGGCCCGCGCGACGCGCTCACTGGCAGCGCTGCTCGCCATCGCCTATCCCGACCGCATCGCTCGTGCGCGAGGCAACACGGGGGAATACGTGCTGGCTAGCGGTCGCGGCGCGGTGCTCGATCCGGCTGTTCCTCTCAGCCAGCAGCGCTATCTCGTGGTCGCGGAATTGTCGGGAACTGCCGCGGCATCCCGCATTCTCGGTGCCGTTCGGCTCGAGGCGAGCGAACTCGATACGATCGCAGGCGCGCGGATCGAGACCCGGCTCGAGGTGACGTTCGAGGCACAGAGCGCAGCACTGCGTGCGCGTGCCGTTCGCAGGCTGGGTGCGATCACTCTCGAAAGCGAAACGCGGCCGGTGCCGCCAGGGGCCGACAGCGCTGCCAAGCTTGCCGCAGGCGTCGCGAGCCTGGGGATCGAGCGGTTGCCCTGGAGTGCGGGGCAGCGCCAGTTGCGCGACAAGGTGGCTTTCCTGAAGGCATGCGGCGGGCCGGCCGCCGACCAGATGCCAGATCTTTCCGATGCCGCGCTCTCGGCCACCATCGGGACGTGGCTTGCGCCGTTTCTCTGCGATGCCCGTCGTCTGTCGGACATCACGGCCGATACGCTCGAGCAGGCGTTGTCCGGCCTCGTGCCGTATGCGATGCGCCAGCGGGTCGAAAGCGAGTTGCCGAGCCACTTCGTGGCGCCGACGGGCAATCGTCATCGCGTCGACTACGAGGGGGAGGGCGCACCGATTCTGGCGATCCGCGTGCAGGAACTCTATGGACTGAAGGAGCATCCCGCACTCGCTGGCGGGCGCTTGCCCTTGACGTTGCACCTGCTGTCGCCGGCCGGCAGGCCGATCCAGATCACACGTGATCTGCCCCGCTTCTGGACCGGCTCGTGGCGTGACGTCAAAGCGGAGATGAAGGGGCGTTATCCCAGACACGAATGGCCGGACGATCCCGCCAATGCACATCCCACGACGCGCGCGAAGCGGCGATCATGAGAGCGCGCGCAAGAGGCGGTACGTCGTCTGCCGCCGGCCAACGCCAAACGCTCCGGCGCGACCGGAGCATTTGGCGTCCCCAGACATCGAGCGCGCCCCCCAGCGCGCTCGACCCTCACAGTCGATAGCGGATCTGATCCGACCAGAAGCGTTCGAGACGTACCAGGGTCTTGTTCAGCGCCTGGAAATCATCCTGACGCAATTGCCCGACAGCCTCGATCGACGTCATCTGGCGCTGATAGAGATTATGTACGACGTCGCACGCGTCCTTGCCCTTCTCGGTGAGGCTGACGCGGACGGAGCGGCGGTCGGTTTCCGAACGCTTGTAGTGAAGGTAGCCCATGTCCACGAGCTTCTTCAGATTGTAAGAGACGTTCGAACCCAGATAGTAGCCCCGCGTCTTCAGTTCGCCCGCGGTCAACTCGCTCTCGCCGATGTTGTACAGCAGCAGCGCCTGTACGCTATTGAGTTCCGCGCCGCCCTGGCGGTCGAACTCGTCCTTGATCACGTCGAGCAGAAGACGATGCAGACGCTCGATCAACCGCAAACCCTGAAGATATTCTCCGCGAAGGGTCTCATCGTGAGCGGGGGCCCGCGCCCGGCTCATATCCAACGCTAAACTCATTTGTCCCTGCCTCGCACTGTTAGACGCGTCCCCGCTGATGATTTGTTTTTCCGGGGTACACAGCGAAACTAACGCGCGAAATTAAAGCTTACCCTAAAAGACATGCTGAATAGCAGGTAAATATTTAGGCCAAGATCCGTATCAATTCGGAAGGAATGCGAAACGTCCTTTAACGGACGAAGCCCGCCATTCCGGTGTCTGTGGCGGTCTCACGTACGGGCGGCCTGCATTTGTTCGCGCGAGGGCAGTTCGAGATCCGCATCGCCTATGGGTGCGAAAAATTCTTCGACCTCGGTCCGGGCAACCGCATCGATCGACACATGCGTCCAGCGTGGCGAACGGTTCTTGTCACGCAATCGCGCCGCCACCCCTTCGTGGAAGTCGGCCGCCTCCAGGAAGCGATGGGCGAGCCTGTAGTCCTGGATGAGCGTGGCACGGATGTCCAGGTTCCGCGCTCGGCGGATCATGCGGTCCGTCACGTTGAGTGCCAACGGCGAGTTCCGCTGCAGGTCGTCAAGAATGCCGCGCGCGAATTCGCGATCGTCGATCGGTGCCGCCGCGAGCCGGGCGACGATCTCGGCGAGGGACGGCGCCGCGAAATAGCGCTCGATCCGTTTGGCATCGGCCATCAAGGCAGAGGGGCCAGGGTCGCGGTGCAGGCGGTCGAGGATGGGATCGACGGGCTCTGCATCCGCGAGCTGGGCTTCTATGGCGTCGAAATGGTCGGGCGAGATGCAGTGCGTGACGAGGCCGAGGGCCAGCGCGTCGGCACGTCCGATGCTGCGGCCGGTGAGACCCAGATAGTGGCCGATCCCGTGCGGCATGCGGGCGAACGCGCGGACGACGCCGCAATCCGGGAAATAGCCGATCTGCGTTTCGGGCATTGCGAAGGAATAGCCGGGACCTGCAACGCGATGGGTGTTGTAGAGCGTGATCCCGACGCCGGTGCCCATCACCGCCCCGTCGACGAGGGAGACGGTTGGCTTCGACAGGCACTCCGCCACCCAGCACAAGGCCAATTCGTCGGCCAGCCCCTTGCGGGCAGCAGCCAGATCGGTGGTGGCGAGCGCGGTGATCTCCTTGACATCGCCACCCACGCAGAAAGGACCGGAGTTGGCCGAGCGGATGACGACGGCGTAGAGGCCAGGGTCGCGTCCGAACCCGGCGAATGCCTGGGCGAGCTCGGCCCGCATGGCGATCGAAAGCGCGTTGCGCGCCGCCGGCCGGTCGAGCATGATGATGGCGGCGGCGCCGCGTCGCGAGATGCGCACGCCCAATTCGTCGGCTTCGTCGTGACCCCGGTTCATGTCCACAGCCTATGCACAATCGAGGAAAGTGTTTTCAACGTAATTCGGCCGAATATCCAAGAAAAAAGAGAGGCCTATCGTTGTCTCGATCGCCAAGGAACCTGTACACGGGAAGCACAAATCAGCAGAATGACAATCGATTCGGTGCTTCCCAGAAAAATGTCGAGACGTCCGGAACCGATGGTACCCTGCAAGGGCCTTGATCGCTCGTTTGTTTCCTTTGCATCGCTGATCGCGCTGTCGATTGCAGCGGCGTCCGACGCGCGGGCGACCGGTCCAGCCATCCCATCGAAGCCGACACCCCAGTGGCCTTTGCTGATCTCCGATGTGAAGGCCCCGGCGACGCCCGTCCAGACCTGGAGCCCTGACGAGATCGCTTCGGCGAAGGCGGCGTGCCGCGCCATGCTGCAGGGGCGAGGGATCGTCGCCGTGGAGATGCCGCCGTTCCGGGAAGGCGAATGTGGTTCGGCGGCGCCCGTACAACTCATAAGTATCGGCAAGAGCCCTCAGATCACGTTCTCGGAACCCGTGACGGTGACTTGCGAGATGGCAGCAGCCTTCGACGACTGGGTGAAAGGAGACCTCCAGAAGCTCGCTCGCAGCCAACTCGGCAGTCCAGTGGTCCGCATCGAGGTGATGAGTTCCTACTCCTGCCGCAACGCCTACGGCCGTAAGAAGAACCGGCTCAGCGAGCATGGACGGGCCAACGCTCTCGATATCCGCAGTTTCGTCACGCAGAGCGGCGAAACGGTGAGCGTTCTCGAGGGCTGGGGACCGACGGAGCGCGATATCAAGGCTCGCATCGCCGCGGCGGCGAAGGCAGCCAAAGCGGCCGAGGCCGCCGCGCGGGCCGCCGAGGCCAAGGCCGAGGAAATCAAGCGTCAGGCGGAGATCGCCGACCGTGAACTGCGAAAGGCGGGCCGCGTCACGGAGTTCGCCTCCACGGCTCGGTCGGCCTTGGGTGGCGCCCAGTTCGATCTCGATTCGATCGCGCGCAGCGGGGTCGCGGTAACCGGTACCGTTCAGCCGCCCGTGATGGGCTTCGAAGCGCCAAGCCGGCTCGGGGGCCCGAAGCCTCCGCAGGGGCGCACGGTCGAGCCGCCGATGGCGACTGCGGACAGCCCGCGACACGAGCGATTCTTGAAGGCACTCCACCGCTCGGCCTGCACGGCCTTCGCGACGATCCTCGGTCCGGAGGCCAACGAAGCGCATCGCAATCATTTTCATGTGGATATGGCCGACCGCACGTCGGGCAGCTTCTGCGAATAAGCGCGGCACGCACGGTCGGCGATCTTGCGTCGTTCCGCGGCGATTGCAGCGGTCACACGTCGCCAGATCGGTGTCGTGCCCCGCTCGGCCTTTACGGACAATGGCCTTGTTGTCGTCCGGACGACCTGCGATCTTGCGCCCGCTGTTTTCCGGCCCCCGGGCCGGCCTATGACGGAGACGCGCGTGTCGAGGAGGCATCCCATCGTCGGGATCGTATTGCTTGCGCTGTTGCAGGGGGGCTGCGGCGCGGCGAAGCTGTCCGATCAGTTGGGGGCGCTCCCCGAAATCGCGCCGGCCGAGAGGATCGACCGGCCGGAATCCCCGATCGAGAGCTACACGGTCATCGCGCGTGCCGCGCTCACGTGCTGGTTCGGCAGCAAGGGAAGTCTGAAGCGCACGCACGTGTTCCACGCGGAAGCGCCACCCCCCGAAAGCGGCAAGGGGGCCGAGATCGTCATCTATCAGCGTGATCCGACCGGTGAGACGCCGCGGGCCTTGCGCGCCTTTCGCATCGTCATCGCGCGGTCGGGCGACGGATCGAGCGTCCATACGGAGAGCTACCGGATGCCCGAACGTGTCTCTACCGACATGAAGGCCGACGTGATCCGCTGGGCTCAGGGCCGGACGGACTGCAGCGTGATGGGGGCAGGCGGCTGGGATGCGGCGCCTGAAGAACAAAAGGAATCAGCGCCCGCCAAGGCGGCCGAGACGGCGGCCAAGAAGAAGCGCTGATCCTACGGTTGACGCACGCGGACCCGACGACGTGAGGCAGTGCCGGGGTGAAGGCCATCCACCCCGCAGCGGTGCGCCGCCGGAGGGATCAGGCCCTGTAGTCCTGGATGCGCGTCGCGCGCAGGCCCGGCAGTCCATGCCGGTCGATGGAACGCTGCCAAGACAGGAATTCGTCGACCGTTAGCTTGTAGCGCTCGCAGGCCTCGTCCAGGCTCAGAAGGCCACCACGAACGGCAGCCACGACCTCGGCCTTGCGGCGGATGACCCAGCGCTTGGTGTCTTTGGGCGGGAGATCGGCGATCGTCAGCGGGCTCCCATCGGGGCCGATGACATAGCGGGCTCTGACGCGGAACTGTTGGTCCATCATTTTACGCTTTACACTGTTTTGACTGCCTCGATCCTGAACATAGCCCGGCTCGATTAATCGGAGCCTAAGCAACGGGGTGAACAGGCGCTTCTTGAACGCGATTAAAATAGCACAATACCTTTTACTTTCACGATATTGACCTCGGAATGGTTAATTTGCGGATCAACTTGAAGCAGCGACGGCTCACTGCTTGTTCGTCACCGCGCGCATGCGTTAATGTCCAGTCGCACTTTCCGACCGGGTCCCTGCACCCGGTTCATCCGGTCAGCGATCAACACTCGAGTTCCCATGAGCGCCACCTCGGGCGGGCCGACATCCCGCGTCTTCTTCTCTCAACGCATGCGGCTCCATTACGTGGATTGGGGCAACGAAGGCGCGCCGCCCGTCGTGCTCGTCCACGGCGGCCGTGACCATTGCCGCAATTGGGATTGGGTGGCTCGCCGCCTGCGCAAGGACTTTCACGTGATCGCGCCCGATCTACGCGGCCACGGCGATAGCGACTGGTCGCGTAGCGCGAACTACAACATGGCCGCCTATGTCTACGATCTGGCCCAGCTCATTCACCAATTGAAGTTGAGCCCGGTTACCATCATCGGGCACTCGCTGGGCGGCGCGATCAGCGTCCGCTACGCCGGCATCTACCCCGAGAACGTGAAGCGGCTGGTGGCTATCGAAGGCCTGGGACGGTCGCCGAAATCGCTGGCGGAGACGGCGGCCAAGTCGATGAAGGAGCGGATGCGCGGCTGGATCGAGCAGCAGCGCGCGGTCTCGGCCCGCCAGTCCCGCCGTTATCCGTCCATCGAGGAGGCGACGGCGCGGATGCAGTCGGAGAACAAGCACTTGAGCGCCGAGCAGGCCCGCCACCTCACCGAGCACGGCGTCCACCAGAATGAGGACGGCACTTTCTCCTGGAAGTTCGACAACTATCTGCGCGTGCATCTGCCCTACGATATGCCGCAGGCCGAGGTGGAGGCGCTCTGGCGCGAGATCACGTGTCCGTCGCTGCTCGTCTACGGCAAAGAGAGCTGGGCCTCCGACCCGCGCGGGGATGGCCGCGCCAGCCACTTCCAGAATGCCTCCATCGTGTCGCTGGCAGGCGCGGGCCATTGGGTCCATCACGACCAGCTCGAGACCTTCATGGCCCTGGTCGACCCCTTCATCCGCGCAGAACCGCTTCCCACGGGCTTGCCGGGCGTGACCTGAGGCTCGCCCGGACGCTTGCCACGCGCTTACCAGGTGAGGGTGCGCGTGCCGTCTCGAAAAAGGGCCTGTCCGACAAGATCGGGATTACTCGGCTTGAGACCGTCGAGCAGATCGGTCTCTTTGACGCCGTAGTGCTTCATGCACATCGGACAAACCAGAACGGTCGCGCCCGCCTGCAACAGTGCCCGGAGATGATCCTGCTGGGCTTTGAAGGCTTTCATGCGGGTCTTCGAGGCGATCAGTACGCCGCGATCGTTGAGGAAGACCGTCACGGGGTGTTTCCGCTCGAGCTGGTTCTTGGAAAAGACGAGAGCCATCGTGGCTCGATGCGGCTGATCCGTCGTCATGTTGACGAAGAGCCCGTCCGTGTCGGCGGCGCGAGCGGGAGGCATTGCCAGGAGCGGTGCGGCGGCAAGCAATGCCAGTACTGCTAGTATAGATCGAAGTATCCTCACGTCAGGGTTTCCCTTGTTTGCACTCTCGGACGCATGAAGCTGTGCACCGGGGCGCGTCGTGACACTGACGACGATCAACGGCAGGGCACACAACTTGTCGCAGTGTTGCCGAATGGGCTCGGCCGCACGCAAACGGACTAATCTCGATTGTCGGAGGTCTCGCGATGCTTTTATTGTCGTGGCGGCCTGAGGGAGTTCTGAATTTTGCGACGTCGACGGACATCGATGCGCGTAGTGGCGATCATCGGCATGCTCGTGCATGCCGCGTTGATCGTGTGGCACAACGCATCGATGGTGGGCGCCACGCTCGAGCGCGGCCTCCTGGCAGAGGCACTCGCAATATGCCATGCCACGGGACCGTCTGGCCTCGAGGGGACCGTCCCCGCGCAGCCCGGCGAGGGCGAGGCATCGACGCCCTGCCCGATCTGCAAGGGCCTCGTCGGTGCGGTCGCAGTCGTCCCCGACGTGCGCTTGCCGGAACCGTCTCCGGATAAGACAGCCGCGCGCTTCGCCGCGCGGGCGAAGCTCATCACTGCGCGCTTGGCGCCGGTCTGCCCGCCCTCGCGTGGCCCTCCGCGACGTATCGAGACCTGAACCTTGCCATCGCGCCGTGCCGCCGCCGATCGTTGATTGGCGGGGTCCTGCGGCGCGTCATGTCACGATACGCATAGGAATCCCCAAAGTGCTCGATGAACTTTCCCGCCCGCGCCGGCGTGCGCTGGGCCGCGCCCGTCTTCCGTCCACCGTCCTCGTCCTGCTCCTCGGCTTCGGGAGCACGTTCGCCAGCGCTCAGGACGCGTCTTCGCCGCAGTCGAGCGGCATGATGCTACCGGCGCCTGTCGGCGTGCCTGCTGCCGGCATGCCGCCGGCCGGCAAGCCTGTGATCCATTATGCGACGCGATGGATCCACAACAACGGGACCATCGCCGGCACCACGTCGGTGTCGCCGGAGTGGGTGGTCCAGAACGTCGCCAATCCATTCGCGCCGCCCGCGCAGATCCGTCGCGTTCCCCTCTCCAGTGTCATCACAATCCAATCGCTGGCCATCGCCTATGGCATCACCGATTGGCTCTCGGTTTCCGCGTCCACGGCCCATCTCGAGAAAGAGACGCGCACGCTGACGTTCGCCGGCAACGCGGGCACGGCCCGACGGGGCACGTCGCTCGAGCATACGGAGGGCCAGGGCGACAGCCGCGTCGGCTTCAATGTCCGCCTGCTGCATGGCCACGGGCACGTCGTCCATGCGGGTCTCGCCGTCTCCCTGCCAACGGGTTCCGTAACGGAGCGCATCAACCCGCTGATGCCGAACGGCACCATCGGCGACAGCAGGGCTGGCTACCAGCTCCAGCTCGGCACGGGCACCTACGACGTCGCGCCGTCGCTCACGTGGTCGGGGTCCAACGGCAGTCTCGGCTGGGGCCTTGCCTACCGTGGCCGCATGTCGCTCGAGGACGCCAATGACGAGGGATATCGCGTCGGCGATCAGCACGTCGTCACGGGCTGGCTGTCCCACCGGATAACGCGCGCGTTGTCGGGCTCGCTGCGCCTGGAGGGGACGAACCAGGACAAGATCCACGGCCGCGATCCCGCCATCGCCGGGGCAGGCGTCGGCACCAATCCCGAGAACTTCGGTGGCGAGCGCCTCGACGCATATTTCGGGCTCAACGCGCGCGGCATGGTGACGGGTTTGGGACTTCTCGCGGTCGGTGTCGAGTTCGGTCTGCCCCTCTACGAGAACGCCAACGGCGTGCATCTGGAAAGGGATTGGTCGGGTCAGCTCTCGGCCTCGCTGAGATTCTGAGCCAACGCGTCGCGGTCGCTGTCCGGCAGCCGGTCTCGAATAGCCGTGCGCCGGACGGTCCCACCTCCTGCAACGGAATGACAATGCAGCGCATGCTTCTGGAATTTCATCGCTGGCTGGCGATAATGTCCAGCCTCCCCCTCGTCGTTCTCGTATCGACCGGCCTCGTGCTGACGTTCGAGCCCGCCGCACATCTCCTGGCGCGCAAAGCCGACAGTCTGAAGGTCGGCGACGTCATCGCCATTCTCGATCGGCACGATCCACAGGGCGTTTCTGGCAGCATCACCTATCGCAATTACGAGGGCACGCTCTCGATCGGCGGTGTCACGCCAAGTGGTCCCATCGTCGTCGACGTCGCCACGCGAGAGACCCGGTCCGCTCCCGGAGCGCTGGCACGGACCTTTCTCCTGGCCCGGGCGCTCCATACGAAGTTGCTCTACGATCTGAAGCCGCTCGTCGTCGCCGCCACCGTCGTTCTCATCGTGTTGGCGCTGCTGGGCGTGGCGATGGGCTGGCCACGCTTCGAGAATACGCTGTCGGGCTGGCATATGACGGCGGCATGGATCGGCTTGCCTCTGATCCTGCTGCCGTCCGTGCCCGGTCTCCTCATCGCCTTCGGCGTGATGTTCGGGGGCGGCGGCGGCGCTCCGAAATCTATCGGCATGCGCAAACCCGGCATGTCCATGGCCGCCGTGGTCGAGGCTGCCGGGCGCAGTCGCGACATGAGCGGCATGGTCTGGATCCGCGCCATGGGGCCGCGTCACATGATGCGATATACGGAAAACGGCCATTTCCGCGGCTACTTCGTCGTTTCCCAGGGAGTGGTTCCGGTGCCGCGAAATTGGCCACGCAGTATTCACGAAGGGCTTTGGTCGGTTCCGTTGGGGTTTGCGATGAACCTCGCGGTATCGCTATCGGCGATCCTTGCGATCGTCACGGGCCTTCTGCTCTGGCTGCGACGCCGGCGGGTCCGCACGATCCGCATCGCGCCGACGTGAAGATCGACGTGAACCACGGGCCGGCCGGTCGGTGACCGGCGGCTCTGGCGCCGTGCCACGTCGGGCGCTAGCCTGCGGACCGAGTGACGATAACCACAGGGAGTTGCGCCATGACTGAACGGGGAGTCGCCGCCATCACGGGCGGGTCGAGCGGTATCGGTGAAGCGACGGCACACAGGTTGGCCGCCGACGGCTACGACATTGCGATCCTCGACGTGAACAAGGAGGCGGGAGAGGCCGTCGCGAAGGCGATTGCCGGCAAAGGCCGCAAGGCCCGCTTCTACGCGTGCGACGTGACGGACGCCGCAGCACTCGAAGCGGTGGCCGACGCCATCGAGAAGGACCTCGGACCGATTACGGCGGCGGTGACGGCGGCGGGTCTCATTCCCAATACCGAGTCCGTTCTCGATATGGACATGGCCTATCATGAACGCATGTGGCGGGTGAACTATCACGGCACGGTACATGCCTGTCAGTCGTTCGCGCGGCGGATGATCCCCCGCAAGCGCGGCGCGATCGTCACAATCGGCTCTATCAACTCCAAGCAGCCGTTGCCGCTTCCAGCCTACAACCCCGGCAAGGCCGCAGTGGAACGCCTGACGCAACTGCTCGCCGTCGAGCTCGGTCGCCACAGTATTCGCGTCAACTCGGTCGGTCCCACCTATGTCATGACACCGCCGCTGCGCCAGAAGGTGGCCGAGGGCAAGCGCGACATGAACAAGATCATGGGAGTGCACGCGCTACCCTACTTGCCCGAGCCGAAGGACATCGCCGATGGCATCGCCTTCCTGATTTCCGATCAGGCGCGCACCATCACGGGGATTCTGTTGCCCATCGACAGTGGCTGGCTGGCCGGCGTGCCCTATCGCACGTATGCGGGTGGCGTGCCCTGGGAGGAGTAAGACCGGATTGGGGCGACGTCTCGATGCGTGTACGCGCGAGTGGCGGGGCGTGATCGGCTACGGCCGATCGCACCTCCTGCACTGCGGCCGGCCTGCTTGACACGCATCAATGTATGCATTGCTCAGTCTGCCGCTAATGGCTCTGGTGATGAACCAGGGAGGACAACGGCGATGACGAAGAGCATCCGGTTTGCTGCGCTGGCCTGCGGGGCCATTCTCGCGATGAC
>VFQT010004157.1_pt1 | contig 12408 bp, 8 predicted proteins | sample 3512381 | NCBI WGS metagenome assembly VFQT01 (sample SAMN10412376, study PRJNA504923) | tailings metagenome | isolation source: Relicate 2 Philex TSF3 active mining site | place: Philippines: Tuba, Benguet | collected 2017-08-29 | reverse complement strand
GACATGCACGCCACGATCCTTGCGCTCATGGGCATCGATCACGAGCAACTGACCTATCGCCATGCGGGCCGTGATTACCGGCTCACGGATGTGCACGGCACGATCGTCCGCGACATCATGGCATGATCGGGTGGCCCGCGCGGTCGCACTTTGCGCCAGGCCCGGCGTTGAAGTGCTCCGAAAGGCCATGTGACGTTTCGCCCGCACCCGTTCACGGTCTATCGTTGACCGATGCCCACGATCCCCGCCCTGCTTCTTGGCCTGGTCGCCCTCACGGATCTGCCGCCGTCCTGCGTGGTCGAAGGGATCGCGTTCGAGGCCGTGGCCGAGCACGCCGAACACGGCGTGGCCCGCTATCGCTGGGCGAAGCATGCCGAGCGTTCCATCACGCTCACGCTCATCGAGCGCGACGGCATGATCGCCGGCGCTGCGCTCCTGCCCAGTGGCGAGCGGCGCCAGGCCCTCGGTCGTGCGGACGCACCCATCGAGTGGATGCCGATCCCGGACGATGGATCGCGCTCGTGTGCCGGGTCAGTCGACGGCACCGCGATGGCCGGCGCCGCGCCGCAGAACGGTTCGCTCGCTGGCGGCTGCCCCGACGGCGATCGCGTGGATGTGCTGATCCTGACCACGCCCGCGGCGCGCACGCAAGCCGGTGGCGCGAATCAGCTCAATGCGCTGTGCGACCTTGCCGTGGCCTCGTCGAACACGGCCTACATCAACTCGGGACTGGCGGCCCGGCTTCGCAACGTGCTGCGCATGGAGATCAACTACACCGAGCAGGATTTCGGCAGTGATCTGTCGAGCCTCGCTGCGCAGGGCGACGGCATCCTCGATGACGTGCACGACCTGCGCAACGCCTGTGGCGCCGACCTGGTCGCGATGATCCGCACGAGCGGCGAGTACTGCGGCATCGGTTACCTGATGCCGTACAACGATCCGGGCGCATCAGCGACCGGCTTCAGCGTGACGGCGCAGTCGTGCCTGGCGAGCCAGACCTTCGCCCACGAGCTCGGTCACAACATGGGTTGCTGCCATGCATCGGGTGATGGCGGCGGCTGCACGAGCGGCGGCATCTTCCCCTACAGCGTCGGGTGGCGATTCGCAGGCACCAATGGCACGACGTATCGAACGGTGATGGCCTATGCGCCGGGCGCGCGCATCGATCACTTCTCGAATCCCAACGTGAGCTTCCAGGGCGCGCCGACCGGCGTGGAGCCTTCGACCTCCACACAAGGCGCGCACAATGCCCGCACGATCGGCGAGACGCTCGCGGCGATTTCGTCCTACCGCTGCGCGGTGCCCGACACGCTGCTGGGCGATTGCGATGCGAACGGCCGCGTCGATGTGCAGGACATCGCGCAGGGCCGGGCAAGCGATTGCAACGGCAATGGTCGGCTCGATTCCTGCGACCTTCCTGCGCAGGGCGCATGCGCGGGTGGCGTGGCGGCCTGCCCATCGGGCTTCCTCATGAACGCCCCCGGCGGGCAGAGCACGAGTGGCGATCTCTTCGGTCGCGTGGTGGCGACCGATGGCGTGGGCTTCATCGTGGGTTCGCCGGGCGAAAACTCGCCGGTGGTCGATGTCGGTCTGGCTGAAGTCTGGACGATCGCGAATGATCGCCCATCACGTCAAGCCACGCTTCGCCACAGTGCTGCCGTGAGCAACGACCAGTTCGGCAGCGCCGTGGCGCTCGCCGGCGACTGGGCCGTCGTCGGCGCGCTTGGTCGTGACGTGAGCGGACTCAACAGTGCCGGCGCGGCATACGTGTTCAAGCGCACCGGCACGACGTGGTCGCAGGTGCAGGTGCTGCAGTCGACGACGCTGGCCTTCGCGGGGCGCTTCGGGAGCAGCGTGGTGCTGGCAGGGCCGTGGCTCGCGATCGGCGCGCCCGGTGAAGGCAGCGATCCGGCGGGCGGCGGCGCGGTGCACCTCTACGAACAGCAGGCCAATGGCCAGTTCGCGTTCAGGCAGCGGCTCGTGCCCTCGACGGCGAGCGAGCTGGGCTACTTCGGCTGGTCGCTGGCGATCGATGGCCCCATGCTCGTCATGGGTGCACCGTATGCGTCGGCGGGTGCCGGTCAGGTTTGGGTGTCGATGCGCGATGGATCAACGTGGTCTGCACCTGAGCGCATCGGCAGCGATCTCGAACCGATCGCCGACCCTGATGCCAGGCTCGGTCACTCGGTGGCGTGCAGCGGTTCGCTCGTCGCCGCCGGTGCGCCGCAGCAGGGCGAACGCCAAGGAGCGGTCTTCACGTGGCGGCGCGTCGACGGTGGCTGGCAAGCCGGTCCGGTGCTGAGCGGCCCGACCGCACAGGGCGCTCGCTTCGGCAACGGGGTGGCGATGGCGGCCGGTCGCGTGCTCGTGGCGCAGCAGGATTTCGCCACGCTCGCTTCAGGCGTGCGTGCCTACGAGTGGCCCATCGGCAGCGCGCCGATGGAGGTCGGTCGCGTGAGCGTGGGCGAGAGCGTGGCCCTCGTGCGCGACCTGGCGATCATCGGCGCGAGCGAAACGGTCGAGTCGGCAACCATCACGGGCGCTGCGCGGGTCTGGCGGTTTGGCTCCGATTGCGACCAGGATGGCGTGGCGGACCGTTGCCAGATCGCCCAGTCCGGCGGCGATGCCAACGCCAACGGGATCCTCGATGCGTGCGAGGCGATCATCGGCGACCTCAACGGCGACGGCCTCGTGAATGGCGCTGACCTCGGCGTGCTCCTTGGGGGCTGGGGCACCGCAGCGGGCGACCTGAACGCCGACGGCACGACCGATGGTGCAGACTTGGGCGTGCTCCTGGGAAACTGGACCGGCTGACCATGTCCGCCGCGTAGCCTGCGCGCATGCTGTGCGCCGTCGTCTTCACCATGACCGTGCTCGCCGCGCAGGATGCGGCGGTACCTCCCGCTGACGAATCGAATGCCGCCACGTGGTACCGGCGCGCGGGCGAGGCTCGGTTCAGCGACGAGGACCAGCTGTTCATCCAGTCTGAGCTCGTGGATCCATCACAGTGGAGGACCTGGGATCCAGCGTGGCTCGACCGCGCCGGCAGGATGATGGAGTCGCTGCGCCCGACGATCGATGCCCTGGCGCGCGGTGCCGCGGCGGATCGTTGCGACTTCGAGCTCGATCGCTCGGCAGGCTTCGGCATGCTGTTGCCGCATCTGGCGCAGCAGCGTCAGGGTGCTCGGCTGCTTGGCGCGGCGGCGCAGTGGGCCATGAGCCGCGGCGATGGCCGTGAAGCCTTGCGCCTGATCACGTTGCAGACCGAGCTTGCGCGTGACCTTGCGGGTGACCGTGTGGTCATCAGTTCCTTGGTGGGTTCAGGCATCACCATGCAGGCCGCGACATGCACCGAGGACCTGATGGACCTTGGCCTGATCACGCCGGCAGCCGCTGGCGAGCTGGCAGAGACCCTTGGCTCGATGACCGATCCTGCTGCGCTTGGCTGCGCCGAGGCGATGCGTGGCGAGATGGAACTCATGCGCGCCAGCCTCAAGGATGCCGAATCGGCGAAAGAGGCCCTGGCGATGGTGGACCCGAAGACCCCGGTCGAGATTGCCGATGATGAGTCCATCAAGCGCGAGCTCGAGGTGATGGATGGGTTCTACGGCCGAGCCGCCGCCGCATTTTCAGAGCCCGACCCGGCCAAGGGTCGCGCGATCCTCGATGGCCTGACGAAGGAACTCGAGGATCTTCCCGACGGTTCACTTGCACGCACGCTCATGCCCTCATGGGATGCGATGTGGGAGTCGATGCAGCGCAACCGGGCCGTGCTCCAGGAGATCACCGGCAGGCTGCGCACGATCGCCGAGGTCAAGGCCCGGTCAAGCGATTTCGTCGATGCGATGATCTTCTATGCGCAGGCGGGCCGTGCCGTGGCCGCGATCCCCGAGGATGACCAAATCGCGCTCGAACTTCTGCGCTCGGTCGGTCATGCGGAAGACCCCAAGCGCGTGCTGCGGCCGCTCGAGCAACTCTCGCGGGTCGTGGACGGTGCGATGCAGCAGGGATGGGTTGCAGGCCGCTGCGAAGTTGCCGGTCGCGAGCGCGGACGGCCGACCTTGGCGCTCGATCATGTCGCGCTCGCGCGTGGTGCTGCCCGTGCCGTGCTGCTTTGTGCGCAGCACGACGTGGGCCAAGACCTGCCCCGTGTCGTGCAGGGCTGCGTGCGCATGGTCGTGCAGGCGCGCGACTCATGCTGCCTTGCCGGATCGCTGCTCGCGAGCCTGTTGCTGGACGACCTCGCCGAGTCCATGCCGGCGATCCTTGCCGATCCGCGCATGGATCGTTCGGCACGAGCGGCGCTTGCCGAGTCGCTTGCGCCCCTGCTTGACGGCGGCTTGCGGCTGCAGGTCGCGCTGCGCGGCGACGTCGACGTGATCGTGCGTCGCTGGGCGCCACCAAAGCAGTCGACCGAGCTTGCTGCGGCGCGCAAGGCGTCTGGCCAGCGACTCGGTGCCAACGGCGTGGCCTACGTGCTTGCTGTGATGAGCCCCACCGTCACGCGCGAGGCTGATCATCTTCCGACGGGAGAACTGGTCGATGATGGCGGCGTGACGATTGACGCGCTCGAGGACCTCGCCGACGAGCGCGATGCGGTCGGCGCCACGCCGTTCGTGTCGGGCACCGAGGCCGCGACCGTGGAGACCATGCCACCCCTGGGCAGCATCACGCCGAAGGCGCCCATCGATCTCGAGGCGATGGCCGCATCGTGGACCGATCGCGTGCAGGCCCTGGTCAAGCGCGCGCGGGGGGAGTGAGTCGATGGTCGCGTTCCGTGTAGGCGATGCGGGGCGTGCCGGATTCCCTCATGTCCTCCTCAGCACGTCGATGTGCGTGCCGGCCTTCGATCGATGCCTGGCCACGCGCCCGGTCATCTCCAAGTGATCGAGCGCTTTGCGGACTTGAGCCCGACTTCCACCCGCCGCCGCTGCCAGCGCGAGTTCACTGCTTCCAGCGCCATGATCGAAGATGAGCGCAGCCATGACCGAGGCGCGAAGGTCACCCTTGACGTCGGCACGGAACACGAAGTCGGGGTGGCGCTCCATGATCCAGCGCGCTGTTCGGAGCACCTTGGGGCGCAACGGCTCGTCGATCAGGTGGATCCGCCACCGGCGACCGATGGCACCGGTGCGCTGCTGGGCATGGACCGCGAAGGCCTCATGCTGCTGCATGATCGCGAAGATCGAGCGTGGCTGGTCCGCCGGAGCCAGCCGTGACGTGACGGACGTGAACTCCCGCGGCGTCTGGCCTTGCTGTGCGGTGTCGAGCAGCGCCCCGAGGGCCGGTTGAAGGCTTGGGTCCAACGAGTGCCCGACCAGACGTCGAAGCCGGTGCTTGGCGATGAGGTCGCCGAAGGCATGCAGCCACGTGGCCGTTGTGTTGAAGAGCCGTGGCATGTGAACCATCAGGCGAACGGTGTCGAGCAGCATTTGCTCAAGATCGACCGGTTCGGCCGGGTGCAGCGCTGGTTCATCGCTGCCGTAGAGCACACCGACGTCTCGCCATCGATCCACGATGGCATCGAGTTCCGGCTCGAGGGCGGCATCAGCCACGGTTGCCCCCGAGTGCGCGTGCAAGCGAGATGGCCGAAGTGATGGAATCTGGTGACACTCCACGCCTGAGCAGTTGTGGAAGCATCTCCGCGAGCACGCTGCACTCACGCGTGGTGACGCGCAGCGCAGCCACGTCTGCAAGATCACGTTCACGCCCCGCAAGCAGCTTCAGTGCAATCAGGTCGAGCCGACCGACTGCTTTCACGTGCAGGCAACCAAAGCGACCGATGTCTTCCGTTCGATCCCGCCAACCATCGAGCAGGGTGTGTCGCAGCGTGGTTGATGTTGCATCGAACCATGACTCGCTGATGCCGATCGGATCACTGATGTGGGGTGCGAGATGGCAGCAGAGGTCCAGAAGCTCCGGCGGGGTGATCTCGATCACGTCGAGGTCTGATGTCAGACGGGTCGACGGCAGCTGACCAGTCAGCATGCCGGCAGCCCCACCGATCAGGATCAGGTCGCCCTGGGGCGATGGCGGGAGCGCGGCGGCGAGGGAGTGCAGCGCGCGGCGGAGCAGGTCAGCATCGAGAGGCTGGGTCGGCATGATGTATGGTCAAACCATACATCGCGATCCTCCCACCCCTCACCGGATGAACCGAAGTTCGCCGAAGTCGGGGATGAACGGCGTGCCGCCGGGTGACAGGCGCATCGGCGCGGGGAAGTAGACGCACCAGGCCTTGCCGATCATCAGGTCCTCGGGAACGATGAAGGGGCTGCTGGTGCCCAGCTGCACCGACACGAGCGGATGCGGCCGGCCCCAGAGCCGGCTGTCGCGGCTCGCACCGGAGTTGTCGCCGAGCATCACGTACTCGCCATCGCCGATCACGGGCGGTTGGTTCACATCGATGCCGAACGCCAGGCCGGGGATCGGCTCACCGTTCATCGGATACTGGTCGCCTGGATTGAGGAACGCCGGCCGGTAGTACAGGTCGCGGTCGACGCGGATGCGTCGCAGCGTCACGGGCCCGCCGCCGAACTCCCACGAGAGCGTGGTCGGCGTGGGCTTCTGAGCTGATGGGTTCTGCAGCACCTGGTCGATCGTGCGGCCGTTGTGGCTGGCGAGCAGGCGCTGCTGCGGATCCCACTCGTAGTCGAGCGTGAGCACGCTGTCGCCGTCGATGAAGAGCTGCAGGCGCTGGTCGATGTGCCAGAACTCGAGTTCGAACGCGCCATCTGGCAGCGCGATCGGCGTGCTCGCCGTGGCCTTGACCTCGCCGCTCTCGGCGTGCACGACCGAGAGCGTGGCCTTGCCGCCGGAGACCTCGAACTTCATGACGTGCGAGCGCGTGCCGATCGACAGGCTCGTCGTGAACAGGCCGCTCGAGGCGGGCGTGCAGTGCGCGGCCACGCGCAGGTCGCCCACCGGGAAGAGCGGGATCTCGGGGCGCGTGGAGTTGTAGGCGTTCCAGTCGTCGAGCTGGATGTCGGTCGAGACCCATTCAAGACGTGCCGGACCGGGGGCGCCCCATACGAAGACGCGCGGATCGCTCGTGTCCCAGCCCTTTCCACGGAGGGGTGGTCCACTCCAGGATCCACGCATGCGCTGGCGCATCGCGCTCGGATCGATCGGCGCGTAGTCGCTGTTCCAGACCGGCTGCAGCACGGCACGCTGCACGGACTCTGGCTTGCGCTGGATGCGCATGCCGGTCACTGGCATGTCGGGCGTACCGGTGAACGCATCGCCATCGGCCAGCGCGAAGCGCTCGCCGGGCATGCCCACGAGGCGCTTGATGTAGTAGGTCGCGTCGCCGACGGGATCGCACGGATTCTTGAAGACGACCACGTCCCAGCGCTGCGGCTGCTGGATCGGCCACAGGAACTTGGTGACCAGGATGCGATCGCCCACTCGGGCATCCTGCGCCAGACGGATGTTGCCCTCGCTGCGGGTGGGCGCGATGTGGCTGACCATGGGGTCGCCGATCGGGCGCTGGAAGTCACGGCCTGCGCGCGCCGACTCGATCACCGGTGCCGCATCGGCCGGGTAGCTGTATCCGGTGTCGGGACTGCGCAGGCGAAGGTGCTCACCCATCAGCGTGGGCGCCATGCTCCCGGTGGGGATCACGTAGCCCTCGATGACGAATCCGCGGAAGGTCATCGCGAGCGCGAACGAGATCAGCAGCAGGCTGATGGTGTCGAGGGTCGTGGCCTTGCGGGGCTCGTGCTCCATGGGAGCTCGATGCTAGCGGCGGTCTCGCGGGCGCCTTCCGTCGCCGGCCTTGCCGTCACCACCCTTGCCGCGTGGGCGCGGCACTGGCGGCGCTCCAGGCGTTGCGGGCACTTGATCGACCGGCAGGAGTTCCTCGACCGGCACGGCGATGTCCTGCCCGGTCGCGTGCAGCCGCACGAGCACGAGCTGCACAAGCGTGCGCGTCTCGACCACCGAGCCCACGCCGTCAGCCGTGCCGACCACGGTGCCGCGCTTGGGCAGCTTCGCAGCCAGCTCGGCGTAGGTCTGGTCCTCGTAGCGCAGGCAGCACATCAACCGACCGCATCGTCCCGAGATCTTCAGCGGATCGAGCGTGTGGCCCTGGACCTTCGCGTGCTTGATGCTCACGGGCTTGAGCACCTTGAGGAAGGTCGAGCAGCAGACGCTCTGTCCGCACTTCTCTCGGTCGGCGACCAGGCGCGCCTCATCACGCGCGCCGATCACCTGCCAGTGCGCCGATCGACCGATCACCGGTGCGAGCGCGGCCTTCATCGGCGCCAGGTCGATCTCGCCCTCGACCGTGGGGTGCACCCACACGATCACCTGCTCATCACCCAGCAGCGGCTCGAGCTGCACGAGCCGGACAGGGATCCCAAGCGCGATCGCCGCCTGCTTGGCCGCGAGCGTGCGCGCGCCCCAGTCCATCGAGATGCGCTCCCACGCGGCCAGGTCATCCATCGTGGCCACGCGCAGCACCTCGCCGTCGGCGTGAAAGGGATAGTCCTTGCCGCCGGAGGCCTCGATGTAGCTGCGCACTTGGTCGCGCGAGACGCTCTTGCCGCAGCCGCCGTTGCCGCAGGTGGTGGTGAGCATCTCGCCAAGCTCAGTGCCACGGTGCGTACGCACCACGAGCCGGGATCCGCATCCGGGCTTGGCGTCACCGCGGTACGGAAACTCGCCGATCATGCGCATCGCACCGAAGCGCACGACGATCGAGCTCGGCGCCTTGAGTTCCGCATAGGCCGCCGCATCGACATCACGGTGGGCCGGATCGGCATCGCGCTCGAAGATGGGCAGCGGGAAGATCGACACGGTTCGCGCAGTGTCGCATGGACGCGTCCGCCGTGCATCGGCGGTCCCGCTAGCATTGCGCGGTTCCATGCTGCCCGTCGTCGCCATCATCGGTCGCCCCAACGTCGGCAAGAGCAGCCTGCTCAACCGCATCGTCGGCCGGCGAGTCTCGATCGTCGATCCGACCCCGGGCGTCACGCGGGACCGCATCACGGCCGAGCTGACCCTTGATCCACCGATCGAGGGCCCCGAGGATGCCCTGCCGCGCACGGTCGAGTTCATGGACACCGGCGGGTACGGCGTCTACACCGCCGACGGCCGCCGCATCGACGACGCCGGCATGGACCTGGCAGCGCTCACGCCGCACATCGAGGAGCAGATCCGCGCCGCGACCGAGGAAGCCGACGTGATCCTCTTCACGGTCGATGCGCAGAGCGGCGTCACCGCGCTCGACGAGACGATCGCCACGATGCTGCGCCGCAGCGGGCAGGCGTCCAAGGCGATGCTGGTCGTGAACAAGGTCGACGGTCCATCATGGGAAGCCCATGCCTTCGACGCGATGCGCCTGGGCTTCGGCGAGCCGCACATGGTGAGCGCCAACAACGGCGCCGGCCTGCGCCGCCTGCGCGAGGCGATCTGGGAGCGCGTGGGCGATGCGCCCGCCAAGCCAGTGCCGACCGAGATGAAGGTCGCCATCGTCGGCCGCCGCAACGCCGGCAAGAGCTCCTTCACCAACGCGCTCGCCGGCGAGGATCGCGTGATCGTGAGCGAGATCGCCGGCACCACGCGCGATGCGATCGACGTGCGGTTCGAGGTCGGCGGCCGGACGTTCGTGGCCATCGACACCGCCGGCGTGCGCAAGCGCAAGTCGTGGGCCGACGACGTCGAGTTCTATTCGAACGTCCGCACCGACCAGTCGATCCGCCGCGCCGACGTCTGCCTCCTGGTCCTTGACGCGACCGACAAGATCAGCCAGGTCGAGAAGCACCTGGCCATGCAGCTCATCGAGCAGGCCAAGCCAACGCTGATCGTGCTCAACAAGTGGGACTTGATGCCGAAGAAGGCCAAGGTCGAGGACTTCATCGAGTACCTCGGGCAGGAGTTGCCGGGCTTGGATTTCGCGCCGGTGGCGTGCGTGAGCGCGCTGACGGGCGACGGCGTGCAGGACGCCATCGCGATGGCGTTCAACCTCTTCCAGCAGGCCGGCCACCGCGAGACGACCGGCCGCCTGAACGCGCTCGTGCAGAAGATCCTGACGGAGCGCGGCCCGAGCTCGCGCCTGGGCACGATCGCCAAGATCTATTACATCACCCAGATCGAGGTCTTCCCGCCGACGATCGCGCTGGTCGTGAACAAGCCCGATCTCTTCGAGGGCAACTACGAGCGCTACCTGCTCAACCGCATGCGCGAGGAACTGCCCTACGCCGAGGTGCCGATCAGGCTGCGCTTCAGCGCGCGCAAGCGCCGCGAAAACCCCGGTGACGCGCAGCCATCTCCGGGTGGCCAGTCGGAGCAGTGATCAGGCGAGCAGGCTTCGTCCGGTCATCGCCGCTGGCTTGGGCAGGCCGGCCATCGCGAGCATGGTGGGGGCGATGTCGGCGAGCCGTCCATCGTCGCGCAGGCTCCGCCCGCGGAACGCGTCGCCCACGATCGACAGCGGCACGGTGAAGTTGGTGTGCGCGGTCTGGGGATCGCCGGTCACCGGGTCGATCATCTGCTCGGCGTTGCCGTGGTCGGCCGTGATCACCAGGCTCCCGCCCCGTGCCATCGTCGCGCGTGCGATCTCCCCGACGCACGCGTCGACCACCTCGCATGCGCGCGTGGCGGCCTCGAGGTTGCCGGTATGGCCGACCATGTCGCCGTTGGCGAAGTTCACGATGATGAATGGCTCGCAGTCCGGCGCTGCCAGGCGCGCGAGCACCGCATCACGCACGCCATGCGCGCTCATCTCAGGCTTGAGGTCGTAGGTCGGCACGTCCTTGGGGCTCGGCACGATCACGCGATGTTCGCCCGGAAAGGGTTCCTCGCGGTAATCGTTGAAGAAGAACGTGACGTGGGGGAACTTCTCCGTCTCTGCGCAGCGGAACTGCGTCAGGCCGGCATCGCTGATCACCTGCCCAAGGATCGACTCCATGCGCGCGGGCCGCTCGAACGCCACGGTCACCGGCAGGCCTTCCTCGTAGTTGGCCATCGTCACGAAGCGCAGGTTCGTCGGCACGTGACCGCGGTCGAATCCTCCGCCGGGCAGCGATCGGAACGCTGACTCGTCGAGGACGAAGGCCTTGGTCAGTTCGCGCGGTCGATCGCCGCGGAAGTTGAAGAAGATCACGGCGTCGCCGTCACGGACGAAGCCCTCGCCGGCATCGAGCAGGTGCGTGGGCGGCACGAACTCGTCGCCATGGCGCGTGGGCCCCTCGGGAGTCGCATAGGCGTGCTCGAGCGCCGAACGCGCATCGGTCGCCCCTTGCTCCTGCGGACCGACCAGGCAGCGCCACGCGCGCTCGACGCGTTCCCAGCGGTGATCGCGGTCCATCGCCCAGAAGCGGCCCATGATGCTCGCGATCCGCGCTCCGCACCGATCGACCGCCTGCTGTACGCGTGCCATGAAGCGAAGGCCGGTGGTGGGTCCGGTGTCGCGGCCATCGGTGATCGCGTGCACGAGCACGCGCCCGCCCGGGAAGCCGCGGGCACGAGCCAGATCGAGGATCGCCTCGAGATGGCCCAGGTCACTGTGCACGAGTCCATCGCTGCAGAGCCCGAGCACGTGCACGCAGCCGCCGGTCGAGTCGGCGTGATCGAAGGCCGACTGCAGGCCGGGGTTCACCGCGAATCGACCGTCGCGGATGGCTCGGGTGATCCGCATCAGCTCCTGGTCCACGATCCGTCCGGCGCCGATGTTCTGGTGGCCGACCTCGCTGTTGCCCATGACCGGCCCCTCGGGCGTCTCGGGCAGGCCGACGTCCTCGCCGCTGGTGCGGATGAGGGTGCTCGGCCAGTCCCGGCGCATCGCGGCATCGAACGGGCACCGCGCGCGCAGCACGGCGTTGCCGGCGTCCTGCTCGGCGTGCGGGTTGCGCCCCCAGCCATCCCGGATCACCAGGACGATGGGCGTGTTCACGGTCGGTGAAGCCATGATCCAACTCTACCCCGCTCGGGCCATCGGCCCGGAGGCGGTCCTCCGCTACGCTACGCCAGCACCCAAGTGCATGGAGAGCACGGAAGGATGACCACCACCTTGGCCACGGATACGGCACCACTCACCGGCGACGCCCTGCGCAGCCGCTACGACGACATCACCAGGCGCATCGGCGAAGCGGCGGCCCGGTCGGGGCGCAAGGCATCGCAGGTCGTGCTCGTGGCGGTGAGCAAGACCGCCAGCATGGAGCAGGTGCGCGAGCTCGTGCAGGCGGGCCACGTGCATTTCGGCGAGAACCGCGTGCAGCAGCTGCAGCAGCGCGTGGCGCAGATCCAGGAATTCCAGGCGCGACGCCGCGAGCTCACCGGTACCGATCCCGCTCCCGTGCGCTGGCACATGATCGGCTCGCTCCAGCGCAACAAGGTCAAGAAGGCCATCGAGTGCGCCCGGCTGATCCACAGCGTGGACAGCATGCGCCTGGCCGAGGACATCCAGAA
>VFQT010004155.1_pt1 | contig 12410 bp, 8 predicted proteins | sample 3512381 | NCBI WGS metagenome assembly VFQT01 (sample SAMN10412376, study PRJNA504923) | tailings metagenome | isolation source: Relicate 2 Philex TSF3 active mining site | place: Philippines: Tuba, Benguet | collected 2017-08-29 | reverse complement strand
CTACCCGAATCAATGGCCATCGTTGATCAGATCGCCACCATGCTCAAGGAAAATGCTGCTCTGCGCCTATCAGTTGAAGGCCACACCGACAACACGGGCAACGCCGCTTCCAATCAGGTGCTCTCTGAGAAACGGGCATCTGCTGTCGCGAATGCCCTAATTTCTAAAGGTATCGAAAAAACCAGGCTGGCGACAAAAGGTCACGGTTCATCCAAACCTTTGGCGGATAACAGTACCGAAGAGGGAAAAACAAAGAATCGAAGGGTCGAGATCGTAAAACTGTAAACGATCAGGGTATTAAGATTTCGGGCTTGCTCGTGATCAAGTGGTCGATCACGGACAAGCCCGAGATTTAATTCAATGAGATTTAGGAATATGAACTAACTGATGATCAGCTTGTTATGAGTACTAAGTTAAGCGGGTATTTGAATATTTAGACCTAATCAATTTCAAAGGGTCAGTACCTGCCACCACCGCGGTAACCGCCGGAGTTGCCGCGATTTAACCCTCCACCGCCGCCACCGCCACGGTTGAAACCACCGCCACCGCCGCCGCGATTGAATCCGCCGCCGCCACCACCGCTTCCACGGTCTTCCGCCTGCTTGACAACCAGAGGTTTTTTGCCCAGGGAGATCTCATTGAGATGCTCTATGGCATCGCGACCATCAGCATCTTCCACCATTTCCACAAACCCGAACCCCTTGCTCTTGCCTGTTTCACGATCCATCACCACCTTGGCGGATTTTACAGGTCCGAATTTTTCGAAGATCTCGTTCAGTTCGGCATCATCCAAATCGTACGGCAGACCGGCAACAAAGAGCGTCATGACAATTTTTTTGTAAAGATAGAAACTTAAATGTTAAACAAGGATGATATCAATCATAGTCGGAGAAAATAGATAGGCGACGTTATCCATTGAAATTCGCTCCGTTTCACCTGCATTTGAATATGCCAAACATTCCATGCCTAGTACTTATGTTCGTACATTCGTATGTAGATTTTTAACAAGCCCATTTATTCCATGAGTCATGAATGAAGTATTCATAGTATCGGCGGTCAGGACACCCATCGGTTCCTTTGGTGGAGCCCTGAAGGATGTGCCGGCTCCCATGCTGGGTGCCGTGGCCGTCCGGGCAGCAGTGGAGCGGTCGGGGCTGGCCGACAGGCAGATCAACGAGTTGATCATGGGGTGTGTTCTCCAGGCCGGGCTTGGACAGGCCCCGGCGCGTCAGGTGGCAAAATTTGCTGACCTGCCGGATCATGTCCGTTGCACGACCGTCAATAAAGTCTGCTCCAGCGGTATGAAATCCATTTCAATGGCGGCGCAGTCCATCATGCTCGGAGATGCAGATGTTGTGGTAGCGGGAGGTATGGAGAGCATGAGCAGGGTTCCATACTATGCGGAAAAAATGAGGTGGGGCAACAAATACGGAAACGTGACCTTCACAGACGGACTCGTGAAGGATGGACTTTCTGATGCATACGATGGGCAGGCCATGGGCATGGCGGCAGAACTCTGTGCGTCTGCCTGCGGTATCTCCAGAGAAGATCAGGATGCCTATGCCACAGAGAGTTATCACCGGAGCCAGGATGCATGGAATGCCGGTCGGTTCCGTTCAGAGATCGTTCCGGTTCCGGTACCCCAATCCAAGGGGGATGCCATCATATTCGAGAAAGATGAGGAACCCTGGAATGTCAAATTCTATAAGATGCCTTCCCTGAATCCGGTGTTCAGGAAAGACGGTACCATCACGGCCGCCAATGCCAGTACCATGAACGACGGAGCTGCGGCAATGGTGCTGGTATCCGGGGAAATGGTCAGGAGCATGGGCCTGACACCTCTGGCGCGTATCATCTCCTATGCCGATGCAGAGCAATCCCCGGAGTGGTTCACCACCAGCCCGTCGCTGGCGTTGCCGCTGGCTTTGGAAAAGGCCGGTCTGACCGTGGAAGAAATATCCCGCTGGGAGATCAACGAGGCCTTTTCGGTGGTCGCACTGGAAAATGCCCGTCGACTGGGCCTTGATATGCAAACGGTCAATGTGAACGGTGGGGCGGTCTCCCTGGGACATCCGCTTGGATGCAGCGGAGCCCGTATCCTCGTAACGCTCGTGCATGCCCTGAAGGCCTGTGGAGGCCGGTACGGTGCTGCCGGGATATGCAACGGTGGCGGCGGAGCATCCGCCATCGTGGTGGAAAGTCTATGATTCGTAGCCAGACCGCAATCGTCTGCAGTTTTTCATGAAACAACATTTGCTGAAGTGGCGGTTGAAAGATAATTTTGCGACACAAAAAATGTATTGATGGCAACCAGACAGATTGCATTCCGCGAAGCCCTCAGAGAGGCCATGCAGGAAGAGATGCGGCGCGATGAGCGCGTATTCCTCATGGGAGAGGAAGTCGCAGAATATAATGGCGCATACAAGGTCAGCCAGGGTATGCTGGATGAATTCGGTCCGAAGCGTGTGATCGACACCCCGATCGCGGAACTTGGCTTCACTGCCGTCGCCGTGGGTGCCGCTCAGAACGGTCTCAGACCCATCGTTGAATTCATGACCTGGAACTTCGCTGTTCTCCCCCTGGATCAGATACTCAATACGGCCTCTAAAATGTTGGCCATGAGTGGTGGTCAGGTGGGTTGCCCGATCGTTTTCAGAGGCCCCAACGGGTCCGCAGGACAGCTTGGTGCCCAGCACTCCACTGCATTTGAAAGTATGTATGCCAACATACCCGGACTCAAGGTGATCTCTGTTTCAAATCCCTATGACGCCAAAGGTCTGTTGAAGAGTGCCATTCGCGATGATGATCCGGTTGTTTTCATGGAGAGCGAGGTGATGTATGGTGATAAGGGAGAGGTTCCTGAGGAAGAATACCTGATCCCGATCGGAAAGGCAGATATCAAGAAGCCCGGCCGCGATGTAACCATTGTCTCCTTTAACAAAATGATGAAGGTGGCGCTCGGTGCCGCACAAGAACTCGAGAAGGAAGGCATCAGCGCAGAAGTCATTGATCTGCGGACCATCCGTCCGCTGGATTGGATGACCATCCTCGAAAGTGTAAAGAAGACCAACCGCCTGGTGATCGTAGAAGAACAGTGGCCATTTGCTTCCGTTTCCTCCGAGATCACTTACAGGATCCAGAAAGAAGGTTTCGATTACCTCGATGCCCCCATCCGCAGGATCACCTCCGCTGATGCGCCTATGCATTATGCCCCGAACCTGGTTGCCGGATACCTTCCGGACGTTCCCAGAACGGTAAGATTGGTCAAAGAAGTGATGTACATGAAGAAGTAATTGATTCATCATAACAGAAAAGGCAGCCATGGGCTGCCTTTTTCATAACGGGACTTTATGAGGCAATCATCCATATTCTTAGGACTGTTCTCCATCATTTCGTCTGCCTACGCCCAGAAAGTACCCGATACCATCCCGCAGCTCGGATCGGTTCGGGTACAAGGCTTTGGAACTACGAACACCCGGCTGCAAACACCTGCTTCGATCTCCGTACTCCGGGAGTCAGATCTTCAGCGTTATCAGGGAACCAGCTTGTTGCCGGCCATGAACAATATCCCGGGGGTTCGAATGGAAGAGCGTTCCCCCGGCAGCTATCGCCTCTCTATCCGTGGCAGTCTCCTTCGTTCCCCCTTTGGCGTCAGGAATGTTAAACTCTATATGGATGATTTCATCCTGACGGATGCCGGTGGTAACAGTTATCTCAACTTGCTTGACCTCAATGCATTGACCGGTGTCGAGGTCTTGCGGGGGCCTGCCGGAAGCACCTATGGTACCGGGACTGGCGGCGTGGTATTGCTTTCGACCCAAACCAGACAACTTGCAGGGGAAAAACAGTCCCAGTCTCGCCCCTCGCTCAGATTCGGAGTGTCCGCCGGAACTTATGGCATGTTCGGTCAACATGCGCGGCTGTCAAATACCAACGAAAAAGGATCATACCAACTCAGCCAGGCGCATTATCAATCTGATGGATATCGTGAAAACAGCAGCATGCGTCGGGATGTCGTACAGTGGAGTTCAAGCCATCAGGCCGGGGAAAAAGGGAAAATAAAAACCCTGCTGTTGCTGAGCGATCTCAATTACAGAACGCCCGGTGGACTTACTTTGGCTCAAATGCGGGCCAATCCCAGACAGGCCAGGCAGGCAACTCCGGCACTCCCCGGCGCGGTCAGTCAGCAAGCGGGCATCCGGAATAGGTCCGCTCTCATGGGTATTGCATATACCCATCAGTTTGACCAAAACTGGTCATGGTCATCCTCCCTTACCAATGCTTATACAGACTTCAGTAATCCGTTCATTTCCAATTACGAAAAACGAAAAGAGTTCAATATCGGCCTGCGTTCTGTGGCGATCTGGAAGGGTAACCTGCTCAACAGACCCATGACCTGGCAGTCTGGGTTGGAATGGCAACGCGGCGCTTATCGGATAGATAGTACCGGTAACAAAGCAGGTGTCCCAGATGCCAATCTGGTCAGGGATGATATAGGTTCCATGCAGGCATTTTTATTCACTCAGGCGGATTATCGCGTTACGGCAAAGCTTAGCCTTCAAACCGGGGTGAGCATCAATCAGTTCAGGTATAATATCAACAGAACCATTGGGGGGCCTGATTATCAGTCGAATGTCATCAAATTCGATCCGCAGGTGGTCCCTCGTCTGGCTTTGTTGAGAAGCCTTGGTCAAAAGTCAGCGTGGCATGCTTCGCTGACCCGTGGATTTTCCGCGCCATCCCTGGCAGAAGTGCGTCCCTCTGCAGGCGGTTTTTCCACCGGACTGCAAGCCGAGCAGGGCTGGAGTATGGAAACAGGCATCAAAGGTTCCTGGTTGAAGAACAGGATCCAGTATGATCTGACCTGGTTCCGGTTCAATATGCGGGATGCGATCGTCCGCCGGACCAATGCTTCCGGGGCAGAATACTTCATCAACGCAGGAGATATCAGACAACAGGGACTGGAATCCTTCATCGAGGCCTATCCCATTCACCGCAATCTTCCGTCAGGCCTTCTTCAACTGAAAACATGGATGTCGCTGACCCTGTCAGATTTTAGTTTCGGCGACTACCAGTCAGGTACGACATCCATCAAGGGGAAGCGTCTTACAGGAGTGCCCCGCAGGAATCTGACCGTTGGCATGGATCTTTCCATTCCTCATGGCTTCTATCTGTCCATGACCCACCAGATGGCAGACAGTATTCCGTTGACAGACCTGAATGATGCATACGCCTCCGCCTACCAACTCCTGAATGGGCGGGTTGGATGGAAGGGACGGATCCAGCGGATCGAATTGGACTGTTATCTGGCAGGTGATAATCTGCTCAACCAGCAGTTTTCGCTGGGAAACGACCTGAACGCTTTTGGCAGGCGTTACTACAATCCGGCGCCCCTTCGGAACTGGGTCACCGGGATCATCATTCGCAGATCATGAAAGGGTAGCCGGTCATTTAACAAATTGCGTATTGGACTGACATAGAGGCTGGCAGGCCGTCAATCCGTGACAAAGTCCTTACAAAAATCATAAATTTTTCTGAAGGCCATCAGTTAAAGACAGCACCTCTCAATAAACCCTTAATATTGGCGAATGGCGAACATCCTCATTATTGATGACGAACGGGCGATCCGTAACACACTCAAAGAAATCCTCTCATACGAGGGGTATGTCATCGACGAAGCTGTTGACGGGGAAGAAGGACTGCAAAAGTTGCAGGCCAAGACATTCGACATGGTGCTTTGTGATATTAAGATGCCGAGGATCGATGGCCTGGAGTTCCTTGAAAGGGTAACTTCTTTTCACCCAGATCTGCCCGTGATCATGATCTCCGGTCACGGAAACATCGAAACGGCAGTGGAGGCCGTAAAAAAGGGAGCGTTCGATTATATTTCAAAACCACCTGATCTGAACCGTCTGTTGATCACGATCCGAAACGGTCTGGACAAGGGTACGCTGCTCAAGGACGTGACCGTTCTTAGAAGGAAAGCCCAGCGTATTGAGGAAATGATTGGGGAATCCCCGGCCATAAAGCGCATTCAGGAGACCATAGCGTTGGTTGCTCCCACGGATGCACGTGTACTGATCACCGGAGAAAACGGTGTGGGGAAGGAACTGGTGGCCAAATGGCTGCACGAAAAAAGCCAACGTGCCAAACAACCGCTGGTGGAGGTCAATTGTGCGGCCATACCGGGAGAACTCATTGAGAGTGAATTGTTTGGTCATGAAAAAGGAGCTTTTACTTCTGCCGTCAAACAGCGCATCGGGAAATTCGAACAAGCCAACGGTGGAACCCTTTTTCTTGATGAGATCGGAGATATGAGCATGGAGGCGCAGGCCAAGGTGCTGCGCGCCCTTCAGGACGGAAAGATCAGCAGGGTGGGAGGAGAAAAACAGATCCCCGTCAATGTTCGGGTCGTATCCGCCACCAACAAGGATCTGATGAAGGAGATCGAGGAAAAAAGATTCCGTATGGACCTCTATCACCGACTCAGTGTCATCGTCATCAATGTGCCTTCCCTGAACGAGCGCCGTGATGATATTCCCTTGTTGGTGGACCGGTTCCTCGAACAGATCTGCCTGGAATACGGGATCGCGAAGAAAAAGATCGATCGGGAAGCACTAGATGCACTGATCCAGTTCCATTGGACGGGAAATATCAGGGAACTTCGGAATGTGGTAGAGCGGCTCATCATCCTCTCCGGGAAGAATATCACGCTGAACGACGTGAGGGCGCATGTGATACCCGCTGCATGACCCATCCTAACCGGAGGGAGAGATCCGCATATGTCAATATCTGAAAGTTGGCGGTATCCAAGGATATCGGCCTTATTTCACTTACTTTTGGTACATATAAATTCATTTTCAGCATGGGTTGGGGACTTATTCTGTTCATCATCGGAACCTTGGGTTTTCATGTCGGCTTATATGGAATGTTCAGAAAGGCAGGGATACCATCATGGAAGGCCCTCATCCCTTTTTACAATACCTGGGAAATTTCCAGGTTGCTGGGACTTCGTCCTTATTGGTTTTTTCTTCAGTTCATACCCATTGCCGGTCAGTTCATCACGATCTGGATGATCATCCTGTTCGTGGAGCAGTTCGGCAGGTTCTCCCTGGCGCATCATGCTGCTGCTGTATTCCTTCCTTTCGTGTACCTGCCATATCTTGGATTTTCGGCACAGGAGCGTTTCGGTGGCAAGGAAGTGGTCAAGCATTACAGGAAGTCGGCCTTTCGGGAATGGGTCGATGCGTTGGTGTTTGCGGCTGTGGCGGCGACCATCATCAGGCTTTTCATTTTTGAAGCCTATACCATCCCCACTGGATCCATGGAAAAAACCCTCCTGGTCTCTGATTTCCTGTTTGTAAGTAAGACGGCATACGGTCCCAGGATCCCCAATACTCCACTTTCTTTCCCCTTTGTGCATCATACCATCCCGGTAGTCAATTCACAGTCATACCTGGAATGGATCTCTCTGCCATACAAGCGTTATCTCGAACAACCTGTCAAACGCAATGATGTCGTGGTGTTCAATTATCCCGTCGGGGATACGGTCATAGGGGAGTTCCAGTCGGAGATCAATTACTACGATTATCTGCGGATGACGGAATCAAGGGGAGGCACCAGGGATATGTTGCTGGCGGAACGGGATGATATCGTGGTCAGACCGGTAGATAAGCGGGAGAATTTCATCAAACGTTGTGTTGCAGTCGCGGGTGATACCATTCAGATCAAGGACGGCATCGTACATATCAACGGCCAGGTATCGGATGCACCGGATATGGCACTTTCGCCCTGGCTGGTGACGATGGAAGGAAATGCGGGATTGCCGACGGCCTTCCTGACGGATGAAATGGATGTGGATCCGGATGACCCGGAACAGAGGGATTTCAGTACCGTTCCGGGAATGCCCGATACTTACCGGCTGAATCTGACAGAGGCTCAGGCTGAGACATTGAAAAAGATGGATGGCGTCAAGCCCGGATCCGTGGTCAGGGAACTAAATACATCAGGGTTCGGCAATACTTTCCCATATGATACGGCGCATTACAAATGGTCGGAGGATAATTTCGGACCACTCTGGATCCCGCGTAAGGGCGAAACCTTGCGATTGACTGCCGAAAATATAGCGGCTTATCGTCGTGTGATCGAGGTCTATGAAGGAAACCGTTTTGAAGACCGCAATGGGCAATACTTCATCAACGGTGCTCCTGTGGATTCATACACGTTCAGGATGAATTATTACTGGATGATGGGGGATAACCGGCATAATTCCCAGGACTCCCGTTTCTGGGGTTTTGTACCTGAAGATCATATTGTCGGACGGGCTTCCCTCATTTGGTTCAGCTGGAAGAATGGTCCACGCTGGCGCCGATTGTTCAACGTGATCCGATGAATGATGAACCTCAGGTTCTTTTGAATTTGCTGCAGCCATGAACGGCGAGAAATTGATGCATCAGCGAACGATAACCATAGAGTACGAATCTCACCGGGATGACAGCACACTCTCCCCCGCTGACAGAGCGTTGCTAGATGCTGCCAGATCGGCCACCGTTCTCGCTTACGCCCCGTATTCAAAATTCCGTGTCGGTGCAGCAGCCCGTTTGAAGGACCAGCGTGTTATCAGGGGATCCAATCAGGAGAACGCATCCTTTCCGGCGGGTATTTGTGCTGAACGGGTGTTACTTGCCACGCTTTCATCGTTAGGAACACGTGAAACCATTTCCGTGATGGCCGTTTCATACAATGGAGAGGGATTGAAAAATGATAAACCGCTGCCGCCATGTGGGGTATGCAGACAGGCCATGGCTGAATACGAAGAACGCATTGGAGGTCCGTTTCGGTTGATCCTCTCGGGCTTGCACGGCGAAGTACTGGTATTCCAAACAGCATCTTCGCTGCTCCCTTTACGTTTCTCAGGTACTGAGTTGCCGGGATGAAACCTGCCCGGAGTACCGGCTGGTCTCCAACAGGAAATCTTTTGTCATTCCACCACGATCTCTCCGGAGAGCCACTGGAGGTTCACAGAGGCTAATTTTGCCCTGAACGCAGCCGTGATATACCTGTCTTGTGCTTCGATGAGGCTCAGCTGTGCCTGACGCAGTTCGATCGAATTGCTCTGCAGTTTCTTGAATCTTTCTGTGGAGATGAAATTATTTTCTCTCGCCAGTTCCACATTCTTCTCTTCTACGGCAGAAACATCCGATGCATTTCTGTATTCATCGAATGCAACCTGCAAGTCTCTATTTATCAGTGTTTTAAGCTGTTCTGTCTGTAGGTATTGCTGTTTGATGCGAATGTCCTGTGTCTTCAGTTGTGTACGGGTGATATTCCCATTGAAGATTGGGATGGAAAGATTCAATCCGATATTCGGACCGTAGGTCTGGTTAGTGAGGAAGAAACCACCGGTAGCCTTGTTCCGGTTGAAACTGGTCACGCTGCTGAGGGTCAGAACCGGCAGTCGTTGGGCATTGATGATACGCTTATCTTCCAACAGCACAGCCCGTTCGCGCTGGGCCATCAGCAGTTGAAGGTTCTGGCTCATGGCTTTTTCCCGGAAGGTTTCTATGGACAACACAGGAATGGCAAATGAGGTATCTGCAATGACGAGGGGGGCATCAGGGGTTCTGCGCAAGAGCGTATTCAGGTTTGATTTCCCGGCCCTGATCTGTTGGAGGAGGTTCGCGAGGTTGACTTGCTGGCTGTTCAGATCTATGCTGGCCTGGAGCAGATCTGTCTTTCCGGCACTTCCCACGTTGAATCTTGTTTCCGCGATCTTTTCGCGTTCCATCGAGAGGTCAATGATCGCACGTGTAGCTCTGACCTGCATGTTTAGTCTAACAATGTTCAAGTAGGCCTGTAATACATCCAGGGTGAGTGTGTTGATCTCCTGTTTCAACTGGAGCTCAGACATTTTTTCGAGGGCTTCGAATCGTTCTTTTGTAGCCCTTATCCTCATTCCATTATATATCCTCCAATTTGCTGATATGTTGGTGGCAAGTATGTTATTTGTGACACCATTTCGTTTGATTTCACTGCCGTTGGACAGTTGCTGGTTCAGATTGGTCAGGGCTTCGGTATTTCCGATACCTGCCGTGACCAACGGCCACTTTCCTGCATTCCCCCAGTTGTTATTGATCCGGGCGATGTCAACTTCACTCATCGCGATCTGGATCCCAAGGTTCTGCTGCAACGCCATATCCACCGCTTCTCTGGCGGAAAAAACGCTATCCTGTCCCTTCACTCCGGAAACGGTCAACAACAGCAACAAAGGGAGGAATGACATCGTTTCACGCTTCTTCATCAGACTTGCGATTTTTTCGGGATATGAAGGTATACAGCGCCGGTACCACAAAAAGCGTCAGCACCAGGGCAAATAGCAGGCCACCTACGATCACAATACCAAGGGGGATCCGGCTTTTTCCTGCCGAACCGATTGCCATGGCAATCGGAAGGGCACCCAGTGTGGTGGCCAGGGTCGTCATAAGGATGGGGCGCAATCGAGCCACGGAAGCATCCAGTACAGAGGTTATTTTTTGCTGTCCGGACTCCCGTTTTTGGTTCGCGAATTCTACGATCAGAATTCCGTTCTTTGTGACGAGGCCTATCAACATGATAATTCCAATTTGTGAGAAGATATTCAGCGACTGGTCGAACATGGAGAGGCTCAATACCGCTCCCGCAAGGGCAAGTGGGACGGTGATCATGATGATAAGCGGGTCCAGGAAACTCTCAAACTGTGCTGCAAGGACCAGATATATCAAGACAAGGGCGAGTATGAAAGCAAACATTGTATTGGAGGAACTTTCAGCAAAGTCGCGGGAAGGTCCGACCAGAGAGGAGGAATAGCTGTCATCCAGCACTTTTTTCTTGATACGTTCCATCTCCTGAATGCCATCCCCGAGCGTGCGTCCTTGGGCCAATCCGGCGGATATCGTAGCACTCTTCAGACGGTTGAAGTGGTAGATCGTTGGTGGATTTGAGGCCTCAGCGATGGATACAACATTGTCCAGCTGGATCAGTTCTCCATCTCTGGAACGAACATACAGAGCCTTAAGATCCAAAGGTGCATCACGATCGGCACGATCAACCTGTCCGATCACTTCATATTGTTTCCCATTGCGGATGAAATATCCGAACCTTCGGCCGCTGAGTGCCAGTTGCAGAGAGTTGGTGATGTCAAGGATGGAGATGCCGAGTTCACTGGCCTTGAGCCTGTCGATCGTGATCTGTAATTCAGGTTTATTGAACTTCAGGTTGACATCATTCCCCTGAAAGACCGGACTTTTCGCCACTTCTTCCATGAAGACGGGAACTTTTTCTTTCAACTTGTCAAAGTTCAAATGTTGAAGGGCGATCTGAACGGGGAGACTGCCCTTTGAACCGATACCTATTGAAATGGTTTGTTCCTGAACGGTGAGCACCCGAACGTTCGTCACGTTTTTGAACATCCGGTTCATTTGTTGTGCAATATCATTTTGGCTGCGTTTTCTCTGTGAGGCATCTACCAATCCGATACTGGCTGTTGCGGCATTGGCGCCACCGCTACCACTAAAACCAGGTGCGAAGGATAGGACCACATATCTTTCAGGTATGGAGTCCATGATCTTCTGCACCACTTCATAAGTGGCTTTGTCCATGAAGTCGAAATCGGTTCCTTCAGGTGCCAGGATACTGGCACGCAGGCGATTACGATCTTCCATCGGCGCCAGTTCCGAAGGGAGGTCGCGACCCACAAAATAGATAATAGCACCGCAAATGGCCACGATGACCAGACCCGCCCATCTGATCTTCAGGAAGCCCCTCAAGGCATTGCGGTACCCGTTTTCCAGTCCCGTAAAAAAAGGCTCCGTGAAAGTGTAGAACCAGGAATGTCGATGGCCACCTTTTCGGGTCAGGTGGATATTTAGCACGGGTGTCAATGTCAGGGATACGAAGGCTGAAATGAGAACGGCACCTGCTACGACGATCCCGAATTCCCGGAAAAGACGCCCCACGAAACCTTCCAGAAATATGATGGGCAGGAATACGATCGAAAGGGTCAGGGAGGTTGCGATGACCGCGAAATAGATCTCCTTTGAACCTTCCTGGGCCGCCTTGTATTTGTTCATCCCCTGTTCCATCTTCTTGAAGATGTTTTCGGTCACGACAATGCCGTCGTCCACCACAAGTCCCGTCGCTAGTACGAGTGACAAAAGGGTGAGCACATTAATGGAGAAACCTGCCAGGTACATGATGAAGAAGGCTCCGATCAGAGACACCGGGATATCTATCAGCGGTCGGAAGGCAATGGTCCATTCCCTGAAGAACAGGTAAATGATCAGCACCACCAGGATGATGGCGATCAGCAGGGTCTCTTTAACTTCCGTAATGGCCTTTCGCACGAACTGAGACCTGTCAAAGCCGACTTCCAG
>VFQT010004154.1_pt1 | contig 12410 bp, 9 predicted proteins | sample 3512381 | NCBI WGS metagenome assembly VFQT01 (sample SAMN10412376, study PRJNA504923) | tailings metagenome | isolation source: Relicate 2 Philex TSF3 active mining site | place: Philippines: Tuba, Benguet | collected 2017-08-29 | reverse complement strand
ATCGGGTTAGACTCGTCGGAAGCTCGCACATGTGCTCTTATCGGCGAGCCACCAGGAGATCCCCAAGGAGCCCCATGTTCGCTCGCATCCTCCTCCTCACCTTGCCCTTCGCTTTCGAAGCCCGTGCAGAACCTGTCGCCCACCGACCTGGCGAGGTCGTCTTGCCGATGACCGGGCTCACCGTCGACCTCCCGAAGGACAAGCGCAAAGGCCATCAGTGGAGCCTCACCTCGAGCTTTGCGCTCGATGACGGCTTTGACGCCCGAGACGTCATCGACGAAAAGCTCGGTGCTTCCTTCCTCTCTGCGACCTGGGTGAGCGTCGGCTATTTTTCGGCGGGCGAATGTGGCGCGATTCTCGAAGATATCGCGCTCGAAGACAGCGAAGCGTCAACCCCCACCCTCTTCGATCGCCCGTGGACAGCCCGCACGGGCCGATATGACTTCGGAGAACCACTCGGCAAAGCCCCGATGGTCGCCCTCTGCGGCACGCGCGAAGACCGCAAGGCCGTCCTCATCTACCATTTCCTGCTCGATGCTTCGAAGCCTGCAAAGGACGCTGCCGCCATCATCAAGGCCACTCAAAACCATGCCCTCGTCTCGTCCATTGCCCACGCATGGGCCTCGGACCGCGCCATCGAGAAGCCCTCCCTCGTTCGGAAAGAGGTTCGCAATCGCGGCACCATCGAGCCTGCGCGCGAAGTCCTCCTGCCCGTCTCTGGCCTCTCTGTGAAGCTCCCCGAGGATGGCTACATCTGGCTTCCGCGCCCTCTCGAACCGGGTGCCTCCGCCGACGTCGACTGGATCGACCGGGTCGCCCCAGCCCTACCCGAGATGAGCTTCGAACTCGTGAGGGTCCCCGACGCGAACTGCAAGGACTTCTTTGCGAGCATCGACGCGCCGCGCTTCGAGGACCGTCCCGCGAAAGACGTGCCGAAGGGCTGGTCCACCGGCCCCGTCCTCGCCATCGACGGCCACCCCGAGCACACGATCTGCCGCGATTTGCCGTCCGCCGCGCTCATCGTCGGACTCTACACGACGCCGGAAACCGGGCCCTCGGCAGGCAATTTCAAACCGCTGCACGACCTGCTCGAGGCGATTCTGAAGGCCGCCGAAAAATAGTCGGACGCTCATCCCTCGGGCGGATGCTCCGTAAGCCAGTGTCGCGCAATATCGATGCGTCGCGCGACCCAGACGCGGTCGTGTCTTTCGATGTGGTCGAGGAATCGCTGCAACGCTCTTGCCCGCGCGGGTCTCCCGACCAGCCGACAATGGAGACCGACGGACATCATCCTCGGTCTCTCGTCGCCCTCCTCCCAGAGCTGGTCGAAGGTGTCGCGGCAATATGCGAAGAAATCCTCGCCTTGCGAATATCCGGCGGTCGTCGCAAACCGCATATCGTTGCAGTCGAGGGTGTAGGGCACGATGAGGTGGGGGCCCTTGGGTCCGCTCACATAGTACGGCAGCTCGTCGGCGTAGCTGTCGGCGTCGTAGACGAACTGCCCCTCCTCCATGACGAGGCGGCGCGTGTTCGGGCTCATCCGCCCCTGGTAGAACCCCTCGGGCGGTTCACCGACGACGCGCGTGTGAACCTCGATCGCCTTCCGGATATGCGCACGCTCGACCTCGGGGTCGACCCACTGGTAGTCGATCCAGCGATAGCCGTGGCTGGCGATTTCATGGCCTGAGGCCTTCATCGCGAGCGCCGCCTCCGGGTGACGCTCGAGGGCCATCGCGATGGCGAAGCTCGTGAAGGGGAGGCGCCGCTCGTCGAACATACGGAGGAGGCGCCAGAAGCCAGCCCTCGAGCCGTACTCGTAGATCGACTCCATATTCATGTGGCGCGCCCCCTGAAACGGGCTCGCCCCCGGGATCTCCGACAGAAACGCCTCGGAGGCCGGGTCACCATGCAGGATGCAATTCTCGCCGCCCTCTTCGTAGTTCAGGACAAACTGAACCGCGACACGCGCGCGCCCGGGCCACTTCGGATCGGGCGCATTGCGGCCATAGCCGATGAGGTCCCGGGCATAATCACCTTGAGGATCGAGAATCTTGACCATCGAGCATTTCTCCGTCGAGGCATGGCCACGCCGACCGCGCGGCCCATACCTCAACGGATCGCACGACGACGCATCGCCATCAAGCCGAGCGCGAACAACCCGGCGAGTCCGCCGGCGACCCCACCCTGGCACCCGGAAGAATCCATCTGACCGGAGATGGGCTGAACCCCTTGCTCATCGGGTGAAATCCCCTCGGTGTCCGTCCCCGACGTCGGGTCCGTCGGGTCCGTCGGATTCGTGGGTTCCGTCGGCTCGGGCTCGGGGGTCGGCAGCTCGTAGCAGCTGGGCTGCAAATCCCACACGCGCACATCATCGATCGCAGCCTCGCTGAGGCTCTGCGGCTCGGCATCCTGCGCGGTGAAGCGAAGACGGATGAAGGCTGGGACCTCGGGCAGGAGGTCGAGGACACGGTAGGTCTTCTTCGCCCAGGTCTCGTCGTTGGAGGTGTCACTCTCGAGGGGAATCCAGGTCGCTCCATCATCACCGCTGAGTTCGACGACGAGCGCGTCGTTGTCGTCGGCGAGGACGGCATTCGGCTGTGAGTTGAAATCGAGGGCCGTGTGCCAGGAGCGGTAGCTGAAGGATGGGTCGTAGGCGCCCGCGAGCCCGATCGGCGGGGAGGTGATGGAGGTCGTCCCACCATCGATGTCGTTGCCGCCGAGCCCGTTGCCCTGGGAGGCGCCGGTCACGAGGGCCTTGCCTCCGCCATTGAAGTCGGAGCCAGGCTGGGTCTGGAAGTCGAGTCCCACCTGCCCAGCATTCACGCCGGCTGGCACGTTGCGTTCCCAGTATCCGGCCTCGGCGGTATCCGTTCCCTGTGCGTTGACCTGCCAGCCGCTGTCAGCGGTGAAGTCATCGTTGAACAGGAGAAGGTAACCGAGCGGGAAAGTGACGGAGCTCGTCGCAAGATAGTCGCCGGTCGCGACCTCGATCGGCAGGGTCACGTCCTCGCCGCAGGGGGCATCCTCGCCGATGGTGACCGTGAAGACATCGAGGAGGTCCGCGCGTTGGCCTGGCGCGAGCGTCGGGAAATTGACGGGGGTCTGCGACACGGTGAGGTCGACGCCCTCCGGCATGACGAGGTGGACACGCGGGTCGACGGCATCGCTGCCTCCGACGTTTTCGACATCGAGGGAGATCGACACGGTCTCGCCCGGCTCGGGCATCTCGTCGCCGTCGCCCACGAGCTCGCGCGCCGACTGGGCCGTCACCTTCAGGGCAGGCCGGTCACAGGCGGCAGTCGCTCGCGTGCACATGGTCGAGCGGCCAAAAGTCCACTCGCTGTACTTGTCCTCCCAGATCCCCCGGAAGGTCTCGATCGCCTCGAGCTGGTCGGCAACATCATCCGCAGTCTCGCCAGGGCGAGTCACAAGGATGAAGGCCATGCGGAAGTCCTTCTGCGCGGTCGACGCGCTCGGCTTGCGCGGGCCGTTCGCCTCGATGATGTCATTGATCGTAATTTCGGTGCGGGTCCCACTCACCTTTGCGCCGACCGCAAAGGTCGCGAGTCCATTGACGGGACTGTTTCGGTAACGGGCGTTCTCGATGAGAAAGAAAGGAGGAACCTCGTCGGGCCCGAAGATGCCCATACCGTAGAGGTCAAGGGGGCTGTATCGGGCCATGCTCTCGGTGACTGTGAAGGTGCCATCGCCGTTGTCGCGCCAGGTATTGCCGTCCTGGACCGAGCCATCAGCCTGGAGCAGCGAGGACCAGTGAGCCTCATCTCGACCGAGGATTGCGTCGGACACCGCCCCGGTCGGGCGTGAAAACTTCATCTGCGCAAGCCACCGATGCGAGAACTCCTGGCCGATGACCGGATAGACATAGTTGTTCGGGTTTCGGATATTGCCGTAGACGTCGATGGCCTTCATGTTCAGAAAGCCTTGGAGCTTCCCGTTCGAGCCCCACCAGCGGCTCTGGTCGTAGCGGTCGTCCCCGATGCCCTGTGTGTTCTGGACGATGGGCACATAGTAGGCGAGCCCCTCGGCGCCGTAGTCCCAAAACGACGTCCAGACCGCGATGAAGTCATATTCGTCACCGAATTGGGCGATGAAACGGTCGGTGATGACCATCGGGTCCTGACGGGCATTGTCGTAGCGAAGGCCGTATTGGCCGCCGCCGAAATCCGTGACCGTTTCGGCGTCGCCCTCGAGGACCGCAATGTCACCCATGACCTTGAATGCACCGCCCGCTGCGCGCTTCGGGGGCATGATGACGGGCGCTTGGGGTGCGTAGCTCAATCCCTCACGGGCTAGGGCCTCGAGGACAAGCGAAGACGGGCGATAGCTCGAGGTGCGCAACAGGTCCCCGAGCCTCGGGCCGAGACCGTCGAGCGTCGACGCTGGGACCTGGGGTACCTCGGGACGGCCACCCTCGGGAGGTGTGCTGTAGGCGACCGACGAGAGCGTGGCGAGGGAGAGCGAGAGAGCGATGCGCCGCATGTAAGCCCCTGGTTTTCTCGGTGTTATCCATAACGGACGGAGGGTCGTCTGGCGCCGGGCTCGTGCCCCCGGAAATGCGCCATCGACGATGACACGGATGCCTCCCCTCGCCGTCAGGGTCAATCCGGTTCGCGAGAAGGAACGCCCTGCCCCCGGGGTTCCGTTGGACGAACCGGCAGAGGTCTCAGACGGGCATTGGCCCAGACCTCACTCGGGGGTTTCGTATGGGGTGATAGCGATGACCCCACCGTCGCCGGGCTGCGACATTTCCCACCATCGCGGGCCAACGTCCTTCGGCAGATAGTCTCCGAGAGGCGTGTAAAAGACCCCGAGCCCGTTGTCGCTGTCCTCGTCCCAAGAGTCGAGGGGGTATTGCTGGCAGATGACCTTGCCGTTCTCGTCGCTGATATCGACGTCCGCCATGAGGTAGGGAAAGGTCACTGCCGCCTCGGAGAGGTTCTGGTCGATACTGCCTATCGTGGCGGTCGCCCAGACTCTCAACGAGCAGTAGAGTCCCACGAGGACTGGGGCCTCCGGGTCGCTCTCCGGGCTCTCGACGAAGCCCACCGCGACATTCCAGTAGAGCTGGTCGGAGTCTGGCTGGCCGTCCGAGAGCACCTCCTCCCCCTGGAAGATGCCGGCCTGCGCGAGCCACAGCTCTCCTGGCTGCTGGCTCGCCGTATAGACCATGTCTGGCTTGTCGACCGGAATCTCGACCTTCGTCTCGCCGCCCAGGGCATCGGCACAGGTCACCTCGACGTCGGTCACATAGAGTCGCGTGTCATTGCCGGGATTTCCATCCGTGCAAGTGAACCCGAACACCGCCGTCGGGACGGGTGCTCCCTCGACATCTCGCAAGAGACGTATCCAGCGTCCGTCGGTGTACCGGCAGTCGACCCTCGCGGCGCAATACACACTCTCGAAGCTCACCGCGACGTCGAAGAATCCGCGGTCTGCCTGCCTCACGATGGTGAAATCGAACTCAACCTTTGTGTCGCTGTCCTCGATGCAGTCGAACGAGAGCTGACAGCCATCGTCGCCGCAGGGGTTCTTCCACCACTGTCCTTCAGGTCCGTCCTCGAGAGGGACGGGCGCTTCCGCCGAACCGACGTAGAGCCCGTCGACCCAGAGCGTGATCGTGTTCTGGACCCCGGGCTTGTCAGAATCCGAGTCCGATGACGCATCGCACGGAGCGACATAACCGATATCGCCCTTCGGCCCGGTTCCGAACCGATTGGAACATAGCGTCGTCGTGTCGCCCGCCGTGCGCTTCTTTGTGGGGTCACCGCGGAAGATGACGTCATTGGAACCGCCGATGACACCGCGTTCTCCAGAGCCACCATTTTCGATGAGGAAATCGTAGCATGCAAAGGCGAGGGTCGACTGCTCGAGAGGAGCAACCGCCAGCTCGATACGCGCCCCCCCCTCGCTGCTCTCTGTCCCGGCGCAAGCTGCCGAGAGGGGCACGACAAGCCCAAACCAAAGAGTTTTCATCAAGCCTCGCATACCACCTCCGGTCTGCAACAGCCTCCCAGTCGCAGGACGCATCTTTACCGAGCAAACCTCGAGATCCCAAGAGTTCACGTCCGCACTGGTTGCACCTGGGTCAGAGCTTCCCAAGTCAAGGCCCTCCAAGGCAGGGGGTCGCTGCAAGGTAGTCCGCTTCGCCGAGGAGAGGACACGGCTCGTTCGCCGAGCTGCGCTCACAATCCCAGTGGACACTAGGACTACCGGGAAGGGACTTGTGGATGACAACAGCGCCCAGCATCTCACCCGAGAGCTTGTCGGCGAGCAGCACGCCGACGCGTTGCAGCTCGCGAATCGAATTGTTCTGAGAGCAGGACCTGACGACCTCCACGCCGAGGGGGAGCCCGGCAGACTCCACCTGCAACAGCCTCCTCGTCATCTCTACGGGCGCGGCCATCGGAGCCTCGGGAAACTCCGCATCGTCGGCAAATCGGACGACAAGCGTGTCGACGAGAGCCCCTCCGAACAAGTGGGGCTCGACGTCGATGAGCCCGTACGACTGCAGCACCGGGAAATCTCCCTTGGCGTAGGGGTCGGGAGTGTCGTGAACAGCAGCCTCGACGACTTTACGCTGCACGACCGTGAGCGGTGCAGTTCCGTCTGAGTGGCAGTCCCAACCCGCCCCGGTCCACTCTACCACGCCTCGCCAATGGACCGCTGGAGCCCATCGGATGTGGGACGGGTCCCGCCGCCGAGCACACCCCGGATCCGTCACAAGGCAGGTCGCATCGGCAGGCTCTCCCACTTCGAGGTCCGAGAACACCACATCACCCCAGGCATCGAGGACACAGAAGCCCTCGTCCCCGAGCGCTGGGGCGATAACGGCCTTCATCGGACTCATGAGCCAAGACCGGGACGTGAACACCCGCCCCTTGCCATTGACCTCCTGCGAAAAGGCAAGCCGCTGACCGGGCCCAAATGCCGGCGAGAGCCCTCCGACTGGAAGCCAGGTCGAAGGGTCCGCCAGGTCACCGTCGGTGTAGCACCGGAGAGAGGGGTTAAGGGACATGATCGCGTCTTGAGGCGGGGCGTTCTCTGGGAAGTCACATGAGAAGGACGCGATGAGGGTCGGTCCAGGAGCGCCACCTGCGGCATCGTCACGCAGCATGCTCTCCTTGCACAAGAGCTCGGCGGCACAGCCGATGACCTTCAAGGACACGTTGACGTCGAGACCGCACGGACGGTCCTGTGGGCATAGGGGAAACTCAATGCTCGCTCCCACCGCACCGATGGGGTTTTCGGTCGTAGGAGGCTCGAGCGGTTCCTCGGTTCCCTTCTCGACAGCACAACCAAACAGGAGCACCGCGTTCGACGCGCAGAATGCCGCGAACAACTCTCGTCTGCTCTTGAGGCGGCTGCTCATCACCACGTGCTCCATTCTCCCTTCTCGAGGCGATGCTCCCGAGCACTCGTCATTAGCTGTTGCGTTCGCGTATTCGGTCCCAGACCGCGAGACGGCTCTTACGGGGTCTGGGCGTGGACTCGATGCCTGCTCGAAGCTCGCCCTTCGTACTTCTCAAACTCAGGGTTACCACAGAAGCAGACTCCGGAGAAGAACGAGATTCCCCAGCCTCCGACACGAATCGCTGCCCTGTCGTAGCTCACTATCGGCCGCAGCCAACCCTGGCCCCAGGTCAATCTCAAAAGCATATGAAACCAATGGATTAATTTTGGCGCGAAAGAAAACCTGAGCACAAGCGCTGGCGTCGGACTCTGGAACTCTGCTACTGTGCGCGTGGAGACGTTCCGTAACCGTGACGACGGAGGTCATACGCACATGCAGACAGAGACGACATGGCAGGGCTCGCGATCACCTCAGGCGCTCCTCGGCGCGATCGCCGCATCGAACCCGAGGATTCAGAACCCAACGACGCTGCGAGGTGTGCCGCGCGCGAAGACCCAGGCTGCCCCCGCCGAGGAGACAGCCCCCGCCGCCGCCGCACCTGCCCCCGCTCACCGCTTTGCCAAGACGCTCTTCGGGCCCGCGCTTCGAGCGCCTGCGGTCTTGCCAAAGCCAGTGGTGGTGGCTCCTCCAGAACCTCCGCCCGAGGTTGTCCATACGACCGCGGTTCCTCTCGCCGCGACCACCCCGGGCTTCAAGCGGCCCCCGACCGTCACGGACCTCGATCTCGGCGCCGCGCGGCAGACCGACACCCACGCCCGCGCATCAAGCGCGCCTCCAACGGACTACATCACCGAGCCGCAAGGCCGCTCCTGGACCTCTTGGCTCGCCATCGGCGGCATCGTCGGAGCGGGCGGAGGCCTCCTCGCCTTGTTGCTCATCTGAGCCCGAACGGATTATTCCTGCCTGCGTGAACACCATCCGCGAACGCCAAGACGATCCCTACGATAGGATTCCCTACCCCGGAATCGCCTACGCCTTCGCCTGCCCTGACCGAATGTGCGTCACCGGCCGGGTGCACGGTCTCGCGAGCGCTTCCCCAGACCAGAGCACCATCCTCGAGGTCGGGCTCGGCGACGGCTCGAACCTGCTCTCCATCGCTGAGCGTTTCCCGAGCGCCCATTGCATCGGGCTCGACGCCTCGGCCACTGCTATTGCCCGTGCGCGGCAACGACAAAACGAGCTCGGACTGCGCAACCTGACCCTCCTCGAGAGCCCGCTCGAGGCCTTCGCGGACGCGGGTCCCCTGCCGAGGTGCGATTACATCATCGCGCACGGCGTCCTCTCCTGGGTGAGCCCTTCCGTGCGGGACGCGCTCTTCCGCCTGATCGGGCGCCTCCTCGCCCCATCGGGCGTGGCGATGCTGTCCTTCCTCACCGCGCCAGGCGACCACGACCTCGGCCCCCTCGTCGAGCTCATGCGCCATCACGTGGCGACGGTCCCAGACCTCGGGAAGAAGGTCAGCCAGGCCCGTGACATCGCACTCTGGCAGCTCGAACGCACCCGCCGCCTTCATGGCGAGGGGCGAGCGCGCCTCCTCGAGGAGCTCGTCGCTGAGATCATCGACATGCCCGACGCGGTCCTCCTACACGACCTGCTCGCGCCGGAACGTCATGCTCTGACCCTCACCGACTTCGAAAAGAGCTGTCATTTCAGAGGCCTGCAGTGGCTCGCCAACGCGCGCATGAACGAGCCACGCACGACGCTCCTGCCGGAAAACCTACGCGAGCTCGTCCGCGCGACCCCCGATGTCGTGCGGCGCCAGCACTACCTCGACAGCATGCTCATGACTCGCTTCAGGACGAGCCTCGTCTGCAGGGCGGAGGACGAGATCGTTCGCACGGTGTCCGCCTCGGCCTTCTCGAGCTTTCATCTTACGAGCCGCTTTGATGCCTCGACCCTCGCCGTCCGGCCTGCAGGCACGATCGAGACCGCCGTCGGCAGGCTCACCCTCTCGGGGGAGGCGTCTGCCATTCTGAACCTGCTCGCCTACGAGTCCCCTGCATCGAGCCACTTCGATGACATTGTACGCCGCATCCCAGGGATGAACCAGGACGACCTCGGTGCGGCCATCGCCGAACTCTGGCTTGCCGACGCGATCGAGCTCTCCACGTGTCCACCAACGGTCGCCCACAGCGTCCCCGACCATCCCGCAACTGGCCCATGGCAGCGCCTCATCGCGAGTGAGGGTCGCTCCTCAGCGACCTCTCTGTGGCACCGTGAGGTCCCCCTCGACGAAGACGAACGCAAGACGCTCCTCGAATGCAATGGGCGAACTCACCGCTCCGCGATGCCCAGCGGACCGCTCGAGTCACTCGTTCGGAAGGGTTTCATCTTCGCGAGGTGACTTCAGCCCGAGGTCAATCCTCGTCGTCGGGGTGGAAGATCGGCTCGCGCGCTTCGAGGAACGCTTCGATGGCGTCCTTCGCCTCCCTCGAGAGATCGTCGAATTGAACGCCGACGCCGCCAGAGGTGTGGACGGTCTCGTCGCGACTCCAGCGAACGCGCCCTTTCCCTCTGATCTCGAAGCCTGTCGGCAGGGTAAAGGCGATGTCGACCTCGGTGTCGAGCGGGATCTTCTGCGTCGTCGCGATGAAGATGCCACCATTCGAGATGTTCTCGGTAAAGCCCGTGTAGAAGTTCGACTGGGAGTGCAGGTCAATCGCCGCGTCGAGCCTCAGGCGCGGCGCTTTGCGCCTCGGCGCAGAGGATTCGTGAATGGCATTTACAGTCGCACTCTGATTCTCTTCGGCATGAGTCTTCAGCCGCTCGAGTCGAGGACGGGGTGAGACCCGCTGTTGTTCCGCCCGCTGCAGAGCCATCCGCCCGTCATCGACGAGTTTCACGGCCTGAGCGAGTTCGGTCGAGAGGCGCTTGAGATCCTCGCGCATCGCGGTCACGAGCCACATGCGAGCGCGCAAGGCGTCGGCGCGCGCCTCCATCGTCCGCGAGAGATGGGCCGCGAGGGGCACTGCTGGCGCTTTCATACCCTTTAGCGCCGTCAAGACATCGGACACCTCGGAGGTACCTCGCGCGAGCTCGGCCTCGAGGAGCTGCCTCACCTCGCGCAACGCGACGGTGACTTCGGAGAGGTCCGCCTCGGCCTCCCCGATCTCCTCGTTCAACGCGTCCTCGGCGCGCTCCGCCTCCTGCTCGAGGCGCATCAACTCCTGCTCTGTCGGGACTTTCATCGGACCTCTGGACGCATGAGGGGAAGGAGTACGGAGAGCCTCTCGGGGCTTGGCCGCCGCCACTCGGGAGCATACCCGAAACGCTGCCTCGGGCTGTCGCTACGGAACGCGGGTTCGATGAGCTCGAAGTCCTCGAGGACGAACTGGTGGGGGTGTTCGTGACCCGCCGCATGCGCGAGCCAGAGCAGCTCTTTCCGAAGTGTGACGAGATAGTTCGCGAGGCGATGGCCCTTGTCGGTCGGATCGAGCCCGCGCATGAGCCAGGGGCGATGAGTCGCAACGCCTGTCGGACACTTGTCGGTGTGACACGCCTGGGCCTGAATGCACCCAATCGACAGCATCGCCTCGCGGGCGACCGCGACCATGTCACAACCGAGCGCCATCGCGAAGGCGACCTCGATGGGAAAGCCGAGGCGGCCAGCGCCGATCCAGGCGATACGGTCGTCGAGACCGCGTTCGGCAAAGATCGAGAAGACGCGCGAAAAGCCGAGCTTGAAGGGGAGCGAGACATGGTCGGAGAACACGAGCGGAGCGGCACCCGTCCCGCCCTCGCCACCATCGATCTGGATGAAGTCCACGCCGCGCGTCCCGCTCTCCATGTGGCGCGCGAGATCATGCCAGAAGCTGATGTCGCCCACCGCAGACTTGATGCCGACGGGGAGTCCAGTCGCATCGGCGATGCGCTCGACGAAGTCGAGCATCGAGTCGACGTCCGAAAAGGCCGAGTGGCCCGCAGGTGAAATGACGTCTTTCCCGAGCGGCACGCCGCGAATCTCCGCGATGAGCGGGCTCACCTTGGCCGCAGGCAATACACCACCGCGGCCTGGCTTCGCGCCCTGGGAGAGCTTCACCTCGATCGCGCGGACACGGAAACGCGCGACTTTGTCCTTCAGCATCTCGAGGTCGAAGCGCCCATCGGGGGTGCGAGCACCGAAATAGCCCGTCCCGAGCTGATAGATGAGGTCGCCGCCCTCGTTGTGAAAGGGCGCGATGCCGCCCTCTCCGGTGTTGTGGAGCGCCTTCGCCTTCATCGCGCCGCGGTTCATCGCCATCACCGCGTTCGCAGAGAGCGAGCCGTAGCTCATCGCCGAGATCGACACGATCGAATCGGGGCGGAACGCGAGGCGACGACCGCGCGCCTCGCCCCAGACCTTCGCGCACGGGATGAGGTGGAGGGGATCATGTGTGGAGTCGGGCTTTGGGAAGACGGAATGCTTCAGAATCAAGTGATTCGATCGACCCTCGAGGTCGTTGTCGGTCCCGAAGCCGAAGTAGTTGTTTTCTTTCTTGGCCGACGCATAGACCCAGCGCCGCTGGTCTCGCGAGAAGGGGCGCTCCTCGTCGTTGCTCGTGACGATGTACTGCCTGAGCTCGGGTCCGACCGACTCGAGCAAGTACCGGAAGTGACCGATGATCGGGTAGTTGCGCAGGATCGCATGCTTCGTCTGGAGGATGTCGTAGAGGGCGACACCGACGAGCAATGCAAGGATGATGAGGAGAATCCAGAGCCCCATGACGCACATTCCTCGCTAGCCCACCCCGCCGGAGGACGGGATCCCGGTGGGACCGGACAGGCGCTAGCTGGGCGGATTGTGCGTCTCGATCTGGACTTGCGCAAGTTGCCGCGCGCGGTGGGCGAGCAAAGCTCAGTTGCAGTAGGTGTCCGAACCGCGGAGGAAGGCCTTGCAGGCGCCCGTGTCGCAGTAGGTGGCCGAACCGCGGAGGTAGGCTTTGCAGTCGCCGCTTTCGCAGTAGGTGTCGGAGCCGCGGAGGATCGCCTTGCAGTCGCC
>VFQT010004153.1_pt1 | contig 12411 bp, 10 predicted proteins | sample 3512381 | NCBI WGS metagenome assembly VFQT01 (sample SAMN10412376, study PRJNA504923) | tailings metagenome | isolation source: Relicate 2 Philex TSF3 active mining site | place: Philippines: Tuba, Benguet | collected 2017-08-29 | reverse complement strand
GGAAAATGGGCACGGCCCTGGGCCTTTCTCGATTCTCGTCTGAATATCAGCTCTCAGACCTTTGGATGGTGGCCGCAAGCCTTTGGGCCTCGGGTCCATTGGGGCTGGGAACCGTGAGCCTGGAATGGGCCAAAGAAGGTATTGAAGCACCGCGCACCATTGTCAAATACAGCCAAGCCTTGAGCAAGTGGGCCGACTGGGGCCTTGAATTCAGCCGACAGTTGAGCAGCAACCAACCTCAATTTGGTTTGGATTCCTATGAAGATCTCTATAACGGGTCTTCGGGTAAGTTGCTGTTTTTGTGCGGGCCCAACTGGAGTCGATGGCAGTGGGCAAGCCAATGGCGTTTGGCTTCAGAAACGATGGCAATGGCCCAATGGGAACATCGCTTGTCACAGGGAGGTGAGAAACGAAAGGCCGAAGCGGGTCAGCTCAGCGCTTGGAAATGGGAATGGAGGGCCAGCGGCCAAGCCGCTGAGGTTTTGGTTCAATGCCGCGCCCAGCTGCGCTGGGCGCTCCCGTCCACTCTTTACAACCGCCACTTCCAAATCAAAGTCCAGGTCTCCCAATTAACGAGGAACGAGTCTTCATCCTTTGGTGTTATCCATTCCCATCGTGAACCCTCAGCCCAGTTGAATGGCACTCTTAAGTGGGGCAAACAAAGCCTAGGCCTGGTGCTATTTAGAGGCTCTTCTCTGCAATGGGCCTCCTTACCCAGTTTGCCCTACCAATCAACATGGCGACCTGTATCGGGAAATGGCCTTTGTGTGAGTGCTGCTTGCCGCAGGCCCCTGGGCCAAAAAGCCGAATTGCAATGGCAAGTTCTGTATCAAACTCCTTCCACATCAGAAGCCTCAATGCTTCGTATGTTTGCACAAGTACAATGGAAAGCCTGAATTCCCTTTGCCTACTCAGCGTAAACATCAACAAGTTTGCAACCTTGCGCAACGCCCGCGGGGGTAATAACCCCAATGTGCTTCAAGTCGCTTTGGATTGCGAATCGTTTGGAGCCCAAGGCATTACTATGCATCCACGGCCCGATGAACGTCACATTCGCTACCAAGATGTGCTGGACATCAAACCTCATTTGTCAACCGAATTCAACATTGAAGGCTACCCTAGCCCAGACTTTCTGGACCTTGTCAAAGAGGCCAAACCGGCTCAAGTCACCTTGGTTCCCGACCCTCCAGGGGTATTGACCTCCAATGCTGGCTGGAACACGCCCAAATACCAAGACTTTTTAAAAGAAGTTGTCCAGGATCTGCACCAGGCCGGTTGCCGGGTTAGTTTGTTTTTGGACCCTAATCCCGACTGGGTGGAGGCAGCGGCTAAAACAGGTACTGACCGAATCGAATTGTACACAGAATCGTATGCTATAGGTTACAAACGAAACAAAGAGGAAGCCGTCGCACCTTATGTTCAGACCGCGTTAAGAGCTCGAAAATGCGGTTTGGGCGTGAATGCAGGCCATGACCTTGATTTGGAAAACTTGCAGTATTTGGCTAAACAAATCCCCTTTCTAAGCGAGGTGAGCATTGGCCATGCCCTAGTTTGCGATGCCTTGTATTTGGGTCTGCACAACACCATACAGCTGTACCGTTCCAAACTGCTTAGAGCTTCAGGACAATAAATCGCTCCGTCATGAACAGATTGTACAAGCTCCGCATAGGGGTCTTGATTTCCTTTCTATGCCCTCTTATGTTGGGAGCGCGCAACAAGGGAGAGCGATTAGATGGTACCGACTGGGGATTTCCCATGCACCGCTCCATCAACCGAAAGGCTTGTGAGTCCTTGCCTGAGCCATTGAAGACTTTTTACATGATTCACCAATCCTATATGGAAATGCATGCCACCGACGCCGACAGCCGCCGCTACGCGGCGGCCGACGAAGCCTGTCGCCATTACATAGACGCTGATCATTACGACCAAGCGCTTCCTTTGGACAGTCTTCCCTTGTACTTGGATTCGGCCTTGGCTTGGTTTGGAGATTCTTTTGTGTATGCCCATGGCATTGTACCCTACCAATGTTTGATTCACACACGAAAGTTGCAATGGGCTTTTGAGCACCAAAACATGCCCGCCATTTTGCGATACTCGGCCGACTTGGGTCATTATGCCGCTGATGCCAATGTGCCCTTACACACGCACAGCAATTACAATGGTCAATTCTCCAACCAATGGGGCATTCATGCCTTGTGGGAAACCGAATTGCCTTTTTATTACCAAGATACACTAGCATTGACTATGACTCAGGGGAACATGGTATTCAATATTCCCACCTACATGCACCAGCGAATCGAGACTGCTCATGGCCTAGTAAACCAAGCCTTAGAAGCCGAATGTCTAGCCCGAAGAGTCGTTCCTGTACCGGCTCAATTTGCCTTTGTTTGGCAGGGCAATTTGCGCAAAAAAATGGCCTCTTGGACGCTAGCTCAAACTTATGGACATTGGGTTTTGGCCTCTGTAATGGTGCAATATGCTGCCTCGGTCAGCACGGTAGCCAGCCTTTGGTATACCGCTTGGGTAATGGCAGGCGAGCCGCCTTTACCCACTGACCAACAAGGTCAGGATTGGCCCATTCCGTTTCAGGAAGAGAGCTGGGACCACGAATGAATGAAATGGCTTAAAAGTTGGGCTTCAGGCTGTATTCCGAGTAGAAATCCAAGACGATGCTACGGCTTCTTCAGCTGAGTCAACCAGATGGCTTAAAAGTTGGGCTTCAGGCTGTATTCCGAGTAGAAATCCAAGACAATGTCAACGGCCTCTTCGGCAGAATCTACCAAGTGAAATAATCCCGTATCACCCGCTGACACGTAAGCATGTTCTTCGATCAAAGATTTTTCTATCCAAGCTACAAGGGGCTGCCAAAAGGCTTTGTCTACCAAGACGATGGGGAACTTGGCTCGTTTGTCGGTTTGAACCAAAGTAAGAGCCTCAAATAGTTCATCCATGGTGCCGAAACCGCCGGGCATCACCACAAAGCCTTGGGCATATTTCATGAACATGACTTTTCGAACAAAGAAATAGTCAAACATCAAGGCCTTGTCTTTGTCAATGTACTCGTTGTTCGTAGTTTCAAAAGGCAAATTGATGCAAAGTCCTACCGAAGCCGAACCCCCTTCTTTGGCACCTAGGTTGGCCGCCTCCATGATGCCAGGGCCGCCTCCAGAAATCACACCCAATCCTGCCTCCGACAATTTTCGGGCAATGGTTTGGGCCAATTCGTAGTGGCGGGTTCCGGGTTGAGTTCGAGCTGAGCCAAACATAGAAACACAGGGGCCAATCCTGGCTAGATTTTGGTAACCATCGACCAGTTCGGCCATGATCTTGAAAATGCTCCAGCTGTTGGTTGAGGCTACTTCGGGCCAACGCTTGTTGGCAAAAGCGCGTTTGATTCTCTTTTTGTCTTTGTCGCTCAGCATATTTACAAGGTAATGATTTTCATTTCAATGCGTCGATTTTTTGCTCGACCTTGTTCCGTCTCGTTATTGGCGATGGGCTGGGTCTCACCATATCCTTTGAATTGAATGCGCTGAGCATTGACTCCCTGTTCTATGAGATAGCGAGCCACTGTTTCCGCCCTGCGGTTAGATAGTTCCAAGTTGTAATCGTCGCTTCCTTCGCTATCGGTGTGGCCGCTAATCTCAATGCGCAACTTCGGATTCTGATTCAACCAATCCATCACACGAGCTAGTTCCACTTCTGATTCCGGTTTGAGGTTGCTCTTGTCCGTATCGAAGAATATGTTTTCCAATACCAATCGCTGATTGGCCACTACAGGTTCCATATAAATATCAACTACAAAAGGCGAATCCAGGCCTTGAACGGTGGGTTGAAAATTCAGAGATTGGAACATAAATCCGTCGGCATAGGCGTTCCAAGCATAGTTGCCGCCGGGAACCAAAGGAACCAGAACCTGTGCTGTACTATCGGTCAACAAAGTGCGTTTGGCGCCCACTTCCACCAGGCCCAAACGGGCGGCCATGGGTTGGCCTGTGCTGCGGTTGAATATTCGAGCCTGCACATAAGTCACGGCCTGTGGCTTCAGTGACTGTGGCACTTGGAAACGGTAAATATCCATACCGCCTTCTCCACCCTCTCGGTCAGAGGCGAAGAGCCCGCTCTCGGCCTTGGCATCGATGTAAATGCCAATGTCATCTTTGGGCGTATTGAGGCCACGGCCCAAATTTTGGGGTTCAGACCAAGACAGATCGGCCGTTCTACGGCTAACGAAAAAATCCTTTTGACCGTAACCGGGATGCCCATCAGAAGAAAAATACAGGGTCAATCCATCGTAGTGGAGGAATGGAGCCTCCTCGTCTCCCGACGTGTTAATGGGTGCCCCCAAGTTTTTAGGCTCGGTCCAACGTCCGTTTTGCAAGGTTGACACCCAAAGGTCCTTTCCTCCTAATCCGCCAGGTCTTGCACTGGCAAACACCAATGTATGACCATCGCCTGATAATGAGGGCTGAGCATCCCAGGATCGAGAATTGATTACAGGGCCCAAATTTTCACGAGCGCTCCAACGATCAAGCCCATTGGGATTCGGAATAAGTCGGCTGACGAATAAGTCACAAGAACCATAGCCTCCCTGGTTGCAAACTGTATAAATCAAGGTTCGACCGTCGCTGCTCATGGCCGTGGTGCCCTCGTTTTCAGTGGTATTCATATCGCCTGGAGCCGGACGGGCAATGATCCAATCACCTTGTTGCCAATAACTTACATAGAAATCTTCTTGCATGTCGACCAAACGGGTAATCACCAAAGTGCGCCTGTCAATGGAAAGACCTGGCCAATATTCATGGCCTTTGGAATTCACTTTGTTCCCCATGTTTTCAATCGCTAGGTCCTTGACTTCCATAAAGTCAGTCATGGCCATATCCAATCCCTCTTGAAGCCTAACCATTCGGGCTTGCATGCCTCGAGAACCCGCATGCAAACTAGGGCTATAACCTTCTTTTTCAGCGGCTGCCCTCAGGGCATTCATGTATGACTGAGACTCATCTAGGCGACCCAATTGAAACAAATAGGAGGCCATAAAATAATAACTTGGTTGATACAAGGGATCAGCCGCGATGCAATTTCGATGGGCTCGCAAGGCCTGGGAGCTATCCTTGAAGTGTTCATAAATAGCCGCTTGCAAAGCGTAAGGATCGGAAAACGTTTTATCGGTAGAGGAAGCCTTTTCTGCCAAACTCAAGGCCTTTTTAAAATCACCTAAGTCAAAGGCTCCGTTGGCTTGAGCCATGATTTTCTCAGCCTTTTTTCGACTGCCGCTACTCTGAGCATATAAGGGCATGCCAAGACCGATGATTGCGGCGGCCATCAGGCTAACTTTCGCGATGCGTGCAATTAATTTCTTCATGCAGTTTTGCAATAAACACAATACTCCCCGTTTTCAGGCAAGCGCTATGCCAAAAGCTTCAATTCTTAAAACGAAAACTGCTCAATAGAGAATCGATGTCCTGTCTGATGAATCGATAAGCGGGGGCAATCGAATCCATGTTGGTATGCTGGTTGAAATACAAGGCTCCTCTCACAAAATTTCGAGAACTATCGGTCACGAAAAAGTTGAGGTTGGTGGCCGTATTTCCAACAATATCGAATACCAAACCCCGCAAGTTGGGGTTGATTTGGCTGACAGGAAGCTCACTAATGTCATCAGCCCGTTGCAGGTGTTTGTAAACCAATCGACGGCTGTCGTACAACAAGGAGTCGAACAACTGCCAGTCTGAAACGCGGTAATAGGTCAAATGCAAGGTGGCGTTGAAGCCGGGGAATTGCAAATTGTACCAAGGGTCGCGCGAGGCATGAACCGTATCGAAATCCATGTGCGCATATACAGGAATGCGGCACTCAAAGGGGCAACCCTCTTCTCGGTAATCGACGAATGATTTTTCGGGCAATAGCATTCGAGGGTAGCCTTTGGGCTTGGGAACAAATGATTCGTCACCGCTGCAGGCAGCCAGTCCTAGCGCAAGCATAAGAGCCAACAACAAGGAAGCCATTGAGGAAGTCGAAGGAGCTTCATGAGGCAAGGTCACCTTCACTTTTTTCACCCTACGGGGATCAGCTGCCGTTACCAAAAATACCAAACCAGCGATGGTCAATGTATCTCCTCTTCGAGGAATGCGGCCCAATTGTTCGGTCAGCAAGCCTGCCACAGAGTCACTCTCCAATTCTAATTCGTCAAAAATACCCAACGGCAAATTGCATTCTCGTATGAAATCAACCAAAAGAACTTTGCCTTCCAACCAATACGTATAGGCATTCAAGCGCTGCATGTCTTGGGCTTCATCTCGATCAAACTCATCATCCATCTCTCCTAGTACTTCTTCCAAAATGTCTTCCAAGGTGATCAATCCACTGGTGCCTCCAAACTCATCGACCACGATGGCCAAATGGGTGCGTTTTTGCCTCAACTCGGCCAATAAATCATCAATGGGTTTGTTTTCTGGGATAAAAAAAGCGTCCAAGCAAAGGGATTGCCATTCAAATGTTTCTGGTTTATCCAAGTGGGGCAACAAATGTTTCGCGTTCAGAATGCCGATGATCTGATCGGCACTTCCCCTGAATACCGGCATACGGGAAAAGCCATGTTCCCGAAAGGTCTCCAATACCTTGTCAAATGACCAGGATTCGTCTAACGCAATCATATCCAGCCGCGACACCATGATTTGCTTGACTTGGATATTGCCCATGTTTACAATGCCCTTTAATATTTCTTTTTCTTGCTTGGCATCAGCCGCGGTACTGGTCATATCGATGGCCTGTGAAAGCTCTTCAGGAGTCAATTCCGATGATTGGGGCTTGGATCGCTTTTCCAATAGGCTGCCCATTTTTACCAATCCTGAAGTCAGCGGCCACAAAATTCCTTGAAAGGCGCGCATGGGCAGGGATAAAATTCGAGCCGATTGTTGGTAATGCTGAGTCGCATAAACCTTGGGAATTACCTCGCCAAAAATCAAAATGATCAAGGTTACACCTACCGCTTCAATGGCAAATTGCAGCCATGCATGGTTCTCGAAATTGAATAACAACTGGCTAAAGAACAGAAACAACATTACAAAAGCCACATTGGCCAAGCTGTTCAAAACCAAAATAGTAGCTAACAAATGCTTGGGCTTTTCCAGCAAATTCAACAGGGCTCGAGCCGTGGCCGATTTATCTTCCCTTATGTTCTCCAAATCGCTTTCTTTATGAGAGAAAAAGGCATTTTCAGAAGAAGAGCAAAGGGCAGACAAACCCAAACACAAGAACATACCCGTACCTAGCCAAATCAATTGGCTCCATGAACTGGAATCTATGGGCCTGAGAATGGAAAGTAGAGTAAATGGAGATGCAGAGGGGTCGCCCATAGTGTTTTAGAAGGGCAAATCTTCACCTGCCTCGTGAGAACCAGAATGACTAGGCGACTCACCCATTTGGTCTGTTGATTTTGGAGGACCCGACAGCATGCTTCCCATCATTTGAAAGCTAGTAACACGAATTTTGCGCACTTGGCGTTCTTGACCTTCGCTATCGGTGTAGCGGTCGGTGCGAATTTTACCTTCGACGTACAAGAGATCACCTTTTTTCATGTACTTCTCGGCGGTATTCGCCTGGTTATCCCACATCTCCAAATTATGCCATTCTGTTGCCTCCATTCTCTGGCCATCTCGGTTGTATGACTCATTGGTAGCCAAGGTCAAATTAGCCACTATTCTACCGTTGTCTAATCGGCGAATGATAGGATCTTTCCCTAAACGCCCTAAGAGAATAACTTTGTTAATCATGCTGATTGTTCGTCAAAAAATGTTGCATCAAACGGTGAACTGGATACCGGTCAATTTCACTCAAAGATATCCAAAGTTCTGAATTTTCATCAAGCGCATTTGAAGCATCAAACAAGGAATATCCAGCTAGCCCAAAATTGGGTTTTTCTTTCCCACTCCACCTAACATTCCAGCAGCTCGCTTCAATGCGTTTGTGACTCAACAAATGAACTTGCCGTTGAACATGAAGAATGTCCAAATTTTCTCCAAGGGCATTCTCCCATTGAACGGGAAACCCATTTTCATGAGAGGGCAATGTCAAACTGGGAAATTCGTACAACCCAGCCCAAATGCCCATTTTAGGTCGTCTGACGATGTATACCTCACCCTTGTATTGAAGGGCCAAAAAATGCAAATTCCACTCCCGAGGTTGGCTCTTCTTGATAACAACAGGAAGCTGCTTCTGCTGTTTCTTAGCAAAGGCATAACACGAATCTCGAAGCGGGCAGGCATCGCATTTGGGCTGATTTGCTGTACACACCTGAGAACCCAATTCTATGGAAGCCTGATTGAAAAGATCGGGGCGAGGCGTTTGCTGGATGGCTTCTTGCAACAAGGGGGCCACAATTTTGGAAAAAGCGGGTTTTGAAATGGGCACATCAACTCCAAAAAAGCGGGATGACCATCTTTTTACATTGCCATCGATGGCGGCAAAGGGCCTCCCAAACGCAAACGATGCAATAGCCGCAGCCGTGTATTCACCAATACCGGGAAGGCTCAGAATACGGTCGTACTCATGAGGAAATACTCCCCCCATTTCACGAACAATCGTCTGAGCTGCTTTCTGCAAATTGCGAGCCCTCGAATAGTAGCCCAAGCCTTGCCAGACCTTGAGGACTGCTTGTTCTTCTGCCCGCGCTAAGTCCAAAATTTCGGGAAATTCGTCGATGAATTTCTGGTAGTAAAGCCGGCCTTGCTCGACCCGAGTTTGCTGCAAAATGATTTCAGAAATCCAAATGTGATAAGGATTTTGAGTTTCACGCCAAGGTAAGGGCCTGTGATTCAGGTCATACCATGTCAACAAATTCGGGATAACTCTTTGCAAGGTCAATGATGCAAATCACGCTCATAGGTATTTGTTTTGCAGCATTAAATCATGACAAAGTCTGAAATCGTAAACGAAATCTCTGTGCGCACGGGTCTTGAAAAAACGGCCATCGCTGACACCATTGACAACCTTTTTGTTGTTGTAAAGAATTCCATGATCGCCGGCAACAACATTTATTTGCGCGGCTTCGGAACTTTTGAATTGAAAGAGCGTAAAACCAAAGTAGCTCGCAACATCAAGCGCAATACTAGCTTGGTTGTTCCTGCCCACTATGTAGCCCGCTTCAAACCTGCCAAGGAGTTCGCCAACCAGGTGAAAGACAGCAAGGTTTTGAACGAAAAGCTATAAAAAAACCCGACCTTTGGAAGTGTGAAGATACCTGTTGCTTTGCGCCTTCCTTTGGCCCTTGTCCTTATCATTAGTTGTTCCTTTCTGGCCACCAAATGGCAGCGGAGCGTAGGTGATATTGATACAACTGTTAAAGTTGGCCCCATGGCCGAGGGCATGGGTTCGGATTTGCCCCAAGATCCTATTGATAGGATCCAATTTTTCAATTCGTTATTTTCAGAAACCAAACCCAATGACAGGGTCGCTCAGATTCTAACGAGTGACCCCAACAATTGGGTAAAAGACAGTTTGGAATACGCTTTATCCTGGGCCAGAGAGACGGAAAACTCGGCACTGGCGGCTCTGCTTATGGCTGATTTGGCTTCGCATTTTGGAGATAGCAGTGACCATACAGAAATTGCCCGGAATTTGGTGTTTTCGGCCGCTGGAAATATTGACATACCCATTGCGGCCGCATTCTTGTTTCAACAGGGCAAGATTTGGATTGATCGAGGGCTGGAGAAAAACCCCAAAGACATTGAATTGCGTAACGCCCTGATCATTTACCAAAGCGAATATCTGAATGCCCCCATGCAATTTTTGGGAACCCTCAGAGAAACCTTAGCGATGGATTCGAGCAACATCGAAACCCATTTCATACACCTAAACCTGCTGAAAAAGAGCCAACAGTGGCAAAAAGCCCTCGATAAATGCCAGAAATTGGTATCTTTGCAGCCCCAAAATCCTTTTTGGTTGTACCAAACAAGCGACCTTTATGGGTTTTTGGGTGACTCGACCAACGCCAAGATTTACTTGGATTTGGCCGTAAAAGCCCAACGAACGCAGAAACAAACGAATTAAATTAGAAATATGCCAAGCGGAAAAAAGAGAAAGCGTCATAAAATCGCTACCCACAAGCGCAAGAAGCGTCTACGTAAGAATCGTCATAAGAAGAAGTAATCTTCTTATTACTTACGCCTATTAACCAGTGGCCAACGAGTTAATCATTCGAAAAAACTCGGCCGGGGTTGAGATTGCGCTATTGAGCGATGGAAAGCTCGCAGAATTTCACAATGAATCTGTTGATTCCACCTTTCAAGTAGGAGATTTCTACCTAGGTCGGGTGCGCAAGCTATCGCCCTCCATGAACGCGGCTTTTGTCGACGTAGGGGGTGAGAAGGATGGCTTTTTAACCTATTTTGACCTAGGTCCGAATATTCGTTCCGTCAAGAAATTTACAAAAGCCATTCTCGAGGGTAATACCAAACTGGCCGCTGACCTAGAAAATTTCGACCTCGAAGAACAAACGGTCAAGACGGGCAAAGTTGGACAAGTACTGAAAGCCGGTGAGCGAATTCTCGTTCAGGTCATCAAAGAACCTATAGCCTCCAAAGGCCCAAAGATCACCTGCGATCTATCATTGGCGGGGCGTTTCTTCGTTTTGGTTCCCTTTTCCAAACAAATTTCCATTTCCAAGAAAATTGGCAATCCGTCGGAGAAATCCAGACTGAAAGATTTAGCCAATAGTTTAAAGCCTCGAAACTTCGGCATCATCATACGCACGGTGGCTGAAGGTGTGGCTCTGGAAGAATTGGATCGAGACATTCGCGATTTGCTCAAAAAGTGGGACGACATGGTTCGGGCCTTGGGCAAGGCCAAACCTGGTTCCAAGATTTTGGGAGATGGCAATCGAGTCGAAACCCTGTTGCGCGACATCTTAAACGATAGCTTTAGCCAAATCTCTGTCAACGACGGGGATTTGCACAATCAGCTGAAAAAGACCTTGGAGCGCTTTGGGCTCGATCCCAACAAATTGCTGCGTCATTACCAAGGAAAGACTCCCATTTTTGACCAATTCGGTGTAACACGCCAAGTCAAGGCCTCGTTCGGTAAAAACGTTCCCTTCAGTGGTGGAGCCTATCTGGTTATCGACCATACGGAAGCTCTTCACGTCATTGACGTCAACAGTGGAAGCACCTCGTATGACCCCCAAAACAGAGAAGACAACGTCTTAAAAATCAATTTGGAAGCCGTTGACGAAGTGGCTCGCCAAATTCGACTTCGAGACATGGGTGGAATCATCGTCATTGATTTCATTGATATGCGTGACCCCAAACGCAAGACCCAATTGCACCAGGCATTGAGCAAAGCCATGAGCACGGATCGGGCGCGACATAACATACTTCCCATGACCAAATTTGGCTTGGTCCAAATAACGCGCGAGCGGGTTCGTCCAGCCATGGAAATTGTCACGAGCGAAGTATGCCCTACTTGCAACGGCAGCGGCCGCATCGACTCGAGCATGCAATTGATCGATCGATTGGAGAACGAAGTCACCTATTTGTGGGAAAACCTCAACTTGGAAAAGCTCACTTTAAAAGCCAACCCCTTGTTGACCGGATTTATCAAAAGCGGATTCCCTTCTCAGCGCATGCGTTGGTTCCGACAATACGGCCATTGGCTGCGCTTAAAGCCCGATACTTCAATGGGGCTTTCTAGTTTTCATTTCGAAAACCAACAAGGACAAGCCATCAGTAACCAATAAAAAAAGGGCCGGCAAAACCGACCCTTTTTTGTTGTAACACTAACAACAACCAACCAACCAATTTGCTGTTGTTAGTCTTTGCTGCTTTGGGTCAAGGCGTAAATCACCAAGCCAAAGCCAATTTTGTTTACGGCGTCACCGATGTTATAAACGACATCCATCATGGGATTGTTCATGTCAGAACCGAAGGCTCCGAACAATCCGCCGGGAGTACCGATGATGTAACCCAAGGGGTAGATAGCCCAACCGACCAAAACAAACCAAGCCAATGTCTTGGTAGCCTTAGCCACAGCAGGACCAGCATTAGCAGCCAATTGAGCTACTTCACCGAACCATACCAAGTAAGCGATGTAGAAGTAAGCAGCACCTGACAATACACCCCACATTACGCTGTTACCGCGATCAACGGCTTCACCGAAGTAACCGGTCACCAACATGATCACAGAGGCCAAGATCAGTTTCCAAAGCAAACCGATTTTAGCACCGGCCTTCTTGGTGATCAAATAGAACTCTACGCACATCAAGGGAACGGTCAACAACCAGTCCACATAACGGAAGAAGGTGGGAGACTCTTGATAGTCCATGTAGAACCCACGCATGTAGTAGTAGTGAACTGCCGCAATGAAGGTAATCAAACCCGAAACCAGCATGGAAGTTCTCCATTGCTCGTTTACGTT
>VFQT010004152.1_pt1 | contig 12411 bp, 10 predicted proteins | sample 3512381 | NCBI WGS metagenome assembly VFQT01 (sample SAMN10412376, study PRJNA504923) | tailings metagenome | isolation source: Relicate 2 Philex TSF3 active mining site | place: Philippines: Tuba, Benguet | collected 2017-08-29 | reverse complement strand
CCGAGCAGCATCAGTCCGCGTTCAAAATGGGCTCGATTCATAGCCTAAAGGTGCGCAAACGCCGCGACCTGCACAACCGTCCGGACGCCATCCATAAACAGTCGTTGAGCCGGACATTAAATCCTTCAATGCGAGCAGTTTCCTCATGGATTGGGCAGCATTTTTGGTGCAAACGGGTAAATCAACTAAAACCATCATGAGGACCTCACTTCTGTATCTGGCCGCCGCGGTGGCCCTGTTAAGCTCCTGCACCGTCGTTCGCCAAGGCGACGTGGGCGTCAAGCGCACGCTCGGCAAAATCAGCAGCCGCGAACTGCAGCCCGGTCCGCGGCTCTACAATCCGCTGCTGACCACCATCATTCAAGTTCCGACGCGGACGACCAACCTCGAGGTCAAGCTCGACCTCCCGTCTAAAGAAGGGTTGAATGTGGGCGCCGAAATCTCGATCTTGTACCACATCGACCAACGGCGCGCAACCGACGTGGTGGGCAGCATTGGGCCCGACTACGAGTTGTCGATGATTTTGCCGGTCTTTCGCGCCGCCGCCGCCGACGTAACCGCCGGATTTATGGCCAAAGACATGCACACGGGCAACCGTCTGGGCATCGAGACCGCCATTAAAACGAGCATGATGGGCCTGCTGGAAGATCGGGGCTTTGTCATCGAAGCCGTGCTCATGAAGAGCATCAAGCTGCCCGCCGGACTCTACCGAGCTATTGAAGAAAAACTCCAAGCCGAGCAAGAAGCGCAGCGCATGGAGTTTGTGCTGCAGCGCGAACGGCAAGAGGCGGACCGCCGCATCATTGAAGCAGAAGGCATTCGCGACGCCAACAAGATCATTTCTGAAGGCCTGACGCCCCAAATCATTCAGTATAAGACGATTGAAGCCTACCGCGAGCTCTCCAAGTCGAGCAACACCAAGGTCATTATCGGTGGGGGTAAGGACCTTATTCTGAATCCTTAGTGCGGTGCGGAGTGGCTTCGTCGGTTTCGGTGAAGCCCTCCGCCCCCGCGAGCTTGATCGCGGCAAGCATCAAGACCAACGCCAACGCCGAGGCCACATTGGCCTCGGCTTCGTTTTTTAGCGCAAACGATGCGGTAAGGGCGGCGCAGGCGGCTCCAAGGCACAGGATGCCGAAACGGTTCATGGTCGGCATTACTGACCTTGTCCGAGGGAGTAGCCCGGAACGCCGTTAAAGCGGTACAGGTTTTCGGTTTTGACCACGTCAATGCCTTGCGCGCTGGCCGCCTGCAGGAGCTGCGCGATGCGCTCTTTGGGCATGAGGCCGCCGGCGGGATTCTTGAAGCGGCAGCGCCAATGGTCCGTACAAAACGTTTCGGGGAAGCCGTCGGGCCACACCTTGATGCCGCGGTTCGTAATCATGCTCAAGGAGGTGTCGCCCAAGTTGAGGGCTTGCACGATCGGGGCCAGTTCGTTGGCTTCGGTGCCGGGCCAGTGCACAAAAAGGTCCACCCCTTCGAGTTCTTTGGTCTTGGGCGCCTTGCGTTCGTACTTCGGAACCTGAATTTGGGCTTCGGCGCGGTAGCGCACCGCCTGGAGCTGGCTCGGTTCCTGACCGAGGTTCGCAATAACGGCGTCGGCAAACTCTCGGGTTCCGACTTTTTGACGGCTCAGGCCTTCCGTGTAAATGTCGTAGGTGTGGATTCCGTCCTCGAGGGTTTTGAGCCACGCGTTGTGCACGCGCTCGGCAACGCCAAACTGGCCGAGGTGGTTGAGCATGAGAATGGCGCCGTGCAGCAGGCCCGAGGGATTGGCGACGTTCTGGCCGGCGCGGCGGGGTGCGGAACCGTGGATGGCTTCAAACATCGAGCACTCGCTGCCGATGTTGGCCGATCCGGCCAGGCCGACGCTGCCGGTGATTTGGGCAGCCACGTCCGAGAGCACGTCGCCGTAGAGGTTGGGCATGACAATGACGTCAAACGCTTCGGGCGTGTCGGCGAGCTTGGCGGCGCCGATGTCCACGATCCAGTGTTCGTTCTCGATTTCGGGGTACTCCGCCGCGATTTCGTCAAAAACGTGGTGAAACAGCCCGTCGGTCTGCTTCATGATGTTGTCTTTGGTGAAGCAGGTTACCTTTTTGCGGCCTTGGGTGCGGGCGTACTCAAACGCGTAGCGCACAATGCGCTCGCAGCCCGGGCGGCTAATCAACTTGAGGCACTGCACGACCTCGTCGGTCTGCTGGTGCTCGATTCCGGCATACAAATCTTCTTCGTTTTCGCGGACAATAACCACATCCATCACCGGGTGCTTGGTCGTCACGTAGGGGTGCAGGCTCACGCAGGGGCGCACGTTGGCGTACAAGCCCAAAAACTTGCGGGTGCTCACGTTCAGGCTCTTGTAGCCGCCACCTTGGGGCGTCGTGATGGGCGCCTTTAAGAAGACTTTGTTGCGGCGAATCGTTTCCCACGAATCGGGGTGAATGCCGGCGCTGTTTCCGGACAGGTAGAGCTTTTCGCCCACCTCGATTTCGTCGATTTCGAGTTCCGCTCCTGCGGCGTGAAGAATTCGGAGCGTAGCCTCCATGATTTCGGGACCAATTCCGTCTCCGTGCGCGACCGTAATGCGTGCCATAGCAAAAAAATTTGCTGCAAAAGTCCGCCGCACGAAGAGCGGGTTCTATTTATGAATCAATGCATTTGCATTTGATTTATTAATAGAATTTGGACCGACGAAGGGCCTCGGTCGGGCGCTCCTTCGAACGCAGAACGGTTAAAACCGAGCGCGGTAGTCTGCGAGCCAACGGGCCAGCTCCTCGAGCGCCTCGCGGTCTTTTTTGCCGAGGTCCACGCGCCGGGCTTGACCGAGGAGCGCTTCCGCGGCCGCGAATTCGCGGGAAGCCACCGAGGCTTCGATCGCATTCCGGTACAGCTCGGCTATAATCTTCTCGTTGATTCGCGCCTTTTTGTCTTCGGGGTCGAATTCCTGAATGGCCTTGGTCCAAAGAGCGTTGGCGGCGCGGAGTTTATCCGCTCCGGCGGCAAACGAAGCGTGGATTTTCTCGTAGCCTTCGCGGGCCAGCTGGAAGGCTTCGCCGAGGTCGCTGTAGTCGACCTTTTTGGATTCGGGCACGAATACGGTGGTGGTCCGGTTGGGGTGGGTCGTGCCGAGCACGCTGTTCAGTCGGGCTTTGGCGGCGCCCATGTTGCTGCTCACCGACGATTTTTGAAGGGCGTCGAGGTGGGCTTGGGCGTAGGTGGTGGGATGGCTGCTCTTTACCCAGCCGCTCTGGAACTTTTGAAACTGGTCGCTTCCGCCCGCGACTTCGTCGAGGAGCACTCGGCCGTCGGCGGATACCGCCTTGAGGTGCACGGGGTGCTTGTAGTTGATGGCCCACTGCGACTCGATGACTTTGGTGGTCGCCTTCGTCGTAGAGTTGTAGACCGACGATTCCTTAGTTTCTACTTGGGGCACCTCGTTTTGAAAGCCGTGCAGGGTGATCGTTACGTTGATCCCTCCGGGACCTTCGGTGCGCCCTTCGATGCGGCCGTAGGAGGTCGCGAGCTCGGCGGGGCTGAAAACGGCTTGGTGCACCAGCTGCTTGCGCTGCGGAGGGTAGGGCGCCTGGTAGGGAGGCGGCGGCAGCGGCTTGCTGTTTTCAAGTACTTGCTTTTCGATGATTTTGCCGGCGAGCGACTTGCTGTTCCATTCGTTCAGCGCTTTTTCGTAGGCGGCCACCCGTTCGCTGTGGGCTGCTTTGGCAGCAGCTTCTTGGGCCGGGTAAGCTGCCTTTGCCGCTTGGAACTCGGCGTCCGCTTCGGCTTCAAGACGATCGATTTCTGCCTGGTAGGCCAGGTTCACTCGGGTCGTGTAGGGCTGCCCTTCGGCACTTCGGTCGAGCGGCGGCTGCAGGTAGGTGTAGGTCACCGACTCCTTGGCTATCGATTGGGCCTCGAGGGCAAACGGGATCAGTACGGCAATAGCGAGGAGGCGTGCGTTCATGGTAGGGCAGTTTTGTGGGGCCGAAAGTAGTTCGGCTTGGGCGGTTTGCCCCAAATCATTGATTAAGTGAATATTTTTAGTGCGAATCCGGCGCTCCGCAGGCCTCAACGCGAAAGTCGGGATGTACCGCCCAGCTTGCCCGCGGGGCACTGGCCCGCACCAAGGTGTGTTCGAGGTGCAGCACCCGTTCGACGTAGGGGTCGTAGGCTTCGCGCACCCGCTTCATGCGGGCTGCGCGGGTCTGCTGGTAGGTAGCGGGCATGAACACCCCGGCGTCAAACCCGTTCAGGTAGAGCACGTACGTGCCTTCGACCAGGAGCACTTCGATTCCGTTCAGGTCGAGTTCGCGCACCGAAATTTCGTTGGCGAGGTAGTCGACCTCGGGCACCAGGATGCGGGAGGCTCCGCCGCGAAAGGCGTCGAGATGCTCCTGAAGTACGTCGAGGCGCACCTCCTGAAGCCCCACCCATTCCAAGGAACGGAGTCGGGCCTCGTGGTTTTCGCGCGGAGGCAGCTTAAAGTAGCCGTCCATGTGAAGTACCGCGCAGCGCCGCCCTCGGTCCTCGAGCTCGGCCTTGAGCGCGAGGGCGGTGGTGGACTTGCCGCTGCCGGATTCGCCGCCTACCGCGAGCACGTAGCGCCCGCCCTGAGGGATCGCCAGCACGTCGCACAAAGCCGAGGCGGCGCGCAGGGCCGAGGGGTGGATTTCGAGGGGCTCGTTCACGGCGTGGGCTGCGTAAGGTGGTGAAGCATGCGGATTCCCGCAGCCGTAAAGCACAGTTTGGGCGTGCCTCCGGGCTCAAGGGTGGCGGAGTTCACGTATTCTTCAAAGTCGAACTCGGCAAAGCCCTGCAGCAGGCTCCCGGCCGCGTCGGTGAGGGCCGTCGTGTCGATTCCGTGGCGCCGAAGGGCCTGACCCAGGAATCCGAGCCATACCCACCAAATGCCGCCGTTGTGGTAGTGGTGCGGCCGGTTTTTCATTCCAAAAAGATGAAAGCCCTCGAGCTCGTCCCAGCGGGGGTCGTCGGGCTGGATGAGGGGCCAGAACGCCGGCGGCAGCGTGCCTGCGCCCAACGTCGCTTCGTGCAGCGTCTTCAGGGCGAGCTGCACCGAAGGAGTTCCGGGCTCCAGGGCCATGCCCAGCATGCAGTGGGCGGCCAAGTCCATCCGCCGGTCGACGGTACCGGGCAGCAGCGACGACGCAAACAGCCCGCTTTCGAGCGGATAATGGCTGAGGATCAAGTGCGCAATGTGGTCGGACTTGGCGGCCCAGCGCGGCTGCTGAAAGGCCTCGGCGGCTTCGCGCAGCGCCCAGCACCTCAGGGCCTGGTCAAAGAGCGTGTAGCCTTCAGTGAGGTATTCGTCGGCCCAGTTGCCGCCCCGCGGAACGTACAAAAGGTGGCGCTGGTTGTATTCAAGGGCCTCGAGCAAGTCGGCGGCCGCGCGCACGCTGGGGAGCCACAGCGCCGGATTGCTGTGCCCCGCGGACACGAGGCGGGCGCAGCCCAGCAGGTACCACGACACCGAGTCGAGCTTGGGCGACAGCTTGCCAAAGCTCACCGACGTTTGGCCTCCTTCGAGGCGCACGTTCGACGGAATTTGGCCCTGCGGACCTTGGTGGTTCCGCAACGTCGTCAGGCTGCGCGTCAGGCCCTCCACCAGAACCGGATCGCCTTCATCCAGGCCCAGCAGCCCGACCACCACCGCGTCGCGGCAAAAGACCGCTTGGTAGTTGGCCAAGTGGGCCACCGAAGCCTTGGTGCCGAGTTCCGATTGCGCCTGGTGCAGGATGCGTTGGGCTTCTGAGGCAAAGGGAGTAAGCTTAGCGCTCATGGGGCATGAATCGGGGAATCAAACGGAGGCTGAAGAGGGCACTGAGCAGCAGAAAAACTCCGGCCAAATTAAGCACCTGGCGGCTGTCGCCACCGAGCCAATCGAAGACGAACCACTGCATGCTTCCGATTTGAATCATCATCGGAATCACGATGAACATGTTGAAAATTCCCATGAACACGCCGGTCCGCTCCTTGGGCACCGACGCCGCGAGCATCTGGTAGGGCATGGCCATGATTGAGGCCCAGGCGATTCCGAGGCCCAGCGTGTAGAGGTAGATGCTGGGCAGTCCCCAAAGTGCGGAATCGCTCGCGCTAAGGTAGGGAATGAGGAGGATGCCGACTCCGCCCAGGGTCAGCGCCAAGGCATGCACCCACGCGGCGCCCCAGCGGCGGGCCAAGGGCACCAGGGCAAAAGCCAAGGCGAAGGTGACGACGTTGTAGGTTCCGTTGAGCTGGCCCGTGAGTACCTGCGCGGCCCTGAAGCCCTCGCTGTGCACGTCGCTCGTCTGGAATTGCGACTTGGCCAGGGCCGAGGTGACGTACTGCCAGTAGCAAAACATGGCGTACCAGGTAAAAAACTTGACCGGAATCAAACGCTTCATACCCAGGGGCATTTCGCGAAGCGATTCCGTGATTTCGCGCAGGGAGCGGGTCGCCACGCTGCCGCTGGATTTGCGCGCGGCGATTTGCTGCAGCTGCTCGGCAGTGGGGGCGTATTCCCGGGTGCTGCCCATGCTGTAGAGGACGGTGGCGACGTAGGCAAAGGCGCCGATGCCAAAGGCCCAGTAGGTGGTTTCGGGAATGCCGTTGGCAAACTGGTCGTTGAGGCCAACCAAGCCCAGGGTAATGAGGATGGCCGGAGTGAAGTTGGCCAGGGTGATGCCCAGGCCGGTGAAAAAGCTCTGCATCAGGTAGCCCGTGGGCTGCTGGTCGGCGGGCAGCGCGTCGGAGACGAAGGCGCGGTAGGGCTCCATGGCCATGTTGTTGGCGGCGTCGAGGATCCAAAGCAGGCTGGCGGCCATCCAAAGGCTCTGCGAAAAGGGCATGAAGACCAGGCCCAAGCTGGCGATGATCGCCCCGAGCAAGATGAAGGGTTTGCGGCGCCCCCAGCGCGGACTCCAGGTTTCGTCGCTCAATGCCCCAATTATTGGCTGCACGAGAAGGCCCGTTACCGGTCCTGCGAGCCACAGCAGCGGGAGCGAGGCTTCGTCGGCCCCGAGGTACTGGTAGATGGGGCTCATGTTGGACTGCTGGAGGCCAAAGCTGAACTGGATGCCGAAGAATCCGAAGTTCATGGTCCAGATTTGGCCGAATGATTTGCGAAGGTTCATGGGTGCGGGGCAGGGGGTAGAAGAACGGGGGAATGAAGCAGCGCTTCATTCCCCCGGTAAAGGTAAATCTGGGGCCCGCGGGGCGGGCCCCAGACCTTAGAAACGGTAGCGCAGCGACGCGGAGATCGAGCGGCCCGTGATCGAGCGCGCACGCAGGTAGTTTACTTGTCCGTCTACCATAGAACCCTCTTCAGACTCGGTGATGCCGATGGCATTCAGCAAGTTGTTTCCGTTGATTCCAAAGTCGAGGCCCTTGCCGAGGTTGAACGACACAAATCCGTTGAGGACCATGTAGCCCGGCATGACCAGCGCGTTGTTGTCTTGAGCATAAGCCTTGGTCTGGCCGATGGCGCTCAGGCCGACCATGTGCTTGCCAAGGGTGTACGAAGGCATCAAGCTGTACATCAGGCCCGGCTGGCGGCGCGGCGTGTTGCCAAAATTGGCACCTTGCGTTCCGTCGGCGTTGAGGGTCGTGATGTCGGCTTTGGTGTAGGTGGCAGCTCCGCGCAGGTCAAAGTTGCCCTTGCGGTAGGCTCCTTCCACTTCCAAACCGTAGGCCGTGTAGTCGTTTTCGATGACGCGCTGCGTGGTGGCCTCAAAACCGCCCTCTTCGGTCGTGGCGGCGTAGAAACCGGTCACGTAGATGATGGCGTGGGAGAAGCTGCGCTTCCAGCCGAGTTCGGCTTGGTTGATCATGTCCTTCGGGTTTCCGAGCGACAGGTGCGAAGCGTCGGGCCATACGGCGCGGTCCGCTTTGGCGGCACCGCCACGGCTGTAGCGCACGTAGGCGGACTGGTTGCTGCCGAGTAAGTAGTTGGCACCGACGGAGTACGACAGGAATCCGTAGTTGTAGTTCACCGGGTTCTTCTGGGCGTTGTCGACCACGGCCACGGCCTCTTCGAGGGCAGAAATCACGCCGTCGTTGTTGACGTCGAGTTCGCCCACCTTGGTTCCGAATCCGACTCCGCGCACGCGGCCGTTGTCTTGGCGGACGCTGGCGTCGACGGTGATTTTATCGCTGGCTTCGTACACAAACGCGGCGTAGGGAGCAGAAACGCTGTAGGCCGAGTTGTACTTGACCTGGCAGCAGTTGCCCCACACGGGTACTCCGTAGGCGTACTGGCCGCTCTCGGAGATTTTGGTTCCGTTGGCCGTCGTGATGTCCAGGGGAGAGGCTTGCCCGCCGCCCTTGATTTCGGTCAGGTAGGAATTCCACAGCCACGACATGTTCACGTCCTGAAGGGCGCGGTAGTAGCCGAGTTTCACTTTCAGGTTGCCAAAGGTTTTCGACAGGTTGTTGTCGCTCACCATGGTATTGAAGTTCTCGAGTTCGGTGTCAAACATGTGAACCACTTGAGCGAGGCCGCCAGTGAAGGCGCTGCCGTCGCTGGCGCGGGTCAGGGTGGCACCGGTCAGGTCGCGGCCAATGGCGCCGCCAACCGTCGTCAGCATGGCGTCAGTGGTTCCCACGGCAGCGGTAAACGGAGCCACGAAGCGGCCCGAGTTGCGCGCCCAACGGGTGCGGCTTTCGGCGCGCCATCCGTTGTCCAGGTTGTAGACGAACTCGGTTCCCACTGCGGTTGACTTCGGATGCATACCGTCAGCCACGTCGACAATGCGGCGCTCGCCGTTGCCTCCGATTCCATAGTTGCTGCTCAAGAACACGCTGTGCAAGGCGTCTTGGTTGGCACTGAAGTCGCCAATGCCCTCCCAAACCGGATTGGCGTTGGTGCCCGTAACCTGCATGGGTTGAGGCATGTAGGCCGCGGTGCGGTCGTTCAGGTGCTTGAAGTAGACGCGGGCGTAGCCGTTTTCAAAGCGCTTGGTCATGTTGGCTTTGATTTGGCCGCCGTTGTTGGCGTTGAATCCGGTTTTGCGCGGACCTTCTCCGTTGCGGAAGAAGCCTCCCACATGGAAGCTCACGTCTTTGGTCAACGGGGTGCCGAAGTCAAAGTCGGTGCGGAACTGGTCGTAGTCCAAACCGAAGGTGCTGCTGATGCTTCCGCCTTCTTTGCTGCCCGTCTTGCTGACGAAGTTGATGATACCGGCAGGAGAGTTCGACGCCATAGTAGACGCTGAACCCCCGCGAATGGCTTCAATGCGGTCAACCGATTGATCGAAACGCAGGAAGATGTCTGAAGTCGCAAAGGCCATGTCGCCAAACAAGAACACGGGGAGGCCGTCCTCTTGAAGCTGCAGGTATTTGGAACCGCCCGCCGAGATGGGTACCCCGCGAACCGCGATGTTGGTGTTGCCCTCGCCGCCCGACGATTCCGAACGAATACCGGGGATGCTGCGGAAGATTTCCGCCGTCGTGCGCGGAGTTGCTTGCTCGATGCTGCTCGGCTTCAATGTGGTAATACTTACACTTGATTTGAGCTTGCTCGATTCACTGGTTACCCCCGTAATGACGACCTCGTTGAGGCCTGCACTCAGAGTAGTATCGGACTGCATTGCTGCGGAATTCGCCGCAAACGCGCTCAAAGCCGGAACTCCGAGGGCGCACAATGTGCCGAATAATTTAGTGGTTGTTTTCTTCATGCCAATTCGTGTTAGGTGAATAAAGTGTTTTGGCAACACAATTGTATTAAATGATTTTAAGCGACTTAAATGCTTCATCGGGTGCAAACGTTTGCGGGAATGTTTGCTGTTGATAACTTAGGGGTCAAGCTACGCCACCGTGAACCGCAGGACCACCATTAAAGACATTGCTCGGGTACTGAGCTTGTCCATTTCGACTGTCTCCCGTGCGCTGTCGGACCACCCCGACATCAGCCCTCTGACCAAGAAGCGGGTTGCCGAGGCGGCCAGCCAACTGGGCTACCGTGCCAATTTGCTGGCGCGGGGCTTTCGTCAACAGCACTCTGGCATTGTCGCCTTGATTTTGCCCGAGGTCAACGACTACTTTTCTCCCTCGCTCATCGCCGGCTTGAGCGCCTCCTTGCGCCAGTCCGGACGAATGCTTCAAATCTTCCTCACCCAGGACCGCGCCGAACTCGAGGCCGAAGCCGTGCAGCAGTGCGTCGACCTCCAAGTTGAGGGGGTTCTCCTGTCGCTCGCCTCAGCCACAACGGGCCTCGATCATCTGAAACCCTTGATTCAGAATGAGGTTCCGTGCATTTTAATTGACAAGACGGCTGAAGACGCCGAGCTCCACAGCGTGCGATTTGACGGCTATCAGGCGGGCTACCAGGCGGTGCGCTACTTGGTTGCCAAGGGCCATCGCGAAATTGTGGCGGTGCTCGGAAGCTGCGCCTGGCGCCTCACCCAAGAACGGGAGGCGGGCTTTCGCTCGGGCGTCGCGCAGTTCGCCGGAAGCCAAGCGACCCCAAATGTGATTCACGTCGACCAAGTGGGCGAACTCGAGTTGCTGCTCGCCAAGCAGTTTTCACGGACCGAGGCACGGCCGTCGGCCTTGTTCGCGATGTCCGACGAACTGCTCGCGCACAGCATGCGCTACCTGCAGCGCATGGGGCTGCGCATCCCGGAGGACGTTTCCGTGCTCGGCGTAAGCGACGGCAAGTTTCCGATGGTTTCGGTTCCGAGCATCAGCTACGTCAAAACCTCGGGCTACGACATGGGTTGGCTCGCGGGGCTGATGGTTTCGCGCGTCCGCGCTCAAGAGGGCGGAACCGAGCACGTGTCGATGCCCGTAGAAATCGTCGAACAAGAATCGGTGGCCTTGAGGGCCTAAGCCGCCCGAAGCACTTTTTCAAGCGCTCTGCCTTTTGCGAGCTCGTCGACGAGTTTGTCGAGGTATCGCACCTTTTGCGAAAGCGGATTCTCGATATCTTCTACCCGCCATCCGCAGATAACGCCCTTAATGAGGGTGGAGTTGGGGTGCAGCTGGACCGAGTCAAAAATTTGGGCGAACGTCCATTGGGCGTCGAGCCACATCTTCAGGTTTTCGGGCGCGGACTGGGTAAGCCAAAGGATGGCAACGTCCGTGAGCGCTGGATCGATTCCCTTGCGCTCGAGCTTTGCTCGGTAGTGCGGGTAGACCGAGCTCAGGGTCATGGCGGCAATGCGTTCGTCGGTGGTGGGCATGGGGCGAAGTTCGTGGGGGATGGTGAGGTAAGCAACCCTCACATCGCGTTCATTGCGAATTAGCGCATTTTTAAAGTCTTGGCCGTGAAGCAAGGGGCGCGGGGGCCGGATTGCCGCGCATCCGCGCGGCGGACCGCTTAGGGGGTGCTTACTAGGAAACCAAACCCGCGACTTCGTCGCGACGTTTTTCAATGGCATCCCTCGCTCAAGCGAGCTTGGCTCGGCCACCAATGAAAAAACCCAGGCCGCGGGGCCTGGGTTTGGTTTTCTAGTAGCGGGGGCCGGACTCGAACCGACGGCCTTCGGGTTATGAGCCCGACGAGCTACCAACTGCTCCACCCCGCGATATGGACGGCAAAGGTACGGCATCCATTTAAAATGCGCAAGTCCGCGGGAGTCCGCTCAAAAAGCCCGACCTTTGCAGCCATGTCAAAACCCCACAAGTCTGGATTTGTTAACCTGATCGGCCACCCTAACGTGGGCAAGTCGACGCTTGCGAACGCGCTGGTGGGGGAACGCCTTAGCATCATTACGCCCAAGGCACAGACGACGCGCCACCGGATTTTTGGAATCCTAAATGGGGAAAACGACCAATGCGCGTACCAGGTGGTGTTCTCAGACACCCCCGGGGTGCTGGATCCGGCGTACGAGCTGCAGGAACGCATGCTCGACGCGGTCCGCGATGCCCTAAAGGACGCCGACGTGTTTTTGTATGTGGTGGAGCTCGGCGAAGGTCCGCTCAAAAACGAAGGGCTGTTTAAGCATTTGCAAACGACGAAAACTCCAGTGCTTTTGCTGCTCAACAAAATTGACTTGAAGGACCAGGCGGTCCTCGAGGCCGAGGTGGGGAAGTGGCAAGCGCTGCTGCCGCAGGCGGAGGTGATTCCGATCAGCGCGCTCAACCGCTTCAACTTGGACTACTTGATGGCGCGGGTGCTCGAACTGATTCCTGAGGGTCCGGCCTATTTTGAGAAGGACCAGTTGACCGACCGCAGCGAGCGCTTTGTGGCCTCGGAGATCATACGCGAACAGATATTGATGCGCTACCAAAAGGAGGTTCCGTACTCGGTGGAGGTGGCGATTGACACGTTTGAGGAAGGCGAGGACCTTCACAAAATTCGCGCGATTCTTTATGTGGCGCGCGATTCGCAGAAGGGCATCATCATTGGCCACAAGGGCGCGGCCATCAAGGCGGTCGGAATCGGCGCCCGCAAGGCCATGGAGGCCTTTTTTCAGC
>VFQT010004151.1_pt1 | contig 12413 bp, 11 predicted proteins | sample 3512381 | NCBI WGS metagenome assembly VFQT01 (sample SAMN10412376, study PRJNA504923) | tailings metagenome | isolation source: Relicate 2 Philex TSF3 active mining site | place: Philippines: Tuba, Benguet | collected 2017-08-29 | reverse complement strand
TGCTTCATCGAATCTCGTTCCCGAATCGTGACCGCATGATCGTTCAAGGTATCGAAATCAACCGTGATGCAATATGGAGTTCCAATCTCATCTTGTCTTCGATATCGACGACCAATAGCGCCAGCATCATCGAAGTCGACGCTCCAATTCTTCCGCAATTGCGCCGCTAGATCGCGCGCCTTCGGAGAGAGATCGGCATTTCGGGATAACGGAAGCACGGCTAATTTGATCGGTGCCAATCGATGATCTAGTCGTAGGACGGCTCGCTTCTCCATCTCACCCTTCGAATTGGGCGCCTCATCCTCTGAGAAGGCGTCCATCAGGAAGGTTAAAGCACAGCGATCTACGCCGGCCGCAGGCTCAATTACATATGGAAACCAGCGCTCATTGGCCTCTTGGTCGAACCAAGAGAGGTCTTTGCCTGATTTCTCCGAGTGTGCCTTTAGGTCGAAATCTGTTCGGTTTGCGATGCCTTCCAACTCGCCCCATTCGGTTCCAGTGAACTCGAACTTATATTCGATATCAACGGTCCGCTTCGAGTAGTGCGAGAGTTTCTCTTTTGGATGCTCAAAGAGCCGTAAGCGATCCGGATTTATTCCCAGATTCTTGTACCAAGCTAACCGGGTATCAATCCAATATTGGTGCCATTCCTCATCTGTGCCAGGCACAACGAAGAATTCCATCTCCATCTGTTCGAATTCCCGAGTGCGAAAGATGAAGTTTCCCGGCGTAATCTCATTTCGGAAAGACTTTCCGACTTGACCAATACCAAATGGTGGTTTCTTCCGAGCGGTAGTTACTACATTCTGGAAATTGATGAAGATTCCTTGAGCGGTCTCGGGTCTCATATAAGCCAGACCGGATTCATCTTCAACCGGACCTAAATAGGTCTTGAGCAATCCCGAAAATTGTCGGGGCGCCGTGAATTTTCCTTTGTTACCGCAATTCGGACAATTAATCTCTTCCAAGGATGTTGGTTTACGACCGTGCTTTGCTTCAAATGCATCTTCGATGTGATCGGCGCGAAAACGCTTATGGCAGGAAGTGCATTCGGTCAACGGATCTGTAAAGGTCTCAACGTGGCCCGAGGCCTCCCAAACTTCGCGGGCCAGGATCACGCAGGAGTCGATTCCAACTACATCCTCGCGCTCCATGACCATCGACTTCCACCATTGGCGTTTAACGTTATTCTTCAATTCCACGCCTAGTGGGCCGTAATCCCATGATGCACGCAAACCACCGTAGATTTCCGATGAGGGATAAACGAAGCCGCGTCGCTTCGCGAGGCTGACGATATTGTCGAGTCGATCTTGTGCCATGGTGTTCTCCATCCGGCTGGCTGTCGGCGGTGCGCACCGGTCGCAGCTCTCGCTGGGCGCAGAAGAGAATTTTAGATTGAACTACGCGTAAAAACCGCCTTCTAACGAAAATGAAAATCATTTTCATTTCTGCTATCTTGGCGCCATGAATACCGCCATCATCCTCGCCGCAGTCACCGCAATAGCCACCGCTCTTGGCGGACTCTTGGCTCTTAAAGCCAAGGACCGACTACATCTAGTCCTCGGCCTCTCTGCAGGTTTGTTGCTTGGCCTCGTGGCTTTCGAACTGATTCCCGAAGTCTTCAAGTTGAGTTCTGGTGAGTTCCTCGGAGCTCCGACGGTTTCGATCTCATTGATTGCTGGTTTCTTGCTCCTGCATTTCTACGAGAGATTCTTTGGATCCCACGAACCTGCTGAATCGGATTATGGTCATGAACATTCCCATAAAGCCAACGTCGCAGGTGGGATCGGCGCGGTTGCGATGGGTGTCCACATCTTCATCGATGGCCTAGCCCTAGCAATCGCCTTCACAGTTAACGATGCGCTGGGATTTGCCGTCTTCGCCGCACTTCTTGTTCACGCCTTCAGCGATGGATTGAATCTTGTTGCATTCCTAATCAAGAATGGCAAGTGGAACCGAAAGGCAGTTTGGCTCCTTGGCCTTGATTCGCTTGCTCGAGTCGGTGGCGCCGCATTAGGAACGACTCTGACTTTGAGTGAGAATTTCACTGCGCTTTACCTTGCGGCCTTCTCCGGAATCATAATCTACCTCGCCACAAGTCATATCTTGCCTGAGGCTCATGCCCGTCATTCATCTCGCTGGACATTGGTCGCGACAATCGCTGGCGTGCTTGTGATGTGGGGGTTGGTAAGTCAACTTCATTCAGTTCATATCCACTCACATGATGAGACTGGACATAGCGTCGAATTCGACCACAAAGATGGACATGAATCCGAGGAAGATCATGAGGAAGAGCATGATCACAGAGACGGTAAATGAATAAGTCGGAATTGAAGGTAATCAGCGTTTTGGAGCGCGTTGGCGGCTTTGCCAGCGCCCAACAGCTCCATCAACTCCTACTTCGCGGCGGCGAATCCATCGGACTTACCTCGGTTTATCGAGCACTTCAATCTTTAGTAGACGACAAGATCGTCGATCAGCTCCGAAAGGAAGATGGCGAGGCTATCTATCGTCTCTGTGGCGATTCTCATCACCACCACCTGGTATGCAAGTCCTGCGGGTCGACCGTTGAAATAGAGGGTTCAGCCTTAGAGAAGTGGGCTAAGGCGATGGCTGAAGAACATGGTTATCGGGAAGTTGGGCATCTCGCCGAAGTCTTCGGTATCTGTCCTAAGTGTTGATCAATCGAAAATCGGGCCGACATTACGGGATCTCTTGATCTCGAAGAACCCGGGATAACTTGCAACACCCACAACACCATCCCAGAGTTTCCCGGCCGCTTCGCCCTTTGGCGCGGGCGAGATGACTGGCCCAAAGAATGCAGCATCAACTACAGCGATGATTGGAGTACCCACATCATTTCCGACTAATTTAATGCCGCGTTCATGGCTATCGATTATGTCCTGGTTCAAACTCTCGTCATCCATCGCTGCGGCAAGCGTCTGCGACAATCCAACTTCAGTTAGCGCCGCCTCAAAAAGCTCCTTGCCGACCTCCATTTTCTCCAAGTGAATACGCGAAGATATGGCGGTGTAGAGCGGCAACGTTATGGAATCGCCTCGCTCCCGTTGTGCTGCAGCTATCACCCGGGTGCAATGCCAGGACCGGATCAACTTGCTCTTGTAATCCTCTGGTACATCCTTTTCGCGATTCAGATAGGCCAGCGAGAACAGATTCCACTTAACCTCTATATCCCGGACCTTCTCGACTTCGAGGATCCATCGCGAAGTCATCCAGGCCCAAGGACATACTGGGTCAAACCAGAACTCAGCTCGCTGCTTTGCCATATTTAAGCCTTTCCGAATCTACGGTCTCGATCTGCATAAATCTCGATTGCTCGCCAGAGCGTCTCTCGACTTACATCTGGCCAGAGTACATCTAAGAAGACCAACTCTGCATATGCAGATTGCCAGATCAAGAAGTTTGATGTCCGCTGCTCACCGGATGATCTGAGGAAAAGATCGACATCGCTCATCTTCGGCTCATCAAGATACTTTGCAAATGATTTCTCGGTTACTTGACTTGGTTTCAATTTACGGCTTGCAGCATCTCGCGCAATTTTGGCCGCCGCATCGGCAATCTCAGCGCGGCCACCATAATTTACGCACATATTTAAAGTCAGAACCCGGTTCTTCTTGGTCATCTCCTCAGCAATCTCAAGTTCATCAATCACCGAGCGCCAAAGTCGCTGAGGGCGTCCTACCCATCGAACCCGCACTCCCATCGAATTCATCTGATCCCGACGTCGTCGAATAACATCACGATTGAACCCCATCAAGAACTTAACTTCTTCCGGAGAGCGGCTCCAATTTTCCGTTGAGAATGCATACGCCGAGAGCTCCTTAACGCCAATCTGGATAGCACCCTCGACGACATCAAATAGCGCTTTCTCCCCTGCTTCATGCCCCTTGGTGCGAGGCAGTCCCCTTGCTTTAGCCCATCGACCATTGCCATCCATTACGACAGCAACATGATTTGGAATCCGCTCTCGCGGAATCTTCGGCGGTTTCATTTACCTGCGCTCCACCATCGGAAGGCTCCGTAGTTCGCGCTCAATATGCCACTGGAGATATGCAGCAACTAAGCCAGATGCTTCGCGACGATGCTTTCCTTCACTCTGATCCGCGCTCTCCCAATCGCCGGTCAATAGATCTGACATCAATCGCAGCGTCTCTGGCGCCGGCGTCGCTGATGCAGAAGGCCGGCAATCAAGACAGACCGAACCGCCACCTACCAAGGAGAAATATTTATGTGGACCAGGCGCCTCACACCGAGAACAGATTGTCATTGAAGGTGCGTAACCTGCGATTGAAAGAGATCTAAGCAAGTAAGCATCAAGGATCAGTGAAGGATCATGGGCTTCATATGCCAACGCTTTCAATGCGCCAGCAACCAGTAGAAATTGCTGTAGCGCAGGTTCACCTTCATTGGTGGTGAATCGCTCGGCCGCTTCCAAGATCGCCGAAGCAATAGTCCATTTCTGATAATCACCAGCAAGGGTGTCGCCGAAATTTTCCAGGCTCTCTACCTGTGTGACGATATCGAAAGTCTTACCGACATATAGCTGGATATCTACCAAACTGCCCGGCTCAAGACGCGCGCCGAATTTGGATTTGGTCCGGCGCACTCCCTTGGCGACTGCGCGGACGCGGCCATGCTCCCTAGTGAAGAGCGTGATGATGCGATCTGCTTCACCCAACTTCTGGGTGCGGATGACAATCGCCTCGTCCCGATAGAGCGCCATGCCCTAAAGGTAGTGAGTACTACTGTCGCAAGGCGCGATTGACCGCAGAAACCACAGCTTTTAGTGAGGCGGTCGTGGTGGAGGGATCAATGCCGACGCCCCAATACGAGCCACCATTGACCGTGCACTCCAAATAGGCCGCTGCATTGGCATCGCCACCTGAGCTCATCGCATGCTCGTAATAATCATAGACCTGAACATCTACGCCGTGCGACTGCATGATGTGACAGAAAGCAGAGATCGGTCCATTTCCGGAACCCTTTAGGGTGATGGGCTTCTTATTCTCGAGTAACTCCACGCTCAACTCAACATCCTTATTCGGTGACGACGTCTGCGTCAGGCCTTCCAATCGATAACGCCCCCATTGGTCTACCTCAGAAGGAAGATACTCATCGACGAAGATCTGCCACATTGCATCTGGATAGACCTCGCCACCCTCGTTATCTGTCTTCGCTTGGATGACCTTGCTAAATTCAATCTGCAATCGACGAGGCAGATCAAGGTTATGTTCGGTCTTCATGATGTAAGCAACACCGCCCTTGCCAGATTGGGAGTTGACGCGGACCACGGACTCATAACTCCTGCCGATATCTTTCGGATCGATGGGCAGATATGGAACTGCCCAGGTGAAGTCATCAACCTGCTTGCCAGCTGCTTGTGCATCCTTTGCAAGATGCTCGAATCCTTTTTTAATCGCATCCTGATGTGACCCGCTAAATGCAGTGAAGACCAAGTCACCGCCATATGGATGGCGCTCCGGTACTCGTAATTGGTTGCAGTATTCGACGGTTCGACGAATCTCTGGGATATCACTGAAATCAATCATCGGATCTATCCCATGGCTCAAGAGATTCAGACCTAGAGTTACCAGGCAGACATTTCCGGTGCGCTCACCATTGCCAAATAGGGTTCCCTCGATTCGATCTGCGCCAGCTAGATAACCCAACTCCGCCGCTGCAATTCCGGTGCCGCGATCATTATGCGGATGCAGGCTCAAGACGACGCTATCGCGGTATTTCAAGTTCCGGTGCATCCATTCGATTGAGTCGGCATAGACATTCGGCGTAGCCATTTCGACCGTTGCTGGAAGATTGATAATCGTCTTCCATTCCGGAGTCGGCTGCCAAACATCATTGACTGCATTGCAGACCTCGAGAGCAAAATCTAACTCGGTTCCCGTATAGGACTCTGGTGAATACTCAAAGTAGACCTTAGTTCCAGGAACGGTATCTACAAGAGACTTGCAGATCTTCGCACCTTCGACGGCGATCTGCTTGATTCCATCCTTATCCATTCCGAATACGACGCGACGCTGAAGGGTCGATGTCGAGTTGTAGAGATGGACGATAGCTTGTTTTGATCCCGCGATTGCCTCAAAGGTTCGGCGGATCAGTGATTCGCGAGCTTGGGTCAATACTTGAATGATTACATCATCGGGAATCAGACCTTCTTCGATTATCTTCCGGACGAAATCGAAATCCGTCTGGCTGGCACTTGGGAATCCGACCTCAATCTCTTTGTAGCCCATCTTCACCAAGAGATTGAACATCGCTAACTTGCGAGGTACATCCATCGGGTCGATCAGGGCTTGATTGCCATCTCGTAGATCAACCGAGCACCATTTCGGCGCTTTGGTTATCTGCTTCTCCGGCCAAGTTCTATCGCTAAAGACGACTGGCACGAATGACGAATAGCGATGCTGTGGCATCGATGATGGTCTTTGTTCTGGGAACTTCACGATTTTCTCCTTCGCTTCTTACGGTTATTGGCCGGTGCCGACTAACCCCGCAGCGAGGAGACCGGACTAGTTGGCCTCGCCGCGGCAGCGAAGGAGGAGGACTCCTAGGAGTGATACGAGTTGCAAGTTTCCACCGCGGAACATGAGTTGAAGGCTACCTCCGCTTTAAAGGACTGGCAAATAGCGGTCTAGTTCGTAAGCCGTTACCTGCTTGCGATATTCATTCCACTCTGCCCGCTTATTGCGAAGGAAATATTCGAAGACATGCTCGCCCAGGGTCTCTTTAACCAACTGACTCTTCTCCATGGCGATAATCGCTTCATTGAGATCAGCCGGCAAGATTCCTGGATTGGCATCTTTCTCTAATTTGTAACCAGCCTCTATCCCCTTTAGGCCAGCCGCAATCGTGACGGCGAAGGCAAGGTATGGATTGCAGGCGGAATCCGGTGCGCGGAATTCAATTCGTGTCGAATTCTCTTTCTTCGGCTTGTACATCGGAATTCGGATAAGGGCGTCACGACTCTCTTTACCCCAACTGATCTTGGCGGGCGCTTCCCCACCACCGTGAAGGCGCTTATATGAATTGACCCATTGATTAGTTATAGCGATGAATTCCGGAGCATGCTTGATAATTCCAGCAATGAAAGACCTCGCGGTATCAGATAGTTGATCCTCGCGCCCTTCCGCAAAGAATGCATTTTCCTCGCCCTTGAATAATGAGAAGTGGGTGTGCATTCCCGAGCCAGGATGTTCCGTGAATGGCTTTGGCATGAAGGAGGCGTACATTCCTTGATCCAATGCGACCTCCCGAATGATGTGGCGGAAGGTCATGATGTTGTCGGCCGTGCTTAGAGCATCGGCGTACCTAAGATCGATCTCTTGTTGCCCCGGCGCACCTTCGTGATGACTGAATTCGACAGAAACTCCAGTCGCTTCAAGAAGTGTGATTGCTTGTCTACGAAAATCGTGGCCCAAAGCCGAAGGAGTCTGATCGAAATAGCCGCTCTGATCTATCGGCACCGGACGCACGCCAGGTGTCGGAGCCTCTTTAAAAAGGAAGAATTCAATCTCTGGATGTGTGTAACAAGTGAAACCTAACTGTGCAGCCTTATCTAAGGTCCGCTTCAAGACATTTCGCGGATCGGCTGGCGAAGGTCGACCATCTGGAGTGACGATGTCGCAGAAGATCCTTGCTGCCCCAGGTTTTGCAGTCCGCCACGAGAGCACAGAGAAGGTCGTTGCATCTGGCTTAGCCAACATGTCAGATTCAGTTCCCCGCGCAAAGCCCTCGATTGCCGAGCCGTCGAAGCCGATTCCTTCGGCGAAGGCGTTCTCCAATTCTGGCGGGGCAATCGCCACCGACTTTAGGAAACCTAGGACATCGGTAAACCAGAGTCGGACGAAACGGATATCGCGCTCTTCCAAAGTTCGTAGGACGAACTCTTCCTGCTTCTTGGCCTCATCACCTTGGGGAACCATGCGGACGATACTGCCTTATCCGCGTTACAGGATTGTTAAATCAACCCTTAGATTGAGAAGAGCTCGCTCTCATCCTGATTGGTCCGTGCCGGAATGTCCTTCGTCACCACGCTATTTGCACTGATCCTTGCGCCCTCGCCAACGGTAATAGGCCCAAGGATGCGCGCTCCCGCCCCAATCACTACCTGATCGCAGATGGTCGGATGGCGCTTGCCTTTTGCATATTTCCGCGACCCCAAAGTCACATCGTGATAAAGCATTACATCATCGCCAATCTCTGCCGTCTCTCCGATGACAACGCCCATTCCATGATCGATAAAGAATCGGCGGCCGATTCGAGCTCCTGGATGGATCTCGATTCCGGTGACTGCTCTAACCCAGTTTGCATATATCCGAGCTAACAATTTGAAGCCACGCCGCCAGAGGAAGTGCGCGATTCGATGGCCCCAAACTGCATGCACTCCAGGGAAAGTTAGTGCTACTTCCAATCGATTCCGCGCGGATGGATCCTTCTGCAGCGCAGTGTTGAGATCTTCGGAGATTCGAGTGAACACTTATTCTTCCATCAGATCTTTGTAGAGGATCGTGGATAGATATCGCTCGCCGAAGGATGGGATTATCACAACGATATTCTTCCCAGCCATATCGGCTCGCTTTGCTACTTGAGCGGCTGCCCAGAGTGCGGCACCTGAGGAGATTCCGGCCAATATTCCTTCTTCGGCCGCGGCGCGGCGAGCGAAGGCAACTGCGTTATCAGCTTCTACATCGATAACTTCGTCATACACAGAGCGATCGAGGATTGGTGGTATGAAGTTCGGTCCGATTCCTTGAATTGGATGGCCTCCGGGCTTTCCGCCATTGAGAATAGGTGAAGCTGCTGGTTCGACAGCGAAAATCTTGATCTCCGGTTTACGTGACTTTAGAACTTGCCCGATTCCGGTGATCGTTCCGCCAGTGCCGATTCCGGCAACAACAGCGTCGACGGTCCCATCGGTATCTCGCCATATCTCTTCCGCCGTTGTCTTGCGATGGATCTCTGGGTTGGCTTCATTTTCAAATTGGCGAACAAGAACGGCGCCATTTGCACCTAACTCTTCGGCTTTGGCGATTGCGCCTTTCATACCTTCCGCAGCTGGGGTCAAAACCAATTCAGCTCCGAAGGCGCGCAACAACGTTCGCCGCTCTTTCGACATCGAGTCGGGCATGGTCAAGATCGTCTTATAGCCACGAGCGGCTCCCACCATCGCCAAGGCAATCCCCGTGTTTCCAGAGGTTGCTTCGACAATCGTCCCGCCCGGCTTCAATTGGCCACTTCGCTCGGCTGCATCGACCATCGCGATTCCGATTCGATCCTTGACGGTGCTTGTGGGGTTGTAGAACTCCAACTTCGCCCAGACATTCGCTTGGGCGCCATCTGTTATTCGATTCAACCGAACAAGCGGGGTGTTACCAAATACCTCTGTTATATCGTTATAAATCTTCACTTTCGCTCCTTGGATTATTTTTGGCCAGACTGAATTACCGAACTCCGTTGCGCTTAGTTTTTGCGCGGGATTACTTACAGCAGCCGCAGGTTCCGGCGCGGCCAAAATCGATCACACGTCGTCGAGTGAAGTACCAGGACGGGATCGAGAACATGGCTTAATTTTACGAGCCAATCGGAAAAGCGCTAATCGCGAAGGATTTGCAGGAACTACTTACCCTCGCGCCATCGGGAAGTCATCGGGAGGCGGCGATCTTTGCCAAACGCAATCGCGGTCACTTTGGGCCCTGGCGGATATTGCCGACGTTTATATTCAGCGCGGTCAACCAGGTTGATTACTCGCTCCACCAGGTCTCTTGGGAATCCAGCGGCGACTATCGCACTGGCGTCACCACCTTTATCGATATAGAGCTCGAGAATCTGATCCAACTCCTCATATTTAGGAAGTGAATCGCTATCTCTCTGCCCGGGGCGCAACTCTGCGCTCGGCTCTTTCGTGATGGAGCGAATTGGAATCGGCGGAACTTTCCCCTCTTTTGCAGCGAGCTCGTTGCGCCAGCGCGCCAACCGCCAGACATCGACTTTGAAGACATCTTTGATTGGGGCGAAACCACCAACAGCATCTCCATAAAGTGTCGAGTAACCGACCGCTAATTCCGACTTATTTCCAGTGGCCAGAATCAGATGACCTTCTTGGTTCGAGATTCCCATCAATAGCGAGCCACGGACTCGAGCCTGGATATTCTCCTCGGCTATTCCGGTCAATTTAGTCGCAGCGAGATATGCGGAAACAACCGGCTCGATCTCAATCGTGCGGATTTCGGCGCCAAGATTCTCTGCCAATTCCAGAGCATCCTCCCTGGAATGGCTGGAGGAATACTTACTTGGAAGCGATACGCCAAAGACACGATCTGCGCCGAGCGCATCGACTGCGATAGTCGCAACCACCGCTGAATCGATTCCACCCGAGAGTCCGAGCGCTACCGATTTAAATCCATTCTTACCGACATAGTCACGTAGGCCAGTAACTAGCGCCTGCCAGACCTCCGCAGACTCCACCAACGGAGCGGCGATAGATGGCGCAATCTGGCCGCTTGGAGTTGCGATTGAATCGGTAATAACAATGTCTGGATCTGATGTGCCTCCAACAACCTCAAGATCCACTACGAATATTTGCTCATGGAATTGGTTGGCCCGAGCTACTAATTCTCCTGCTTTGTCGACCACAATCGAATCGCCATCGAAGACCAAGTCGTCCTGCCCTCCGACCATATTTACATATGCCAATGGCGCGTTGATCTGACGTGCTCGCCGCTTTACCAACTCGAATCGAAGATCATCTTTGGATCTCTCATAGGGGCTGCCATTTGGCACTAAGAGCAATCCGGGTTTCCGTTTCGCAAGTTCTGCCATTGGTCCTTCATCGCGCCAGATGTCCTCACAGATCGCTACCCCGATATCGATGCCACCAAATCGAATAACCATAGATTTATCGCCGGGTGCGAAATTTCGAAATTCATCGAAAACTCCATAGTTTGGAAGATGGCGCTTCACATATCGTGCAGCCACTTTCCCGCCATGGATCAGCGCCAGAGAGTTGAGCGGCCTACCATCATCATCGAGGAAACCAATTGCCACCAAGATTTCACCAAAACCATCGGCTGCTAATTCTCGAGCGAGCGCCTCGACCGCCTCGATTGATGCTCTGCGGAATGCCGGCCGCAGCGCTAGGTCTTCGACCGGGTATCCAGTAATCACCATCTCCGGGAAAAGTGCGATCTGTGCGCCTTGACTATGGAGTGAGGCAATTGATCTGCGAACCAGAGCGATATTTCCCGCGATATCACCAACAATCGGATTGATCTGGGCAAGCCCAATCCTTATCCGGTTCGGTCCATCGATAGGCATGGTTCAAGGGTACCTATAGAATTCAGGGGTCCCGGGGACCAATTTTGGCCTCGAGGAAAGGAATCGATGAAGCGCTTCACTATCGCTGACCTCGCTGCTTGGAAGAAGAGTGGCAAGCGCTGGGCGATGCTTACCTCTTATGACGCTATGACTGCTTCGGTCTTTGATGAAGCTGGCATACCGGTACTTCTAGTCGGCGACAGCGCCGGCAATAACTTCCTTGGCGAAGAAAACACGGTCCCAGTCACTGTCGATGAATTGATTCCACTGGCGCGAGCGGTAGTTCGCGGATCGCGCTCTGCGCTCGTGATCGCCGATCTCCCATTTGGTTCTTACGAGGTCAGTAGTGAACAGGCCCTAGCCACCGGTATCCGATTCCTAAAGGAGTCAAAGGCGCACGCCGTGAAATTGGAGGGCGGCATCCGGGTTGTCGAACAGATCAAAACGCTAGTCACCTACGGAGTTCCAGTAATGGGCCATCTCGGCATGACCCCGCAGTCGGTAAATGCTCTCGGCGGCTTCAAAGTTCAGGGGCGCGGCTCGGATGGCGAGAAGCTAATCGCAGATGCCCGGGCTCTTGAAGCAGCAGGCTGCTTTGCCTTAGTCCTCGAGTTAGTACCCGCTGAACTCGCTAAGGAGATAACTAGAGCGATTAACATTCCAACGATTGGGATCGGGGCCGGGCCAGATTGTGACGCTCAAGTATTGGTTTGGACCGATCTCTTCGGTCTTACCGAGAGGCCGCCGCGGTTCGCGCGGCGTTATCGAAATCTTCGCCGTGAGATGACTGATTCGGTCAGAGAATGGATTGCAGATGTCGAGTCGGGCAGCTTCCCAAGCGCGGCCGAGACTTTCCATTAAATAGACTCCGTCAGTGGCAAAGTTCGCGATCGATCTATCGCCACTAAAGCGATATCGGGATTTCCGGTTGATCTTCACCGCCGGACTCTTCTCTTACTTCGGCTCGATGATCACATTGGTTGCGTTGCCATTCCAAATCAAGGAATTGACCGGCTCCTATTGGGCGGTCGGGCTGATTGGCATAGTTGAGATCATTCCTT
>VFQT010004150.1_pt1 | contig 12415 bp, 10 predicted proteins | sample 3512381 | NCBI WGS metagenome assembly VFQT01 (sample SAMN10412376, study PRJNA504923) | tailings metagenome | isolation source: Relicate 2 Philex TSF3 active mining site | place: Philippines: Tuba, Benguet | collected 2017-08-29 | reverse complement strand
GCCCTGCGGATCGTCGAAGAGCAGGACGATGGACCCGGGAGTGTGCCCGGGCAGGTGCATGGCCCGGAGCTGGACGGCACCTACCGGGATCAGGTCGCCGTCGGCGACCAGGACATCGGACGGGAGGTCGATCGCAGGCGCGTCCAGCTCGCCGGCGTAGCAGCGAGCCCCCGTCTGCTCGACGACCTCGGCCAGCGCCTGCCAGTGGTCGGCGTGCCGATGGGTCGTGATCACGGCCTGCAGGCCGTCCGGGCCGACGAGGTCCAGGAGTCGGGCAGGCTCCGCGGCCGCGTCGATGAGCACCTGGGACCCGGTTTGCCGGCACCGCAGCAGGTAGGCATTGTTGTCGTACGGCCCGACGGCCAGCTTGGACACGATCAGCTCCGGGAGCTCGCGCACGTCCGCAGGCCCACCTACCCGTACCTTGCCGGTATACATTGACCACCCTTCGTCTCGCGAGCCTCGCGAGGTGCGAGATCGATCCGCCAGGAAGGAGCCTCGTGGGGGACCGCCTGGTCATCCGAGGTGCTCGTGAGCACAACCTTAGGGACGTCTCGCTCGAGCTTCCCAGGGACGCGCTCATCGTCTTCACCGGCCTATCCGGCTCCGGCAAGTCCAGCCTGGCCTTCGACACGATCTTCGCCGAGGGCCAGCGCCGATACGTGGAGTCGCTCAGCGCCTATGCGCGGCAGTTCCTCGGCCAGATGGACAAGCCGGACGTCGACTTCATCGAGGGACTGTCGCCGGCGGTCTCGATCGACCAGAAGTCCACCTCGCGCAATCCACGGTCCACCGTGGGCACCATCACCGAGGTCTACGACTACCTGCGGCTGCTCTACGCGCGCATCGGCAAGCCGCACTGCCCCAAGTGCGGATCAGCGATTGCCCGCCAGACCCCCCAGCAGATCGTGGACCAGGTCCTGCAGTTGCCCGCCGGGACGCGCTTCCAGGTCCTTGCGCCGGTCGTCCGCGAACGCAAGGGGGAGTACGCCGAGCTCTTCCGGCAACTGCAGTCCCAGGGCTACTCGCGCGCTCGGGTGGATGGCCAGGTCATCGCCCTCGAGGATCCGCCGACCCTGAAGAAGCAGGAGAAGCACTCCATCGAGGTCGTGGTGGACCGGCTCACGGTAAAGCCGGAGTCCAGGCGGCGGATGACCGACTCGGTCGAGACCGCCCTGCGCCTGTCGAGCGGGCTGGTGGTGCTGGAGCTGGTAGACCTCGAGGCCGCCGACCCGGGCCGCGAGCGGGTCTACAGCGAGCACCTGGCCTGCGTGAAGGACGGGCTCTCGTTCGAGGAGCTCGAGCCGCGTTCCTTCTCCTTCAACTCGCCCTTCGGCGCCTGTGCGGACTGCACCGGGCTGGGCACTCGCAGGGAGGTCGATCCGGACCTCATCGTGCCCGATCCGGGACTCTCGCTGAGCGAGGGTGCCATCGCCCCCTGGGCAGGGGGCAATGTCTCGGACTACTTCCGTCGTCTGCTGGCGGCCCTGTGCGACGAGCTGGGCATCGATATGGACACTCCATGGGATCGACTGCCGGCGAAGTCCCGGCGGGCCATCCTGGGCGGGCATCCCACCGAGGTGGTCGTCCGCTACCGCAATCGCTACGGCAGGCAGCGGTCGTATGCGACGACCTACGAGGGGGTGATCCCATACCTGGAGCGTCGTCACCAGGAGTCGGACAGCGACGCCGCCCGGGAGCGCTTCGAGGGGTTCATGCGGGAGGTTCCCTGCGCCGCATGCGCAGGGGCTCGGTTGAAACCGCTATCGCTGGCGGTCACCATCTCCGGCAAGTCCATCGCGCAGATCGCGGGCCTGCCGATCGGGGAGGCCATGACCCTGCTGGCCGGGCTGCGCCTGGGCAAGCGGGATGCCACCATCGCCTCGCGCGTGCTGAAGGAAGTGAACGAGCGACTGCAGTTCCTGGTCGACGTCGGCCTGCACTACCTCTCCCTCGACCGACCGGCGGCAACCCTCGCCGGCGGTGAGGCGCAGCGGATCCGACTGGCCACCCAGATCGGATCAGGGCTGGTGGGGGTGCTCTACGTGCTCGACGAGCCGAGCATCGGGCTGCACCAGCGAGACAATCGGCGGCTGATCGAGACCCTCGTCCGACTGCGTGACCTCGGGAACACCCTCATCGTGGTGGAGCACGACGAGGACACCATCCGAACCGCGGACTGGGTGGTCGATATCGGCCCGGGCGCGGGGGAGCACGGTGGTCAGATCGTCGTGAGCGGCCCGGTGAGCGACCTGCTGGCCAGCTCGCAATCCATCACCGGCCAGTACCTGACCGGCAAGCGCTCGATCGAAACCCCGGCCGTTCGTCGACCCGTCCAGGACCGAGCCCTGACGGTGGTCGGCGCGAGCGAGCACAACCTCCGGGACGTCACGGCGAGCTTTCCACTGGGGTGCCTGGTGGCGGTGACCGGCGTGAGCGGGTCGGGGAAGTCGACCCTGGTCAACGATGTCCTGTTCAATGTCCTGGCCCGCGATCTCAATGGCGCGCGTCATGTCCCGGGCCGGCACCGTCGGATCGACGGCCTTGAGCACGTCGACAAGGTGGTGCACGTCGACCAGAGCCCCATCGGCCGGACCCCACGGAGCAACCCGGCCACCTATACCGGGGTGTTCGACCACGTCCGCAAGCTCTTCGCCCAGGCGCCGGAGGCGCAGGTCCGCGGCTACCAGCAGGGTCGCTTCTCCTTCAATGTCAAGGGGGGTCGATGCGAGGCCTGCAGCGGCGACGGGACGATCAAGATCGAGATGAACTTCCTGCCGGATGTCTACGTACCGTGCGAGATATGCCTGGGCGCGCGGTACAACCGCGAGACGCTCGAGGTCCACTACAAGGGCAAGTCCATCGCCGAGGTGCTCGACATGCCGATCTCGATGGCCCTGGAGTTCTTCAGCGCCATCCCGCCCATCGCCCGGCACCTGCAGACCCTGGTCGACGTCGGCCTGGGCTATGTGCGCATGGGGCAGTCTGCGCCGACGCTCTCGGGGGGCGAGGCCCAGCGCGTGAAGCTGGCCGCCGAGTTGCAGAAGCGCTCCACCGGGCGCACCGTGTACGTGCTGGACGAGCCGACCACCGGGCTGCACTTCGAGGACATCCGCAAGCTGCTGACCGTCCTGCACTCGCTGGTGGACAAGGGCAATACGGTGATCGTGATCGAGCACAACCTGGACGTCGTGAAGACGGCGGACTGGGTCATCGACATGGGACCCGAGGGCGGATCTGGCGGTGGCACCGTGGTGGCAACTGGAACGCCCGAGGCGATCGCCGCCTGCAAGGCAAGTCACACCGGAGCATTCCTGAAGGAGATCCTCAAATGACCGAACCCACTGACTCCAACCACGCGCCCGCAGCCGGGCCAGCACTGGACCGCCGGGTCCTGCTGCAGGCGACCGGCGTGGTAGCGGCCGCCGGACTGGTCGCCGCCTGCAGTTCCTCCTCGCAGACGGCGCCGGTCGATGGGGGTGCCGGGGCAGACACGGCGGCCTTGGTGCCGGTCGCCGATGTCCCGGTGGGCGGTGGCGTGATCATCGAGGAGCCAGCGATCGTGGTGACCCAACCAAGCCAGGGGGACCTGAAGGCCTTCAGCGCCATCTGCCCGCATCAGGGCTGCCTTGTCGGGGAGGTCGTCGACCAGGAGATCGTCTGCCCATGCCACGGCTCGACCTTCTCGATCGTGGACGGAGCCGTGATCTCCGGCCCCGCCGAGGTCGGCCTGGCACCCAAGGCCATCAGCGTCCAGGATGGGTCCGTCACGCTTGCGTAGCCACCCCGCGCCCGGCCAGGTCCCGGCCCAGCCCGGGGTCTACCGGTTCCGCGACGAGCGAGGCCAGGTCATCTACGTCGGCAAGGCCCGCAGCCTGCGCCAGCGCCTTGGCAGCTACTTCCAGGATGCCGCGGCAATGCATCCACGCACCCTGGCGATGGTCCAGGCGGCGGCTGACGTCGACTGGGTGACGGTCCGCACCGAGGTCGAGGCGCTGAGCCTGGAGTACGCCTGGATCAAGGAGTTCGACCCCCGCTTCAACGTGAAGTACCGGGATGACAAGTCGTATCCGTACCTCGCGGTCACCATGGCCGAGGAGTACCCCCGGGTCATGGTCGTTCGGGAGGCCAAGCGCAAGGGGACCCGCTACTTCGGCCCGTATGCGCACGCCTGGGCAATCCGGCAGACGGTCGACGAGTTGCTCAAGGTATTCCCGATGAGGTCCTGCCGGGATGGCGTGTTCAGGCGGGCCGCCCAGGTGGGCCGACCCTGCCTGCTCGGCTACATCGGCAAGTGCGCGGCCCCATGCGTCGGCCGTATCAGCCCGGAGCAGCACCGCGGGATCGCCCTGGACTTCTGCTCCTTCATGTCGGGCCAGGGCGATCGGTTCATCGGCGACCTGCAGGAGCAGATGCGCACCGCCTCGGAGGAGCAGCGCTACGAGGAGGCGGCCCGACTTCGCGACGCGGTCCAGGCAGCGCGACGGGCGACCGAGCGCAATACCGTGGTCTTTCCGGACGGGACCGATGCCGATGTCATCGGCGTCGTGGATGAGCCCCTCGAGGCCGCCGTCCAGGTCTTCCACGTGCGCGATGGCCGCATCCGGGGGGAGCGGGGGTTCGTCCTGGAGAAGGCCGAGGACCTGCCCGACGCCGAGTACATGGATCGGGTGCTGCAGGGGGTCTATGCCCAGGAGCCCGCGCAGGGATACCCCCGCGAGGTCCTGATCTCCGCCCTGCCGGACTCGGTCCAGGCATGGCAGGAGTGGCTGACGGATGCCCGCGGGGCACGCGTGGAACTGCGGGTCCCCCAGCGCGGGGACAAGCGCTCCCTGATGGACACCGCCATCGCGAACGCGCAGCGAGTCCTGGCCTCCCATCGCCTTCGACGCTCCAGCGACCTCACAGCCCGGAGCCTGGCACTGGCCCAGTTGCGAGATGCCCTCGGCTTGGCCGAGGCGCCGCTGCGCATCGAGTGCATCGACATCTCGACCTTGCAGGGCCAGGACACCGTGGCAGCCCTGGTCGTCTTCGAGGACGCCCTGCCGAGGAAGCGCGACTACCGCAGCTACCTGATCCGCACGCCCAGGGCAGATGACCTCGCCGCGGTCGCCGAAGTAGTGCGGCGCCGCTTCGCCCGGATGTCACCCGCCAATCAGGAGCCCGAGCAGCCCGACTCGGCCTACCCACCCGGGTTGCTGGTCATCGATGGTGGCCCCGGACAGGTTCGGGCGGCCCGGGACGCGCTCATGGAGTGCGGGATCGCCGACCTTCCCGTCATCGGGCTGGCCAAGCGGATGGAGGAGGTCTGGCTGCCGGATGCGCAGGATCCGGTCATCCTTCCCCGGGCCAGCGAGGGCCTGTACCTGCTCCAGCGGGTGCGGGACGAGGCCCACCGATCGGCGATCGGCCTGCATCGGCGCCGGCGGGCAAAGCGCCAGACGAGCAGCGTCCTGGACGGCATCGCCGGGCTCGGCCCCGCCAGATCGAGCGCCCTGCTCGCCCACTTCGGTTCCATGCGGGCAGTGCGAGCGGCTCAGGTGGACGATCTCGCCCAGGCTCCAGGCATCGGCCCGGCCCTTGCTGCCACAATCCATTCAGCACTGCATGGACCGTCGGCGCCCGAGGCGGACATCAATGGGACGTGAGCATCAGGAGGGCTGGGGCATGCCGGATCAGCCAGCACGGAGCCTGGAGTTGGCCTTGGTCACCGGGATGTCCGGGGCTGGTCGCTCGACGGCAGCGCGGGCGCTGGAGGACCTGGGCTGGTTCGTCATCGACAACCTGCCTCCCAACCTGCTGCGGCCCGCAGTCGAGCTGGCCCGCACCGGCTCGGATATCGAGCGCATGGCGGTGGTCGTCGACGTCCGCGGAGGCACGTTCTTTCGCACCCTGGCCGCGGCGCTGCAGGAACTGCCCCAGGACGGCATCAGCGTGCGGACCCTGTACCTGGAGGCCTCGGACGAATCCCTAGTCCGCAGGTTCGAGAGTTCCCGCCGACCGCATCCACTGCAGGGCGGGCAACGGCTGACCGATGGCCTGCAGGCCGAGCGCGCCCTGCTGTCTGAACTTCGGGCCAATGCCGACGTGGTGATCGACACGTCCACCATCAACGTCCATGACCTGCGCCGGAAGATCGAAGCCGCCTTCCAGCAACCGGGGGAACGGGCCTTGCGCGCGACCGTGACCTCCTTCGGATTCAAGTACGGCCTCCCGGTCGACGCGGACCTCGTCGTCGACGTTCGCTTCCTGCCCAACCCGCACTGGGATCCAGACCTGCGACCGATGAGCGGACTGGACGAGCCGGTGTCCACCTTCGTCCTGGGCCGCAGCGGAGCGCAGGAATTCCTCGAGCGCTACGCCGAACTCGTCGACTTGATGCGGCCCGGATACCTGGACGAGGGCAAGCGTTACCTCACGGTTGCCGTCGGCTGCACCGGGGGCAAGCACCGCAGCGTGGCCATTGCCGAGGATCTCGCCAGGCGCCTGCGCAATGCCGGCATCCAGACCCTGGTCACCCATCGAGACCTCGGACGCGAGTGAGCCCGCGCAGCCTGGTCGGGCGCGCCGACGAGGACCGGCCACGGGTGGTGGCCCTGGGCGGGGGGCACGGGCTGGCGGCCACCCTGACCGCCCTGCGCCGGGTTACCGACCAGATCACGGCCGTCGTGGGCGTTGCGGATGACGGCGGCTCCAGCGGGCGACTGCGCGAGCAGTTCGGCATCCTGCCCCCCGGGGACCTGCGGATGGCCCTGGCAGCGCTGTGCGGGGACGACACCTGGGGCCGGACCTGGAGTCGGGTCGTCCAGCATCGCTTCGGCGGGAAGGGCGAACTTGCCGGGCACAGCCTGGGCAATCTGCTGATCACGGCGCTGTGGGAGCAGACCCACGACGCGGTCGAGGGCCTGGACTGGGTCGCTGCCCTCCTCGAAGCCCAAGGGCGCGTCCTGCCGTGCGCCACCGTCCCCCTGCAGATCGTCGCCGACGTACAGGGCCTGGACGCGCAGGATGCGCAGGCGGTGCTCACCCTGCGCGGGCAGGTGAGCGTCGCCTCCACCCTCGGCGAGGTGATTCGAATCCGACTGGAGCCAGCTGACCCGCCGGCCTGTCCCGAGGCAGTGACGTCGCTGGCGACCGCCGAGGGCATCGTGCTCGGCCCGGGCTCCTGGTTCACCTCGGTCCTGCCGCACCTGCTGATCCCGGGCCTGGCCCAGGCCATCATCGAAAGCCCGGCGGTGCGCATCGTGGTGATGAACGTCGACCCGGCCCGCGACCGGGAGACCGCCGGCCTACCGCTGGCCGAGCACCTGCGGGTCATGCACCGACTGCACCCGAGCCTGCGGGTCGACGTGGTGATCGTCGACCCGGCCGACTTGGACGACCACGGCGCCCTTGCAGCCGCCTGCGCCGACCTCGGAGCACGGCTGGACCTGGCCAGCGTCCGCTCGGCTCGCACCGCCGGGGCGCACGATCCCGATCGCCTGGCCGTCGCCCTGCGCACGGCCCTGGCGAGGGCATGACGATCTCGACGCGGCGGACCCTCGGGCCAGCATGGGCGGCCTGCGTGGCAGGATGCCGCACATGGCGATGACGGCAGCCGTCAAGGACGAGCTCAGCCGAGTCGACGTCAGGAAGTCCTGCTGCCGGAAGGCGGAGCTGTCCGCCCTGCTGAGGTTCTCCGGAGCCCTGCACCTCATCGCAGGGCATATCGTGATCGAGGCCGACCTCGATGCCGGCTCCATCGCACGCCGCGTGAAGCGGGAGATCTTCGACCTCTACGGGCACGACAGCGAGATCGCCCTCGTCCAGCCGGCCGGCCTTCGCAAGTCAACTCGCTACCTGGTCAGGGTGGTCGCCGGGGGCGACGCCCTCGCCCGGCAATCCGGCATCGTGGATGCCAGCGGGCGACCGGTGCGCGGCCTGTCCCCGGTGATCGTCGGGGGCGGAACCTGCGACTGCGAAGCGGCATGGCGCGGCGCCTTCCTCGCGCACGGTTCCCTCACCGAGCCGGGCCGATCCTCCTCCCTGGAGATCACCTGCCCGGGTGCGGAGGCGGCGCTTGCCCTCGTGGGATGCGCTCGGCGACTGGGCATCTCTGCCAAGTCCCGCGAGGTCCGGGGCGTCGATCGCGTGGTCGTACGGGATGGCGATGCGATCGGTGCCCTACTCACCCGGCTTGGCGCCCATGAATCCGTCCTGGCCTGGGAAGAGCGCCGGATGCGCCGCGAGGTTCGGGCAACTGCCAACCGACTGGCGAACTTCGACGATGCGAACCTGCGCCGCTCCGCTCGTGCGGCGGTGGCCGCCGGCGCCAGGGTGCAGCGGGCCATGGAGATCCTCGGCGACGAGGTGCCCGGTCACCTCGTGGAGGCAGGCCGACTCCGCCTGGAGCACCGCCAGGCGAGCCTGGAGGAGTTGGGCTCCCTGGCCGACCCCCCGATGACCAAGGACGCGATCGCCGGCCGGATTCGCCGGCTGCTGGCGCTGGCCGACAAGCGAGCCGCGGAACTCGGCATTCCCGACACCGAGGCCGCCCTGGCAAGCGAGCATGGCCCGGACAGTGCCCCTGAAGCCGCCGATCGGACATGGCCAAGGCCTATTCGCTAGGGTAGGACAGCGCTTACATCGCCTCCGCACACCTCAGCCACGAGCATCAAGGGAGACTCACGTGACCATCCGGGTCGGCATCAACGGCTTCGGCCGCATTGGCCGCAACTTCACCCGCGCCCTGTACGCCTGCGGCGCGCCCGTCGAGATCGTCGGGATCAACGACCTGACCGACACCACCACCCTGGCTCACCTGCTCAAGTACGACAGCATCCTGGGCCGCTTCGGGCACCAGGTGGTCGCCGGCGATGGCCAGATCACGGTTGACGGCCGGGCCATCCCGGTGTTCGCCGAGCGCGACCCGGCCGCGCTGCCCTGGGCTTCCGTCGGGGCCGACATCGTGATCGAGTCGACCGGCCACTTCACCGATGCCGCATCGGCCCGCAAGCACATCGAGGCCGGTGCTCGCAAGGTCATCATCTCGGCACCTGCGTCCGGTGAGGACATCACCATCGTGATGGGGGTCAACGACCAGCAATACGATCCGGCCAGGCACTGGGTGATCTCCAATGCGTCCTGCACGACGAACTGCCTGGCCCCGATGGCCAAGGCGATCGACGACGCCTTCGGAATCGAGCGCGGGCTGATGACCACGATCCACGCGTACACCAACGACCAGACGATCCTGGACTTCCCGCACAAGGACCTGCGGCGCGCCCGGGCCGCCGCCCTAAACATGATCCCCACCAGCACGGGGGCGGCCAAGGCCATCGGCCTGGTCCTGCCTCACCTGAAGGGCAAGCTGGACGGCTACGCCATGCGCGTGCCGGTGCCGACCGGGTCCGCCACCGACCTCACGGTGGAACTGCGCACCGCGGCCACCAAGGAGGAGATCAACGCGGCCGTGAAGGCCGCTGCCGACGGACCGATGGCGGGCATCCTGCAATACACCGAAGACCCCATCGTCTCCACCGACATCGTCACCGATCCGGCATCGTGCATCTTCGATGCGTCGCTGACCAATGCGAACGGCAACATGGCGAAGGTCCTGGGCTGGTACGACAACGAGTGGGGCTACAGCAATCGCCTGATTGACCTCGTCCGCCTCGTCGGCTCCAGCCTGTAGGCCTGGCCGGTGAAGTCCCTGGAGGACCTTGCGCTGCCTGGCGCCCGGGTACTGGTGCGGGCGGACTTCAATGTCCCGCTTGCGCCCCGCTCCGACGGCAGCCGGGTCATCACCGACGACGGTCGCATCCGCGCCGCACTCCCGACGATCGAGTACCTGCGGCAGGCTGGCGCCCGGATCATCCTGGTCTCCCACCTTGGTCGACCCAAGGGGGGACCCAGTGCGGATCTGAGCCTGGCCCCAGTGGCACATCGCCTGGCCGAACTGCTCCACACCCCGGTCCCGATGGCGGCGGATCCGGCGGCGGCCGGGCCATTGGTAGCCGCCATGGGTCCCGGCGAGGTGCTGATGCTGGAGAACATCCGCTTCGATCCCCGGGAGACGAGCAAGGTCCCCCAGGAACGCGAGGCCCTTGCCGCCGACCTCGCGGCCTTGGCTGATGCCTTTGTCTCGGATGGATTCGGCGTGGTCCACCGGGAGCAGGCGTCGGTGACGGACGTCGCCAGGATGCGGCCATCGGCTGCCGGCCGCCTGGTGCAACGCGAGGCCTCGGTATTCGGCGCACTGCTGGAGGAACCGGCCCGGCCCTACGTGGTGATCCTGGGCGGCTCCAAGGTAAGCGACAAGCTCGGAGTCATCGGCAACCTGATCACTCGCGTGGACCGGATCCTCATCGGGGGCGGCATGGCCTTCACCTTCCTGGCCGCCCAGGGACTATCCGTTGCAGACTCGCTGCTGGAGACGGACCAGCTGGAAACGGTCCGTGGGTTCATCGAGCAGGCGCGAACCGCCGGGGTGGAGCTCCTGCTCCCGGTCGACGTCGTGGTCGCGCAGGAGATCTCGGAGCATGCGCAGACCCAGGTCGTGCCAGCCGACGCGATCCCAGCCGGCTGGAAGGGGCTGGACATCGGCCCGGCCACCGTCGCCTTGTTCGCCTCGAGGGTGGCCGATGCCGGGACGGTCGTCTGGAACGGGCCGATGGGTGTCTTCGAGCTGCCCCCGTTCGCGGACGGGACCAGGGGCATCGCGCAAGCGATGGCAGCCGCCGATGCCATGACCGTTATCGGCGGCGGGGACTCCGCGGCCGCCGTGCGCCTTCTCGGGCTCGATGAAAGCGACTTCACCCACATCAGCACCGGCGGCGGCGCCAGCCTGGAGTTCCTCGAAGGCAGGCAACTGCCGGGCATCGCCGTGCTCGAAGAGAGGTAGGCCATGTCCGGCAAGGCACGCAAGCCGCTCATCGCGGGCAACTGGAAGATGAACCTGAACCACCTCGAGGCGATTGCCCTCGTGCAGAAACTCGCCTTCTCGCTGAACGAGGCCGACTTCGACGCAGTCGACGTGGTCGTGCTCCCGCCGTTCACCGACATCCGCTCGGTCCAGACGGTGATCGACGGGGATCGAGTGGACCTGCAATACGGGGCACAGGACGTGTCGGCCCACGCGAGCGGTGCCTACACCGGCGAGATCTCTGCCGCCATGCTGCAACGGCTGGGCTGCTCATATGCCGTCGTCGGCCACAGCGAGCGTCGCGCGTATCACGGCGAGACGGACGCGCTGGTCAATGCCAAGGCCCGGGCCGCCCTCGCTGCCGGGATCGCACCGATCGTGTGCGTGGGGGAGGGCCTGGACATCCGGCAGTCGAATGCGCACGTGGACCATGTCACCGACCAGCTGGACGGTTCCCTCTCCGGCCTGACTGCGGAGCAGGTCGGCAGCGCCGTGGTCGCCTACGAGCCGGTCTGGGCCATTGGCACCGGCGAGGTCGCCACCCCGCAGGACGCGCAGGAGGTCTGCCAGGCGATTCGCGAGCGCATTGCCTCGCAGTGGGGCGAGGAAGCGGCTGCCGCCGTGCGCATCCTGTACGGCGGCTCGGTGAAGAGCGCGAATATCGCCGGCATCATGCTTCAGGCCGATGTGGACGGTGCCCTGGTCGGCGGTGCCAGCCTGGACCCGGACGAGTTCGTGGGCATCGTGCGATTTCGGCTCCACCCCAAGGACCTCCTTGGCTGAGATGTCGATGGCCAGGGCGAAGCCAGCCGTCCCGGTGGGCCGCGTATGGCGGACTCAGTGGATCGGCTACCCTGACGGTGCGCAACCGGGTGGCCAACCAACCCGGCATCGATCGTTGACGAGTTCATTGGAGGACCTCAGGTGATCAACGTCCTCACCATCGTGCTGGCGGTGATCCTGGTGGTCACCAGCGTGCTCCTGGTGGTCCTCATTCTGCTGCACCGCGGCAAGGGTGGCGGCCTGTCGGATCTCTTCGGAGGCGGGGTGAGCTCCTCGATCGGCGGCTCCTCGGTAGCCGAGCGGAACCTGGACCGGTTGACGATCGGCATCGGCCTGATCTGGGCGGCATGCATCGTGGCCGTCGGCCTGCTCGTGCGAACCGGCACCTGACCGGTCCACCCCACTCACCCCTACTCACTCGGAGGACCTGCATGGCAAGTGGGAGCGCTATTCGCGGTAGCCGCGTCGGGGCTGGCCCGATGGGAGAGGCGGAGCGAGGGGAGACGGCACCGCGCATCTGGGTGTCCTTCTGGTGCAATCGCGGGCACGAGTCCAAGCCGAGCTTCGCCGCCGATGCGCCGCCGCCACAGGAGTGGGACTGCCCTAGGTGCGGCCTGCCGGCCGGTCCGGATAAGGAGAATCCCCCGGCGCCCCCGAAGATCGAGCCCTACAAGACCCACCTGGCCTACGTGAAGGAGCGTCGCTCCGACGAGGACGGGGCGGCCATCC